>Ga0114930_10005732_pt1 | contig 10138 bp, 8 predicted proteins | sample AnhtaG_FD_87300 | JGI IMG/M metagenome (GOLD analysis project Ga0114930, IMG submission 87300) | Deep subsurface microbial communities from Anholt, Denmark to uncover new lineages of life (NeLLi) - Anholt_01485 metaG | ecosystem: Environmental > Aquatic > Marine > Oceanic > Sediment | place... | reverse complement strand
CGACGCTCTGTTGCGGCCCGCCGGACCCGGATAGCTTCGAGGTCGAATCCAACGGCCCGGTCCGGGCCGTCCTGAAATGGTCGGGCCCGTTGGTCGGCGGTGAGGGCTGGGGCTATCTGATACGGCTGACGCTGTGGCGGGGCCTGCCGGTCATCGGGTTGAACGTCTCGGTCTGGAACGACCGTGAGCGGCCCAAGTTCCGCCCGGTGCGATCCCTCACGCTCGACGTGTCGCTCGAGGGCGACACCCTCCGCGGCGCCATCAACGGCCAGGCGCCGGCGCCCGTGCCTGATGCCGACGGCCTGTGGCTCTTTCAAGACCGCGACAACCGCTACCGGCAACGTACGGCCGAGGGCGTCACCGAAGGCGCGCGGGCCGCGGGGCTCGCCCTGGCCGAGGGTGGCGACACGCGCGTGACGGTGCTGCTGCGCGACTTCTGGCAGACCTACCCGAGCGCACTGGCCGTCAAGCCCGACGGCATCCACGTGGGCCTGCTGCCCCCGCTCGCGCCGGACGCCTACGAGGACGAGGACAGCCAACGCTGGTTCTACAAGCTCTACGCCTGGTTCAACGACGGCCAGTACCTCTTACGCGGGGGCCAACTGACCCAACACCAGGTTTGCGTCTGCTACGAGCCCGCGGGCGCCGCATCGGACCCAACGGCGCTCGGCGCGTGGCTGGCGCATCCTCTGCTGCCCGAAGCGGACCCGGCCTACCTGTGCGCCACGGGGGCGCTGGGCCGCCCGGTGTTCCCGCGCACCGAGGGGGTGTGGGAGGACTACGAGGCGTTTTTCGAGCGCAGTTTCGCCGCGAGCCTCGAGGACCGCGAGGAGCGCCGCTCCTATGGTTGGATGCACTACGGCGACTGGTTCGGCGAGCGCTACCTCAACTACGGCAACAGCGAATACGACTTCGCGTGGGCCCTCGCCGTCCAGTGGATGCGCACCGGCCACCGCCCCTATTTCGACCGCGGCCTCGAGATGGCCCGCCATTTCAGCACCGTCGACACCCTCCACGGGACCTTCGCCGACGATGGACGCTGCATCGTCTGGGAACATTGCTACAACCACATGGGCACGGGCCTGACCCTTGAACAGTGCCGGTTCCCCGAGGATGCCAAGGACGCGCGGATCTACCTCGAACGCTTCGGCGGCATGATCGATGGGGCCATGGACCCCCAGGGCCACGTATACCAGGAGGGCAACTGGGCCTACGCCGCCCTCACGGGCGACCCATGGCTGCGCGACGTGGCCCGCCGCGTGTGCACCAACCAGGCCGAAAAGCTGACCCCCGCCTTCAACTTCAGCATCGAACGCTCCGGCGGCTGGCCCATCATCAACGCCGCGGCCGCGTATAGCTTCACGGGCGACCCCTACTACCTCAACGCCGCCCGCCTCATGGTCGAGCGATGCCTCGAACGCCAAGACCCCGAGTCCGGCGGCTGGCTCCACACACCCCCGCGCAACGAGACCGACGGCAAGGCCGTCCTTGGCGGCAAGGCCTTCGCCGTCGGCATTCTGTCCCACGGCGTGTTGTGCTATCTCGCCCAGGAACCCGAAGACCGGCCCGAGGTGCGCGCCATGCTCGTGCGCGGGGCCGACTGGCTCATGAACGAGGCCTGGAACCCCGGCAAGGGGTTCCGCTACATCACCAACGCCCCCAACTACCGCGACACCGGCGGCCGCGGCCTCACGTGTGCGCTCAACGCCGACCTCGTCTCCTTCGCCTACGAGGAAACCGGCGAGGCCAAGTACCTCGAGTTCTGGAAGGAAATGATGGCCGGCCTGTTCGGCGGCCACGAGTACGGTATGGGCAAGAGCTTCGCCCAAGCCACCCGCCAAACCATCTTCGGCCTCCACCGCGTGCACCAATGGGGCGTCACCTCCGCCCCCGCAACGCCGTAGCCTGGTGTTTCTCAAGTTCGTCTGACGAATCGAGCGCGCTCAATGGGAGGGCGAGCGTACCCGCGAGCCGAAATCACCGGCATAAACCGCGCGTCTTGTCAAACACCGCACTAGTGTACGGAGTTTCAAGTTCGTTGAATAACTGAAGGACCTACAAAGAGGGAGGGCGAGGCTCCGTCCGAGCCGCGCCTTGGCGCGTGTCCCGGCTCGGACGGAGCCTCGCCCTCCCGGGCACTCCCACAGACATATGCAACGCATTTCGAACTCAGGACACTAGGAATGCAGCGCGCGGCCACGGTCGGATGCGCGCTCATTCCCACGGCTTCATGATGACTTTGGCCGTCTTGCCCGCGGCGCACAGGTCGAACGCCTGCCGGATCTCGGCAAGAGGCAGGACGTGGCTGATGAGTGAATCAACGAGGGGCGACTCCTGGATGACGCGCATCACGCCGGGGAACAGCCGCGCGTTGTAGTGCCAAGACCCGGCCACGGTGAGGCCGTTGCGGATCAGGTCCGGGCTGACCCGGATGCGCAGTTCCTCGCTGCACTCGCCTACGAAGGCGACCCGGCCGAGGCGGCGGACGGCCTCGAGGCAGGTCCGCTGGCCGGCGACGGTCCCCGAGCAGTCCAGGGCCACGTCCACGCCGTTGCTCGCGGTGTTCTCCTTGATGCGGGCGACGAGGTCGTCCTGGGCCGGGTCGAACACGGCTTGCGCGCCGAGTTCCATGGCTTTGCCCCGGCGCCAGGGGAAGGGCTCGACCACGAGTGCGCGCGCGCCGATAAACTTCGCGTTGACCAATGCGCCCAGACCCACCGGGCCCGCCCCCGTGATCAGCACGGTCTCATCGGCCGCGAGCCGGACGCGATCGAAGGCGCCGAAGGACGGGCCGAAGGCGCAGCAGGCCAAGCCCGCATGCTCGTAGCTCACCCCCTCGGGGATGGCCATCAAGAGCCACGCCGGTTTGAGGAGGTATTGGGCCAGGGTGGCCGTCCCTTCCCGGCTGCCGTGGATGGCCTCGAAGTCCTGGTTGTGCTCGCAGTAGATGTAGTCGCCCGTCCGGCACAACGCACACGTGCCACACGGGTACAGCGGCATGACGACCACCCGGTCGCCCACGCTCACCGAGCCCGGTTCGTCGATCGCGACCACCTCGCCGACCGCTTCGTGACCGAGGAACTCGCCTCTTTGACCGGCCACGTAGGCCTTGTATTCCGTGCACAACGGCGCCGAGTGCACCTTGACCAGGGCGTAGTCGCCCCTGGCTTTCGGCTCGGGCGCGTCGACCAGCGTTGCCTCGCGCTCGCCGGATATCACGGCCTTCTTCATAACCGCCTCCCTGGCGCCTAAGCGCCCAGTCTACTGCGACGACGTGGCCGCACGCACCGGCAACAGGAGCGCGCTGGGATGGGCCTCGCCCAAGTGGATGGCGTTGTTAGCGACGCGGAGGTTGTCGTCCGTGGGGAAATCGTCGCCCGAGTTGGGGTTCTTCTCGAAGCGCGGGTAATTGCTGCTCGAAACGTGCAGACCGATGCGGTGGCCTTCATCGAAGATCAGACTGATGGACCACAGGTCGATGGTGATCTCGCCGACGTCTCCGGGCGGCAGCGGGTCGGCGTTGGTGAAGCCGTTGCGGAACTTGAGACGCTGGATGTTGTCGAGCATGAGGATCTCGCGGCCGTCGGGATACACGTCGATGAGCTTGGCGGTGAAATCCGTGTCCGGCGCGTCGGTGGACACCCACAGGCGCGCCGTGACCCGGCCGGCGATCTCGAGGGGCGCCTCGAGCACGTCGCTGGCGAAGGTGACCACGTCCGCGCGTTGTCCTTGCCCGCGTTGATCGAAGGGGCCGGCCGGGATGAGGAGATTCTGGCCGCCGTGGGTCGGGCAGGGGTCGGCGGGATTGTAGGTGTAGGTGAGGGGTTTCACGTCGCCCGTGGGTGCTTCAGTGCCGAGACGCCCGTCCGCGCCGAGGTAGTAGGCGGTTTCGACGGTTGGAAAGGGAGGCCAGTCGTTGGCCGTGCGCCATTCGTTGCCCGGCCCGTCGGGCCGGGTGACGTCGCCGATGGTGTAGTAATTGACCGCGGGCTCGTCCATGATGCCGTTGTCCTCGCCCAGCAGCCAGTGGTCGAGGAACCGCTTCTCGTAGCCGCCGAAATCGTAAGTGAAGTTGTCGGGCATGACCAGGTCGCCCACCTCCTTGACCGGGCCGTGCACCCAGGCCCCCATGATGAGCTTCTGGTTGCCGCGGGCGCCCTCGCCGCCGTCGTGCTGCCGGCTGGTGAAGTTGTTCAACGTGCCCTGGCCGAAAATGTCCCACCAGCCCCCGATCTGGAGCGCGGGCGCCGTGATCTTCGACGCGCGCGCTTCGGCGTCGTACCCGATCCAGAAATCGTCGTATGTCGGGTGCGCCTTCCAGACCTCCCAGATGTAGGTGTTCTTCTGGCTCTTGGTCCACCCTTCGACGAGGGCCTTGCGCCAGACTCCGCCTTGGTAGGACACCTGGCCGTAGAAGTTCGATGACGCCACGCCGATGGACTGGGCCTTCACCTTCTGCGTGGCCCCCGCCATCAGCACCTGCACGATCCCGAGGGCCGACATGCCCCACGTGCCCACCGTCCCGTTGCACCAAGGCTGCTCGAGGACCCAGTCGATCGTGTCGGCGCCGTCCTGCCGTTCGCCCCAGCCGTCGTCTCCGAACACACGGTCCTCGCCCTTGCTGGCGCCGCGGCCGCGCGTGTCCTGAATCACCAACGCCAACCCGCGCTTCGTCAGCTCCGGGGCGAGGTGCCAGCCGGCCGCGCGCCCGTACACCGAGCGCGCCACGACCACCGGAAACGGCCCATCGCCCTCCGGCACGAAGTAGTCGGTGGCCAGATCCACCCCGTCCGGCATGGGGACCATCACCGTTTCGGCCCCGGCCAAGGGGGCCAGGACCGCGCCGATCAGCAGCAACGCCAGCGTACAACGAACTCGGGTCAGCATGTCGCGTTCCTCCCCCGGGGGATTGTCATAGCGTGTGCTGCCGGCGAGTATACACGCAGCGCCCCGGTGAACCCACTTGCCCCGAGGCCAAGATGAACACCACGGGAGGGCGAGCGTAGGCAGCTTACGGACCGGCACGAGTAGGGACGTCAGGAATGGCTCAGGATGCTGAAGAAGCCCGCGCCCAATTCATCGAGCCTTCCCCGGATTCCCAATAGCTTCTGGCGAAGCTGCTGCGCGACGTCGGACGAAGCCGGTGGGGCCGGTGGGGCGTCGATGAGGAGGCGGCCCAAGTGCTGTGACATCCGCTTGTGCAGCGCGTCTGCTGTCGGCACATCGAGCTTGCCGAGGAGGTCCAGGACGCTGTCTTGCAGCCAACGCCCCTCCGATGGCGCGACGGCGCCGTGTTCCACGCCGTACGCGGCGCTCGCGAGGGCGTCGTAGAAAAACGTCAGGAGGTCCACGTAGAGGAACCGGGTCTCGTCGTCGGCGAGGTCCTTCTGCACGAACGCCATGGCGGCCTCGAGGAGGTCGTCGAGGTGGGCTACGACCGCGGCGACGTCGGAGAAGAAGCCGTGGGCGTGGCGGTACCAGAACTCGTAGTTCCAACGGGTGCGCAGGAGGCTCTCGAGCGTGTCGCGGCGCAGGTGGTGGGCCTTGGCCGCGGGGGTGTAGCACAGGCCGTAGCCCCGGTCGCGCAGCCGCACGCAGATCTCGGCGTCTTCGGCGTTGGTGCGGTACCGCTCGTCATAACCGCCCACCTCGAGCACCGCCTCTTTGCGAAACACGCTGTTGGAACCGAACAGAAAGTTGGGCGGACAGAGGCGCACGTCGCCCCAGTGCTGGGCCAGGTGTTTGGCGCGCCACGCGTCCGGCAGCGAGTCCTTGTGCTGCTCCACCAGCATCCCGCCGACCCCCGCCAACGTCGCGTCGCCGTTCTCGAACTCCATCAGGGCGTATTTCGCATACGCCGGGTCCGGACGCGCGTCGGTGTCGATCGCCGCCAGGAACGCGCACGCCGCGCGCCGGAACGCCGTGTTCCGGGCCGCGGCCAGGCCGCGGTTCTCCCCGTGCTCGATGATGGAGACCGGGTACTCGCGCGCCACGTCGATCGAGCCGTCCTCGGACCCGTCGTCGATGACGAGGATCCCGGCGACCGGGTGATGCTGCGCCAGGATCCCTTCGATGGCCTTGCGGATGAACGCCTCGACGTTGTACACGGGCACGTAGAAACACAGCGGGTCCGGCCTCGGGGCCAGGTCCAGGCGGACCTCGACGCGCGGCGGATCGCCGGCATCGAGACGCTCGACCAGGCGCTTCACGTCTTCCTGAAAGGGATTGCGAGCGAGCGAGCGGTTCAGGACCTCCCCCGCGAGGGCGTAGTCGCGTTGCGCGACCAGAGACCTGCCAATGAGATTGAGGACCGACCCGTCGTGCGGGGCCTGCTCGAGGCGCTGCCTCGCCACGCGCAGCGCCCCCTCGAGCCGCCCGTGACGCAGCAGGAGCTTGGCCAAGGCGTGGTACAGCCAGGGGTCGGACGCGCCTTCGAGCCCCCGGTCTGCAAATCGTGCGGGCGCGCCGGGATCCTCGGCCCCGAGGATGAGGTCCTTCGTCCCTGATGACCCAAGACGAGATGAATGCGGCGCCGTTTCCCCACTATGACGACCTGCACGCGAAACGGTACTGGGACAGCGGCCCGCCGGGCCAGATGCGGCCGCACGCTCAATGACGGTCCACGGCACGTTTACGGTCGGCCTGCCCGGCGAGACCGAAGCCCAGTTGCAGGAGACCCTCCGCTTCGCCGGCGAGATACCCCTCGATTCACTCCAGATCTCCGGCGCCGCAACCATCGAAGGCACCCCCCTCCACACCCTCCAACAGCGAGGTTCACTCGAGCGCTACGCCGGCGCCGTGGTCGGCGACGACTTCATCCGCGAGGCCGACGGGAACGCCAAGTTCGTGGACATACTCGAGCGATCCCAGAGATGCTTCGAGTCAGAAGGGGCGACTTCATGACCAGCCATGCCCGGCTGTCGCGGGGGGCGGACGCCTCATTGCGCAATCTTGGCATCGGGTGCTACACTTCTAAACCACCACCCGCTTCAATTCTGGACCGGCGCTGCCAGGCTGAACCCAGAACAAACGTGTCGGGGGGGTAAGAGGAACCCACAGGGAGTCCTTCTTATGTATCTCCACGGTGTCTTAATCTTCTCGCTCTGCCTGTTATGGCTTGCTGGTCCGGCCGCAGGAGAAGGGAATAGTCTTTCCGGCTCTTTGCGTGCCGGTGTGGCCAAGAGCAATATCACCACCGATGCGGAAGGGGTACGGATTAACGACCCCCTATACGCTAAGGCCCTGGTCTTGGACGACGGCAAAACGAAGCTGGCCATCATTGCGATGGACGTTACAGCCATAGGGGGCATAGGCGAGATTGGGGACGACTTCCTACCGAAGTTGCGCACGCGAATCGAGAGCGAGCTGGGCATCCCCGGCCCTAACGTCCTGGTCAACGCCTCTCACAACCACCCGCCCGGCCGCCTGTTGTGCGACGCCGTCGGGCAAGTAGATAGAACGTTCGATGCGGTCAGCCGAGCCCTGCAAAACATGACAGCGGTGAAAGTCGGCGCAGGCTGCGGCCATGAAGACCGGATCTCGATGAACCGGACCCTCAGGTTGAAGAACGGCAAAGCCTGGACGATCCGCCACACCAATCCTTGCCCGCCGGACGAAGAAGTCGCAGGCGTTGGGCCTATTGACCCTGAAATAGGCATCCTGCGAATAGACCGAATGGACGGACGTCCGCTGGCGGTGGTCTACAATTTTGCCTGCCATCCCTATATCACCGTTCCGCGAGGAGGGGTCACAGCCGATTTTCCGGGCTTTGCCTCGGCCGTTATCGAAGAGAACCTGGGCCATGGCGCCATGGCACTGTTCCTACAGGGGGCCGGCGGGGACATCACCTCGATACTCTATAAGGACGTCAACCGCCCCAGAGACTCCGAACCGTTGGGCAGAATGCTGGGTCTGAGCACCTTGAAAGCGCTGAAGGGCATACAGACCAAAGAGGCGACGCTCAGCGTCATTTCCGAGACCATTGAACTCCCGAGAAAGGCCGATTTCGAGGAACGTATTGATGAGCTTAAGGCCGAGCAGGCGGCGTTGCTCAAATCTCTAAGGGGCACCAGTCTGAACTTCAAAACCTTCCTGCCCTTGTACATACGACATACTCTCGATCCCGACCACCCCTCCTATTATTCCTATCGGTATCTGCACTCCGAACAGATGGGCACCGATGAGCTTTCCGCTATCGACGCTCAAAACCGTAGTCACATCAATAAATATCTCGCAAACATTCACGCAATGGAGAAACTGGCAAGAATCCAGGACAAGATAGCCACGTTGGAGAGACATCGGGCAATAAACGAGCAAGCCGGCGAGCCGACCCTATCCACTGAGGTGCAGGGCATCAAGATTGGAGACTTCGTGTTGATCACTTCAGCGGCGGAGGTACTCGTCGAAGTCGGGCTGAACGTCAAAAACGCCTCGCCTTATGAACACACCTTTATCGCTGCCTTTTCAAACGGCTACATCCACTACGGTCCCCCTGCATCCGAGTACAGCAAGGGAGGCTACGAAGTAACAGAGTGCCTGCTGGCCCCGCAATGGCAGGAGATCTATGAGAACAAGGCCAACGAAATAATCCGGAGACTGCAATGACGACGCTCGCCGTACGGAATCATGCGTTTCCGGGAGTCGTCTCTTCACGAAATGCCAGGGGTTCAACAGGTGGCATGAGTGTCGCGAAGACCGGCATGGCGGTCTGGGAAAGCAACTATCCGTCGTCGGTCTACAGGCGTTCGAGCTTCCAGACGTCGCTTTGCATGTTGTTCCCGGCGACCATCCACAGAGCGCCGTCGTAGACGAATACACTGGCGGCATGCCGCGGGGTCCACGGCGTATTGGGTAGCTCGGACCAGTTCACCCCGTCCACCGAGTGCCACACGTCGTTCCTGTTGCCGTCATTCCACCCTTCCATAACCCACATACGGTCATCGAAGACGGCCACCTCATGATATTGCCGGGCATGCCACGGGGCATCTGCCACATGACATTCCCAGTCGGCGCCGTCGGCCGAACTCCAAACGTCGTTGTAGAATCGCCTCTTGGGAACCTCGGGCGTGTCGTAGGTGCCGCCGCCGAGGATCCAGATTCGGTCTTTGAAGACGACGCTCCCGCCAATCATTCCGCGAGCCGCCCAATGGGGGCCGACCGGCTCGACCTTCGACCAACGGATGCCGTCTGCGGAGTGCCAGACGTCGTCATAGAAACGCTCTTCGGCAGGAGCGAACTGCGGCGCCGTCTGGCCACCCATAACCCAGATCTTGCCCTGGAAGACGACGGTATAGTGAAGAATCCGCGGCCCCCAGGGAACGTCCTGCCCCCGATTCACGTGATTCCAGGTCTTGCCGTCAGCCGAGTTCCATACGTCGAACTGATAGTGGCCCTGGAGCGGGTCACCGCCCACGATCCACATCTTGTTCTTGAATACGACGTACCCCGCAGTGTGCCGGCCTTCCCACTCGCGCTCCGCATCGAACCTGGCCGTGCCGTACGTGTTCGAGCGGACCAGCGTCCATGTCGAACCCTCTTGGGAGCACCACACATCGTTGCTGCACTTCTTGGGGAAATTCGCTTTGTCGGAAGGGTTCCACCCTCCCACTAGCCACATGCTGTCGCCGTACACGAGGGCCCCCGCACCGTCCCGAGGCGCGAAGTCTGCCTTGCCGGTCACATTCACCCACTCGTAGTCGACGGCCCCCTGATCCGCACCAGCGCGCGTTGCGCCCAGCGCCAACCCGAACGCGGGTGCGCACAACATGATCTTGGCGATCGCGCCCATCTATTCCTCCGGCAGCGCCGCGCGCTGCTGTGACCTGCCGCCGGCCCTGGAGATTGATATTCCCGTACACGATGTGCTCGAATTCTGTTGTACTCCCATGGCCGTCGTTCCGTCAAGACTTCCGCCGCGAGCCGGGTCGCTGGAGATTCCCGTTCATTGGTATGACGTGGGTGCATCGGTCGAGTACCGCGATTTCGGTCCAGAGTGACTGGTGCCACTCAGAAGGATCTTAGGAGATGCAAGTGAATAAGTCATCGGATTCCTTTTAGTAGACGCGGCATCCTTGCCGCGTTGGCAAAGCGCCAAGATGGCGCTTCTACGTTACGAATACGATGAGTAATTGTCTTACGG
>Ga0114930_10005731_pt1 | contig 10138 bp, 11 predicted proteins | sample AnhtaG_FD_87300 | JGI IMG/M metagenome (GOLD analysis project Ga0114930, IMG submission 87300) | Deep subsurface microbial communities from Anholt, Denmark to uncover new lineages of life (NeLLi) - Anholt_01485 metaG | ecosystem: Environmental > Aquatic > Marine > Oceanic > Sediment | place... | reverse complement strand
TCGTCACCGGCGCCTGCTGCCGTGCCTCTCGCACGACGCCGTCGGGCGGAGCCACGGCGTCTACGCCGAAGTGTCGCTCGACGACGGCAACACGTGGGAACGGATGAACCTCGGCGTCCGGGTCCTCAAGGACGAGTGTGGCCTGTACCTGACGGACGATCCGCTGCCGCCGAGGTACATCGCGGCTGCCATGCGGGGAGACGTGCATGTCCGGGTAACAGCCGCTATCGAGAGCGACGCCGTCCTCGCGGTCGAGTACCCTGCCGAGGCGTCGATCGACCTGCCCGGCCGCACGCACCACCTGAATGTCCCGGCCGGCTACCGGTACCGCCGGGTCGCGCCCACGAGCCGTTTCTACGGCCAGGCCGGCGCTGACGAAGCCGACGACTCGGCAAGGCTCGAGGACCTGGTTCGCGCAGCCTACCTGGCCGACCGGCGCACGCCGGCGCCCACGCGCATCGAGGTTCCCTACCTGGCAATGGGCCGTCGCGTGGGCCAGCGCGTCTTGGGCATCCGCGGCCGGCGGCTCGACCTGGCGCGGGAGCACGGCGCCTGCGCCGCCGCTCCCGTGGTGCGGCGCGTCCGTCTCGCGTTCGCGCCGGTGCCCAGAACAGAACTCGAACTGGAGTGAGATCGCCACCATGGACACCGAACGGCTGAGGATGTACGGCCCCGGCATCGCGCTGGACCGGGGCGAAGACCGCCACCTGGAAGCCGACCGCCCGAAAGACCGGTGGACGGAGATCAGTCCCGGGGGACCGCCGTACCGGCTCCTCTGGTGCCGCGTCACGAGCGGCGCCCCCGGCAGCCCGCCCGACGAGCGGTACTACGCCGACCAGGTGCGGCCGAAAGGCACCGATCCAGGAGGCCACATCGAGTGGGAAGCCGTGCCCGGCGGCCTCGAGGGGATCGTCGTCCACAACGTCGCCGAGAGCGAGAGGGGCACGCACCTGGTGCCCGAGGACACGGTCGTCCCGGTCCAGGAGCGGCTCGACCGCAGCAGCCCGCCCGAGATGGTGTACCTGACGAACATCCCGGCGGCGGAGTGGATGCGGCGGATCGCGCGGATCGTCTCTTACAGCGGCGGGACGTATACCGTCCAGCCGGTCCGCCGGGAGGGCGGCGGCTACCAGGACGACGGCGACCCCATCGCGGGCGTGCCGAACATCGGCGAACTCTGGCCCGACGAGGCGGGGTACCTGGCCGGACCGGACGGCTTCGACCGGTACGTGCGGATCTTCTGGACCCCGGCGGGGTGGACCATCCTGCTGCACCCGCCGCGGATGGTGTGAGGAGCGACGTGATGCCGTGGACGCCCGGTCGATGGCCTCCTGATCCGTACGATGCCCTTGACACGGACTTCATCATCAACGAGGTCCGCGCGGCACTGGCCGAGCGGGACGGGCTCGTCCAGGCCGGTTACGTGCCCGACGTGTTCGACCGGTGGGACCCCTTGCGCGGCACGCCCGCAGGCAGCAACCCCGACCCTCTGCCGACCGTCGCGAACTTCCAGTTCGAGATCCACCAGATGCTGGACCTGGCGTGGCCCCTGCGATGGTGGGACCCCAACCGCGAGGCGCTTTACACCCTCGTGAACCTCTGCCAGGACGCCTTCGGCACCGATGGCTGGTCGTACGACCTGACGGCCAAGGACGGGCAAGGCAATCCGGCGAACCGCTGGACACCGCCCTACGCGACGATCTTCGAGGAACTCTACGAGACGGTCAACCGGCTCGACCGGGTCTGGATGCTGCCCACCGTCAGCGAGAGCGAGCGGCGCGACAGCGTGTACCGGCTGACGTTCGGCATCAGCAACTGGCCACAGGAACGGGCGACGACCTTCGCCCTGTTCGACGGCGACGACGACGAGCAGACCGTGGGTCTGGCGTACGACGTCGGCATGGGTGGCGAGGTGTTCGACGCCGGGGCGACCGAGCAGTGGTTCCTGGAGTCGCGCGGCTTCCGGATGACCTTCGCCACCGGCGCGCTGGCGGGCTACACCGTTCACCAGGCCTGGCTCGACTTCACGACCGAGGCACCGCCGGGTTCGGCCGATTTCTCCGACACGTTCACCGCCGAGGTAGCCGACGGCGCCGGCACGCCGCTCGATACCTTTGACTCGGCCGACTACGGGCCCAAGCGCATCCTGGTTCCCGCCGACTCCGTCAACACCGACGGCGACACGTCGCTGGTGATCCGTTCGACGCGCGACGACGCCGCCGACCGTCCCGCCTGGAGTCCCGCCGGGCCCAACTACACGAGCACCTATCGGGAGGGGCTGGCCGTGACCGGCCCCATCCGACTCATCGTGGAGGTGGACCTTGAGTACCACGGATAGAAACACGTCCGATGGTGGCCCGTACGTGTCGCGCGACGTCTGCGAAGCGTTTCGCCAGGAGCAGCGCGACGCCAACTCCCGCACGTGGCAGGAGATTCGGGGACTGCGGCGTCTGGTGATCCTGCTCGTCGTAGGAGGCCAACTGTTCAGCGGGGGGCTGAACGTGGCCGGCGTCACGTACTGGCTCGACCAGTACGCCGCCCGGCCACACGCGGCGGTGACCCGGATGGTGGCCGCCGCCCGGGACGAGGCACGCCAGGACCTCAAGGATCTGCGACGCGAGATGTACGAACTGGTGCTCTCGGTCAGACACCGGCTTGCGGAACCCGGGCCGCCGTCCGGACCCAACGAAGGAGACGCCCAATGAACCGCGCATCCGTGCTCTGCACGCTCGCCGCAGCAACGCTCCTTGCCCTTGCCGTCACGGGGTGCGGCGCGCCGGCGGCGCTGGAGCGGAGCCAGCAACTGCAACTGGCCGCCATGGTCCAGTACCGCGATGAGATGGCCGCGTATCACGAGAAGGTCACCGCCCAACTGGCCGAAGAGAAGCGGGCCCAGTTGGACGCGGCGCTGGCCGCCTCGTTGACTCAGTCGGCCGACGTCGAAGGGCGGATCGACGTGGCGACCGCTGTCGAGACCCTCGCCAAGCGCATCGCCCTTGAAGACGAGTACCGCGCAGCGCTGGCCCGCCTCGACGGCGAGTTCGCGCAGCGCCAGGCTGCCATCGGGCGGGCCATCGAACTTGCCGAGGACACCCTCGACCTGGTGACCGAGTACGGGCGCCTGGCCTCCCTGCTGCGAAACCTGTTTGTGCGCGAGGCCGAAGGCCGTCGGGCAATCGATGTCTACCAAACCGAAAGGAGCACCCGCGATGCAGGAAGCCCAAGCCAACCTGAAACGGGTGGCCGTTGAGTTCCTCGAGGCAGCGGAACAGGTGGCTGGTAGCGCAGCGGAAGGTGGCGTGGATCCCCTCGACGCCGTCTCGACCGACCTGTTCGAACTCGGCGACCTCGAGCCGGCCATTCAACCGCAGGACCTCGCGGAACTGAAACGCCGCCTGCGCGACGAGACGCTTGCGCCCAAGGCGATTGTAGCGCTCGTCGCCCTGGCCCGGCAGGTAGCAGCCGCCCTGACAGGAACGTGAGGGCCGGGAGCGAGGAACCCGCAACGGCCTGAGGCAACCTCGAGAGGAAAGGAACCCGAACGATGACGGAACTCGTCAAGAGCAAGAAGATGATCCTAAGCCTGATCGGCATCGCCGCCGTGGTGGGCCTGGTGCTGGCCGGTCGTGACCTTGAGACCGTCAAATGGGTCGGCGGTTTCATCGCGGGCATCGTGGCCAGCCTCAACGTGGGCCAAGGCCTGGCCGATGGTCTCTCCGAGGGACGCACCAGCGCCCTCGGCCGGGAGCGGTGACGCCAAGGCGGCCTTTGGCCGTAACCGGACACCCGCGGTCGCGTTGAAGTTTGGGGCGCCTGTATTCCTTGGCGCCGAGGCGCGGAGGGGGCTGTTGGCGAAGCGAGTCGCTCTCATCAGCGCGGTCGCCGCCGGCTTTCTGGCGGTTTCGGCGACGCTGTGTGCCGCCACAGAGGCCACGCGCGCCGAGCGTCTGACTGGGGGGATCCGAAGTGCCGAGAAGAAACTCCGCGCCGAGAAAGACCCCGATAAACGCCGAGACTTGATCAACGGGCTCGAGACGGCCAAGCACGAACTCGGCCCGAAAGACTCGGCCGGCAACCGCATTACGTGCCAAGCCATGTGGCACGACGCGGCCCTTCGCGACGTCGAGACTGCCATCCGGCGCCTCGGCCTGCGCTCCCGGCCCAAGGGCGGCGCGGCCGTCGCCCTCGACGCCCGTCTGGCGGTGCGGCGGATGGCGGCCATCGGCCTGGCGCGCGGCTGGTACTACTCCGACAGCAACGTGCCGGCAAAGTATCAGTTCGACGCCCTGGGCACCTACCTCTACAACAACCTGCCGGCCATCGACCAACTCTTCGACGAGGTGGCGGCGCACCTCGCCAGGGAAACCGCCCCCGTGCCCGAGGGGCCCGGTCGCCAAGCCATGCTCAACGCCTTGGGTAAGGTCAAGGACGGTATCGGCCACATGGCCAAAGCGGTGGACGACTTTGGCACCATCGACACCTCTACGTCCAGCGGCCGCGCGAAGCGCATGAAGACGCTGCCCGCCTTCGTGGACGGTCTCCGGACCGTTTATGAGGCCGAGCGGGCCTTGGCCGAACTGGCCGAGAGGACGAAGGCAACGGAGATGGACGGACAGGCCCCCGCCGACGCCGAACCGCCCGAAGCGGCCGCCCTGACCGAGGCCCACAAAGCCGCCATCGGGAAGGCTGTCGGACTCATCACCTCCATCCAGGGCCAGGGATGGGAAGCCGTCCGGACCAAACTGCAGCAGTTCGTCACCATTGCAGAGAGCGGCCTCAAGGTCACCAGCAGCCGCAAGAAGGCCGAACAGTTGCTGCACGTCCTCACCGCCACGGCCGAGTACATCAAGGAGTTGGCCGGCAGCAAGTCGGCGTACCCGGAGTACGTGGCGCAGCGCCAGGAATCGCTCACCGAAACCCTTGGGTACCTCGCGCACCCGACGTACCGGCGGGGCCAGATCTCGCGGCTGCGTCTGATGTTCAAGGGCGACGGCGACCGCCGAGCCCTCGACCGCAGCCCCCTCAGCCCCGAGGCGTGCCGCGGTCTGATGCAGGCCAAACGGATCCCCGAATCCGCCTTCGGCAGCGACTCGAAGGCCTATTACCCACACTACGCGTTCCTGAAGCACGTGGAGTCAATCGTCGCGGTACTCGGCACGGTCAGCCAGTGGCCGCCGCCCGACATGGCCGGCCAGCTCGAGCCCCTCTGCTCGCAGTCTGTCACTGCCTTCCGTAAAGCCGCCGAGGCGCTTGGAAAGGCACCGCGCGACGACATCGAAGCGTTCGGGGAGGCCGTGTCGGAGGTCGGCGGACTGGCCGGGGATCTGAAGCGCCTCGTCAAGGCCGACCAGGCCGTCAAGGCGGCTGCCAAGTACGCGCCCACTCAGGCCGGGCTCCTCTATGGCCAACTTGTCAAACGGATGGAGAAGATCATCCTGGACCCGTCGGCCGACAAGAAAGCGCTCCGCACCGACCTCGACGAGTTCTTCGGCCCGTTCCGAGAGTTGGCTGAACTCCGGCTGCCCGGACCGGAGCACTCACAGACCGCCGTCCAACTGGTGGGGGCCGGCTACAAGGCCGCCGTCAACCGTCTCGGCACCAGCCTCGCACGCAACCTGACGTCGGCCGCCAAGGGGAACGCGACGTGGCTTGGTGAGACGCTCGACGCACGGACGATGTTCCATCTCCTGAGGCACCGCGTCGTCGCCGAGCAGGGCGGGTTCGCCAAGACCCCGACGGCAAATCTCGACGCCTTCTCCATCCCGGGGAAGCCGTGGACCCAGTTCGTCGCGGCTCTCGACAAGCGCCTCCGCAGCGTCCTGACCCGGTACGGCACCATGCGCGGATCGGGCCAGACGGCAGCGCAGGGCCTGGGGAACTGGGACAGGGTGTACTGTGCGATAGCGGCGGCGCAGTACCCGACGCCTGCGGCCCGTCAGCCGGACGAGACCGAGATGGACTTCCTGATGCGGCACCTGGAGCGGGCGGCCGATCCGAACCCGCCCGACGAGGTCTGGCTGCCTTGGGCCGTCGGGTACCACTCGCTCGAAGCCGCCGTCTGCCTGGCCTCCGGATACGACGGAACGGCCGGGTGGCACCTTGACCAACTTGGCTACATCCGCCGGTACCAGCGGTTCGAGATGGAACTGACCTGGCGCGATTTCGATCCGCCCGAGTGAGGGCCGAGCGCCGGGCACCGGAGGATGATCCGGCTGACGTGGCCGGCGCTCATGCGATCCTTTTCCGGGATGCCCCCCACGATTTGACTTCGCTCGATTCTGAGGTATAGTCACGGTGAGCGAGGAACAGAGGGGTCTGAGCGCCCGCAGGGACGGGCGGTCCGGTCCTTTTTTCCTGCAACAGACGAGTCCCGACATGCTGAGGGCGATTTCCGTGGGAGTCGGCACCGGAAGTCGCTCTTTGCTTCGGGACTCGTGGGCGGTGTGGATGCGCCGCCGCAGATGACGCTCTGCAAATCGCGTGTGCCGCGGCTGCCCGCCCCTCGACGACGAGGCGCGGTCGTGGCGCACGTTTTTTCTGCCGGTCGGCGCACGTTTCTCGTTGACACCTCAGCCGCCGCGCGGTATCAGGCCCAGCGGCGGTGCCTGCCTGCCGACGCCCCGTTCGGCACCTCGTTCCGACTGCCTGCGACCTGACCCGCGCGCCGCAGTTCATCTGACCCGGAAGGAGGTCCGTCGTGTACCGTCACATCCTCAGCCTGCTGTATGAGTTCTTCGGGGACAAGGCCGAGATGGTCCTGGCGGCCGGCCTGGCCGCGCTGGCCACGGCCGTCCTGCTGCTGTTGTCGAAATCCTGGCGGCGCGGGGTGGCCGAAGCGCAAGACCGCGGCGGTTGGCGAGCCGTCGTCATGGGCCTCGGCCACGGCCTGATCACGCTCCTCGTAGGCGCGACGCTCGTGGCGGGCCTCGGCGGAGCCATGCTCGTTCAGTCGGGACTGTTCAGCGAGAAGCACGGCCAGGTCACCCACCAGAACGCCCAGGCCATGCGGACCAACTGGGGAGAGCCTCACGAGCAACGCGAACTCGCCGTCCGCCACTACGTGACCGAGGAGAAGACGTTCATCCTCTTCAAGGACGGGCGGCAGGTGCCCGAAGACGAGATCGGCTCCGGCGACGCCGACCAGATCGGTGAGAATCCCGTCAAGGTCAAACGCAAGGTCCGAAAGGCAGTTCCCCAGAACTCGATCGTCCGCGGCTCCGTCGAGATCGACATCCGCATGAACTACCGCCCCAAAGGCTCTGCCTTCTACACCTGCTACGAGGACGTGTGGCGCCTCGCGTACACCGTCAAGAACCGAAGCGACACCGAGACGGAAGCCGAGTTCCGCTTCCCCATGCCCGCCGGTCACGGCACGTACGACAAGTTAAGCTTCAAGGTTGACGGGGCCGACTGGACCGAAAACCTTGTCCTGAAAGAGAACGCCCAGACCTGGACCATGCCCATGAAGCCCGGGCAGCAGGTGCAGGTCGAGATCGCGTACGCCTCGCGCGGCATGGAGTTCATCCGCTACACGCCGGCCCACATGGCCCACCGCGAGCAGTACAAGGTCACGATGCACATTCACCCCGACAAGGAGAAGGGCGACAGCCGCTTCACCTGGGAAGACCACATGGGCCTGCCCATCGGGTCGGTGACCCCGCACGTGCGGAAGGCCTCGCCGGCCGACGGCGAGCCGATGGTCCTGGAATGGAACATGTCGTCGGCCGCTACGAGCCTGGGGATGGGCGTCATCCTGCCCGACATCAAACAGCCGGGGTGGTACGTGGCGCGGCTGCTTCACGAGGCGCCGCTGGGGCTGATGCTCCTGGCCGCCGGCCTTGTCGTCACGTGGATGCTCCTGGGCCGGGAGACGCACCTGTTTAGTCTGGGCGTCCTGGTGGTGGCGTATTACCTGTTCTACACGTTCATCGCGTACCTGTCGGACCACCTGACGAGTTTCGCGGCGTGCTTCGTGCTGGCGGCGCTGGCGACGCTCCTTCTGGCAGCCCTGTACCTGTGGTTGGGCTGGGGCCGGACGTTCGCCGCCCATCAGTCGCTCGCGCTGATGGCCGCCCTCACGGTCTACTATCCGTTGGCGGTCGTGCTCGACGAGTACACCGGCCTGATGGTCCAGGTCCTCTATTGGACGCTGGCCGCTTACGCGGCGATGCTGGCCGTGGCGATGCTCTGGCGCCGCCGCACCGCCGCAGTCTAAGCGATCCGACGCAGGTCTTTTGACGGTGTGGCGCGGCGGGTCTCCGGACCCGGCGCGCCTCACCGCAGGCGCAGGAAATCCTCCACGGAGAACCCGGCGTCCTTGAGGATACGAACGACCAGGCCGCGACCCATGTCGCAACCTGTATGCACTGGAACCGTGACGGACGCCTTGCGCCCCTCGTGCCACAAGGTCAGATGGCTCCCGGTCTGGCGATCCTCAGCGAAGCCTTGGGCCTTCAGGAACCGTATGAGTTCCCGTGCCGTCACCTGGGGCATGCGGCTCATTCGGGCATCCCGACGGTCAGTTCCTCGACATGAACAAGGCTCTCGCTCTGGGGTACGGGTTGGGCGTGAGCCAGCAGCGAGACAAGGTGCTGCTCGATGGCGATGCGGATGTTGCGTTTGGCGTCCTCGATGGTCCGGCCGTTGCTGAAACAGCCGGGCAGCGTCGGACTGTAGGCGTAGTAGCCTTCGTCCTCCGGCTCCTTCTCGATGACGATCTGAAACGAATAGAACTTCATCGCACGTCTCCTTGGATGGCCATGCCGGATGATTATACCGCGCAGGTCCGGGGCAGCCAGAGCGCTTTGCGTGATCCTGCTGCGCCACCCGTTCACGGCAGCTCAGCCCCCGATGCCCTTGCGTCCCTCAGGAAGGCCGAAACCCGGCGGCAGGGTCGGTGTGGGCGGGGCGGCCGGCAACTTGTCGAGCCCGAGGCGTTCGATCATCTTCGGATAGGCTGCCTTGGCGGCCTTGACTTCGGAGTCATACGGGAAGAGGGGTTTGAAGGGTCCCGTCACGCGTGCCCGGAAGGGTCCCTTGGTGCCGAACAGTTTCTCCTTGGTCCACTCGTCCATCTGGGGTCCGCCGCCCCCTTTCTTTCCCGCAAGGGCGTTCTGGCGGACGTAAGCGTCGTCGGCCATCAGTTCGTCCATGGCCTTAAGCATCTGGGCCCCATCGAACGCCAGGCGGACGGCGCCGCTCGGCTCCTTCTTGAAACCGCTGACCTCGACGAGTGCCCCCGGCAACAGGAACGAGACGTCCATCTTCATCGTGCCGAGCACGGTGGCCATCATGGGTCGCATCTGCTGGTACTGCATCCGCTCGGCCTGGATCCGCTGAGTCAACTGCTCTTCGGGGATCTCTTCGGGCGGTGCCGGCGGCGCCGGGCTCTCCTGCTCCTTGAGCAGGAGCACCATGCCGCCGGATGCGTCTTTGGTGAACGTGATGCCCTCCATCTTCCCCGACTGGAGTTTCATTTGCGCGAGGTCCTTGAAGTAGGCGGTGCCGATGAACCTGGTGCGACCGTCATCGGTCCTCTCGTAGCGGACGTCGGACCAGGCGGCCACCCCTTTGGAGCCGTCAAGGATGCCCTTGACGAACTGCTTGGCCGCAACATCGGGGTCCCCCTGCTGCCCCGGCGGGCCGAGGGCAAAGGGCATCTGAGGCATGACCATCTCGACCAGGACCTTGCCGGAACCGTCGGGGTTCAGCGTGAAGTCCTGCTTCGTTTCGAAGCATCCGACCACGAAGGCGGCCGCCGCCAGGACCGCCGCCACGGCGAGAACCTTGCGCATCATCCTCTCCTCGTCTTGCGTGCGGGCACGGACGCCGCGCCCGACGGCCGCCCACTTTGTCACACGGCCCGTCGGTTTCCAAGGGAAAAAGGGGCCGGCCGCGGCTGCAGGATTGACCGCCCGGCGTGGGGGTGATACCTTTCCTGGGACCCGATACGGGGTGGGCGAGTCACACTCGGGCACATCCGCGGAGGCACGACGATGCACAACGTTCTCCCCTGCCTTGCGGTCGCGCTGCTGGCGCCGACGTCGTTGGGTTGCGGTCCCGTTCAGCGCAAGCCCGTCGTCGCGAACAAGGTGCCGGCGAAGCTCCAGGCGTTCGAGTACGGCCGGGTGACACTCCT
>Ga0114930_10005730_pt1 | contig 10142 bp, 6 predicted proteins | sample AnhtaG_FD_87300 | JGI IMG/M metagenome (GOLD analysis project Ga0114930, IMG submission 87300) | Deep subsurface microbial communities from Anholt, Denmark to uncover new lineages of life (NeLLi) - Anholt_01485 metaG | ecosystem: Environmental > Aquatic > Marine > Oceanic > Sediment | place... | reverse complement strand
TAATATTATCAATCTTATCAGTAAGATCAGTATTACTACTATTTAAAGATAATGTTTCTCTAATATCATCAATTTTGGTATTAAGTTCAGTATTAATACTATTACTATTTGAAGATAATATCTGCCTGATATCATCAATCTCAGACATAAGATTACTATTATTATTGGAAGATAATAATTGAATAATATTATCAAGTTTATTTTCAATACCAAGTTCAGTATTATCAGTAGTATTAGTTGACTGTAATAGCTGAGTAATATTATCAAGCTTAACGCTAAGATCGGTATTATCACTATTATTATTTTGCTGTAATAATAGTATGATATCATCAATCTTATTTTCAAGATCAGGGTCAGTACCAGTGCTATTATTATTTTGCTGTAATAATTGATTAAAGCTCAAAAAATTAGAATTAGAATTTTCTATTAAGTTATTAATAGTTTGCTGTAAATCAGCATTAGATTTTAATATAATATTAATCTTACCTATAACATCTTTAAATTTATCAACATTAGTATCATTTTGTTGTAATTCAGCTACTAATTCCGCAATTTGCTGCAATTGTTTACTAATTATATAATCATTACTATTTAATGTTTCAAAATAATCACTATTAATATTTTGTTCATAGTCAGATTGAGGTGCCGATGCCGGTGATTGGCTATAATAGTTAAAATCAGGCTTATCCTCTGGGGGAGTATTTACTCCATTAGGATCATAATTTGCAGTTAACTGAGTAAAATCTGATTCTAAATCTGGGAATGACATTTTAAATACTAATATTTTTTATTTAAACAAAAATAAAAAATATTTTTAATTATTAATTATTAATTTATATAAATTAATAATTAACTAGACTCATTATTAGTATAAAAATCTGGGATTATTACTACTAAAATAAATATAAATTATTAATAATTAATTATGTTGCAATATAAAATAAAAATCTGGGGTCATTACTACTAAAATAAATATAAATTATTAAAAATTAATTATGTTGTAATATAAAATAAAAATCTGGTTGGTTATTATTAGCGATATCGGGGTTAGGTTTTAAAGTATTATATTCATCAATTGTTAAACTTACTTGTTTATTTATAAGTCGGTCATGGACATTTAATATTAAATTATTATTTTGTAATTTAGCACTTTGACTAAATCTAGTATTTTGTATATTACTAAGCGTTATTAAATCATTAAAGTATACTATACCGATTCTTTGATCATTAGCCTTTAATAAGCCTAATTTTTGATCATATATAAAATCTTGCCATTGAGATTTATCTTCGGTAAAATATAATTCAGCATTATCATTATTAAATGCCAAACCTTTAATTTGATTATTTTCTTTGATACCCAAATAACCATAGGCATTATTATCAATTATATTTAATGGTAATACACTAGTACTACCTTTACGATTAAACGCGGTAATAAAATCATACCAAGCTAATAATACTACCACTGTTAATAAAAAAAATACTAAAATGGCGGCCTGATAAGTCAAAGACATGCTTTTTAAATTTTTATTTTATTTTAATATTTATTTTTTCTATCTATTTTATTTAATTTAGAATTAAATAAAAAATGAATGCAAAACCAAAATAAAATTCTAGAAATAAAAATGCGACCCAAAATAAAGATCAGTATCAATTCTAATCCGGATAGTGCTAAGTCAAGGATTAAAACATGTAAAAATGATACTGATAACTCAGAATATAATATTAATGACCAGTTAATCACATATCGTAAATATTTACAACAGCAAGGTATATTTGAAATGGTACAAGATGATTATCGGTGTATGATGGATAATTTTGCTATTTTAAATCGTAATGTGCATAATATGAATAACATTAATTCATTATTAATTCGTTATGGTATTAATAATAGTAATATGGGTATTTTTATTATATTACCTAATGAATTAATCTTAAATATTGTACAGTATTTAAAACCAGCCGATTTATTACGTTTATATATAACTAATAAATTTTTTAATAAGTTTTGTCAAAGTAAGATTATATGGTTAAAATATATTCAGCAACAAAAGTTTGATAGTAAACCCCCGGTTAAATTAGTTCGCTGCGGTACTAGCTTTAAATCAGATACCAGTCCGATGCAAACCTATTTTAAGCAACAAAAAGTATTAGGTAATTGGTATACTAAGCCCAGTAATTATAGCACTGTATATGATGCACATAGTTCAACCATAACTAGTGTTAAGTTATGTAATAATATTATGATTAGTGTCGGTTTTGATAAAAGAATAAATATATATCAAATTAATACTGATATTAATTATGAGCATAAGCATTGCATTTATGATGAAACCCTTAATAATCATGCCGATCGAATCCTATGTTTAGATCTAAATGATAATAATTTTGTTACTGGTGCAAGGGATGAAAAAGTTAAATTATGGGATTTAAATACGTATACTTGCTTACAAACTTTTACCGGTCATACTGATAATATTTGGGCCGTTAATTTTTATAATGATATTATTATTAGTGCTGGATCAGATCTTAATATTAAATTATGGGATAAAAATAGTAATAGTGCTATTCATACCATTAATAATAATAGTAATCGTGGAATTAGTTATTTAGATGTAAATGATAATAAGGTGTATGTTAGTTCAGCCGATGGTATAATTAATGTTTATGATATTCGAACCTATAATTTAGTAATGTCATTACAGGATACTAATCAGTCTTTATATGGTTTTGATATTAAACATAATAATTTAGTATGTGGTGGTGATAATATTATGTTGTGGTATGATACCAATACTTTTAAATTAAAACAAAAGATTGATAGTAATATCGGTGATATTTATGGAGTTAAAATAATGAATAATAAGATTATTACTTGTGGAAATAAAACCCATCAATATGTTCGTATATGGGATTATGATCAAGATATATTACGTGACTCTAAATTTAAAGCTATGCGAAATATACCGGATATTGCATCTCATAATGATATTGTGCGAGGAGTATATGCTGACGATTATCGAATGATAACGTGGGCTGCTGATAGTAAAATTAAATTATGGTCGTTTAGATAGCGCGTATAAATAAAAAACTTTTTATTATATATTCTCTATAACAAAAAAATATAATATATAGTCTATATAACAATAAAAATATTATATAGTCTATATAACAAAAAATATAATATAAACTCTATAATAAAAATATAATATAATATAAACTCTATAATAAAAAAATATACATACTCTATAATAAAAAATATAAATAAATAATATAAAGTATATTATTTACTAATTGGATATATTTGATTATAATGTGAGGGTAATTTAATATTTATGATTGGTACGACCTGCCATTGTAATACCAATTTTAAATCTGGTTGAGATGGGGCTTCCGCAGTCCATTTCTCTAAATTCAAAACTTTTTGTAGTGATTTAATACGCCATTCTATTCCTTTACTTGGAATTCTACCCCGTCGGCCTGGTTTACCATTAGGATGATGTAAACGCCATTCTAATTGACGAACAGCTTTTTCAGTTGGAAATCCCGATATATAACATAAATATTGCCAGGGTCGACCAGTTTTAGTTTGTTTGGCTCCACCTACTATTTCACCATTATGTTGACGGATACGTTTAATTAAATTATTAGTTATACCTACATAAGTCCGATTAGATATTGTGCTATATAAAATATAACAATACCAAATTATATTGGAAACTATAGTATCGGAAGTAGAGTTTATTGGTGAATTAATTTTAATTTTAAGTCGGGTATTGGATTTAGAATTAATATTAATTTTAAGTTTAGAATCAGATCCAAGACTATTACATAATAGGTTCGAATCAGGCCCAATATCTAACGTCGGATTTAATTTAATCTTTATCATAATTATATTTTTTTTTAAATAAAAATTAAAATTTTTGCGGTTACAATAATGCTTCTTTCAATTTTTGTACTAAACCATCTTTATTAATAGAAATATTTAACCAAGCTTTTAATAAAGCTAACTGGCGCGGAGTCATATTTTCGGTATCAATTTTAGTATTGTTTATTTCTAAGATAATATTATCAATCTCAGATTGGTTAGTCGGAACAACGATATCAGCATTATCCGGTTCAATATTTAATTGAACCAATATATCTATTAATTTATCTTTAGTGAGTGTGGTCGCGACTCGACCGGTACCTTTACCTTTATTTCTTCTATCAACGATTTTAAACACATCACCATCCATTAACCCATAATATGGCGCATCTTGATTATCGGTCGAGTGTTTCAAGTTTTCCTTTATAATTATATTATATAAATCACTTTCATAAACAGTTGCATCGCGCCAACCTAATCTTTCGGAGGGTTTATATATTCTAATGTTATTTATAATATCAGACTTAACATCTTTTCTAGTACTAATTGGCTGGTTATTAGTATAATGTATTATAACTTGTTCATCTATTCCACTAGTTGGAGTAGGAGTTTTTACATATATATCCATTGGATTTACCTCAGTTACTCCTTTCTTGGCTGGGCGACCTTTAACTGTACTAGGGATAGTTCGTTTATTAATTAAGGTGCGTATGGCCTGGGTTGGTTCTAAAGTAATTAAAGTATTGTTGGACAATTTATTAATTACATAGGCTTGTAATTCATTAAGTTGTTGACCTTGTAAATATATCAATAGGCTACGCTCTAAAAGATCAGATTTAGTGCGTTTATTTAATTTATCAAATATCATATCAAACCGGGGATCAGTGGTATTTAATTGTAATAAAGTTTTCATTAACTCGTTCTGACTAGGTTTTTCTAATTCAAACATGGCATCGTCTAAATCAACATTTTCTACTCCAATTAAATTATTACTATAATAAATATCCCCCACAATATTATGAATATCACCATATTCATCTTTAGTGAATATTATACCATTATCACTATATAATTGACTTTGCCGACCATATTGATCAAATAAGATAATATCATTTTTGATCATTTTTTCCACCGCTTTAATTAAATGATTGGATCGATACTGACTAAACTTAGTAAATAATTCCATATAACTAATACTACTAAAAAATCTGAAATATAATTTTAATTCCTCTATTATGTGATCAACTTTTTCATCACTATATAAAACATCATAACTACTATAATCTATTTGTTGAGGAGCCGGATCAACACAGGGGTACCGACAAACATCATAATCACATTCCGCACTACCATCCGGATAACTACCATCAATCGGATTACGAACGGTATTACGTTCTTTATTTATTTGACAATCGATGGCACATTGTTTTATTTTACGCATTAATTTGGAGGTAAGAATATTCTTACGCTCGGAAATTTCATAAATTTCGGTATCGGCGGTCTCTTGGCCTTGTGGTCCAATTGCAGCATTCAAAGCAATATTAACTTTTATCCGAACGTCATCTGGATTTCGATTTTCAGCCAAAGCTTTAGCTCGCAATTTTTGTAATCGAACTTTACCAGATGAAGCCCGAATAGTTCGCCGTATAGCTTGATAGTTATGAGCTTCATTCCAGCCGGGTCCAATAAGTTCAGTATCGGTAATATTTAATAAATTTATCCCTTCACGGGATTTAGGTGTTCCTAAAACAACTTTAAGATATTCACCCTGCCAATTTTCGCTACTATTAGCCATATTAATAATTTGTCTATTTTTAGTTTTATCCCCGTATAACACTCCATAACGTAATTGTTTATTAATATTTATTTGTTGGATATTTTCATCTGGACATATAACTTTTACTTCCGAACCAGCCGATGTTATAAAGTCCCGATTAGTCGGATTATAATATTTAAAATTAAATAATTCTAATAAGGCTCCAATTAATATCGCTCCAGCTCCATTTACGAAGTCAACATATATGAAACAAACTCCATCAGATTTAAGTACTCGATTTATCACATTGGCTAATTTAGTACCATATTTTTGTACATTTCTAAGAATTAATCGTTGTTTAACCAACGAATATAAATTTTTAGTATTAGGCTTACCTAATTTATTTATTTCAGCTTGAATTTCTTGCTCGGTGGGCACCAGTAAATTAACTAATTCCGGTTTCATATAATAGCGATTACCTTGTTTATCAAACCAATTTTTGGTAGCTTGTTCCCCAGTGCTATTATCGGGATAGGCAAATATAGCCACTTGGCGCTGATCATTACGAAAAGATTTATTTCGTTCTTCGACACTTACATATTTTTCATATTGATAATCGGACATTACCGCATAATCTAAAACAAGTTGGGATTGATAAGTTTCATCATCAATATCATAAGTAGTAGGCATAGGTTGACCAATATATACTGGAATGATTTCATTTTCTTGTTCAATAATAAAAGATACCATCCCTTCGAAATAATATTTAATACTTTGGGTTGGATCAGTTTGATTTTCTAGAGGTAACGAGGCGTAATTAACCATAGGATCCATTTGTTTATCAGCGGGTAATAATAAATTCATGCCATACACAATCTCAACAGGAATATTAACAATCGGAGTAGCACTTAATAATACAATTTTGCTTCGTTCAATAGTATGAAATACCCGCCAAAAAGCTTTATACATTTCAACCTTTTTCTTTATTTTATTTTTACGCTTATCAGTTAATATTCCTTCGTCATTAATACTTTCAAAATTTAAAGTTTCTTCATCAATGCGTAAATTTTGGGCTTCATCAATAATAAAAATGCAACCAGAAAATGCATCTTTAATACCTTGTTCATCATGTATTTCTTGGGTGATAATTTTATAAAAACCATCATAGGTTAAAATAGAATAAAATTTATTTATTTGGGCATTAAGCGCATTTATAGTTTTAGTATTATATTCACCTTCTGGTGAACATACGCAAGCTAATTGTCGTTTAACTTCATCTTCAGTAGATGGACCTTTAACTAAATAGTATACTCGTTTAATATGACCAACTCCTTTATTAGTATATTCTTTTACATAACTATGTAAACCCGATAAAAATATATGTTTAGCTTGCTCAGTAAATCCACCCACGGTACAAGTTTTACCCGTACCAGCTTTAGCCATAACATATAATCGATCATATATTTTTAAATAACGATGCACCAATTTTTGCGGATTAAAAAATTCCCCTTGTTTAGTAGGAGGTTCTTTACGGGAAGCCTCTAACGTCCTAAATTCTTCTTTAGCACTTATTAAGGTTTGAAAATTAGGTTCATCGATATCTGGATAAGAATAAAATAATTCATCTAATTCTAAATTAATACTTGTTGCAGTCATAAATTATTTTTTTAAATATTTATATAATTTTTTATTATGCAATTTTTTAAAATAATTTTTTATGATTTTAAATATTTTTTTATTATACTAAGAATATAACAAATTTTATAAAATTTACTAGTTTTAGTGATGATATGCTTTACAACCACCCCTAACTTAGAATTAGATTAATTATTTTATAAATTTTTACATTATGTTTTAAAATTTATTTTTACAAAGGGGACAATTATCCTGTTTTTGTAACCAGGGGGTAATACAATCGGTACAATAAATATGTTTGCAATCTAATATGGTTAATTTATCTGCAATTATATTTAAACAACAAGCACAATTTTGATTTAAACGTTCAGTTAATATATTTTTATCTATCGTAATACTATAAGTTTGTATTTGAGGTTTAAATAAATAATTATGTATTAATTTATATTGATCAGCATATAATTGGTTGGTTAATAAATAAGTATGTAAAATAGTACGATCGATATTTACTAGTTTTATTAAACCATAGGTTAAAAAAACTATTAATAAATCACTACCAATTAAAAATATTTTTAATTTAATATTAACATTTAATATATAATTAAATGATATAAAACTTAATATTAAAGCTAGTAATAGCGCGGCTAAAGGTGAAAAATTCATTTTAAATATATTTAAATATATTTAAATATATTTTTTTATATAACTTCTTTAATTATATTATTAATAGTTTGTAATAAATCAATGAGATATTTATACCGCATAACAAAATTATCATAATATACATTATCTTGTTGTTGTTCAACTCTACTAAAAATTCGATCCGCAAAATTATTTAAAGTTTGCACTAATTCTCCGATTTTAGTACTTAATTCGGGTAATTTTAAATATTGATTATATATGATCTTACGATTATAGCCTATTTTATTTTGTAATTTTGCTATTTTTTGGCTATATTTAGGTAACCGTTCAACATATTCGGCTATGTCCTCAGCATATTTTGGATCATTAAAATCGGGATAAAGTCGATTTACTAATCTATTAAATTCCGTAAAATGTAAGAAACGTTGATTCATATTTTGTACAATTTCTATTAATCTTAAAACTTCATTTAATTTAGAAATAATTGCGGTAATATTATTAATATCACTAAACTTAGATATGATTTGTTGATCATTTGATCCTGGGCTATCTTCAGTTAATAAAATTGATTCATCATAATCACTATTAAAATTATTTATATTTCTCTCTAAATTACGATTTTGTCTATTAAAATTAGTAATTTCCGATTCTAAATCTGAATCAATCCATTCATCAATTATATATTTATATAATAATGAATTAATATTACGGTCGGAATTATCAGTATCATAGGCATATAATCCTTGCTCAAAATTACTTATTTTAGAAATTGAACCGGCGGTTTCGGCTAATATTTGAGTAGGCGAATCCATATTAGATAATATCATCATATTATCAGATTGGGTTGATAATACCACATTATTATAAACATTAGAATAGTTTTGTCTAATACAATTAATAAATTGTCCAAGAGAAAATTTAGATATATCGGCAAAATTAGAATATAATATAGTTGGATCATAAATAAATGTATTTATAAAATAACGTATATCATTATCTTGATTGAAATATCTATAAATATTATTTATTTTATTCAAATCACTAATTTTATCTTGATCAAAAAATACTTTTGCGCTACTTACCACTAATGAATATATATCATACATCGGAAAAGCGTTATCGGCAAAAATAAACGATTTAGGATCATAAATACCATAAGTATCAGTTCTAATTTTAATACGAGCATAATTTAAACTATCGATTCGGGCCAAACATTTGCCCTGTACATATAAATTATTAACTTTATATTGTATGTCTTCATCTGGATATAATATAGATATATTGTCGGTAATAAGATTATAATGAGTAAATTCAAATATAGGATCAATATATTCATAGGCTATTAATATTTGTATAAAAATTTCTAACCATTGATCAAATCCAACATCAGGTCTTTTTAAATACTGGGTTAAATTTAAATCAGATTTTTCTACAATAACATGCGGATTTGATCCTGGTGCAATACATAATTTATTAGCATCGGTTGAACACTCCGTAACACCTAAGGTATACACAAAATTAGGTATATTAACTCGTAAACTATTTATATAATAGCCTATTACAGCTTCATTTTTAATTGTTATATCATTAGGAATAAAACTAGTTTTAACCGTAAATGGTAATGGTAACATATCTAATGCCCGGCGACGTTTCATACCTGAATATAATTTATTACGTTTAGCATCAGGTGTATAATAAGATAAATCATATTCAGGGGCATTATTATACATAACCCCATTTTTATAATTAACACTAAATATGTTAAGAGGTATAATACCTATAATACGACCATAAAAATTTTTCCGGCTAAATAATGATTTAACTATACATTCTTGAGCTAAAGGTGATTTATTAATATTATCCATATCATCAGCAGATATATCAATTAACGCAATTTGAGCAATTCTATAATTATCACCTGGACAAAACTCATTACCGGATAATAATTGATTAAACTTTTCATTAATTCTTATCTCCATATCTTTTTCTTGGGTAGATAATTCAATAGCCATTGGAGTACCAAGAGCATATGTATCATCTAAATTACCTTTATTAGTATTTAAATATTGAATATTGACATTAACTTGATTTTGACAGTTGCCATTCATTTTTTTATATAAAAAAAATTTTTATTATTTATTTAAATTAAGGTAATTATATCTCAAAATAATATTTTTATATAAAAATATTATTTTGAGATATAATTACCTTAATTTAAATAAATAATAAAAATTTTTTTTA
>Ga0114930_10005728_pt1 | contig 10145 bp, 5 predicted proteins | sample AnhtaG_FD_87300 | JGI IMG/M metagenome (GOLD analysis project Ga0114930, IMG submission 87300) | Deep subsurface microbial communities from Anholt, Denmark to uncover new lineages of life (NeLLi) - Anholt_01485 metaG | ecosystem: Environmental > Aquatic > Marine > Oceanic > Sediment | place... | reverse complement strand
GTGGGAAAGATATCGAGCAGGCTGACATAATCTTCGATGAGTTTGTTAGGGGTGGGGGAAGTCGGGTTATAAATGATGAGGGGAACATGCAGCAACTCACGGTAGAGCGATTGCCCGTGGTCCGCCGCCAGGGGATTATGCTCCCAGAACTCCTCACCATGGTCGCTGGTTATGATAATAATGGTGTTATACCACAGACCTTTTTCTTTGAGCTTATCGAATAATAAGCCCAGATATTTATCCGCTTCCAAAACTCCCCCGTCATATAAGGCTCTTATATATTCCTTTTCTTGGGCAGTGGCGGTGCTGATGGTTTCTCTTATATTTTCGTCAGCGGGGGAGAAGTTGGCTGCAAACTCGTCAGGGATTCTTCCCCGGGGGAGGTCTTGAGCGAAAGTGTCTCTGGTGTATGGGGTGTGAATCTCATAAGTGTGGAAGAAAAGGAAGAACTTATGTGTTTTCTTTTTTTCAAGCCATTCGATTGTCTGGCTGTAAATTTCATCTATCTTTCCCAGCTCCGGTTCGGGAGTCTCCCAGTAGAGGTCGAACCCCTTGTCAACTGCCAATTTGTAAGAGACATATACCCCTCCTGTAATGGCAACCGTGTTATATCCGGCATCTCTTAAAACCTCTGCCAGGGTGAGTTCCTTCCGATAGAGCCTCCCCGGCTCGTAGTAGAGGTTCATCGCCAGGTGCTTGGAGGTGAACATATTAGCATGGGAGGGGAAAGTCCAGGGGGAGCTGCTGAAGGCTCGGGTGAAGAGCGATGAATGGGGGTCTTCTGCCAATCGGTCTATATTGGGTGAGGTGGGGCGCTGGTATCCATAACAGTCCAGCGCGTCAGCCCGCAGCGTATCAAGCATGATGAGGATCACATTGGGCTCTTTCTGTTCAACTTTCGGGCTGTAGACGGTGGGGTCGCTCCACACGGCATAGTCATAGCGGATGTCTGGCTTCCGGCTAAAGGGAGGTTCAATGGGATGGGAGCCCTCGGTCTTTAGTGCAAGCTTCACTCTTTTGCCTTCCCAGGGGGAGAGGTCCACTCTGGCATCGAACCATCGGCGGAGCTGGGGACGGTGTTTGGGGTCGATATAGCGGGAAAATAGAGTGTGGGTTTCTCCTTCAGGGTCGGTGAGCTTCACCGAGAACTGAACCCCATCTCCCGGGCTGCCCCAGGCATTTCGGAGGATGCCGTAGCCGAAGTCAAAAATAGCTCTTCGAGGGACATAAACGGTCTGTTCAATTGTAGATGGAGGAATAGCCAGGATGATATTGCGGGATTCATTATTAATAGCCGCCTTGTATAAAACCCTCCACCGTTTTTCTTCTGGCTCTACCCGGTAGCGCTCTGCTATAGGGAGATTCAACAGCTTGACCTCGTCTATATCTATTTCCGCCTCGCTATCGGTGGGGTCTAAGCGGAACTGCTTAATTCTCCCCTTCCATTTGGAAAGGTCTTCGGTGAAGATATAATGGGTGTGAAACTCATTATCAGGCACCAGGATAAACTCCTCACTTAACTCCTCTGAGAATTCTGAGTCGCTTTCGGTGGACCAATAGATTTTGCCGTAATCCCCCTGGGATACCTTCAGGGTGATGGAGATAGCAGTAACCTGGTCGGCATCGAAATCGACATAGGTCATCATATAGGAGTCATCATTAACGGCTGTGATGTGCAGCTTACCCCCCTTCACTATGAAGTTACCGATATCGTTGACCGGCTCCCAGCCCTCGGCATCGTTATCGGTGTTGAACTCAAAGGATTTGATAGCAGAAATCTGCTCCTCATATTTGAGGAGCTTTTTGGTAATGGAGTAATGGTCAATAAACCGATGAACAGAGGGATAAGAGCGCTTCTTGCAGGCGGTTATGCCCATAATAAGGGGGATGATAACCACAATAAAAGTAAGGGATTTTCTGGCTGAAAAAGGTGGTTTCTCCACCCTGCTGAATTTTGTATGTGACCATTTATCTCTCATAGAATCTCCTTAAGCTGTTCCATTTTATCATCAAAAGACCAGCCAGCATCTTAATGGAATCTTTGATGGGGTGGACCTTGCTATCGGTATCATCAAGCCAGCGGATAGGGACTTCCTTTATCCTGTGGTTATACTTGTGCGCGATATACAAAATTTCCACATCAAAGGTGAAGCCTTTGATACGCTGTCGGGGAAAAATCTCATAGGCTACTTCCCTGCGGTAGCATTTGAACCCGCACTGGGTATCGAAGATATGGTAGAGCATCAGCAGACGGCGGAAGGTGCGGAACACCACACCCATCAGAATGCGATAATGTGGTTGGGGTATCAAAATCTCCGCCCCTTTGATTACCCGCGAGCCGATAACAATGTCGTAGCCCTTGTCCAGCCATGCGGTAAATTTGTCAAACTCCTCAACAGGAGTTGAGAGGTCGGCATCAGTATAGAGGAGGTAATCTCCCCTGGCATTGAGAATCCCCCTTTTTATGGAGTAACCCTTCCCCCTGTTTCTCCCGTTTCTGAGCATAAGAACATGCTCATCCTCCGTCATCACCTGGCGCACAATCTCGGGGGTGTTGTCAGTGCTGCAATCGTCAACTACAATCAATTCATAGTTGAAGTTCTTCTCTGTCAGATAACCTCTAATGCTGCTCAGGGTTTTCCCGATCCTCCGCTCCTCATTGAAGGCCGGTATGATAACCGATAGGAGTTGGTCTCTTTCCACTTTTTTTCAGTAATTAGTAAATAGATAGCCCACCCTTGAACTCCGCAATACATTGAAAGCCAGCTCCTGGGCCAAGCTAAGTTCTTCGGTGGGCACTACCGCCAGCCTCGCCACCGCACTTTCCCCTTCCAGGTTACTCATTGTCACCCGGTATCTACCTTTGCGAAGGGACATCCTTCCCAGATAAAACCATCGGAAACCTTTGCTGAATTCACTCCTGGTATTGAGCGTGAACTCTTGCCCAGCTAATTCAACAGTTATTCTCCCGCTCTTGAATCCCTGATAGGCTTTAACAAATACACTATAATTTGTCTCTCTCCCAATAACAAGAGGAAGTTTTAAGATAGATTTTGCTCGGGTAAAGGTTGTCTCTCCCCCCTCCATTGTATAATCCCAATTATACCACCACCAGCTGTTCCACTGCAAGAGATTGACCCATCCCCGTTTGGCGTCTATTTCGGTGGCAAATTGATGCGGGTATATTTTATAAGAGCTATCCACCAGTGAGAGCGTGAGTTCCAACTGGTCGTTATTGAGGAGTATTACATTAAGGGGGGATTCCCCTGTGAGAGGGTGGCAATACTGGTAGTCTGAGAGGGTGAGCCCCTTATTGAGTTTTAGGTTATCCAGCCAGGATAGGTTCGTGCCGCAGAAATAAAGTTCCTCGGGATTGACCCCATAGATAAAGGGATAGGCACTTTTATTGGAGAATACTGTTATTTTGCCTGAGCTCAGCTTCTTTTCTTCCGTGAGGGACAACTTCTTAATATTCTTCGCTGCTTTTTTGCGATCCCACAGCTTGTATCGGTCAGGATATTGATTCAAATACCAGGCAAATTCCCTGAAATCGGAGGTATAATCTTTTCTCACTATAAGATATTTTATGCAAAGGGAGTTGAGGAGATGCTGCAAAAGGAAGGGGTGGTCATCATTTAGGTTCAGGGCTAAAATTTTATTGAAGGCTAAAGGTATGTAGTTACCCACTGATGGCTTTGGTGGGTAGCTGATTAAAGGGTCCACTCCACTATAGAGGTTCTTCCTGGGCTTCATAGGTATAATCAACGGTTCATAAAGAATGCGGAACTCTCCGGCAAGCTTTTCTATCTGGGAGTAGTTCTTCTTATATTCGGGATGTAATCTGTTGACCTGGAGGTTCTTTTCGAGCGCTCCGCTGAAGAAGGGATTAGAATATAAGATGATAAAGAGGATGACTATAATGCATATCTTCCAGGGAGAAATCCAACTCCTCTTTGGAGCCGGTTTCCCAAGACTCTCCCCTTTTTTCCAGCGGGCGGATAGGTTCCCCACAAATATCCCCAGCATCACAGCATAGCAGAAGGCGACCACTGCCGAGATGCGATAACTCTCTCTAAAAATGGTGGCAAAGGGGAGATTCAGATACATCCAGCCATATAGACCGCCCAGAGGGGGCTTAGTTCCTTTGGAGAAGAAGAGAGCCAGCATAAAGGTAAACACCACAAAGAGGATCAATCTCCTTTTAGCTTTAACGGAGAGCAAACAGCCAATCACCAGGATGGGGAGAAGGAAACTCAGCCCCATCCATACACCATAAGGGAGGAAAGACTCCCTCAGGCTGTTTTCAAAGAAGGCAGCTCGATTCCCTTGCAGCCGTATGACCTCGCTAAATCTGGGGCTCCACAGCTCGACAAAGCGGAGGCTCTCCACTCCTTTGGTCAGGCGGTTCATCTGCTGATATTTCTGAAAGATGGGCAGAATCCAGAAGCTATTCAAAAGGAAAAACACTCCAGCAACCACCAGGAGGGCTTTAACCCTCTTCCCTAACCCTCCCCTCTGCGGGGCAAAAAGGGAGTAAAGCAGAATCAATAAAACACCGAATATAAGATACTGAAATTGCACAGACATAAAGCTCAAAGTCAGACCAGCAAGGACAGCAAAGGGATAGGGGCTCCCCTCCTCTGCCATCGACTTTTCCATGGCAGCTATCAGCAGGGGGAGAAGAGCATAGGAGACCAGTTCGGGGAGGTTGCCTCCCGCTATGCGATTGAATACAAAAGGAGTGAGCATATAGAATAGCCCTGCCAGAAAGGAAGCCCCCCTCCCCAGCTTCAGGGTTATCCCCAGATAATACATTGACCAGCCTATAAGGCTGAGGAGGACCACTAAAAGGAGCTTGGTAACCATGGCTCCATTGAAGCCGATTACCCCCAGCAGGGCTAAAAACAGGTTAAAAAAGGCTAAGGTGGGGTAGAAAGTGGGAGAGCCCAATTGGGAGCGGTTCCAGGCGGATAACCCATCGGTATAATACGCCATCTTAACGAGCTGCTCCCTGAAGGGAGGGATGTTCCAGTCGTGACGGTAGCCGATAAACCCTGGCTGAGCGATAATGTTACGGAAAATAAAGATAGATATAAGCAAATAAAAGATAAGTATATAGTATCTTCTCATTTTATCACAAAACGGCTTAGATTCTTTCGGTTAAAAAGTAGGCTTTCCTTCAACATCAAGGGGGAGAGAAGAACATCAGAAACCTGTCGCCTTTTCTGGACTATTCTTCTGTTCCGCAAGATGTAAGGGAGATGCCGTAAGTTCCACCAAAGCCCTTTGATTACCGCCCTGGCGAGCTTTGGGTATCCTGTCAGAAGCCAGGTGGTGGCTAACCCCAGCTCTGAGATAACCCCCAGAGGGAGGACAAAAAGGAGCTTTTTCAGCCCGAAGTTCTTTAGTATAACCATAATTAAATTCTTTGCCCGATGCATCACCAGACTCTCCTTCGGGAGCCTCTTGTTGAAGGTCTCTTTCCGCTTGTGATAGACGATAGCACGGGGAGCAAAAAAAATCTCATATCCCAGCAATCGGAGTCTCCAGCAAGCATCAGCATCATTATAACAAATAAAGAATTTCTCGTCGAAACCGTCAATCTCTTCCAGAGCCTTTTTGTCCAGTATCAGAGCGGCGCTACACCCCGAAAAGATGGGTTCTTCCTTGTCATACTGCCCCCTATCACCCTCTGGAGAGCCATAAAGCCTCCCCCTTTCGGAGAACCAGCCGTATTGGTCCATTACTCCACCGGCGCTGTCTATCTTGGTGTGGTCGTAATAGGAGATGAGCTTGCACTGAACGGCTGCCGCCCTCGGATGGCGTTGAAAGGTCTCAAAGCTATTCTCCAGCCACCCCGGGTCCACCACCACATCGTTGTCCAGCAGGGCTATATATCGACCCTGAGATGCTTCCAGCCCCATGTTGATGCCCGCAGAATGCCCCCGGTTTGCCTCGTCGATGATTATCTTTACCTGGGGGAAATTCTCCCTGACATATTGCAGGCTCCCATCGGTGGAGTTTCCATCCACCAATAAGACCTCATATTTCCCCTCAAGCTGGGTTTTAAAGACCGAGGGGAGAAGCTCCTCCAGCTCTTTTCTCCCGTTAAAATTAGAAATTATAATAGATACAAGACAGCCTTTTTGCATTTATGATAAGGGAATTTCAGGGTTCACCCCTGAAATCCGTTCTCCTCGAGAAACTTTCCCACCCTCTCAACTACCCCATCCATGTTGATATATTCCCAGGCACCGCTCCGTCCGAGAAGATATATCTTGTGCTTCTTCAGCTCCCGGTTGATGGCTCTTTTTACCTTTTCGGAATTTACGGTGGGTATGGGATAGGTGTAATGATACAACACCTTATTGACGACAGCTACATCCTCTGCCGAGCGGATAATCCGGCATCTTTTCAGGTCGTTAATTAAACAGGAGATGAGCTGTTTTGCCGGCATCCTGGCAGCCATTCCTTTAAAGGTCATCTCCACTACCAATGAGGGAGGGAAGGCGGAGGAGAAGTTGTTCATAAAGGTTATGCGGTAGAATACCTCATCCCCGGCAAAGAATACCCAGTGACAATTGCCGAAGTTATGGAAGCGACGCCCCTCTTTGAGCCCCACCAAGAAGAAGTATGTCCAGTTATAGCGCAACTCTTTGTAGCTCTTTTTCAACCCACTTAAGTCTACCAGCTTGAGGAGTTCCACCAGGGGGATGGTCGATACGATAAGGTCCACCTGGTAATGATGGTCGGTATGATTGCAGAAAACCTTCCAATCCCTTCTACCATTGACCAGCCGGCTGACCTTGCTGTTCAGCCTTATATTTTCTTGAATGGGGAGGGAGAGAACCCGGGTTAGCTCTCCAATACCTCTCTTGGGATAGATGAACTGAGCCTGATAGGCACGTCCGATAGTCTCCTTTCCAAGGACACTTCTTACGATCTCTTCCAGAGGGGCGGGTTCAATCTTGTTTTTAACCAGGTCGGTGGAGATCTTACTCAGTTCGCAGTTCCATATCTTACGATTATAAGGTATCATAAAGTGCTTGGCGATGCCGTAACCCAACCCTTGCTCAATCCACTCCTTCAGGCTCCGGAATTTTCTCTTTCCCTTGCGATGGGATTGTACATATCCCAGGAGGCAATCTACTTTCTCCTCCAGGGGCAGGTCTCCCAGCCCATTTTCAAAAGGATAATTGAGGGAGTATATCTGGTCTCCCTTCCAGTGGCAAATTCTTACCTTCCGGTTGTGATGCTCATATTCTATGGGAAGTCCCCTGAGGTAATCCATTACCTGTTGGTTCTTGCTATATATGGCATGAACACCGAAGTCCCATTTGAATTCCCCGGAACTCAGGGTGCGACACAGCCCCCCTACCTCAGAATTCTTCTCCAGGATGATAAAGTCATATCCCATCTGTTTCAGTCGTTTTCCCAGCTCTAAGGCTGCTAAACCTCCACCTAATATTCCAACTCTCATTTTCTTATACTACTATGAAAGTGTTCATATTACCAAAGACCTTCCCGCTTGCCGAAGTTTCCCCTCAAAAAGTCGAAGATGCCCCAGAAGAGCATGGGGGTCGATTTTCCTCCCCGCCTCATTGTCAAATAAAAGAAGCCAGCACATTGATAAAAGATGAAAAAAAAGGGAAAAGTCAACCAATTATACCACAGCGCGTTCTTCTTCATGCATAAAAGGGCGTTTCTGGTATAGTAATAAACAAATAGCCGGTTGAGGAATCCGGTGGATACCCGATATTTATGAAATATCACACTTTCAGGCACGGCTACTATCCTAAAACCATTTTTAGCTGCGTGGCAGCAAAAGTCGGTCTCCTCGTAGAAGAGAAAAAATCGCTCGTCAAATAGACCTATCCTCTCAAAAACCTCCCTTTTGATCATCATGGCACAACCGTGAATCCAGTCCACCTCCCTGGGTTCCTTGAATTGTCCGTGGTCATCCTCATCCTTACCGATACGGCTGGGAATCCCTTTCCATAGCTTATAGGTCCCCCCTATGGATTGGATTACCTTCTGGCAGGGGAAGTTCATCACCTTGGGACCGCAAACACCTATGGAGGGGTCAGCCCGACAGGTATCGACCAGCTTGGTCAGAAAATCTGGTTCAACTATGGTGTCCAGGTTCAGAAGGAAGACATAGTCGGCATTGTGCTCCAGGGCATACTTTATGCCTACATTGTTCCCTTTGCCATAGCCGAGATTGGCGTGATTCTCAATGATCTTTATAGAAGGATACTTTTCCTTTATAATCTCCACCGACCCATCAGTAGAGCCATTGTCAGAGATGACAACCTTGAAATTGGGATAATCGGCTTTTTGTAAGGACTCCAGGCAATCGTTGATGTGCTCCATACCATTATAATTAACGATAACCACAAACACTAAAGGAGCCATAATGATTTCTTCAACCTCATCAGGCGGGGCACAAAATCCTCCTCTTAGCTCGATTTTACTAGAAATCGTCCCCCTTACCCTGCAACCCTTATATAATAACGAAATGACCCGCCCTCTCTAAATATCAAAGACCCCGAACTCAGAACCCTTAATCAAATAATAGTAAAAATTTTTAACATAAATTACAATGTTTGTCAAGAGTATTTCAAAAAGGAAGATGCTCCTTCATAGAAAACACAATTAAATGTGGCGCTCATTCTCAAGTAAACATCTTATACCCTGAGATTACATCTTGGCTACAAAATCAGCTCCAGAGCTTGATTTTATTCAGGCTTGGAATATAAATCACCATCTTATGGGTATCAGCCAAATGGTGATATGCTCTATTAATCCATAAAAATCCCCAGGGGGCTTTCCCACTCCCTGGGGAGAAATTGGCTTTTACGGCCTGCTACTTTTCAGCAGCCTTCTTCTTGCTTGCCGGTGGAGAGAACCACTCGGGGGTATAATTATCGGTCAAAAGGGTCAGGTTGCTGGCAAAGCCCGAATTTGCGGTCAAATAGAGCTTGTACCAGTACTGTCCACCACCTCCTGTAGAATCTTGCACATTGATGTAGTAAACCCCATTTGCCGGGATGGTGTAGCTTATTATCTTGGGGCAGCTATTGACACCAGTAATGGAGCAGGGGACATTGTTATCTGCCTGGGCAAGGATGGTGGTGCGATCTGTATCCACCAGGGCGACCTCCGGGTCGTGATTGGAGGAGAGGCGGTCGACAAAGATGGTCACCACCGCCCCGGCGTTCCCCCAGAACTCATACTCATCGCCGTAACCGTCACCTGGGAGATACTGGGTGTAGCCGTAAGTCAACCCTTTGTTAGCCCCGCCGAAGCCGGCAACCGGCACCTCGCCTTGACTGTTGGCAGCTCCAAAAGCCTTCTTGTTCCAGATCAGAGCCCCATTCCGCTCAAATACCTTCACCCAGGAGCCGCCATACGCTATCCTGCCGTGAGCGCAGATTATCTCGTCGCTGACATCCCCATCCAGGTTGCCGCTGGCTACATAGACCGAACCGGCGGAGTTGGAAGCTCCAAAGGCCTTAAAGTTAGTGAGGAGCCACCCCTGCAGGTTAAAGACTTTTACCCAGGAACTGCCGCCCTGGTGATGTCCGCAGATGATATCGTCATCCGCATCGCCATCCACATTTCCGCTTCCCAGATTGACTTCCCCGTTTGGATTAGCGGCGCCGAACGCTTTCAGGTTGAATATCAGGGTCCCGTCGAGCTCAAATGCCTTGACCCAGCTTTTCCCTGACCAACCGTGCCCGCAGATGATCTCATCGGTACCATCAGCATCTATATCGCCGGAGGCTACATTCACTTCGCCGTTTGTATTGACAGCCCCGAAGGCCTTCAGGCTCTTTATCTGGGTGCCGTCGTACTCAAATACCTTTATCCAGGAGGTACCCTCTCCCTGTCCGCAGATGATCTCATCCGTGCCATCCCCATCGACATCACCTGCTGCCACATGGACTTGCCCATTGAGGTTTGCTGCGCCGAAGGCTTTCCAGTTAGCTATTTCGGTCCCATCGAGTTCCAATACTCTCACGCTTGAACTACCGTCAGTTCCATGCCCGCAGATGAGCTCCGGCAGCCCATCGCCGTCCACATCACCAGAGGCGACCATCACTTCCCCGTTAGTGTTCCCCGCACCGAAGACGGCCTGGTTG
>Ga0114930_10005725_pt1 | contig 10149 bp, 9 predicted proteins | sample AnhtaG_FD_87300 | JGI IMG/M metagenome (GOLD analysis project Ga0114930, IMG submission 87300) | Deep subsurface microbial communities from Anholt, Denmark to uncover new lineages of life (NeLLi) - Anholt_01485 metaG | ecosystem: Environmental > Aquatic > Marine > Oceanic > Sediment | place... | reverse complement strand
TAATAGAGGCCTTGCGAAGCCCCTATGCTCCACATCAGAACACGCAAGATGGTCGGTATTACATTCGCCGCGCAGGCAGCACGTCTCACATGACGGCGACGGAGATCCGACAGGCCTTGCAAGGACACGACGAGAAGCTGCCCGATCCTGAAGCACCGCGCTACCCTGTAGGGGAGGATGAGTTGATCGCGGACCTACGGTATCATCCTTGGGTTCCAGGCGCCGACGAGCTACGGTACGTTGGCGGACCGCAGCTTCATGTTCGGGTATCACCGCTCGAGCTGCAGGAAGGACGGTTTAGCGGCACTCACCTCAAGAACACTGTGAAGGGCCTATATTCGCTAGGTCCTTGGCGGAACGGGTCTCACGAACGGGTCGAAGATGGATTCATCGCCTGGCGAGTGGAGTCAGCTAATGCTGAGAAGACGGGTGCTTTTTCGAAAGTATTCGAGACAGGTGAAATTTGGGGTGTAGACAATGCAATGGTGGCTCCGTCGAGCGATGGGTCTGCGAACATTCCCGTTGTCATTGTTCGGACGGTCCGAGAGGCTATTCTTCAATACGGTAATGTGCTTGAGAAGTGTCTGCACATTGCGTCTCCTTACCGTGTCCAAGTCACTCTTCACGGTATAAAGGGCGCACGGCTTCATGTTTCATCGCACGGAGGCGATGGCCGATGTCTGAGGGACATCATAGTCTACAACGCAATCTGGAATCGGAAGGTGGATCCCGCCGCTGACGACCTGTATAACGACTTCGCCAGGGTGCTGTGGGATGAATGCGGCCTGACCCTGACCGACCGGCTTCAACTCTAGTCTAGCTGAATTGGTTTGAACGAATGAGCTTATTCGATCGAGGCGGAACTTGCTGCTCTTTACTCCGGTCACCCTGTCGCATCCTAAGTGCTTAGTAGGAGTGTCGCATAAGTCAGTCGAGCGGACGCGGTTGGTCGCCAGCCACTACACCTAACGTGGCATCCGCGCCGCTCACTGAATCGTTATGTGTTCAAAAGATAGAATGAAATACTTAAAGAGTATATGTAACCTACTTGTCACTATATGGAAACTTACAATCAAATGCATTCGGACGATTGCTGAAGCTGCTACATCTTTCAAAATTCATAATTGGCTTTCGTTCATTGCCGCTGTGCTAGGATTCGTAGGTACCTTTGTCATTGTGATGGACAAATTCGGGCCTATTCACCGAAAGATCGATCAATTCCAGAAATGGGAAAATATTTCAATAGCACTCAAGGATTTGGATACTTTTGATACAGAGGACAAGGATGGAAATAAACTCGGCGGGGTTGAAGTTGGAAAACAAGGGTTCTCTGAACTTGTCGCCATTATTCTCAGCAACAGACCAGATTTGATGAATAAAAAAATTGTTGCAGTCGCAAAAAATCAGCCAATGGAGTTAGGTGGTGTTCCTTTCAAGATTGTCCATGTTGCTTTTGCAAATAATCCTAAGGCTGATTCTCTCACTACAGAATATGTTTTTTACGAATGGGTAAGCAATTATCGTGAGAAGTATTTTCTAAAAACAGGTCTTCTATTAATTGCACTTGGATTCCTAATGGGAGTCTTTGGACACGTAAGACGGAGGACCAAGGAAACCACATAACCTCGCCATCCACCTGACCAGCTACAGCCTGCGGCTTCCGCTGGCCGGTGATGGCGGCGTTGGGCTGCTTGTATTATAACGCAAAGAAGCAAGACGACACAAAAAATGAAATATAAGAATAGTTGGAGACATCATTATATTCCTGTTTTTTACTTAAAGGGATTTACGGGAAAAACTGGCAAATTTTACATTTACAGTAAGGAAAAAGATCGTGTTATTAACAGTCAACAAAGTCCAAAATCGTATTTCTTTGAAAAAAATAGGCACACATTACTCAATTTAGAGAATGACTTAGATGATTTTATTGAGACCGAGTTATATAGTTCGTTTGATAATTATTCTTCAACCGCGATCATAAAGTTGCGGAATGTCCCTTTGTCCGAATTCAATGACAATGTAGAACTATTGTCAAAGATAGTATTATTTATAAACGGGCTGATTTACCGTATTCCGAAGTATGATGAATACCATAATAAAAAGATTGAACTTGGCAGAAAAGAATATCTGCTGCCAATCCACGACAAGCACGGAAGGGATGTTTCTTATGAGTTTCATATAAAAAACAAGACGCGTGATATATACAAATATGCTTGTAGATTTTCTTGCAGTGTCAGGCAATCAATACCAACACCTGAAGAAGCTAGGAACTGGGCGATATACACTCTACCCAATGACTACGATAATAAATACTATTTATTAAGTGGTGATTCTCCTGTATTGATCGATGATATTGCGAAATTCAAAACGGAAGAAGAAACAATAATTGCTCCCCTTACGAAAAGCCACTTTGTCATTAGATCAAAGCAGAAGCTAAATCAGGATATTGATGCATTGGAACTTTTACATAGGTTGAATATCGGTGTTATTATCAGCAGTACAAAATATGTTTGCTCCCCGGAGGGAAACTTTTTAAAAAAATATATAGAATATTCCGAAAGATATGATGAAAAGCTCCTGTGGAATGAAATAATGGAATTATTTATATGAAAAATCAGCCCAACAAACGAATGGAGCAGACGCCTTCTCGTCGCTTCGCTCCTGCGAGGGCGCTGCTCATCCATGACGTTATTTTCAAAGTGTAACATACTGCTATGATTGTGGATAATTCAAAGGCCGAAAAACTTATGACTACCAAACGAAACCTTGAATGAAATCTAATTTGGCTGTAGGATCGATTATGGCACGTAATCTATAATCTCAGAACAACAGGAGCCATCCAACATCTTGTGGATCTATGTGCTAATTTTTTTCTGTCCTGCTTCCAATTTTCCGCCTGTCAGTCGTCCGATAATGGGGAAAATTAAACTCCCTTGTGATATCATCTATATCTTTTCTTTTTCTCTATCACCACGCCAACTACTCTATATTCAGTGTCTTTACTAAGCTCAATGTCATCGTATTTAGGGTTTAGAGGATGTAGTACTCGTGTTCTGCCATACTTTTTGAGCTGCTTGAAAGTTGCCTCCCCCTGCTCATTAGAGACGACCACATAATCGTTGTGTTCTGGCTTCACATAAGGGTTGATCCCTGGTTCTTAACAGAAATTTGGAAACTTTAGAATTCCATAAACTCCCGTATGATATCATCTGTAAAACATGCCTTTATCTGGTCGCTTCGAGACATTACCGTCCAACGAATTCCACAAAAGGTCTTCAACCACAACATCATGCATTTTGTGCTTGACACACAACGATAGTTTCCCCATACTTCTTGCCACAAAAAGCGAGTTCTTATCAATTCAATTAATAAAAGGAGGGCGATACACATGTTAAAAAAGTTTTTTCTTTTTTCGGCAATGGGCTTAATGTTCATTTTCATGTTCAATAGTTGTGAGAAGACCGACGTTGCAGAGGCTCCTGAGACTGAAGAGATAACAGTTGCACTTACATCTTCAATTCAGGAAATTACAGGCGAAATGTTCACTTTAGAGCTCTCAGATTTGAAGATCATGAAAACGATCAACAAGTCAACGAAAGAGTTAACCGCCACCCCATCTTTAACGGGAACTATCAAAATCTCAAACAATTCAACCAATATCTTAGATATCAAGGAAATGATCATTCAGTACCTCGACATTTCAGGGAATCCCATTCCCTTTAAGGATGGCGAGAAGAAAGCATCCGTTTCATTCTTCGGGTTCGACATTCAACCAGGAAAAGATTCAGAAAAGTCCTTAGAGGCCAAGGTCCCAATGGCTGGTGTAAAGGAGAAATCCATTAACAAGATCCGCAGCCATATAGTCTATATCCCCACCCCCCTGAAAAGGGAGAGTATGGACGTTCCTGTAAAAATGGAATAGTAGTGATGATCCTCCTTGTAAAATAGATCAGAGACCCCTAAAGGGGGACGTTGGTTCTGAAGCAACTTAAGGATCATGAAATCATCTTACTGTGGCCTGTCCCAAAATACTCCTATTCTTTTTCTGCCTTTTCTCCTGCCATGTATTTCCTCCAATCCTTGGGCACGGTTATGATGCAAATGTATATTTTAGTATGTGCTAATAAGTTGTTTTAGAACCAATGTCCCCTCTCATTGATTGAAGATGAGGTTATGATTACAGTTACAAACATTCATTTTTATGATATTTAAGGTTATGGCACGTAATCTGTAATTTCCTTCTTAGCAGAACGCCACAACATCCTAAGCTATTAAACCCGCCTGATTTGATGAACCTCCAGAGTTCACATTGCTTTCCGACCATATATTACTGGGATTGGCATTTTGCAGTTACAAGCAATGATGATTTGCGTTTCAAATATTGTAAAAATGGGTATTCAGCGAAATTGTCTATTTCAGTTAGAAATATGTACCCGGCCTGTCCATGTTACATATAGTAATAGTAAGCTAGCAGACTTATGGGAGACTTTCTATTAATAGCAGTATGTTGCACTTTTGGACTGAATGCTAACCATACTATATATAGACATTTAACAAAAAAGATTGAGCTATTCCTCAAATTTAACGACTTTCTTTTGGTTGAAGGATGGACAAATACCTCCTTTTACATGAGAGGGCCAAAAGATACTCATGACCGCACTCCTTGCATTTGACACGGGCAAATCCATTATGGGGATCACAACAGTCAAGATACCGGTAAATGACCTTTTTCACATAGGGCCGGAAAGCCATACTGCCTTTCAAAGAGCTCTTCATAGACCTGTTCAAATGACTCGAAATTTACCCTGTTAAATAGATCGATCCAATATATGATGATATTTGTATTTTCTTTAAAAGATCAAAAACAAGGAGTATATATGAAAGTCATTATTTAACAGGGTGAATTTTCAACGCATCGATAATATGCTGAATAACATGTACGATCCGAACCTTATCAGGCAAGAAACCAGCCTTAGCAAGGGGACGTTTCTGTCCCTTGTCACGGCAAAAACACTCATAAACACTTACAGGGTTTTCGATGAAAATGCCGACTTTGCTCCCATGATCTGTGTGGACAAAAAGAGTGCTGTTTTTGTAATAAGTTTCAACTTCTAATCATATTAACTAAAACATTGCAAAGAAAAAGGGCGGGAATCTTTTCCCGCCCATATTTTGCTTATAGAATAGTTTTTAATGTCCTAAGCCTGACGCCTGAGCCTCATCCTCCTCATGGTAATCAGTGCAGTAGTGCCTATCAGACAAATCAACAACCCCATAAGTGCAAGAGTAACCCCCAGACCAAGGTGCAGGGCTATCCAGCTCACACCAACCAGGGGCAGTAGACTCCATCGCACCATCAAGCGCAAGGTGTCATGTTTGGAAATGACGTCGGCCAACGGTGGAGAATAAGCATGGTAGATGTCCACAATAGTTGTGCCCACAGAGTTGGTAATCAGGAATTGGTCACGGAACTCACGCAGCACCTTGACATGTGGCTCCATATAAGAGCCGTATGCTGCGGTGGCTATAAGGCAGCCACCGCCGCCACCATCACTAGACGGGACAGGCGCGGCCTTGACAACTCCTGGGCCACCTTGGTCAATGAGCATGTCGTCGAAAACCAGAACGTCATCTCCTCGTTCACTGTCCCAGAAGTGGAGCGTGATCACATTTCCATTGATCTCAGCACCCGTACGACCATCGAACAGGAATTCATACCAGTCAGGAGCAGGATTGCCCGGCGTAGGCCCGAACTTCCAGTAGGTGTCGATTTGGGACCCGGCAGGCAGGTGCAGGGTCACAGTTGCAGCACCACCAAACCCAACATCGTTTACGGTAAACTTGAAGAAGCCGTAAGGAAAGTCCACGTCCTGTGGTGCGCTACCAGGTGAAGGATTGTCACTGGCCTGCACGTTGCTCAGTGTAGTTGTAGGAGGCGACTCCAGTGTTATGTAGTACTGATTGTCAAATGTATGCATTGAGGCTACGTAATCTTGTTCCCAGTCAGCATCACCATCTCCATCGCCATCATAATTTGGGTTATTCCCATTAGGCCCCTGCTCTTCTTTGTCAGGCACACCATCATCATCCTCGTCTTCCCCCTGAGTCACGGTAAAAGTCTTTCCAGCAATAGTCATTGTCCCTGTCCTTGAGCTTTGGCTTGTATTTGCTGAGATCGAATAACTGACAGTGCCATTTCCGGTACCGCTACTGCCTGAGGTAATAGTTATCCAGCTATTATTTCTTGTGGCAGTCCAGCTGCACCCACTTGGGGCAGTCACACTTACACTGCCAGTGCCACCACCTGAACTGAAGTTTTTACTTGTGGGTGAGATGGAGTAGGTGCATAATTTCCGATAACCCATATTATAGGAACTAAACCCGCTTTCACCATAGGAGTTCAATGCCTTTACCCAGTAGTAATAGGTGGTTCCCACAGAGGCAGATGTATCATCATAGGTGGTGCTGGAGGTAGAACCCAGATAGGTCTTGCTCCCTCCTGATGAGGTTGAACGGTATACCTTGTAGGAGGTTGCGCCAGAGGAGGCGTTCCACGTAACACGGACCTTGTCTGTGTAGGTCCCGTCACTGGCCGATACCCCTGTTGGCGGAGGGGGCACCGGAGGTGGCAGGTCAAAGGTGATACTCCTGGATGGTGAAGTTGAAAAGTCGATGGAGGGAATAATTACTGGAATAGGTATAGTTGGAATGTCAATGGTATAGGTAAATCCAAACACCGTAACTCCAATCGTTCCATTGGGCGTAAGAGAAAATGTCAGTGTAGACCTGCTCCTTTGTGCAATGTTACTAACAGTAAATGACAACCCACTTACTGATACATTGTTTTTCTCTCCATTTGAGTAAAACATGCCTCTGTTAGTGCTCAAATACCTGCCCCCAATCTCATTGGAAGCACTTGCTGTCAAGCTCAGACCAACGTTCACACTCGCCACACCCGGAATGCCAAAAGGATACGAAATAATCTCCTGATTTGAGAATGAATCTGAGAGTATTAATGACGTTCCTAATAAATATGGGGTGTAGTTCTCTTGATCAAAGAATCTAAAATCCGCTGTCGGTAAATAGGGCAAATCGCCAGTGTATTCTATTGCGAATACAATAATTTTATATTGCGCCCAGGTTTCAATGCCGAAATCCATTTCTGCAGATCCAAAGCTCCCTTCGAACCACAACTTCTCCTGGCTCAGATCTAGCTTTCCGCTTCCATTCATTTGTACAGAAGCCAATGTCCCCCCTATCGCACCTCCCAACCTGACGTAAGCGCCTACGCCCACCTCACCTCCAAGCCAACCTGTATCCAGGCTATAACTAGGAAATCCCAATAGGCCTTCTAACGGAGAATGACTCTCACTTAAAACAGCTGCATTCGCGCCGGGAGAAGATATAAGCAACCCTACCGACAGGCATATCAAGAAAAAGCTTATGATAATAGAAGCGATCTTCTTCATAATCAAAAATCACCTTTTTTCTATCAGGACTATACTATATTACTGAGCAAACTCATAAACGCCAAATTCTTGAGTAACCCTGGAACCATCAGATGCGTGATTTATAACAATTCTTGATGCTAACCAAAGGTTTTTGTAATAGCGGTACTCCAATGTAGATTCCGAAAACCTATTTCGAAGAATATCAATAATGACCTTAGATACGTACCAATGTTCGGCATCGACCCACAAAACACAACCAGTTCCATTACTATATTTCCCGGAAATTGTGTAACATTGGCGTCCATTCAAGACTCCAGACCCTATAATTACTTTCTCCATCCTTTGCAGTTCTTTCATGAGTTTTTGTATGTTTAGGGTTATGCGAACATTGGCACCAAATTGGGTTTCTTTCATGATGTCGTTTTGCACCCCCTGGATAATTTTTGCAGATCTTTCTTCTAAGTCAACTTTTTTAGTAGAAAATCCTTTTCCTAGTTCATAGATTAGCATAAAAGGAATTGTGACCGAAGGAACAGTGGCAAGAGGAGCGATGCCTTCGCCTTCAGCACTCCTTACTGCCGTTTCTTTAGAAACTGTCTGAGTTACCTTTACCTGGTACGCTTCGGGTGAAGTAGACGCCTGTATCACATTTGCGACAATATCATCCAGCGTTGGCTTCTCCCCCGCTTGCCCATTTAAAACAAGCAGTCCTACAAAAGCTACTGCAATCAATAACTTAACACTATACATCTTCATTTTCATACCAACTCCTTTCTTGTTTTGAGAGCGGTCCACAGGATAAGGTAGGCACATTTTGAGTTTTTTCTCCATGGAGTAACCTCCTGAATATAGGTTAAATAGATCTTAAAATAAAAGGATAGCAAAAAAAACATCTCTAAATCAAGAGAGATCGGCTTTCAGAATTGCTTCAGAATCAACTATTTTGGTCTGATGAAGGGTAAGCCACATTCTCCACATCTTGTGGCTCGTTCCAGTACCCTCAAGCTTATGACTTCGTGCCATAATCGATCATGGAGCCAAATTAGATTTTATTCAAGGTTTCGTTTGGTAATGATAAGTTTTTGAGGCTCTAAATTCCTTCCAATCATAGCAGTAATCGATAGTCATAATGAAGAGTTAACCGGCAGCGCCAATAACGGTCAGCTAAAAACGACCAAGCTTTTCGCTGTCCGGTTGAACGATTTGTTATGTAGTTTTTTTGTTCTTTATTTCCGAATATCTGTGGTACTCAGCTTCTCGTTCTGCTTTCAAATTGTCTAAATAGCTTTTTACGCAATTGAGAACATGAAGGTAATCGTCATGTCCAACCATTTGTGTTGAAAAAATTTGAGCCCTGAAAAGACTTGCATATCTATTTAAGATTGAAATTCCATCTTTAAGTAATGAGCCAATTTCTTTGTGCTTAATAGGATATGTTTTCAATAAATCTCTTTCAAGTCTTACGTTTTTTTCTGATTTATGCGCATAGAGATTGTTTCTTAGAATTATTAGTTTCTTCACAAGTGGATTTCTCTCACTTGCGAATTCAATGTCAATATCAAGTTGTTCTTCATCTGGTCTTCTTGATTCAGAAGCTAAACTTTCAACAAATGGATTGTCTTTTAGTCTCTTTTTGAAATTTGGAACGTCAAATATATGAATATTTGCCTTAATGGTATCAAGCCAATTTAAAAGACTCAGGGAAGTGTTATATTGGTCATAAACTCTGCACAAACGAAATAGGGTGGCATCAAGGTGCGATCTGAAAGTAAGATGCCAAAATGCATTTGATTCATTAAATATGCTTACGAATTCTGGAATAGATTTCTTTAGATCTTCATAGAGCCTGAAGTGAATATTTGCTTGAACTAGGTCGTCTGCTAAGGAATCTAACAGTTTTCCAAAATCCTCCTCATGCCTAATATTTAGTTGCATATTGACTTGTTTTCACTACATAACGAAGCTCAGGGGCCGGAGGGCCGCCAGGCCCTTCTGGTCCCTTGCAGCGTGATGTTAAGTGGTTGTTTTCACTTTATAAACGATAAGAACAATTAGGAATATCTCTATCAATAAAAAGACAAGCGCAATATTTTCCCTGTAAATATTGCACTTATGCCTCCTAAAAGAACTATCAATATCAGATTTTCTTTCACTTTCATTTAATTCATAATTCGGAGTGCTGAGACGTTTTCCGACTATTAAATAGTGGTGTTTTGTTGAAATATAGTTCCATAGAATAAACAACATAGATAGGCAACAGAAAGAAACAAGGATTGTTGTTAGAGCAATATTAAACCTGGTTGAAAAGGCTATTACCAATGAAAAAGCAGATATAAGTATTCCGTTAATTGTGAGAATCGCATTCCATAGGCCATAGGAGGTCTCTGATGTTTTTTGGAAGAAATATTGTTCAACAGGATTTATCTCAGTCATATCTCTTGCTACTTAACCAGTGATTATATAGTTTCTGTCTATCTTAAAAAAATTCAATAGATTGAGAAGTGAGATTTTGGGTTTTTAAGGGATTTTCTATCTGTATAACTCCACAAATTGAATGTTATACAAAAGGCTTGATAATTCTTGTAAAAGAGATCAATTCCGAAAATGTTAGTTTACGTGCCATAACCTGAAATCTGAACAAATTTCAGTATACATATGGTAGTGGAAACTTCAATATTATTTTGAAATTTGTCCGATT
>Ga0114930_10005723_pt1 | contig 10153 bp, 7 predicted proteins | sample AnhtaG_FD_87300 | JGI IMG/M metagenome (GOLD analysis project Ga0114930, IMG submission 87300) | Deep subsurface microbial communities from Anholt, Denmark to uncover new lineages of life (NeLLi) - Anholt_01485 metaG | ecosystem: Environmental > Aquatic > Marine > Oceanic > Sediment | place... | reverse complement strand
TTTTATGACTTGAGGAGCAAAGCCCCGCACCATCAATTCATGGCGCATAGCCCTCATGATTCGTGGTGTGTCTATCCCGTCGGGTTTGGGAAAGGCAACTTCCGTATAGGCCTGACAGATTTCCGTACAAGCCCCGCACCCAAGACAGGAGTATATTGCCTCCACTATCCCTTCTGGATGATCTATAAAGCCTTCAAGCCAGGCGCGGGCAATTGCGACTCTACCTCCGGCGGCATAGTGTTCGAATGGATAAGCCTCATAGGTTGGACAGACCTTATGCCAGCCTATCTCATCGCTATCCGTCAAGCTGCAGGCCCGGCAATGGTGACACCTGTAAATTGCATCCTTTAAGTCTTCTATGCTCACGGTATCTCATTCCCTCAAAAATTTCTCTCATTCAATCCACAAGCTGCCTGGATTTAGAATTCCTTTAGGATCCAGAGCATCTTTTAGTTTTACTAAAAATTCTGCATATTCTGGTTTAAGTGTTTTCCGCCAGTGCGGGGTATACATATCCTTAGCCAGGGCATGTGGCGCACCTCCGCCGTATTGGCTATAGATATGAGAGAGTAACTCGTGATAGACGCGGCGTGCCTCCTCACGCGTCTCGTAGTTTGCAACATCAACACCATAGACGAATGTAAAATCCGTCTTGGCATGATTGGTCCCCCCTGCCAGGGTCAAAAACCAATAGGGAAACGGTGTACCTGGAAGTCTAATCATCATGTCTTGATACCTTGGAATAAACTCCTCCAGGACATACCTGCAAATTTTAGGAGCCTGTAAAATCGGATAAATAATTTCACAGAAGCAATTCAGACCTATTCCAGCTAATCGGGCCACCGTCATGGGGTCTTCTCCCTTCCCCATCGGTAGCTCCACAAGAGTTCCTCCTTGCCGTTCAGCGATTTCATCCATTATTTCTCCCTGACGGTGGAGGATTATTTCATCATGGCCTCTCATAGAAATTGTCAATAGACTCTCTATGTCCCGGGGAATGAGCTGAGCAGCAGGGTTTCCAGGAGGGAAGACCATGCTAATAGAATGCTTCCCAATTAGTACACTATGACTAAAAAGCCACTCGTAGCTGTCCTGTTCATCTAGTGTACGGCATGCTGCTTCGAGAGCTGAGAAGGCATAACTACGCGTTTTCCCATAAGGAGGTGTTTTATAAATTTTAACGGCTGCTTCGGTGATAATCCCAAGAGAGCCTGCAGCCCCGATGAAAAGACCGGCTGAGTCTATGCCACAACAATAGCGATGATACCAGTCGCAGTCAGGATTGGACATGGAGCCTGTTTCTATTATATCTCCAGTCGGCAATACTACCTGAAGCCCCAAGACATTTTCACCATATTGGCCATACTGTCCTCCTCCAAGCCCGGTAGAAGTAAGAGAAATACCCCCACCCAGGGTACCACCCATGGGTCCGCCAGGCCCCTGGTTTCCCAGCCAGTATCCTTCTTTTCGAAGCCTATCTCGAAGTTGGGTGTATGTTATACCAGCTTGAGCTCGAACTGCGCGTGACTTTTTGCTGATGGAGATAATTTTATTCATTAGAGTTAAGTCTACAAGCATTCCACCTTTTGTGGGAACTGCACCACCGGCATTGCCCTCACGTCCTCCTGCCGGTACAACCGGGGTGGCAGTTTCTGTGGCCAATTTAAGAATCTTTGAGACCTCCTCTGTGCTTATGGGTTTTACAATAATGTCGGGTTTGCCACCTATAAAAGGTGGGTTAAAGAAACTGCCAAAATCATTGAATGCATATGCCCAGCGGGCGCCTTCATTATCTGTAACTCGAGTGGAACCAACAATCCTTTCCAACTCCCGTTTCACTGTATCATTCATGCTAATACTCTCTTTTCATTCATTATTTTTCGAAGAATTCTAGCATTTCTTGATTTGGCCCCTCTACTGTAATGGCTCTAATATTGCCATGGGGGCCAGCCTCAAGTTCCACCGGTCCAGATAAAATAGTTACCTTCTCACTTTTGCATTGCTCCATTAAGCCTGGCAGGTCGTCAGTTTCAAAGGAAATCATGAAGAGACCAAAATTTGGTGGTTTAGCAGCAGAAGCTAAAGACTTGCCTTTAAGGGAAAAGGTAAGAAATTCCACCCCTGCATATTGACTGTTTTCCTTTTTAACAAAGGCTAGCCGCACATCAGTACCCGGAGGAAGCGTGAGAACATCATCCACCAATCCTTTGGACACAGGCACATCACTGATGAGCTTGAGACCTAAGATGTCGCGGTAAAATCTAATGACTTCATCCATGTCTTCAACCATTTGGGCGACATGCGAAAGTCTCCCGTAGTCTCTTTTAATATCCATTTTGGGAGAAGTCAAAAGCTCAATGTGGGCTATGGGCATATCGTTTGGCCCGATTAAGATGGCCTCCTTTACATTAAAGGTAGTCCAGTCAGGCTTGTAGTATATAGGGGGAGAGACAAAGGTGAACCCCTTTCCTATTAAATCCTTATAGGTTTTATCCAGGTCTCTCACCATAAAGCCAACATCATAAAATCCGTAATCCCAGTGCCTGGCTCCTTGCCTAATAGTCCTCTTTGAGGGAGGTTGAAACTCAATGAGCTCCAGCATTGTTGGCTGCTCCTCATTCTTTAAAAAAACAGCCCATGCCTGAATCCCAGGGGTAAGGTTCCAGAGCTGACGGATTTTTTCAGGGTCTAAATGCTGTTCAGCCACAACCTCCATCCCCACCCAATCCCGGTAAAACGCTAAGGACTCATCCATATCACGGACACTGACAAAGATTCTATCAATTCCGCTGCTAATCATTTGTAAATCCTCTTTACACTAAAAATAAATATAAGAGCCTCGCCCTTGTTCAAAAGACAATGCAGTATTTTTTGGCGTCAACTATTTTGGGAGGAGCCCTTTATTCTCTAAATCCTTGGCTATCTTTTCCAAACTGAGCCTTTCAAGTGTTTCTCTGGTGGGGATACCAGTTTTTTCATCATAGCCGGAAATCCTGTAAAATTCACTAAGTGCTTCATCGTATTGCTCCTTTTTAAGGGCCTGTTCCATATTTTTTCCTTCAACTAGAACCTTTATGGGGGACTCAAAAGTATGCTCGGGGGGGAAGTCATCTTTGCGGTCAAGTCCCAGCATGTGACTGAAGGAACGCTGGATAATGCGCGCCCTATCCGCACACTGCTCCAGTTCTTCCTGTGTAAAGGCGATGCCGGTTGCCGCCTCGATGAGCGGAGGGAGGTCTTCCAGCATAATTGAATGGAAAAGAATATAGTGGGAGTTAAAGACACACATGCCAAGCGCATCATAGGTGGCCATCAAACGGTTCAAGTAGCGAGTGACATAGGGGGCCCAGCGATGGTCAAAGGGTATGATCGGGAAAGGAGATTCGTAGACCTGTCGCATCTTTTCACGAAACTCAGGAGAAAGATAATCCATATTTCTAGCATAGACAGCAAAAAGAGAAAGCCCCTTTAAGTGACAGGTACCCCGGGGAGAAACTGCTTCGGCCAGAGTAATTTCATGTGCCAAGCGCGTATCAGCGATTACTTCAGCCCCCTTGATGTTCTTAGACCAGTACTCAGCGCCACGCCCAATTTTGCGTGCCATTTTACGGGTGCCGTCGGCTAAAACGTCTCCAAAGCCCTCCCGGTATGCAATCATCTTCATCAATTTAAGCACAGTTTCTGTATCACCCCACTCCAGCTTAATCCCACCGGTATCCTCCTCTGTCAGAATCCCCTTTTCAAATAGCCACATCCCAAAGGCGATGGGCAGGGCTGCCTCATCAACACCTAAACCAAGCTGGTTGCACAGGAAGCTATACTTGGGCAGAAACCAGACATTGTCACAAGTGTCCATGTAAGTGCAGTTTTCCTGGACGTTCAGCTCAAATCCTTCCCCTTTTTCCCCCTTCCAGGGGCCTTGCTTAATGCTTGACCAGTTGGCACAATGAACAGGGCAATTGAAACAGGCCAGATCCCTGTCCATAACCTTCTCACGGACATTTTTGCAGGATATTTCAGCGTAAGTGTCGCAGACATTCTTATCTGAATGGCCATACCGCATCAAGGACTCGCGTTTAGATGGTGAACCATCCCAAGCAAGGTCGGCAATAGCGAGTGTGCCCTGAGATATCATCCCGTACATCCCGTCGTTTACAATCTTGTCAAAAAGCCGCCTGCATTCCTTGATAAACCTCCCAGGATGAGCAATTTTAAGGCCTTTGGTTCCCCGAACTGCAATCGCTTTGAGTTTCTTGAAGCCAATTACTGCTCCCAGCCCCATTCGACCACAGGCACGCGACCGGTTAATAATCAAACAGGCAGCAGAGGAAAGGTTTTCTCCTGCTGGCCCGATACAAGCTATTTGAATGGTCTCGTCCCCGAGTTCAGCTTTGATCATATCATCGGCTTCCCAAGTTGTTTTCCCCCAAAGATGGCGGGCATCCCTGAGCTCAACCCTATCGTCATCAATCCAGAGGTAAACGGGATCTTCCGAGGCACCCTCCAAGATGAGGTGGTCATAACCCGCGTACTTCATTTCAGGCCCCCATTGCCCTCCGGCATTTGAGTCACTATAAATTTCAGTAATGGGAGACTTGGTTGTCAGTGTAATTCGGCCAGAGCTGGGGGCAAGCGTCCCTACTAGTGGGCCCATGCTCAGGATGACCTTGTTGTCAGGCGATAGGGGAGGAGTTTCTGGTGGGACCTCATCATATAGTATCCTGGCGGCAACAGATTCTCCACCGATATGCTGCTTCATCCACTGCCTGGGGAACGGCTCCTTGGTGATTTCTTTCTTTGTGAGATTAACCCGTAAGATTGTACCTGCATAGCCGTAATATTCTTCTTTCCCTTTCATATTAAGCCTCCTTAGTTTTTAAGGCTCCGGTTACACACCACTGAGTGCATATCCCACATAGATTACACCGCTGGGAAGGCTCGCAAAAAAGTGAATAGAGTATATTGATATCCCCTTGCTTATCTCCCAATAGAAACTTCGGCTTATTAACATATTCAATGGATGTCTTCGGCCCGGCAATGATAGGGGTAAATATTCCCTCAACTTCATCCCTATATACACGTACCCTGGCATTGTGTCTCGGCTCTATATGTCCTTTGGCGTGTGTTAATGAACAGATGACCTCGCAAGTGCGGCATCCGGTACATTTTTCCGCATCAATCTGAATCTTCTTCATTGAAGAGTCCTCCCACAATCTTATTTGCCCAGACTGTTAATTTTATCTCAGTTTTTGGCTATTATACTTCCCCTTCCTGAATAATCGGTTTACCGGTTGCTTCCTTGTCAATGGCGTTAGCCCCACCCCTTAACCGCCAGTCTATTGACTTCTTCGATGGCCTTCTTAAGCCTCTCGTAAAACTCTGGCCGTTCATCCTTGAGCAGTTCTGGGTTTTCGACAACGAAGCCTGCTGGATGTCCTGTCTTGCCCTGTTCTTGCATAAGGCGAAAGACATAGTCTACATCCTCATCGTTGGGAAGTGCCATGGTGAATATGTGGCGGTTGCGCTTGAGCTGGAAGTGACCGGGGAGAGCGAAGAAGGCAAAGGCCTTATGCAACCAATCGATATACTCAGGGTAGCCCTTCTGGCCATTAAGCTCCTTAAGAGTAGCTTTGGCTCCCTGATAGCCACAGGCAATAGCCCCCTGTATGAAGCTCTCCTGGGAGATGGCATCACCGATAATGAGCACGTTCCCGGCTACCGGTTCTCTCAATACAGGCATATGTATGGAGCCTGCGAAAGCAGTCTTTCTCACCAGTCGGGCATGGCGGAACCACGGAGCATACCTTGAATGCCTCATGAATTTTTCAATGGCCTCCCCTGAGCGAGTAATGAGATGCCTCAAATTCAGATTCCCTGCCTCGGCATGAAAGCCCATGTAGACCGGCCCAGGGCTAATACTGGGGATGTCACAGGATAACCAAGCCCCGTGGTCGTAGATGTCAGGCTCTACCCCTTCCAGTATGTAGCCTGTGACCTTGGCCTGGCGTGCTGTTCGGTTTTGGTTCAAGCCCAGGCTGTTCACAACTGTCGAGGCAATGCCATCGGCAGCGATGGCCTTCCTCGCCTCCAGGGTCTGTTCCCCTGACTTTGTTCTTACTCGCACCTTAACCCCGTCTGAGGTGTTTTCCACCCCGAGGGCCAGAGTTCCGGCTAAGACCTCTGCCTTGGTCTTTTGCACTGCGGCGAGAAGGTCAGCCAAAATGCTCTCCCTGGAAAAGTAAAACCCCCACAAATCGTCCTTTATACAGTATACCTGATACCCGGCCGGGGAGAGCTTGATATAGTTGTAGTAGGGTATCACTGGGCCCGTATAGTCGACAGAGAAGCCAGGTCCAAGGAAGTTAAACTTGGTTTTAGGTCTAACTCCGCTTTCTGCCCCTTGTATCGTTGTACCGGTACCCATCTCCACCATAATTGGTTCGATGTATTCATCAGGAATTATAAACTTCCAGTAGAAGATGGAAACATCGGTCCGTGGAGTACTGGTAATATTTCTCTTTCGCTCAATTAGAAGCACCTTGAGGCCGTCCTCGGCTGCTGTCCTGGCCGCCATAAGCCCCCCAGGTCCTCCTCCCACAACAACCAAGTCGTACTTCATAATCCCATCTCCTATATTGCTATTTAGCGGCATTTATCCAATGCCTTTTATACCCTTATTCTGTATTCTTCGGTTATCCACCACTAGTATCTCACATAACACCACTTCCCCTTAACAACTCACACCCTCATGCCTGGCCTATCTTCCTCTTCATTCGCTCTATTGCCTCATTTTCCCAAACCGGGGGTTCCGTCCTCGGTGGGAAGGTATCAAATCTTTCCGGTACTGGGATAGTGGCGTCAATGACCAGGAATCCCATATCTGTTGTCACCTCGTTAAAAATTCCATAACGCGGAATTGGCGGCAGGCCAGGAGGTGGTGGCGGATAGTCATGCCATTCGCTTCTCCCAGCCCTCATGCCCACAGCCCAAAATACTTCCTCAAGGTTGTACGGGTCAATGTCTGGTCCCACCACTATTGTGTATTTAGCCCCCACGGCTCGGCCAACTTCCTCTCCATAGCCGGGATGGGGCTTATCACGACCATCAACTTCCAACTGGATAACCGTTACCCACTGCGCCAGCGTAACTACATCTTTTACTTTGTAACCCATCTTTCGCAGCATGCTTATGGCATCAGCGTTCACGGCTATTAGGAGGCCGCTGTGCACTCCCTGGTGGTCCTGATGACCCAAAGAGGAGAAGGTAGCAGCTGTCCATAGAGGGTCCTTTCTATGGGTGATGCATTTTACTCTAAATAATGGCCAGAGGGCTTCGCCCCACACAAAGCCCAGGAGAAGGTCCTCCGAGCTAACCGGCGTCCGGTAATCCTCAGAGACAAATTCGCCTTCTATTACCCATTCAGCATGGGCCGGGACCATCAAGCCGGGTATTGTCTCCGACTCAACCAGCTCTACTGGCTCCCCTCTAAAGCCGCCAATAATCTCGTACTCATCGCCAGTTTCAGGCCACCGTAATGATTTAACTGCCGCCAGCACGTGAGCATCTGTGGGAATACCATAGACGAATGCGGTAGGCCATGGCTTGTCCTTAGCCCGGTAGTTATTAAAATAATACCGCCCGGTGTTACCGTGCCCGGGACGGCCCGGCCGGGCCATAGTAGCATGGCCATACTTCTTCACCTTTTCCTCGGTGAAGGGTTGGTTCGGGTCGCCGTTGTCCCAGTCAAACACCCCCAGTCTCGTCTTGGTTAGGCCATGGGTTCCTGTCTCAGGGTCGTATGAAATAATGGTACCATTGCACCCGGTAAAACACAATTTGTTGAACTCCACCCAGACCCGTGGTATGTCCTTAGTCAGGTCAATCTTGTCCTCAGGTATTATAACCTGCTTACAGGACGCTTTTCCTTTAGGGACTGTTACCGGCTTGATTTTATTGTTCTGCAGACTGGCTATCTTCTCAACGAGTTCGGATTTGTCTTTAAGTCCCATGCCTCTTAATGTTCTTTCGTAGTTGGGCCAAATGTTGACCACTACCGGAATATCCGGCCGGTTATCAATTGGTTTCTCAATAATGCCGATGGGCTTTCCGGGTAGGCTATGAAGGTAGCGGGCAACCGCCCTCACCTCCGTCTCAGGTAGCACCCCCTTCATTTCGCCTCTAGGGTCGGGGACATTATTGTAGTCTGCAAACCCAATGTCGACAAGGTTACTATAGTCCCCACACTTTATAGGCGTACTTATCCTCACCACATTTCCCAGTTTCTCCTCATCACTGAACCACTCGCGAATGCTTTTGTACGGATATGGCATTTAAACCCCCTTTGTGGCCACTTATATTTAGTTCTCGGTCTTAACGCTTTCCGATCCTGAACATCTTGGTTCCGCATACAGGGCATACACCCTGAGTTGCCGGCTTACCATTCTTCATGGTGATGGCCTTCGCATCCTTTATTTCCCTCTTGGTACGGCATTTCATACAATATGCTTGCATTTCGCTAACCTCCTTTTCTACTATGAACGATAAACTATCCTTTCCATAGTGTCAATTCTCTATCAATGAGAGGTAATCTGCAAACTATTTGACAGCATCTAGCTCTCTCAGATAGGTTATGTAACACTCTTACAGGTAGTAGGCGGCGTAAAACCCCTCGCTCACTGCTTCCATGATTTGTCTGGGCTTCTTGGCGTCTCCCACAAGGTGGAGATTAAGTACCCTCTCACTGAGGTCGTAATAGAGCTGGTTCTCTGGTTTTGAGCCCAGGGCCAGCACAATGGTGTCACCCTTAACTGTGGCCTCTTTCCCGTCTTTAACGTAATTAACCTCATTCCCGGAGATGGAGGTTACGGTTGCGCCGGCAATCATCTCGGCGCCACCTTCGGTCAGTTCTTTCATCAGGGTATTCCGCGTAGACAGCTCTACGTCGTCAAGGAATCTCCAGCGCCTCACCAGCATAGTTACATGAATACCTTTCTTGAGCAGATAAAGGGCTGTCTCGCAGCCGACGTTTGCTCCTCCGAGGACAATGGAATTGTTTCCGACCGTCTTTTTCTCCAGTAGCGCATCCTCATAGGTAATCACTTGCGGGCTGTCCGCTCCGGGCAACTCGGGAACCAGGGCGCTGGCTCCAGTAGCGATGATGACGGCGTCCGGTTTTTCTTGCATTACTTTCTCCGTATCCGCTTCTGTATTAAAATGGACCTTAACATTATTTAGCTCCTGGAACTCTCTCTCATAATACTCAGGGATGAAGAAGAGGTCCTCCTTAAATGGGGGGATGGTGCCTAGGTAGAACTGCCCTCCTCCACCAAGCTTACCGGTCTTCTCAAATAGAATAACCTCATGTCCTCTGTTACCAGCCGTCAATGCTGCCGACATACCGGCGGGTCCGGCGCCAACAATGACTACCTTTTTCTTTTGTGCAGCTGGGCCCGTGTGCCTGAACTTCTCTTCATTTCCGAGGAGCGGATTAACCGTACACCGCGACCCTTTTCTTGGTACCAGCGTTACACGTCCGAGACAACCAATATTGCATGAGATGCATTTGCGGACCCGGTCAGCCTGGCCGGCTCTTACTTTGTTAGGAAGGTCAGGGTCAGCCATAAGCGCACGGCCGATAGCAACGAAATCGGCCTTCCCCTCTTCCAGTATCTTCTCCGCCAAGTCCGGGTTGCTCAACTTACCGCCGGTGATGACTGGTATATTCACCACTTCCTTGAGCCCAGCCGCCAAGTGGGCGTCAGCCCCTGCAGGAAGATACATGTTTGGGATTTCATATTCAACCTTGGCCCAGCCCCCACCCCGGGCACGAATAGCATCAACCCCCCATTCCTCAACTTTCTTGGCAATGATTTTGCCCTCCTCTAGAGTCCTCAATCCATTGGTGAAGTGATCAGGATCGAACATATAGATTAAGGGAAAGTCTGGTCCCACAGCTTCCCGGGTAGCCTGCACCAGTTCCTTAATGAAGCGGAGCCTGCCATCTAGGTCACCGCCGTATTTGTCTTCTCGCTTGTTGAATACTTCCAAAGCGAAGTAGTCGGCTAGGGCGGACATATTCATTTCGATAGCGTCAAAATCGCTGGCCTCCATCCAGCTGGCAGCATTGGCGTATTCTTCGATAATAGCTTCGACC
>Ga0114930_10005722_pt1 | contig 10153 bp, 6 predicted proteins | sample AnhtaG_FD_87300 | JGI IMG/M metagenome (GOLD analysis project Ga0114930, IMG submission 87300) | Deep subsurface microbial communities from Anholt, Denmark to uncover new lineages of life (NeLLi) - Anholt_01485 metaG | ecosystem: Environmental > Aquatic > Marine > Oceanic > Sediment | place... | reverse complement strand
TTTCCGAGTGAAAACATCCGTGTTTTCACAGACGTCGGTCCACAGGACACCTGACGGTGGAACCTTCGCCTCCTCCGTAAGGAGTCCCAAGGACTGCTTCGGTTTCCGGAGGGTGCGCTGTTGACAATTTAATGAATCGGGGCTATATTAGATGGGAACCCGACTTGACTTGTAACTTCAATTTTCCAAAAGCATAGGAGGTAATTATGAAGCATACGTCAATACGAAAGATAGCTTTTCTCGCACAATTAGCGGTAGTCTTGAGCGCATCATCGCTCTTTGCCGATGAAAGTGCACTGACAACGAAAACCCTTAAGCAAATTCGCTCTTCATTTAAGATGGATGCCCACACCAGGGCAATGTACAATTCCATCACAAACAACGATATCAGGGACCTTGCCCTAAATCGTGACATATTACGGCGGCACAACGAAATATTCAGCCACAAGGTCAAAACGAAAGGCATCACGGACCAGAAATCGAGCGGACGGTGCTGGCTCTTTGCGGGACTGAACATTCTGCGGCCGGCTGTTATCGAAAAGCATAATCTCAAAAGCTTCGAGTTCTCGCAGATTTACCTGACGTTCTGGGACAAGATGGAAAAAGCCAACACATTCCTGGAGCGTATGATCGAATTCAGGGACCGCGGGCTTCTCGACCGTGAAATGGTAATGCTCCTTCGCATGCCTATTATGGACGGCGGGTACTGGGAGAACGTAGTGGACCTGATACAAAAATACGGGGCGGTCCCCAAAGAAATCATGCCGGAAACCAACAGCTCCGAAAATACACGCCTGATGAACAGTGTGATGAGCCAAAAGCTCAGGTCCGACGCCGTCAAGCTCCGCAAGATGCACCAGGAAAAAAAGTCGGTCAAGAAACTGTATGCTGAAAAGAAAAAGATGCTGGCCGAGATATACAGAATGCTCGTTATGAATCTCGGAGAACCGCCAACCGAATTTGCGTGGCGATTCGAGGACCAGAATTCCGTCGTAAGTGAAATGCGCAGCTATACGCCAAAAGGCTTTTTCAAGGATTTTGTCGGCGTCGATTTGAATGAATATGTAAACATCTTCAACGACACCACACACAAATACGACAGGCATTACCAAATCAGGTTCTCGAGAAATTTATATGACGGCCACGATATAAATTATGCCAACATCGACGTTGAATCGCTCAAGTACATCGCGATGAAATCAATACTCGATGACTCGCCGCTTTTGTTCGCGGCGGATGTGAGCTATGACCAGAGCAGAAAGCTGGGCATAATGGCGGACGGCCTGTATGACTACGACTCGATTTACAATACCGACATGAGCATGACCAAGGCCGAGCGTGCGCTGTACCGTAACAGTGTAAGGAACCATGGGATGGCCTTTGTAGGTGTCGATGTCCGGAACGGCAAACCGGTCAAATGGCTGGTTGAAAATAGCTGGGGCAAAGACGACGGAAGCGATGGCTATTGGACACTCTATGACAAATGGTTCGACATTCACGTGTATAACATCATCGTCAAGAAAAAGTATGTTCCGGAAAAGGTCCTGAAGATTTACGAACAGCCGGCGGAAATTTTGCCGCCGTGGGACCCGATGCTGCAGATGGTCAGATAAAGCGACAGAATTCCAAGTTAAAGAGCTATTAGTTTTCGGCTATCTTTGTTTAGCCAGTGCCGTACGATACAGCCAGTACGCCACGCCTGCCAGCAGGACGATGCCTACAAGCGAGCCCATCGGCATTTTCCACAGGGGCAGGGATATATTCTTCTTGGCGAGAATCACAATCGGTATGGCCAGCAGAATACCCATCAGCGCTTCGCCGGTGATGAGGCCCGAAGCAAAGAGCAGGCCGCTCCGACTCGATCCTTCGACCTCTTCCTGGTTGATGCTGCGCCTTTTGTTATATACCTTGACGGCGTGGTGGATTAATCCTCCGGCAAAGATAGGCACAGACAATTCGAAGGGCAGATAAAAACCTATTGCCACTGCGAGGACGGGTGTGCGGAACGAGCTACCTGTTTTCTGCAAATACAGATCGAGCAGTACCACACCTACTGCCAGCACCATCCCTATCCAGACGTAGCTCCATGGCAGGCTGCCTCCAAAGACACCATTTGCGACTGACGCCATGAGGTTGGCCTGGGCGGCTATAAGCGGCTCACCTTTAGCTGAATCGTGCCCGGCAAATCCGTATGCGTTGAGCAGAAGCATCATTATCGGTGCCATAACGAGCGCCGCCGAAACAGTCCCAACCATTTGCATTACCTGCTGTTTCCAGGGTGTAGCCTTGACGATATAGCCGGCCTTTAGGTCCTGCATGTTGTCGCCTGCAATTGCTGCGGCGCAGCAGACCACGCCTCCGATGATTATTGCCGCAGGTGGTCCGTCCTTTGCGCTGCGACCCATCAAGAGCAATAGCAGTAGTGCAGAAAGCAGCACCGTTGCTATGGTCACCCCTGATATCGGGTTGTTGGATGAGCCGACAAGCCCGGCCATATAACCAGCTACAGCGGAAAACAAAAACCCGGTTATCAGCATTGTTACCGCCATAAGCAGTGAAACGTGAACCTGCCCCACAAATTTCTGATAGAGCAGAAACAACGGGACAACCGAGGCGATTATCAGAATTAGAATCCATTTCATCGGAATATCTTTTTCGGTTCTTGCAATTGTAACGGTTTTTCCTTTCACACTGCGATAGGCCCTTAGGCCGCTGCTGATACCACTGAAGATGGACTTCCTCAGATTGATGACCGTCCACAATCCCCCTACCAGCATCCCGCCAACTCCGATATAACGTGTCTGTGCCGACCATATCTCATGAGCCCAGTGAACAGCCGACATCAATTCCCCGGCATGCTCGTGGCCAGCAGGATAAACGGCCCACTCGTTTGTGGCTGCATAAATCGGTATCGCGATCAGCCAGTTGGCAAGGCCGCCCAAGAAAATCAGCACGGCGATGTTCAATCCGACAATGTAGCCCACAGAAAGCAAGGCTGGACTGAGGTCGGAGCCGAAGTAGGCTATGGTGGACCGCAGTCTTGCTGCTATCTCAAAATGCCCGGGCCACAGGCCGAATACCCCTGAGCCGATCCTAAAGAGGCCGCCTGCAACGGCCGCCCTGGCAATATGCCAGACACCTGCACCGCCCCGCTCGCCTGCTTCGAGAACCTCAGCGGTCGCTATACCTTCGGGGAACTTCAACTTGCCTTCTACAATCAACGCCCGTCGCAGCGGGATAGTAAATAGCACACCCAAAAGGCCTCCAAACCCTGCTATAACCATTACCCATACAAGTCTGGACCCACTAAAGTCGGGCCAATAGTCCATAATTACCAGTGCGGGGAGAGTGAATATGACGCCGGCGGCCAGTGACTCGCCCGCTGATGCGGCGGTCTGAACGATGTTGTTTTCGAGGATGTTGCTGCGTCGCCAGAGTCGCAGGATTCCCATGGAAACTACTGCTGCTGGTATCGAGGCCGAGACAGTCATGCCTACACGCAGGCCTAAATAGGCATTGGCCCCCGCCAGCACCACCGAAAGCACCACGCCCAAAATAACCGCCTTAACCGTAATTTCCGGTAAGGACCGTCCTTGTAAATTCATAGCTCACCTATTGGTAACTGGTAACTGGTAATTGGTAATTGGTAATTGGTAATTGGTGAGTGGTAATTGGTGAGTGGTAATTATTTAACCAATCACCATCTAACCAATTAACCTCATTCGACAAACTGGGCGACAAAGTATTTCGGCGTCAATGGCTGCCCTGTTGCCCGTTCAATCATCTCGTTCCAATGATAGAGTGCGCCGGCCTCAAAGACTTTCTCGGCCAGGAAATCACCGGCTTTACGCTGACCAACATAACTGACGTTTTCATCCGATTCAAGCTTTAGAATATTGTGAACGATATGGTGATGCAGTTGAGACGCCAACAATTCACCCAGCATATAGTTGTGATAATAACAGGGTGCGATGGTGAAATGAATTTTGGCAGCCCAATCCGGCTCATTACGGCCTTGCGGCTTTTTCACAAGCTGATATTTCTCAACCATTTGCCACCAGAGGGAATTCAGGTCCTGGTCGGGGTCTGCGTAAAGCTGCTTTTCGAAATTATACATTACCATATCCCAACGAGCGAAAATGATTTGTTTGAGCTGGGCGTACTTGCCGCTGACTTTTTCTATTTCCGTCCGCTGCTGGTCTGACAGTTCCAACATTTGCTGCATCCAGGCAGGATTGCGGCTCAATCGACCGAAGAACATTGCGATGGCTTCCGTTGTAAAAATGTGTGCCGGTGTTCTGAGCAGGTACGGCACTTGCAGGTCCTGGTATTTATCGTAAACGGCGTGGCCCAATTCGTGCAGCAGCGTTTCCATCCAGCCCTCATTATTCTTCAGATTACACAGAATGCGAACGTCACCTTCCTTATCTATATCCGTGCAAAAGGCATGCGGATTTTTGCCTTCGCGCTCGTACAGGTCGCTGTTTGCAAGTATAGATTCCACAGGTAACCCAATACCAGCGTAAAATCTTGCTCCCAATTCCTTGACATCTTTATCTTTATAATATATGTCCAAATCCAGGTCATACACCATAGGGGTTTCCTGAAAGAACGGGTCGTGATAATGCCAGGGCATAAGTTCTGCAACGGTAATGCCGCACTTAGCCGCCAAGATTCTGTCCAAATCCGCCTTTAATTTGTCAAAAGGCCCGCTGGTCAATTCGTAGAGCTCATTGAAAATCCGGTCCAGTTCTTTGACATCCTGTTCACGGGTGGTAAGGGAAAGAGTATGATAATTGTCAAAGCCAAGCTTTCGGGCCGCCTGGTTTCGCAGCTTGACCAACCGGATGATATCATCTGCAACCACCGCTCCCACCTGCTTGCTGGCCAGCCAGGCTTGTTCCCTCCTGGCCGAATCCGTTTCTGTTTTTAAGATTTCCTTAATCTCATTACCGGTAACCTTTTTCCCCTCAATGGTGCCTCGAAAAGTACTAAAGTTCTTTTCGATTTCCGTGCCCAAATCAACGATCTTTTTTAACAGCTCCGGCTCTATCTGGTTCTTTAGATAGGTGTTGTGCAACACATCCAATTGCCGGGCCAGTTTCGTATCCTTCACCTCTCCGGACTCTTTCATATCCTTGAGAAAGGCAAACTCCTGTGAATTGGTATAAACCTGGCGAAGCCTGAGTGTCAACTTGCTGAGTTTATCATAATCCTCTGACTTACCGGTAATTGCAGCGTCCCAGGAAGCAAGATTCGTTTCTTTTGCCATAGGTTTGATTTTTTCCACGTGCGCTGTAACGAACTTTTGCAACTGTGGCCTCTTTTCTTTTGCGGTAGGTGGTCTACAACCAAAAAGAATAACGCTCATTGTCAACATCATTAATGCGGTCAATAAAGTTCTCATAACCTGGTACTCCTTTCAAATTTATGTTCTTTCGCCGGAATATTATCAGCCCCGGAGATTCAAATCAAGTAGATTCTGGAAGGCCAATTTTCAATTGCCAACGTGTAACCCCTGTTATTTTTCACATTCGGCCATTTCCGGGGCAAAACATCCTTGTTTTGCCAGACTTCGGTCCACAGGACACCTGACGGTGGAATCTTCGCATCCTCCGGAAGGAGTCCCAAGGACTGCTTCGATTTCTTCTTTGATGTTGGGCGGTAATACGTGTAATATACAATAATCTTGTTGAGTAGAAATTGGAAAATCTTTGTGTCAAAAACCCGATGGATAATGTTTCTCTAACAAAAAGAACCGCATAACCCATTATGGCCAAAAGCAAATACCTGACTGCACCAATTCCATCTAAGAAAACACCGGCGGGGATTCCGTATATTCTCACTAACGAAGCGGCTGAGCGCTTCGCGTTCTACGGGATGAGCGGTATTCTGGTTATGTTTATGACGACGCACCTGATGGGTCGTGACGGCACACTGAAGGTGATGGGGGACGCGGAAGCCAAAACCTGGTTTCACCTGTTTAAGTCAGCGGTGTATTTCCTTCCGCTCTTAGGCGCGCTGCTCTCGGACATCTGGCTGGCCAAATATAAAACCGTACTGTATTTCTCACTGGTTTACTGCGTAGGTTTTTTTGCCCTGACGGCGGATGACACCCGGCTTGGGCTTGGGGTGGGTCTGGCGCTGATGGCAATCGGGTCGGGAGTAATAAAGCCGTGCGTCTCGGCAAACGTGGGTGACCAGTTTGGAAAGACCAATCAGCATCTGATGTCCAGGGTTTTCGGGTGGTTCTATTTTGCCATCAATCTCGGGGCCGCTATTTCGATGTGGTATTGTCCATGGCTGCGGGTCAAGTACGGCCCGCAAGTGGCATTCGGCGTTCCGGCACTGTTTATGCTGCTTGCAACGATTGCTTATTGGATGGGACGAAAAAAGTTTGTGCATGTGCCGGCAGGCGGGGTCGGGTTTGTCAAGGAGTGCCTGAGCGGCGAAGGACTAAAGGCCCTGGGCAAACTTTGTATAATCTTCTTATTTGTGGCTATGTTCTGGGCGTTGTTCGACCAATCACAATCGTCGTGGGTGCTGCAGGCAACGAAAATGGATTTGAAAGTTTTTGGATTTAAGCTGCTTCCTGAGCAGCCACAGGCATTCAACCCGGTGCTGGTGATGATTATGATTCCGTTGTTCTCCTATGGCATTTATCCAGCGATAGGTAAGGTGTTTCGTTTGACGCCTCTTCGAAAGATCTCGATTGGTCTATTTGTCGGGGCGTTGTCCTTCGTGGTCCCAGTGTGGATCGAGAAGCAGATTCAAGCCGGGGCAGCACCCAATATTAGCTGGCAGTTTCTTGCTTACGTGATACTGACGGCTGCAGAAATTATGGTGTCGATTACCTGCCTTGAGTTTTCATACACACAGGCGCCAAAAAAAATGAAGTCCTTTATTATGGCGGTATTTCTTCTGTCAATATCGCTGGGAAACGCATTCACCGCCGTGGTCAATTGGTTTATTCAAAATGAAGATGGTTCGAGCAAGCTGCCCGGAGCCAGTTATTACTGGTTCTTTACTATTGCGATGCTTGTGACGGCGGTCCTTTTCATTCCTGTTGCCAAAGGTTACCGTGTGAAGAGCTACATCCAGGATGAGGGCTCCGGGAAATCAGGAGACCAGGAGAACAGGTAATCAGGAGAACAGGAAATCAGGAGATTAGGAGAACAGGAGAACAGGTAACCTGATAACCTGGTATTGGTAATTGGTTATTGGTAATTGGTTATTGGTAATTGGTTATTGGTAATTGGTTATTCGAATATACCAGTTACTATTTACCAGTTACCATTTTGGGATTAGCCGGAATTATCGATACTGCCGTTGTGCAGATGAATTATCCGGTCGGCAAACTGCTCTGCCTCGGTTCCGTGAGTGGCCAGGATTACGGTACCGCCGCTGTGATGAAACTCAGACAGATATCCAATTACCGAAGCTGCATTATCAGGGTCGAGATTACCGGTAGGCTCATCGGCAAGGATAATCTTCGGACGATTGAACAGTGCCCTGGCTATGGCGGCGCGCTGTTTCTCGCCGGCACTGAGCTCGGAAGGTCTGTGGAAAGCCCGTTTAGCCAATCCCAATTGCTTCAGTAACTCGTTTGCTTTAACCGCTCCACTATCCCGGCTGGCCACTCCGCCGGCCTGCTGCCCCCCTTTGCCGTCTGCGACAGCAGACAAGGGGGAGACGCAGCGGCAAGCAAGAACAACATTTTCGATGATATTCAAATACGGCACGAGATGAAACATCTGGAAAACAAAGCCGATGTTCTCGGCGCGGAATTTTGCCCTGTCCCGTATGCTCATTGTATAGAGGTCGTTCTGCTCGACGCAAACGCTGCCGCTGGTTGGTTGCAGCATTGCCGCGATGGTCATAAGCAAAGTCGTTTTTCCGCTGCCGCTGGGCCCGCAGACAACTACAAATTCACCTTTTTCAATCTGCAGGTTTATATCGCTGAGGGCCTTGACATCGCCCCGGCGTCTTCGGTAAGTTTTTACAACATTCTCAAGAACAACCATATCTATTCTTCCCTCAGCGTAACCGCCGGGTCGTAAGTTATGGCAATCATTGCCGGTATAAAGCTGGAGACAGCGGTAAATACGGGTGCCACGATAAGAGACCAGGCAAGCCAGACATATTCCGGTTTTATTGCTTTAGCGGTTACCTTGAATATACCGGGGCCAAAGTTCAGAGCCATCGCTGTTCCTATAAAGAAACCCGCAGCGGCTCCGAGCAGACCGATTATTACCGCTTTTCCGAGGAACAGCAGCGTGATTCTGCCCGAGTCGTATCCGAGGGCCCGCATAATACCGATTTCCTGCTGTCTGTCTCGAACATTCATTATCGCCAGGACTCCAATCCAGGCCCCACAGGCAACGACAACTATCGGCATGATAACAGCAAACACATTTCTCACCAACTGCCTCGTCTGGGCACGAGCTTCGGCCATAGGTTTCATTTGTATCGTTTTTGCCTCGGGCAGCACGGCATCCAGCTCCTTTCGCAGTACGGTCAGTGGGTCATCTGTGAGCGCAAAACACAAACAGTCGATGGCTTTAATTTCGTTTATCTGTCCTTTTAAGTTTAAGATGTCCTGAGCGTCACGAAGATGACATTGTATTCGTATGTCATCAACACCGCCGCTTTCAGACAAAGCTTTTTCTACAGTCAGGGTTTTGCCGCGGATATCTATTGTGCTGCCCTTTTTAAGTTCCAGTCTTTGGGCCAGCTCGTACCCAATATAGGCAGTACCTTGCTTAATTTCGAAGCTCATTGGTGGTTTCTCTCTGCCGGGCGGACAGCGCTCCGGCTCCAGGCCGGTCAAGATTACCTCAACGTCCCGCCATAATATTTTTGCCTGAAGCGTGGCCACCAGGTGGTTGTACGAAATGTCTTTCTGAGAAGCGAAGGTATCAATGTATTCTTCGGGCATAGTGTGCTCGGAAAAGCCGGCCATCCAGAATTTGCTCATGTCTGTCTTTTTTGGGATGATACGAAGATTAAATCCCATATCCCGCATTAGTCGGGTCGTCTCACGGCTGGAAGCTTGCCCGGCGGTGAAAAACGATATAAATAACGCCACCGCTATCAGGACTGCTAACAAGCCAAGTATGAAATTTATCTTTCGGTGAATAATTTCTTTGAAGATAAGGTTCAATATGGTCATAAATTTCTCCTCGCCGCCCGGAAGACGATAAACAGACCCACGGCTATGATAAGAACCGCTAAACCGGCAATGAGGAATAATGGTTTTTGTAAGACCGGTTCGCTCTCAGCCCCCGCTGCTTCGCTTTTGCGAAGCAAAACGGCGGGGGGCGAGGCAGTATTTTGAGCCGGGGCAGGCAGGATTTGCTCGGGCTCATTAACGGATTCTACAACAAACTCCTGGTACCCAAAGGGCACGCCGGGGTAGGAAGAAAAACCCCTCCCTATTATCCGGCTCATCTCCATCTTTATCATAGGGTTTTCAGGGTCAAATCCTAAACTTTCCACCACGCGGGCTTGTATCTTCTCATCCCATCTGACCGGCAGCATCGTACCCTGCAACCATCTATAGTCAAATCCACATTCGCAGTCATCACCGATTACGAACAGGACAGCGGCCAGATTGTTTTCGTTTATTTCTTCACCCTCAAACAGTGGTCCAATCCATCGAGCTCTTCCATAGAGCACCACTACATACGGTTCGGTTACTTTTTCCGCATCCAACCCCAGACTCCAGAGCAAGATTTTTTCCCGGGAAAGTGACTCTGGCCCTATCGTGAGCAGGACAGGAGGATGAGCGATAGGTTTAGGCATCATATCCATTTGCATGCTTACTCTCTCAATGGCGCCGGAAGCAGCGGCCTTTGCCCTTTTGTTTTCTTGCCGCTGGGCCCCTTCAATCACCAATACCACACCGTAGGCCTTACTGACCTGCTGTACGATTTCCTCACGCTTTGGCGAGGAGAGAATATCGTCAATGGCCGACCAAAGCGTTTCTTTGAAAGGCCGGCCAGGTTTTGTAACGGGCACGGGAAGCGATTGTCCATCGGGCGAAACCAGAACCGCAGCAGGAAAAGATTGTATCGACCATAAATCAAGGAATTTCATTGCCGGATGGTCTTTTTGTTGGTTGGCATCAATTATTTCAAGCCTGATGCTGCTG
>Ga0114930_10005721_pt1 | contig 10154 bp, 12 predicted proteins | sample AnhtaG_FD_87300 | JGI IMG/M metagenome (GOLD analysis project Ga0114930, IMG submission 87300) | Deep subsurface microbial communities from Anholt, Denmark to uncover new lineages of life (NeLLi) - Anholt_01485 metaG | ecosystem: Environmental > Aquatic > Marine > Oceanic > Sediment | place... | reverse complement strand
TTAGCGGACAGCTCAAAGTGGCACCCGAGCACATTACAGGGCGAGTGACAGATATGATGCACAAACCTTCAAAGGAAGTGTTTGAGGAATTCAATAGGAAATTCGATTCAATTAATAAGGAACTGGGTGGGAAACAACACATAATACCCTATTTCATGTCCAGCCATCCGGGATGCACAGTTGAGGATATGGTGGAACTTGCAGAGTATATCAGGGACAATGACCTGTACACCGAGCAGGTACAGGATTTCACGCCTACGCCAATGACAGTTTCTACGTGTATGTATTATACCGGGATCGATCCTTTTACAAAAGAGAAGGTGCATGTGGCAAAAGGGCGGGAGAAGAGGATACAGCGTGCTCTGATGCAGTACAGGGATGAGAAGAATCACAGGCTGGTGTACGAAGGACTGAAGATGGCAGGCCGGGAAGATCTGATCGGGAATGAGTGGGTGTGTTTGGTGAGGCGAAAAGGAAAAACGTTAAAAAGAACATTGGAAGAAAAAAAATAAGCGTGGAATAATTATCTATTCCACAAAAGGATTCTCATATGTTAAGATGGCCTCAGCCACTTCAACCCTCATGAGATCAGGTGGGGGTACTTTCCCGCTCTGCAGCAGATCCCTCATCTTGGTCCCGCTGAAATTGACAATATCATCACCTTCATGGGAGCAGATCTTATCATTGGCTATACTGGCGCACTTGTTACAGTAGAAGAACGAGCGGAAGAACATGGGCTGGATATCCAGGTCCTTGAACTCATCAAAAATCTCATGAGCTGCAAAGGGGTGGTAGTAATCGCCTACACCAGCATGGTCCCGACCCACAATGAAATGGGTACACCCGAAATTCTTGCGCACAATGGCATGGAAAATAGCTTCCCTGGGTCCTGCGTAGCGCATCTCGGTCTGGAATATGGACATTGTGGCCCTATCATGGGGGAAATAATTATCCAGCAGGGCATTGTATGAGTCCAGGATCACGTCATCCCTGAAATCCCCGCTCTTTTTCTTTCCGATCACAGGATTGATGAACAGCCCGTCTGTAAAGGTAAGTGCGCTTTTCTGCACATATTCATGACCCAGATGGGGCACGTTTCGGGTCTGGAACCCAACGACTGTTTTCCATCCCTTTTCCCTGAACAGGGCTCTTGTTTGTTCGGGTTTTAATGCATATTTCTTATACTGGGTATCTATCTCATTTAGCAGATCGATGTTACCCCCCACCAACAGGTCATTCATGTTATTGGTCAATGCAACTCCCGGGTGTTTCGGATCATCAGTACCGAACACATTGACAGAATGGGTTTTCTTGTCAAATTCGAATATCTCTTCCACATGCAATATGGCAACCGGGGTCCCCTCATGATCCAGTACTACTTCGTCACCAATCGTTATATTTTCAGCATCTTCATTTGATATGTCCTGGATAATAGGAATGGTCCAGGGCAAACCGCTGGTCAGTCTTTTATTCTGAAGTACATTATTGTAATCTTCCTGTGCCAGGAAACCTTCCAGGGGACTGAAAAGTCCGCTGGCGATGTTCTCGATCTCTTTGGCCCTGTCCAGACTGATGCTGATCTTTGTCATGCCAGGGACCTGTTCCAGGTATTTTTCCCTGGTGTTATGGTCAAGAACCCTGCTAATTAATTTTCCACCGTGTGGTTTAATCTGTTCAATACTCATGTCCTTTCTCCTGAATTATTATCCTTCAATTATGAGCTAAGTATAAGTTATTATTATTATATAGGCAAAAAAGGGTTGTTTCAAAAAAAATGGGTGGATCAAGAAATATTTATACAAACTTTTATATGTAAACAACAACCTGAATTATTAGTTAAGGTAATCGGAGTTAACTATGGAAAGAAAAATCGAACTACCTGAAATTGCATCAATGCTTCACAGCTGTTTCTTTGGCATGGAGAATGCACACAGCAAATTAATTGGAAGTGGTCACAGGGCTATAGTACCTATAGTACCCGAAATTGCCAAAATGCTACCTGGTATCCTGGAAGCAAAAGGTGAACTGAAATTTGATGAGAATTCCACCATTGATGATGACCTGCAGCGGCTTCAGGAATATTTCAACAATGACCAATACTTTAACAAGGTCCTAATTGAAAAAATTGATGATAACAAATATTTATTTCAGATCGACGGCTGCTTTTTAGCTAAAACCGGAGTTCATAAGGTATTGAAGCCCGAGCACAACACCTGCCTGTTTGCATTTATCATGGGGGCTGTCATCCATAATAAGACAGGAAAATCAATACGGCTGTTCTCATCAGAATTTTTTGATGAGGGTACCAGGACCATCATCGAAATAGTGTAGAAAAATGGTATGTGGAAATTATTCCACATTACCTGCATGCAATCCGCATTCTTTTTTGGTAGCTTCTTCCCACCACCAGCGACCTTCCCTTTCATGCTGTCCAGGATTCACAGTTTTTGTACAGGGTTCGCATCCGATACTGATAAAGCCCAGTTCGTGCAGTTCATTATAGGGGACATCATTATCCCTGATATAGTCCCAGACCTGCTGTGATGTCCAGTTGGCAATGGGGTTGAACTTGACCAGCGAATGTTCAGTGTTTCCGAAAAACTCGTCCTGCTGGATAACCGGTACGTTTGTCCGGGTATTGGGACTCTGGTCCTTGCGCTGTCCTGTGATCCAGGCATCCAGTTGCGACAGTGCCCTTTTGAGTGGATCTACTTTGCGTACCTGGCAGCATTCCTTATGGCCATCCTCGTAGAAAGAGAACAATCCTTTTTCTTTAACAAGTTTTTCTGTATCATCCCTGTTAGCAAAGAATATCTCTACAGGGATGTCATAGAATTTTCGGACCTCTTCAATGAATTCATAGGTCTCTGGATGGAGCCGGCCCGTATCCAGGCTGAACACTCTCACATCATCCCGAATCTTTTTCGCCATATCAACCAGAACTACGTCCTCAGCACCACTGAACGAGACCGCAATATTTGGCCCGTAATTGTCCAGGGCATATTTCAATATCTCCTGGGGAGTGGAATTCTCCATTTCTTTTGCAAGTTGTTCTATATCTGTCATTTATTCACCTTTCTGTATTAGCATTTTAACATAACCATCAAATCGTTCTACTCCAATGATACGATGGCCTTCTTCTTTTGTACTGCGCGAAACGTTTCGTACTGGTTCTCCTTCATCCAGTATTACTTCCAGGATCTCTCCTACAGCCATTTCCTTTAATGTGAACTTAGTCCTGACCATGTTCATTGGGCAGACCTCACCGCAAGTATCGATGGATCTTGTAATATCAACTTTAGTTTCTTTCATAATACTGCTTTTTTGAATATTTCCATGCCTACTCGGTTTACTGTATCGCCCACACGCTCGCCTTTTAGGGCTTTTTCATTAAAGAACTGTATGGTCTTATCCAGTATCTTGAACAATTCTGTTTCACTTACCAGTTCTGCAAAATTGACACCCAATTGCGGGAATCTTCCTACCTTACCGCCAATTAACAGTGAAAATCCTGTCTTGTCGATAACCCATGCATCAGTGGGGCAGGATGATATACAATCCCCACAAAAGTCGCACTTTTCCCTCTCAAAGGTCACAACCCCGTCTTCCACTACAATGGCGTCCTTGCGGCAGATCTCCTGGCACAGGTTGCACCCTATACACAGATCCTCCAGCCATTTCGGGTCCACGCCTCCAATGATACCAAAATCATTTTCCTGGGGTTTTGCACAGGAGGCAGGGCATCCGGTAACGCTGATCTTGAATTTATGCGGGACTCCCATTGCGAAGTATTTTTCGTCAAGCTTCCGGGCAATATCCTGGGGATCCACAAGCCCCCTGGGACATACGGTATCGCCCTGGCAAGCTATAATACCTCTAACACGGGGACCGCAGGTACCTTTATGAAGATTTACTTTTTCGAGGTCGTATCTAATACTTTGAACATTATCCAGATGCACAAAAGGGACTTCAATTCCCTGTCTGGTAGTCAGATGTATATGGCCGTCCCCGTATTCCTCGGCTGCATCGGCCAGGGCCCTGAGCTGCTCAGCTTCCACCCGTCCGCCTACGATACGCAGGCGGAACGCGAACAGGTCTTTCTGGCGCTGGCGCATGAATCCGCCGGTCTTCAGGGAATCGTAATCTATTTGTTTTTCAGACATTGTTCTTATATTTCACGCACCGTGATTTAATATATATGCTTGATGTGGCAAATGTTGCTTCTTTTTTATTAATCGGTAATATTAGCCGTATTCTTCACTGCTTTATATGAACTGTGTTATCTATTGGACTGATTTTAAGTAAACACCGATCAATAATTTATGAATAATAAAATAAGGTAGTCAAAATGTCATTAACAATACTAACAGCAATTGCATTTGCAGTAGCCATATTCATGGGGATCAATATCGGTGGGAACAATGCCGCTGCTTCCATGGGTGCTGCATACGGTGCCAAGGCCAGGACAAAGAACCAGGCTGTAATATTAATTGCTGTCTTTGCATTTTTGGGTGCCATCTTAAGTGGTGGGGAGGTTATCAAGACTCTGGGTCATGGAATTGTACCTGGAGATTCCATTACAGTTACTGCAGCAATAATCGCAATTGCTGCTGCCGGTATTAGCATGTTTTTTGCGAATATGATAAAAATCCCAATCTCCACTAGCCAGGCAGCTGTAGGAGCTGTTGCCGGCATTGGTTTCTACGTGGGAATTTTGAATACACAGGTGCTGTTAAAGATCATATCCTGGTGGGTAGTTACTCCCATCGTAGCTTTCGTTCTCGCTTATATCATGGGAAAATATCTTCATCCAATTATACTTTTTTGGCTTGTAGATCATGAGTCTGAAGAGCAGATCAGGAAGATCATAAGTATTCTGCTGACCATATCTGGTTGCTATGTTGCTTATTCGGCTGGTGCCAATAATGCCGCAAACGCTGTTGGGCCCCTGGTAGGCGCAGGGGTAATGTCTGCTGGCACAGGTGCTGTCCTGGGGGGGCTGGCTATAGGTTTGGGTGCCATATTGCTGGGTTCAAGGGTACTTGAGACGGTGGGTAACGGTATTACAGAACTCTGTGTAGTAAGAGCAGTGTTTGTAGAATTTGTTGCAGCCATGATCGTGCATAGTGCTTCTATTATGGGAATACCTGTTTCCCTGGGTGAGATCGTAACTGCTTCAATAATAGGTATCGGATGTGCCAACCAGGGATTGATAGCAACAAAGAACGAGACTGTCAAGCGTATTCTTACCATGTGGTTCGTATCGCCGGTTATAGCAGGTACTATGACATTTCTGGCATTGATGGCTTTAGGACTGTGAAAAATGTTAAAAAAACAAAAATGAACATACAAAAAAAGGTCACAGGTTCTTTAATTTATCTTCACTGGCCTGATACATCTTATCGATATTCGTCTGTGCGGTCTTCAGCTTCTTCTGCAGTTTAAGAATGTCCTTTTCTGAAAGGTTATATTCAGGTGCATAGTCGATCCAGTACTGATAGACATCCAACAATGCATTAATAGCAGTCTTTGTTTGGGAAACAGTTGTTTTATCCATGTTTAGAATAATATGATATCAGACCATAATATATAAGAGTGCGGCAAAATTTGACGTTATACGCATAATTTACATATATACCAACAGTTGGATACTCATGAGCTTAGTTGAACTATATTATTCAGATACGTGCGCCGATTGCCATCACACCAGGACAATGCTCCTGGAGCTGCTGCCCAAAGGCGTTACTTTTAAGGAAGTAAATGCTTTTGAAGGAGAAGGCGCTATGAGAGCTAAACAATTAGGAATATCATCGGTCCCCACTGTTGTGGTTGATGGCGAAGTAATGTTAATTGGCCGGGTTGACAGGGATGATATCAAAGAAGTACTGGATTCAATTACAGGATAGTAGAAGGTGAACTATTGGACCTTAATATTTACAAGGATTTAAAACGTGACGTAGAGGGGGTATTTGTTAATGTGCACCCCATCCAGCGGGGTGGCGTGCTTACGCTTGAGGCCCGGAAAGCATTACTTGAGTTCGGGGACGGTTATTCGGTCTGTGATTACTGTTTTGAGTCCAGGGTGGACCTGGTACAAAAACCCCCTGTGCGCAATCTTGTTGCTGACATTGCCGAATTTTTGAACATGGATGATGTGAGATTCACTGCCGGGTGCAGGCATGCCAAATGGGCGGCCATGCACATGGTATGCGAGCCCGGGGATTCTGTCGTGGTGGACTCGCTGGCCCACTATACTTCGTATCTGGCTGCCGAGGCCAATCGGTTGAAGGTATTTGAGGTGCCCCACAAAGGCTACCCTGATTTTACCATCGATCCCGAGCTCTATGCTACCAAATTCGAAGAAGTGGAGCGCAAGACCGGGTCGCTGCCCTCAATGGCAGTTTTGACCCATGTGGACTATCGCTACGGCAATCTGGCAGATGCTGCAGCAGTGGGCAAGATCTGCAAAGAATACGGAGTCCCGTTCTTGCTGAACACGGCGTATTCCTCAGGTATCATGCCAGTGGATGGTAAACGACTTGGCGTGGATTTCCTGTGTGCTTCAGGACACAAGAGCTGGGCAGCTTCGGCACCCATCGGATTGCTGGCCACCACATATGAATGGAGCCAGCAGGTGTTTGACAAATCCACGATCAGGGGCGAGTGGAGCGGGCGGGGTTTCACGAAAAAGGAAGTGGCACTGTTCGGCTGCGCGCCCGTGTTCGGCGCACCTCTCATCACCCTGATGGCCTCCTTCCCGGCTGTGGTCGAGCGGGTGAAACACTGGGACGAGGAACTGGAAAAGGCACGCTACCTTGTACAGCAACTGGAGCGGATCCAGGGATTCCATCTGGTTGGGAACCGGCCGACCAATCACACGTTGATGAATTTTGAGACCTTGCCGCTGCATGAAGTGGCCGAGGTCCATAAGAAGCGGGGATATTTCCTGTACCATGAGCTGAAGAAGCGTAAGATCATGGGCCTGCATCCAGGTATGAGCAAGAATTTCAAGATAAACACTTACGGGTTGAGCCGGGAACAGGTGGAGTACGTGGCCCGGGCTTTTATTGATATTGCAACTGAAAATAATATCCCTGTCGAGGAGGAGTAAAACGTGAAATATGCAGAGATTTCCAGTCGAATGAGGCGGTTCTTTGAACTGCCCACATCACCCATAGCAGTAAAGATCAATAGTGAAAAGGCGTTGGATGAACTTACTCCCAGGCGCTATTGCGAGATGGTGAGGCTGAGTGCAGCCCATGGTGATACATTTACTTTTGCAGTGGATGACCTTTCATGTGCCAGCGCCGAATTAGCACTGGGTTTTGAAGCACCTAAATATGGGGAGGTGTATCCCAGGATAACTCCTGCAGACACCAAACAGGTCTCTATCGCACCTCTTGAAAAGGCGGATTTCGAGCCGGATGCGGTCATTGTGATTGCCAATCCACGTAAGATCATGCGCATCTCAACCACCTTGTCAAAGATATTCGGCAAGGCCGTTTCATCCAAGTTCAAAGGAGAATTTGCCGTGTGCGGTGAGTGTACTGCCATCCCCATAATGGAACATACGGTAAATCTCTCGCTATTGTGCACAGGTGCCAGGATGTTCGGCGGTTTTGAGAAGGATGAGATTGCCATGGGTTTTACCCTGGAAGATTTTGAAAAGCTGGCCGAAGGGTTGACAAAACAGGAGATCACTTCAGCATTGTGCGGGTGTCTTATGGATGACCTGCCCGCTGCTGTGATCGATTCTATCCTGGGTCTGGGCTTCATCAAGGGGACCGACCATTTTTCAGGCCGGTTCGGTGATGAGATCGTCAGGATGTATACTCCGAAGGATGAGAAAGGTAAGATTACCTCTATTACACTGCATGTTCCTGTCAAGTTCAAGAATATTGAGGCAGCCGAGAAGGCCGAGGATGTGGCCAGTGATATTTTCGAGGACCCAATGCTGTACCAGAGGCGGGATAACTGGATAGATGTGGCACTGCCGTTGGAGTTGGGCGAGTCCATTAATCGTCTGGTTATGCGGGGGGATAAGTTCAATTCACTTGTGACACAGGGTATTGAGGTGTTGTTGGGTCATGTTGGACGGTTTAAGAGGAAAGCTAAGTAAAAGATTGCTTCATGTTTTAAAAGAAAACGTAAAAAGTAATTCCCTTACCCGATTTAGAATTGGATAAGAGTCTCAAATATCATGTTAGGTGGAGGGGTCTTAGAAAAGAGAAAGTTAATAAGTTATTAACATAATGTAAATTATGTGGCATTCATACAATCATTTGCAAAAATATTTTTAATATTTTTATTAGTTTATTTAAGTTCCATAGGTATTGCTAGTGCTGAAGTAAAGATTAATGAACTTAAAAGCGAGACTCATGCTTTAGCTGAAGGTGATCCTTTTTTATTATCTGAAGAAGAATTCACCATAATTCCTCTAACTGTTAATGTTGAGGGTAGTTTAGTACGATTTATTATCAGTAAAGGAGAACAAGAAATTGATGATAAAGTTGTAGGAGATAATGTATCATATGTTTATAATGGGCCCGAAGGAATAATAAGTTTTGATGTCGAAAAAATATTTTCCGGATCGCATAATAATTATGTAATAATTTCGAATCTCTATTTGTTTGTTTATTATCCCCCTGATACGCCAAATCAGCCATTAGGTAAGACATCAGGTTATGTTGGGACTTCTTATACCTATTCTACGAAGACATTCGATTCTGATAATGATAAAATTATGTTTACATTTGATTGGGGTGATGGAAAAAAAACGAATACTGGTTTTGTAAATTCTGGTGAATCTATAAGTGAAAATCACATCTGGGAATATCCAGGGGAATACAATGTAAAAGTCACAGCTAAAGACACACGAGACTTAACTTCATCTATATCATCAGGACTGACTGTTGAAATTAAGTCATCTCCGACCCCTACTCCAACATCTACTCCTCGTCCTACTTATACTGCAAATCCTACTCAATCTCCTTCCAATGGAAAAAATGATCTGTTATTTGATAAAGATTTGATTATTGCAGCAATTGGTGCTCTAGCAACTATCATCACTGCCTATTTAGGATACCGTGCTGTTAAAAAGAAATAATTCGTGTAGCTTCTAACAGAAATATATCCATTAATACCGTCCCAGATATCCACACCTGGTCGATAATTGCGAAATGGCAAATTCGTGCTGGACTTAATAACTTTATAACTATTCTTTTTACTAATCCTGATTTACTTAATTTATCTATTGATGCCATCCCATTGTTTCGTATTTCACTACACATGAGGACGTTTGGATTCCAACATTGCATGATACAGGTTTGAAACAACTAATGTACCTCCAGCTTTCTACATCAGGTTAATATCGACAAAAATTCACAAAATCTGTGGATAATTACCAAATCTGGGAAAATATTTAATGGTAGACATGAACTTGTAACATCAAAGGGGTTTACATGAGTTTTCTACTGGACCCACCAATCCTCTTTATCTTAGGGGTAATACTATATTTCTTAGGCATTAGACTAGGAGTGGAAAGGTTAGCGAAAATTGCCATCGGGGTACTTGTGGTTTTTATTTTCATCCTGTTCAACTTTCTCCTCTATTTCGATATTTTCCGTTATGTTTCTCCTTTGGTATGTTCCAGTACCAGTGGTTCAGAGTTCATGTTTCACTCTAATATCACCGAAAGAAGCATTCTCACAATAACTAATCCAAAATAACAATGATCGGTTTTGCACATTTCATTTTATATGAATTTAAGTTCCGGCACACCATCATTCAATATTACATAAGAGGCACTGTCAACAAAATCGCCACAGTCTATAATATGATCCTGGATTACCGGAATATGAGTATGACCCATTACAACGTAATCTAAATTATGATCCAGAGCATACTGATTTGCTTCTTTATGAATCGCCATACTAAGAGGGTATGGCTCATCATTAGGCAATAATACTTGACTCGGCTTTTTAAAAAAACGTTGATAAATGCTGGGAAATTTAAAAACTAACCACATATAGCGCACTTTCCGCAGGTCTTTCATCAAACATAGTATTTTTCACATTCTTTCCCCATCAGACTCAAAATATCCCACAATTCATCAGTCATATTTGCGACCCTTTTCTCGACATTCCTATCAAGTG
>Ga0114930_10005720_pt1 | contig 10156 bp, 4 predicted proteins | sample AnhtaG_FD_87300 | JGI IMG/M metagenome (GOLD analysis project Ga0114930, IMG submission 87300) | Deep subsurface microbial communities from Anholt, Denmark to uncover new lineages of life (NeLLi) - Anholt_01485 metaG | ecosystem: Environmental > Aquatic > Marine > Oceanic > Sediment | place... | reverse complement strand
TCGCAACAAGGATTTTGAGCGGACGTATTACTTCCGATGGTGGACATACCGTAAACACATCAAGAGGACGCCGGCGGGATTTGTAATCACTGAGTTTCTGCCGAACGTGCCGTGGTCGGGCAAGCACAACACAATAAGCTGTCCGGCAGGCCACCACTTCTACGAGGGACGCTGGCTGCACAATCCGGAATACCTTAACGGCTACGCGGTGTTCTGGTTTCGCAAAGGCGGCAATCCACGGCTATACAGCTTTTGGGCTGCTGATGCGTTTTATTCAAGATATCTGGTCAATTATGACAAAGAATTTCTCCTTGATCTGCTTGCGGATTTAGTCAACAACTATAAGGCGTGGGAGAAAGGATGGAAGCGAGGGAGATATCGCATCGGTCTTCACGAGAATGGTCTGTTCTTTTCTATAGACGACCGCGATGGCGGAGAGATGTCAATCGGCGGGCACGGTTATAGGCCGACGCTGAACAGCTATATGTACGGTGATGCGAAGGTCATCGCTAAGATTGCAGCGCTGGACGGGCAAGAGGAGCTGGCCGCCGCTTATCAGACAAAAGCGGACAAAATCAAAGAACTTGTTCAAGCCAGACTGTGGGACAAAAAGGCAGAGTTCTTTAAGGTACTGCCCGAGGGCCAAGGCAAGATGCCGGCCGACGTTCGCGAAATTCAGGGCTATATACCCTGGTATTTCAATCTTGCCGACGAGGGTTACGAAGAAGCATGGCAGCAACTGATGGATCCGAAGGGATTCTATGCACCGTTCGGCCCCACGACCGCGGAACAGCGTCACCCGCGGTTCAGGATTTCTTACGAGGGACACGAATGCCAGTGGAATGGGCCGAGCTGGCCCTTTGCCACGACACAGACCCTCGTGGCGCTGGCCAACTTGCTCAATAACTACAAACAAGACACCATCAGCAAGAATGACTACTTCGAAACGTTGAAGATTTATACGAAAAGTCACTGTCTGAAACGAGAAGATGGGCGGGTCGTTTGCTGGATCGATGAGAACCTTAATCCTTATACAGGTGACTGGATTGCCCGGACGCGCCTCAAGACATGGAAGGACGGCACATGGGACAAGGGTAAAGGTGGCAAAGAACGCGGTAAGGACTACAACCACTCCAGCTATTGCGACCTGATAATTTCGGGCCTTGTAGGCCTGCGGCCGCGCCCGGATGATATCGTTGAGGTCAATCCTCTGGTTCCCTCCGACACATGGGGCTGGTTCTGCCTCGACAACATACTATACCACGACCGGCTCATCACAATTCTGTGGGATAAGACCGGTAGGAAATACAACAAAGGAAAAGGGCTGCGGGTGTTTTCAAACGGCAGACAGATTGCACAATCGGATATCCTTGCCCGCGTGACAGGCCAATTGCCGCCCATGTTTTTGAACAAGGAGAAACAAGCCAACACAGACCAGACCAAAGCCGGCTGGCGCAAGTACGAGAAGAATCCCGTTCTCGGCGGTAAGCTGGGGACATGCTTCGACGTAGCAGTGTTGCGTGACCGTAGCACCTACCGTATGTATTTTTCCTGGCGGCCCAAGAAGTCGGTTGCTCTGGCCGAAAGCCCCGATGGAATCCAATGGGGTAGACCCAGAGTGGTATTAGGGCCAGATCCAAAATCAGGCTGGCAGGACAGAGTCAACAGACCCATTGTTGTCAATCTCAAAGACAGATATCACATGTGGTACACGGGACAGACCGGCAGCCGATCATGGATCGGCTACGCGACGAGTGATGATGGGGTGAGATGGAAGCGCGTCGCCGATAAGCCAGTCTTATCGGCCAATGAGCCTTGGGAAAAGGTTGCGGTCATGTGTCCTCATGTGATCTGGAATGAGCAAAAAGACGTGTTCCGGATGTGGTACTCGGGCGGTGAGCAGTACGAGCCGGATGCTATCGGTTATGCCACAAGTCCGGACGGTCTGCATTGGACCAAGTGGCCGGCCAACCCGATATTTGCTGTGGACCCCAGGAATGAGTGGGAGCAGCACAAGGTCACTGCGTGCCAGGTGATTCAGCAAGATGATTGGCACCTAATGTTCTATATTGGATTTCGAGACGTTCATACTGCACAAATTGGCATAGCACGCTCCCGTGACGGCTTAACTAACTGGCAGCGCCATCCTGAAAACCCGATAATCTCACGGGGCCTGCCAGATAGTTGGGACGGGGATGCCTGTTATAAGCCTTTTGCTATCTATGAAAAAGAAAAGGACCGCTGGCTGCTGTGGTATAATGGGCGGCGAAAGCGCACCGAACAAATCGGGATGGCAATTTACGAAGGTAAAGACCTTGGGTTCTAAGCAGCAAAATAGGCAAGGAATTGGTTGTCTCACTTTTGGAGAAGAAATGATGTCTGAGAAAAAGTGTCAATCCGAGCGGAGTCCGGGCGGACTGCTTGCTGGAGCATTTGGCTTTGCGCTGTTGTTGCTCCTGCCAGCACTGGCCGCGGGGCAGCGCCTGAAGCTGGACGAACGGCCCGCGGGGCCCGGCGAATGGGGTTACCGCCCTACCGAGACAAGCGTATCGCAGGTCAATCCGCCGAGTTTTAGCTGGCGGCCTCAAAAAGGACTGGCCTGGGAAATCCAGTGCGCGCGCGACGCGAAGTTCAAGGACGTGGAATATCGAGCGAAGAATTTGGAGTTTAACGTGCACTGTCCGCCGCGTGTCTTCAGACCGGGGACTTACAGGTGGCGTTATCGCGGAAAGGACGCAAAGGGAGCCTATACGAATTGGAGCAAGCCGCGAACGTTCACCATCGCCCCTGATGCCGCGAAGATGCCGCTGCCGCCGCGCGGCGAACTGATTGGCAGGATACCGAAATCCCATCCGCGATTATTCATGCGTCCTGAGAATCTTAGTCGGCTGCGAAAACTGGCACGCGGCAAAATGAAGGCGGAGTATGAGAAACTCGTGAAGGAATGCGAGAGGCTTTTAGCCAATCCACCCTCGACGAAGGAGCCGCGAAAGTATCCAGAAGGTATGGTGCGTGGCAGCGAGGAGTGGAGGAAGGTTTGGTGGGGCAACCGGACATATACGATCAGGGCACTAAACGGTGCAGCAACGCTGGCATTTACACGGCTATTGGGGGGACAGGAGAAATACGGGCTGGAGGCCAAACGAATCTTGCTGGAGTGTGCCAAGTGGGACCCAAAGGGCAGTACCGGCTACCGCTACAACGACGAGGCGGGCATGCCGTACAACTATTATTTCTCGCGGACGTACACGTTCGTCAACGACCTGCTGAACGAGCAAGAGAAGAAAATCTGCCGAAACGTAATGAAGGTTCGCGGCGACGAGATGTATCGGCACCTATATCCACGTCATCTGTGGCGGCCGTATTCGAGCCACTCGAATAGGGCCTGGCACTTCCTGGGTGAGGTCGGCGTAGCCTTTCTTGGCGAGGTCGAAGGTGCCGAGGACTGGGCGTGGTTCGCTGCTAATGTCTTTTTCAACGTGTATCCTGTCTGGAGCGATGAGGACGGCGGCTGGCACGAGGGTGTAAGCTACTGGTCCAGTTACATCGATCGTTTCACCTGGTGGGCGGACGTTATGCGGGAGGCGATGGGCATTAGCGCCTACGACAAGCCGTACTTTTCCAAGGTCGGCTATTATGCAATGTATCTAATGCCGCCTGGCAAGATTAGCGGTGGATTCGGCGATGGGGCGAATCGCAGAAAGGCGTCACACCTCGTGCCGCTTATGAGCCAGCTTGCCGCGCAGGCCGGCAACGGGCATTGGCAGTGGTACGTCGAGCAGATGGGCGGTCTGAGGCCGACATCCGGCTACATCGGGTTCATCCGCGGCGCATTGCCGAAGGTCGAACCCAAGGCGCCCGATGACCTGCCGGCGTCACGGCTATTCAGAGGTACGGGACAGGCTTATCTGAACACGACGCTGAGCAGCGCCGACCAAGACGTCCAAGTTATCTTCAAGTCGAGTCCCATGGGTACGCAGTCACACGGCAATGCGGGCAACAATTCATTTGTGCTCTGGGCGTACGGCCAGCGACTGCTCATCCGGACCGGGCATTATTACAACTATGGCGGGCCACACCATCGAGACTGGGTGTGGAGCACGCGCTCGGTCAACAACATCACGGTTGACAGCCGAGGGCAGAGTAAGCGCACAGCCAAGGCAAAGGGCGAAATCGTCGCTTTCAAGACCACGCCGTCAATCGACATCGTTGTAGGTGAGGCGGGACAAGCTTATGAACAGCCACTCGAGCGTTTCACGCGCGCGGTCATTTTTATCAAGCCTGAACTGGTGGTTGTCTACGACCGCCTGGAGGCCAAAGAACCCGCGACGTTCGAATACTGGCTTCATGCGATCAACAAAATTCGTGTGGAAAACCAGCGCCACATCCAGGTTCGCAGTGACGATGTGGTGTGTGATATTGATTTTCTGGCGCCGTTGGGCCTGAGCTTTGAGCAAACCGACCAGTACGACCCCAACCCTATCCCACGTATTAAGCTGCGCGAGTGGCACTTGACAGCGACGACACCGGAAAAGAAGAAACAGATGGAGTTCGTGACGCTCTACCGCCCGCACCGAATCGAGAAACAGATTCCGAGCCAGGCAAGTCTGGAACGAATTGAGGGAGGTTATGTGCTGAAGGCCGAATTGTCTGATGGCCAGTTCGTCGTACTTCTGCCAACCGACGACCGTGCTATTCTGAATGCAGAGGGTCTGAAAAGCAAAGGAGCGATTACGTGGAGGCTCGAACGGCCGGGTGGGCAGCCGCCGCAGATCGTCGAGGTCCGGGAAGCCGATTTACATTGATCCCCGGCCATGCAGAGCCGTGGCCAGGCGAAGATCTGAATCAGCCCCCTTCCAGGCCGAACGTTATGATTGAGGCGCTGCGGAAACCGCGCCATCGGCGCGGGTTTCGGAGTCGCCTTCGACCGTCTGTTGGCCATCCGCTTTCTTTTTCCATTCGTTTTGACTTCGGAACAGGCTCTTAAATGAACTCTTGAAATCCCGATCCTTGTCGAGTGCTGAGATGTCCACCGAGTAATTGCAGCAGTTGAGTAGCCGTTCGTTGATGAAGCACTTCCGTCCGGTCTTGTCCGTGAAAATGAAGTACGCGGCCAAGACACGAATGCCCTGCTTGTTCAGAGTCCGAACAAGAGGAACGAAATCTGCATCGCCAGTGACGAGGACCGCGACGTCAATCTTCCCATCGAGTCCAGTTTGGAGCGCGTCCACGGCCATGGCGACATCTATTCCCTTTTCTCCCTGAGTTTGTGACATCGGGAGATACTTGGGTTCAATCCCGGCGTGGAGCAGATCATGGTAACGGTTGCGCTCAAACCGAAGTTGCTCCTCTGTGGTGTCTTTCGTCGTGAAGAGACCCTGATGCCATGCCGCGTAGACAACCTTGTAACTGGCAAAGCCCTGTTCCTTTGTGCTGATGAAGTGCTCAAGAAAGGCATGGAGTGGTTGGTAACTCAGCCAGCCTGTCTTCCGCTCGTGATAGAAATACCGCTGAGCATGAGCGAAGAAGGAGCCGTCATAGAACACTCCGATTCGGCAGATCGATCCTTGTGGCTTCATTCTGGTTCGTCCTCTCTTGGCTAACACACCAAAGCTCAGCGGCGCCGGAACAGCGTCCGCTGTAGCAACTTGTTATGAGTTCTTTTCGTCATATTTTTTTATGTTGCTCTTGATGAGTTCCATGACTTTTAGGTAATCGTCTTCTTTCTCTATGTTAGAACCTACCCATGCACCGTCTTCATTGAAGGCAGATATGCGAATAAATGTTTGACGAGGTTCCCAGTAGAAAAGTACAGAACTTTTGTATTTAACAGATTTACCCCATTGTAATGGGTCAACTGTTATACCTTTTGAAAGATTCTTTACTTCGTCCAGAAACTGCTTTGCAAGTTTTTGAACGCTCTCGCTTTTTATGTATGTCAAAAGTTCAGTTAATTCTGGGGCTTTTCTCAAAACAGTTGGACGGACAGATATTTCCTGCGGAATGAAAACGAGAGTATCTTCTTTATTGTCAGGGAACGACAGATATTGATAAACAAAAAGAGAAACCTGAATATCTGGGTTCAACCATCGACAACGATTTATCATAGTAGGACTAAAACTTGGTGCTATTAACATTAAACGAGGGTATTTTTCAATGTCTATATCATGTTTTGAGTAAAGTCTTGCAAATCCTTCGATCTTTTCTGCTATAAAATCAAAATAGTCCAAAGATTGAAATAACATATTGGCATCTTCAATAATCTTCAATTCTGCGATTACTAGAGAACCGTTACTATCAACAAAGAGAATATCCAAACGACCAGATGAGGTATGCCGTTGATGTTCCAAATATTCAAGGCCCTTTTCTATCAAATCGGGATGCTTTAAAATACGGTCCTCCAATTGTTTTTCAGACAATTCTCCTCTAATATATTCAAGCATTTGGGCTCCTTTTTATATTTTTTAGCATAACTACTGATTATATGGCTTCCGCATAACACACACTGCTTCTTTCCTCACAAACCAGACGCCGAACTCTCTTTGTATTGGTCTCTTCGCTTACAGCGAAGATTATAGCTGGCACGGCGGGCAACGCAACAGGAAAAATCGGGCAGCTGTTTAGCTTGCTCTTTTTGCTATGAGTTCGCGTACTTTTGAGACGAGATCGTTTGGGATTTCCATGTATGTCTGAGAGGGATCTTCGTATGCAGCTTCATCCTCAGCAACAGCTTCTTCATCTGATTGCGATTCGTAGTGTGCAAGAACCTCTTGTACGCGCTTCTCATCCCAATTAGGAGGGAATTTGCTCTGATTCATTCTTTCTTCTCCGTCGACGACGTCGATAAGCCAACAAGGGTTTTCCAGTCAATTCGTACGCAGTAATCACAAACACACTATCTGGTTCCCGATCCGGAACATAGATCACTCTAAGATACCGTCCGGCCTCCGTTCTTCCTATTGCAACTCGAGAACCACTAGCTCCAGGCCGATCTTCGCCTGGATGATATAGAACATATTCTGCTTCCGATTCATTCACACCATGATTATATATGTGGGGACGCCCGGTGTCATAATCGATATAATATCTGGCCTGCACAGGAATTTACCTCCATGTCATATTAGCCGAGTTATTGTTTATATGGTTTCCGTATAAACAGGCATAATCGCTTCACTATCCATACTACCCACATTGTTTCTTGCCTTGCAAAGCAGACACTATAATCCTTTTGTCTTGGCCTCCTTCGCTTGCAACAAAGATTATAGCACAGTACGAGCAGGAAAGCAATGGGAAAAATTCGTATCTCATAGAGCGACGTCCCTGGCTCAATAGGTTCTGTTGCAAACAACAAAGGCGTGGGTGGCAGCCTCATCCCGACACAATACACTGCGTCTTGCATCCTTATATTATTTCTTGATGTTTGGGAGGAGTTGGGGTATTTTTGTTTCGCCTGACGTGTGTATCAAAGCCGTTTGTGGTTTAACTGTTAGGGAAACGGCAGCCGTCAATGAATAAGTGCATTTGAGAAACCGAGCAAGTGCTGAAAAGGAGCAAAGCGAAATGGCCAAGGACATGGAGCAATTGTACACTGAACGCCTTAAGCGTTATGTTACGGCGATGCGGAATGAGAAACCGGATATGATTCCAATACGTCCGTTTGTCGCGGAATTCACAGCCAAATACGCCGGGTACACCTGTCAGGACGTGGCGCACGATTACACAAAGGCCTTCGAGGCAGCCGTGAAGTGCGCGAAGGATTTCGGGTGGGACGCCGTTGTCCCAAACATGGTCTATGTCTGGACGGGTCTTGCCCAGGCGGCAGGGCTGCGCTACTACGGTATCCCTGGTATCGGCATCCCCCACACGGTCGGCTTCAACTATATTGAGCCGCCCGAGGAAGAGGCCTTTATTAAGCCGGATGAATACGATGCGCTGATCGACGATCCGACCGGCTTTCTATATAACACCTGGCTGCCTCGCGTCTCCACCGAAATCAGCAGGATCGGCGAAGCGTCCACCTGTCGCAACAACCTCGCGCTGGTCAAGAGCGCCATGGCCATGCTGCAATATTTCTATGCCTTCGGCCCGCAGATCGCGCGGCTGCGCTGCGAATGCGGTACAGCGTCGGCCATCGCGGGCATCTTTAAGGCCCCCTTCGACATCATCGCCGACAAGCTTCGAGGCTACCTAGGGCTGATAACGGACATGCACACGCAGCCTAAGAAAGTGCTCAGAGCCTGCGAGGCGCTCATGCCGCACCTGGTCCACGTGGGCCTGACCACCGCCGATGCGAACAAGCAGGTGCCCATCGGCTACTGGATGCACCGCGGGTGCGTGCCGTTCTTCAACCCGAAGCAATTTGAGTCCCATTACTGGCCCACGCTCAAGCCCTGTATTGAAGAGTTCTGGAAGAACGGTCACCAGACGCTCTTCTACGCTGAGGGCAAGTGGAAGCATCACTTCGACACCTTCCGCGAGCTGCCGGACCGCAGTATCGTCTTCCACTGCGATCAGGACGACATTTTCGAGGTCCATCGCAAGCTGCACGATAAGTTCGCCATCAGCGGCGGCATCCCGAACGTGATGTTGAGCTGGGGCAAGCCAGAGGAGGTGCGAGAGTTTTGCCTGCGGGTCATCAGGGAAGTAGCCAAAGACGGCGGCTACATCATGGACGCCGGCGCGATAATGCAGGACGACACCAGCGTGGAGAACATGAAGGTGATGACACAGGTCTGTCGTGAACACGGCGTCTACGCGTCCGGCAGCTACGAGCCGCCGACCTTGACAACGCCGTGCGATCTGCCGTCGTCCACGGAGTCGCGCAAGAAAGTCACGGGCATGGCGGGCCGCCCGACACCACGAGTGAAACCGGGCGTCTGTTTCCCGTGGGAGCAACGCGTTAAAGAGCTCGCTGAAATCACCGGGGACAAAGCTCTGATTCAGAAGGTCTGGGAGGACATCGACGCCCTTGGGTACACGTATATCTGGCAGTGCTTGCTATCATTTTAGTAGAAAGGCCGAAGCCATTGAGTTCTTGATAGACTGCTAACTCTCCACAGAAGCCCCACGTACTGATGGGCAAGCTCGGGAGGTTGGAGCATGAGTCAAAGGCAACGTATCACACGTCGTACATTTCTGAGAAAGGCTGCGAGTGTAGCGGCATCTCCTTATTTTGTGGCCTCCTCTGCGCTGGGCAAGACAGGTTCGCCTCGGCGAATTGCTGCGAGTGATCGGATCACACTGGGCATGATCGGGGTAGGTGACCACGGCACAAAAGTCAACTTGAAGAACTTCCTCAGCAACTCGGATGCGCAAGTTGTTGCCGTTTGCGATGTTGACAGCAGCCACGTCGAGAGAGCCCGCAATATAGTCAATGGGAAATATGGCAATGATGATTGTGCGGCCTACAAGGATTTTCGAGAGATTATAGCGCGTGAGGATATTGACGCTGTGGCGATTTCAACACCCGACCACTGGCATGCTCTGATGTCGGTGATGGCGGCCAAGACAGGCAAGGATGTGTTCTGCGAGAAGCCAACGCTGACCGTCCACGAAGGCAGGGTCCTGAGCGATACGATTAAGCGTTACGCCCGAATTTTCCAGACGGCTTCGGGAATCCGGTCGCAGTTTGTGTACCATCGTATGTCTGAACTGGTTCGCAACGGCCGGATCGGCAAGGTCCACACCATCCACGTCCACTTGCCCAGCGGTCCGCACAGGCCGGGGCACCCAACGCCGATGCCGGTTCCCACAGGGCTCGATTATGACATGTGGCTGGGACCAGCGCCGTGGACGCCCTACACCAAAGACCGGCTTCATTATCATTGGCGGTGGGTCCTGGACTATTCGGGCGGGCAGCTGACCGACTGGGGCGCACATCACATCAGCATCGCACAGTGGGGAAACGACACGGATATGACCTGTCCTGTAGAGGTTGAAGGAAAGGGCGTATTCTGTAAAGGCGGACTCTACAATACGGCGAAGGAATACCGCATTGAATACAAATATGCCAGCGGTGTTAAGCTGATTGTTGCGTCCGGCACGCCGGGAGTGCGATTTGAAGGAGACGAAGGATGGATAAGCAATTCGCCTGATCGACAGGCACCCTTAAAGGCGAGTCCCGAATCAATACTCAGTTCCGTCATTGGTCCGAACG
>Ga0114930_10005718_pt1 | contig 10158 bp, 8 predicted proteins | sample AnhtaG_FD_87300 | JGI IMG/M metagenome (GOLD analysis project Ga0114930, IMG submission 87300) | Deep subsurface microbial communities from Anholt, Denmark to uncover new lineages of life (NeLLi) - Anholt_01485 metaG | ecosystem: Environmental > Aquatic > Marine > Oceanic > Sediment | place... | reverse complement strand
GTGCGTGTCGCGGCCCTCCGGCTCCAGGAACACGAGGTGGTGGTCGCGGTCGGGGAAGCGGACGACCTTGACCTCGATGCTCGGGCAGTAGCGCGGCCCGGTGGAGGTAATCTGGCCCGAATACAGCGGCGCCCGGTCGAGGTTGGCCCGGATCGCCTCGTGGATGGCAGGGGTGGTGCGCGTCAGCCAGCATGGGACGCCGTCGAAGGGGTCGTCGGGGGCGTCGAAGGCGAATCGGACGGGCTTCGGGTCGCTCGGCTGCTCCGTCAGGGGCCGATAGTCGAGGGTGCGGCCGTCCACGCGCGGCGGGGTGCCCGTCTTGAGACGGCCGAGGCGGATGCCGAGGCGCTCCAGATTCCCCGAAAGATGCTCGGCCGCCGGCTCGCCGAACCGTCCGCCGGGCCACGTGCGGCTGCCCAGATGGAGGATACCTCGCAGAAAGGTGCCGGTCGTCAGGATGACGGCATCGGCCCGATACTCGCGGCCACTCTCGCATCGCACGCCGACGGCACGGCCGCCGCGCGTCAGGATCTCGGCAGCCGAGTCTTCGATGACCGACAGGTTCTGCCGGCGCGCGAGGACCTTCTGCATGGCCAGGGCGTAGGCGCGGCGGTCGCACTGGGCTCGTGGACTCTGGACGGCCGGCCCTTTGCTGCGATTCAGAAGGCGGTACTGAATGGCGGCAGCGTCGGCCACACGTGCCATTTCGCCGCCGAGGGCGTCGATTTCGCGGACGATCTGTCCCTTCGCCAGTCCGCCAATGGCGGGGTTGCACGACATTTCGGCGATGCGGCCGCGGCGGATGGTCAGCAGGGCGGTCCGGGCGCCCAGGCGTGCCGCCGCCAGGGCCGCCTCGCAACCGGCATGGCCGCCGCCGACGACCACAATGTCAAACGCTTCGTCCATGGGGCAGCATTATACCCGCAGACGCCGCGGTGACCAACCCGGCACCGCCCGCCGGCGTCGCAGATCCGTGCCGGCGTATGCCAGAATGGCAGAACCGGGCGGCCACGGCCGCCCATACGGCATACAGGACCCCCTGCCACGGCCCAGGAACGGGCATCGGTTTGGCATCGCCTTTGCATTTTGGCAATCGGAGGCAGGACAGAATACGGCAAGACAAGGAGAACGAACATGGCAATGAAGGCATGGGTACCGGCAGCGGGACCTTTCGCGGAACTTCAGCGCGAAATGAACCGCGTCTTCGACTCCGTTTTCGGCCGGCACTTTCGGACGGTCGGCCGCATACGGTCGGGCTACGTGTATCCGCCCACGAACGTCCGGGAGACCGATGAGGCCTATGTGGTACAGTGCGAGGTCCCCGGCCTCGAGATGGCGGACCTGGAGGTGTACGTGACCGGCGATCAGTTGACCGTGTCGGGGACGCGTAAGAACACGATCCCGGAGGAAGGGGTCACGCTGCACCGCCGGGAGCGGGACACCGGCCAGTTCAGCCGGGCGGTAACGCTGCCCGGCCCAGTGGACAGCGGCGGAACGGAAGCGGCGCTGGCCGACGGCATCCTCTCGATCCGCATTCCGAAGACGGAAGAGGCGAAACCGAAACGCGTCGAGGTCCGTGTCGGCGACTAGGGGCGGCACGCATGCAATCAAGGAGGCACGAACCATGGCCAAGCCGATTGACGTACCGGTTGAGACGAACCACGACCCGCTCGAGCCGCCGGAGAGTTACTTCGTCCCGGCGACCGACGTGTACGAGACGGCGGACGAACTGACCCTTGTCGCCGAGATGCCGGGCATCAAGCCGGACGGCCTCGCCGTGACGGTCGAGGACAACGTCCTGGTGATCCGCGGCAGGCCGGTCCCCGAGGCCGAGACGGGCGGCGAGGTGCTCCTGCAGGAATTCACGGCGGGCGAGTTTTATCGGGCGTTTCAACTGCCGGCCGATTACGACACCGAAAGAATCGAGGCGAGCCTCCGGCAGGGCGTCCTGACGCTGACGTTGCCGAAGTCCGAGAGGCTCAAGCCCCGCCGCATCGAGGTCAAGGTGGACTAGCCGTTCCCCGACGCCCCGAAGCGCACATGCCCACACACTGAAACGCAAAAGGAGGTGCAATCGTGGCTATTGTGCCGTGGAGAGGACGAACGCTGCCGGTTGCGACGCTGACGTCGCTGCGGGAGGAGATGAACGACCTGCTGAGCCGGTTCTGGTCGCACACGAGCGAACCGTTCGGCCTGGCCGAGTGGTCGCCGGCCCTGGACGTCTCAGAGACCGACGACGCCGTGCTGGTGCACGCCGAGATCCCCGGGATCGACCCGAAGGAACTCGACATCGCCGTCGTCGGCGACACGCTGACGATCCGCGGCGAGAAGAAGGACGAGGCCGAGCAGAAGGGGCGGAACTACCATCGCGTGGAGCGGCGGTACGGGGCGTTCACTCGAAGCCTGCGGCTGCCGGCGGCGGTGGAGGCGGACAAGGTCACGGCCAAGGCGCACGCGGGCGTTCTGGAGATCCGCCTGCCCAAGAAGGAAGAAGCCAAGGCCAAGCGGATCAAAATCAAGACCGACTGACCGGCCGAGGCAAGCAACATCGGGGAACCGGGGACTCGGGCGACGCGGCCGTTGCACGCGTGGCCGGTTCCCCGTTCTCTGATTTGACGCGTGTGGTTGCGAGCGGCGCCGTGGGCGGCTATGATAGAGGCCGTTCCCACCGCCTTCGGGAAAGGAGGCTCGCATGCGTCACGCGATTCTTACGCAAGGCCACCAGGACCTGGGCCACCTGGCCCGTCACATGACCGACATCATGCACCAGGTCCTGCACTCGAGTTTCTCGACGGGCCGGAGGCCTCCGGACTGGGTGCCGGCGGTCGATATCAGCGAGATGTGCGACCACTGGGAGGTCATCGTCGAACTGGCGGGGGTCCGACGCGACGACATCGAAGTGTACACCGAGAACCGTCACCTGACGATTACGGGATGGCGTCACGATCCGACGTCGCCTGAGAAGGTTCGGCTGCACCAGATGGAGATCGAACAGGGCCAGTTCCGCCGGCGGATTCTCTTGCCAACGGGCGTGGACGAGGATGCCATTACCGCTCGCTACCACGACGGCCTGCTGCGAATCCGGATCCCCAAGCGCTGAGGGTCGCAGGCCCGACGCGAGGAGGGCGATCACGTGCCCGATAGCATCGAAATCAAGAAGCCGCCCCGCGAAACGGCCGTCTCCCGATCCGAGCAGTCCGCCGTCATCCCTGAGAACCTGCCGGTCATGCCGATCCGCGAGACGGTCCTGTTCCCGGGCATCATCCAGCCGCTGACCATCGGGCGCGAACGCAGCCTGGCGCTGGTGCAGGACACCGTGATGGGCGACCGGATCTTCGCCGTCATGACCCAGCAGGACGCGGAGGAGGAGGAGCCGCCGTTTGCCCGGATGTACCACGTGGGCTGCGCCGTGCGGATCCTGAAACTGGTTCGTCTGCCGGACGAGAACCAGACGGTCATCGTGCAGGCCATCGGCCGCATCCGCGCCGAGGGGCTCACGCAGGAAGACCCGTACTACCGCGCCGACGTGGTCCCCACGCCCGACGTGACGGAGGCGGGCACGGAACTGGACGCGCTGGTCGTGAGCGCCCGGGAACTGATCAGCCGCGTCATCGAACTCTCGCCCCGCATTCCCCAGGAAGCCATCGCGGTGGTGGCGTCGGTCGAGTCGCCCGGGCAACTGGCCGACTTCATCGCGGCCAACCTGAGTCTTGACGTGCGCCAGAAGCAGGCCCTGCTGCAGGAACCGCGCGTCGTCGAGCGGCTGCGAACCGCCACCGAACTGATGCAGCGCGAGATCGAAGTGCTGGAACTGGCCAGCAAGATCCAGTCCGACGCGCGCGGCCGGATCGAGGAGACCCAGCGCGAGTACTACCTGCGGGAGCAACTCAAGAGCATCCAGGACGAACTCGGCGAGAAGGACGAGAAGACCCTCCTCATCGAGCATCTGCGCAGCGACCTCGAGGCCACCGGCATGCCGGAAGAGATCCGCACCGAAGCCGAGCGCGAACTGAAGCGTTTGGAGGCCATGCCGATCCACGCGCCGGACTTCAACGTGGTCCGGACGTACCTGGAGTACATGGCCGAGATGCCGTGGACGAAAAGCACCAAGGACCGGCTCGACCTGGCGAAGGCCGAGCAGATCCTCCAGCACGATCACTACGGCCTGGCGGAACCGAAACGGCGGATCCTTGAGTTCCTGGCCGTCCTGAAACTCAAGGCGACGCTGCGCGGACCGATCCTCTGCTTCGTGGGCCCGCCCGGGGTCGGCAAGACCAGCCTCGGCCAGAGCATCGCCCGGGCCATGGGCCGCAAGTTCATCCGTATCAGCCTCGGCGGCATGCGCGACGAGGCGGAGATACGCGGCCACCGGCGGACGTACGTGGGCGCCCTGCCGGGGCGGATCATCATGGAACTGAGGAAGTGCCGCGTCAACAACCCCGTCTTCATGCTCGACGAGGTCGACAAACTCGGGTCCGACTGGCGCGGCGACCCCACGTCGGCGCTGCTCGAGGTCCTCGACCCCGAGCAGAACTTCTCGTTCACCGACCATTACCTCGACGTGCCGTTCGATTTGTCGAAGGTGCTGTTCATCACGACGGCCAACATCCTGGACCCCGTCCCGCCGGCGCTGAAGGACCGGCTCGAGGTCATCAGCCTGGCGGGCTACGTCGAGGAGGAGAAACTCGCCATCGCGAAGCGGTACCTCGTGCCGCGCCAGCGGCGCGAACACGGCATGAGCGCGCGGCAGATCAAGTTCACGCAAGGCGCCCTGAGGCAGATCATCCGGTACTACACGCACGAGGCGGGCGTGCGGAACCTGGAGCGGGCCATCGCGGGCGTCTGCCGCGGCGTGGCGCGACGCATCGGGCAAGGCAAAACCACCGGCGTCACGGTCAAGGTGGCCGACGTAGCGGAGTTCCTCGGCGCGGAGCGGTATCTGCCGGAGGTGAAACTTCGGACCTCGACGCCCGGCGTCGCGACCGGCCTGGCCTGGACGCCCGCGGGCGGCGACATTCTGTTCGTCGAGGCCACCGCGATGCCCGGCAGCGGCAAACTCACCCTCACCGGTCAACTGGGCGACGTCATGAAGGAATCGGCCCAGGCGGCCCTCTCCTACATCCGGTCGCGGGCCGACCGGTGGGGCATCGACTCCAAGACGTTCCGCAAGAGCGACCTGCACGTGCACGTCCCGGCCGGCGCGACGCCCAAGGACGGGCCGAGCGCGGGGATCACCCTGTTCGTGGCGCTGACGTCGCTGCTGACGGACAACAGCGTCCGCAGCGACGTGGCGATGACGGGCGAGATGACGCTGCGGGGGCTCGTGCTGCCGGTCGGCGGGGTGAAGGAGAAAGTGCTGGCCGCCAAGCGCGCCGGGATCAAAACGGTGGTTCTGCCGGAGCGCAACCGCAAGGACATCGAGGAGATTCCCAAGGACATTCGCCGCGACATGCGCTTCCACTATGTCCAGAAGGTGGAAGAGGTTCTGCCGCTTGTCCTCTCGGACGGCCGCGCGCCGGCCGCAAAGAAGAAGCGCGGCGGCTCCCGCCGCAAGACTCCATAGAGCGGTTCACGAATGTTTGTAGACCCTGCGCAGCGGGTCCCCGTACCCGCCGCGTGGACTTCTTTCTCTGCGCGGTGGGTGCGGAGCACCCACCCTACGACTTGTCCTCTCGGACGGCCGCGCGCCGGCCGCAAAGAAGAGAACCAAGCGCGCCTCACGCAAGTCTTAGAGCATTCTCGCGCCGCATGGTGGCGCGGTGGTTCTCCTGAACCACCGCGCCTCACGTGCTCAGGCTCCGATCGCGGCGTGTCGGGAGACCCGCCGCGCCCCACACAACGCCAGGCGAAGCGTCACTCTCTGAACGCCACCATCGCCGGCAGAACGTTGCCGCGCTGATCGAACAGGGCAATGTTCTCCCACGAGGATTTCAGGCCCTCGACCACAATCCATTCCGGCGCCCAGTAGATGACGCCCCTGCCGAGGCCGTCGGGCGTCCGGCGGACGATGCAGATGAGTTCGGCGAGGAACGCCTTCTGGCCGGCGGGCGTCTGCGGATAGGGCGCCTTGAGGCGCTCGGGCTCGCCGCCGAAGACGTTGCCGCCCTGGTCGAAACGCTCGGTCGTCCACGGGAAGCCGGTCTCGACGACGATCTCTTTCCGGAAGCGTTTGGCGGTGGCGGCGAGGTTGCCGCGAAGGTCGGCCAGCGACCCGTGCCACCACGGGTAGTAGGAGAGGCCGATCAGGTCGAAGGGCACGCCCTGGGCAAGGACGCCATCGAAGAACCATCGGGTGACCTTTGCGCTGCCGCCCGGATGGATGTGGAGCATGATGCGCACCCGCTCGTCGGCCCCCATCGGCGCCTTGACGCCGCGAACCCCGGCGCGCAGGAGCGCCCCAAACTGCCGCCACTGCTCGGGCGTGTCAAACTTGCCGCCAACGCGACCGTCCTCCCATAACATGCCCGGCGCAATCTCGTTGCCGATCTGGACGATGTCGGGAAGCGCGTCTGCCTTCTTGAAGGCCACCATCGTGTCGCGGGAGTAGGCGAACACGGCGGCCTCGAGCCGGTCGAACGGGAGGTCGCGCCATGCAGCGGGCTTCGTCTGGTGGCCCGGGTCGGCCCAGGTGTCGGAGTAGTGGACGTTGAGGAGGAGTTTGAGGCCTGCGGCCTTGATGCGGCGCCCGAGCGCCACGGTGTAGTCGAGGCCGTTGACGACGGGTCCCTTCCCGTTGGGGCGATGGAACAGGCGCAGGCGCATGCAGTTGGCGCCGTGGTCTTTGAAGATGGCGAGGGCATTCTTGGGCTTGCCGCCGTCGCGGTAGATGCCGCCGAGGTCTTCGATCTTCGCCAGGAGCGACACGTCGCCGCCCTTGAGGAAGTCGCGCTCCGGGCGGGCCGCGCCCGGCGCTACCACGGCCGCTGCGCCAAGACCCAGGCGTTTCAGAAAGGCGCGACGGTTCACGATCCGGCGTCTCGCATGGAACGGAGAATGGGGACAGCGGTACGCGCTGCCGCTACGGCGATTCGTCTTCGTAGACGATCTGCGTGCGGACGGGGTATTGCGCGAGTTTCGCCCGGCCGCCGAGGAACGCCAGTTCGATGAGGAACTCGACGCCGACGATCGTACCGCCGGCCTTCTCAACCATCTCGCACGAGGCGGCCATCGTGCCGCCGGTGGCGAGCAGGTCGTCCACCATGAGGACGCGGGTGCCGCCCGAGACGGCGTCGGTGTGCATCTCGAGCGTGTCGGTGCCGTACTCCAGATCGTAGGTGACGAAGATGGTTTCGGCGGGCAGTTTCCCCTTCTTTCGGACGGGGACGAAGCCGGCGTCCAAGGCGAGCGCGATGGGCGCGCCGAAGATGAACCCGCGCGACTCGGCGCCGACCACGACGTCGACGTCGCCTACGGCGTACGGTTCGGCCATGCGGCGGACGGCCTCGCGAAAGGCGCGCACGTCCATGAGGAGGGGCGTGATGTCGCGGAACATGATGCCCGGTTTGGGGAAATCGGGAATGCTGCGGATCGAGGACCGCAGGTCGAGGCCGGAATCGGCGTCACTCACGAGCGGTCTCCTTGGGCGGGTGCGGCGGCAGGCCGTTGCGGTGCGCGGTTACTGAGCGACCGCGGCGCGGGAGTCTTCCTCCTGGCTGAGGATCGCCTCGTTGATGACCAGGAGCGTGTCGCGTTCGATCTGTCGGACCCGTTCGCGCGTCAGGCCGACCCTGTCGCCGATCTCCTTGAGAGTCATCGGATCGCGCCCTTCGAGGCCGAACCGGAGGCGCAGGATCTCGGCCGCCCGGTCGTCGATGTTCGCAAGGATCTTGCGGACGGCCTTGGTGCGACGGTTATCGAGCAGGACGTCGGCAGGGGAACGCAAGCCCTCGTCGGCGACCATCTCCGAGAGCGACCACTCCGAGTCCTCCGACGCCGCCTGGAACGGCGAACTGAAGGCCCGTGCCGCCCGGAAGATGACGGTGACCTTGCGGCGTGAGATGCCCATGCGGCGTGCGATCTCATCCTGGGTAGGCCGGCGGCCCAGGTCGCATTCGAGCATCGCCCCGGCCCGCCGCCACTTGCCGATCATGTCAACCATGTAGGCGGGAATCTCGACCGGCTTGACGGCGTTGATGAGGCTTCGTTTGATCGACTGGCGAATCCACCAGCAAGCGTACGTCGAGAACCGGCAGCCCTGGGCCGGGTCGAACTTTTCGACGGCGCGGAGCAGGCCCAGATTGCCTTCCTCGATCAGGTCCAGCAGGCTGAGGCCCCGGCGGGTGTAGTTCTTGGCGATGGAAACGACCAGGCGGAGGTTGCAGCGAATCATCTCGTCTCTGGCCAGCAGGTCACCCTTGCGGATGCGCCGGGCCAGGGCAATCTCCTCGTCAGGGGTGAGGAGGCGCGTCTGGTTGATCTCCCGCAGGTATAACTGCAGGCCAGAGTCCATGCACAGACCCCTCTATGTCATAGGCGCTGAGACGCACCCCTCAATCATTCCAGCCCGTCGTGTGACCCCACCCGCTTGCACGCCTGGCAAGAACTCCCCTTCGCCACGCAACGGGTCACGACTTGTGGTCAAGAACGACCGATAGTGCCATTGCATTGTAGCGCCGGGGCGCCAAGGGTGGCAAGAGAAATTCTGGAAATTCCGGCGGCGCACCGGCACCCGGTCGCTCACCCGCGCGGCTGAGCCGCCAGTTCCCCTCGACAACGATCCGCCCCCTCTCTCGCCGGGCCGCCTCGCGGCCCGTTTAGGTCAGGCGTCGGCATCCGGCGTGTTTCTCAGACTGGTCTCGTCGGCGCTCTACGTCTCGGCCGTCTTCTCATCCGAGGCCTTGTCGGACTTGTCGGCTTTCTTGGTCTTGGCCTTCGCCTTGGTCTTGCTCTTGGCTTCGGTCTTGGTCTTGGCCTTGGTCTTGGTCTTGCGGCGTTTCTTCTTGACCTTCGGCTTCTTCTCGGGCTCCTCGTCGGCCTCAGCCTTTGCAGCGTCGCCGGTCTCGTCGGTTTTGGCGGCTTCCTCGGCCTCGGCGCCGGCTTCGGCCTGGTCGTCGGTTTCTGCCGTTTGGGGTTCCTCGGCTTCGGCGGTCTCCTGCGGCTGCTCGGCCACCTCGGCGTCAGCAGTCTCTTCGGGTTTCTCGGCCTTCTCGGGCTTGGCCGGCTCTTGCGGCGGCTCGGCGTCGGCGGTCTCTTCGGCCTTCTCGTCTTTCTCAGGCTCGGCCGGCTCTTCCGGTCGCTCGGCGTCGTCGGCCTTTTCGGTCTCTTCGACTTTCTCGACCTCCCTGGCTTCGGCCTCGGCGTCCGTTTCGGCCTGGTCATCGCTTTCGGCTTTGTCCACTTCCGCGGCCGCCTTCTCGGCCGCAGGCGGTTCGGCCTCCTCGGCAGAAGCGGCAGGCAGCGTGCTGCCGAACAGGGTGGTACCCTTGGCCGCGCCTTCCTCTTCGTCCTCGGCGTGCTGGATGCCGCCCCGGCGCGGCGCCGCCCGCGCCGGGGTCGCCGCGGCGGCGGCCGCCTCGCCCTCCTCCTCGGCCGCCCACTGGACGCGCTTCAGGCTCAGCCCGATTTTGCGCTCGTCGGTATCGACCCGCAGGACCTTGACCTCAAGTTCCTCGCCGGGCTTGACGACCTCTTCGGGATTGTCCACCTTGTGGTCGGCGAGTTCCGAGACGTGCAGCAGCCCTTCGAGCCCTTCCTCCAGTTCGATGAACACGCCGAAGTTCGTGACCTTGGTGACCTTGCCCTTGACGACGGCGCCGGCCACGTACGCTTCGGGGATTTTGCGTTCCCAGGGATCCTCTTCGAGTTGCTTCAGGCCCAGTGCCACGCGTTTCTTGTCCTGGTCCACGCTCAGGACAACGCACTTGACCTTCTCGCCCTTGCTGAGCACCTCGGACGGATGACCGACCTTCTGCGTCCACGACATGTCGGTCACGTGGAGGAGCCCGTCGATGCCTTCCTCGATCTCGATGAAGGCCCCGTAGTTCGCTAGGTTCTGGACCACGCCCTCAACGACGTGCCCGGGCGGGTACTTTTCTTTGACCAGGGTCCAGGGATTGACCTCGGTCTGCTTGATGCCGAGGCTGATCTCCCGCTTGGCCTTGTCGATGGCCAGGACGACGACCTCGACCTCCTCGCCGACGCCGACCACCTCGGACGGGT
>Ga0114930_10005717_pt1 | contig 10158 bp, 11 predicted proteins | sample AnhtaG_FD_87300 | JGI IMG/M metagenome (GOLD analysis project Ga0114930, IMG submission 87300) | Deep subsurface microbial communities from Anholt, Denmark to uncover new lineages of life (NeLLi) - Anholt_01485 metaG | ecosystem: Environmental > Aquatic > Marine > Oceanic > Sediment | place... | reverse complement strand
AGAAGACCTCTTCTTCCATAGCAACGATGTTGAAGGAGTGGAATTTAACAGCCTTAACGAAGGGCAGGAAGTAGAATTTGAGAAGGGTCAGGGACGAGATGGTCGTCCCAAAGCAGTTAATGTGAAGCTTGCCGAGGCTCAGGCCGAGACTCAGGTAGACGATAGTGGTGATGACAAAGGTGGCGATGATGGTGGAGATATAGGATAATTTTACTTTTATGTGTTGGTTTGGTGTTTAAACATTATTAGTAATATAGCTTTTTTCTATCCTAACCCTTCGTAATTTAGGGCAATTTATGCTTACCCTTTTCTATGATTATTCCATCATCTTCAAGTAATTGCCATTCGGCTTCTCTTGTGCTATCTTCTTTCTTATGTTTAGCGCATGTCGAAATAAATGTCTGAGCCAAATGTATATTTGGTATCTCTCGTATATTCCCTAGCTTCTTCTTCTTTTGGTGACCCTTGTCATTTAGTATATAAACAGACATTGAACCTCTCCTTCTTCTCGTTGATTTGCGCGAGAGGGTATACGAGGATTAGGATAAGGTCAAGAGGGATGTACTACCTTTTTTAGGAGCGGAAATTCGAAACTGTACAATAGTGAGGGAATATACTAAGGAGGGAAGAAGTGACTAGTGTGATTGTAATACTGGGAAGTCCTAGAAGAAAGGGTAACAGCGCAACTCTAGCTGAGAATGTTATTTCGGGCGCCAAGAGTATGGGGGCGATGGTTGATACATATTTTCTTCACGGGATGGACATCGAACCGTGCGACGCTTGCGATATATGTCATGAAGATATGAATGCTGAATGTGTAATTAATGACGATATGCAGAAATTGTATCCTAAATTACGTCAGGCCGATGCACTCGTTATTGCCAGCCCAATATACTGGTTCACAGTCTCTGCGCAAACCAAACTATTCATGGATCGTTGTTATGCTTTAGGAGTCTCAGAGGAATATGCTCTAAAAGGTAAGCGAATAGGCATAGTACTGGCCTATGGAGATTCAGACCCTTTCAATTCTGGTGCCGTGAATGCTATACGTACTTTTCAAGATGCGTTTACATATGTGGGTGCTCCTATAGTAGGGATGGTCTACGGAAGCGCTTCCGACCCTGGCGAAATAGCAGCTAATCGCGAATTGATGGATAAAGCCTTTGAGTTGGGGAGACAACTCGTTGAAGGGATGTGAAAGAAACTATCATACATCTGAGGTAAGACATGAAACAAGTAGAATTAGCTCAGCGACTGGGTATTAGTAAATCGTATCTAAGTATGATTAAGGATGAAATAAAAAAGTGGCAGCGGGTGGATTTGAGAGGAAAGCAACTATACCAATAACTGGAATATAATAACAATTTTAAGGAGTAAGTTATGTATAAAAAAATAATTGTACCGCTGGATGGCTCAGAATTATCGGAGTCTGTTCTAGACCATGTTATTACTATCGCCACAAGTTGCCAAGTTCCCGAAGTTGTTTTAATAAGGGTGCGAGAGCCGTTAGATAATAGTGTTAGGGTAGCACTTGATGCTGAAATCGCCTCGGAGCTAGATCAAGCTTATCATGATGAAGCTGATAACTATTTAAAAAGTATAGCAAAACTTTTAGAGCAAAAAGATATAGCTGTAAAGACAGAAGTATTAGCGGGGAATCCAGCCAAAGAAATAATAGAATACTCTAGTAATAACGATGTAGATCTTATTATCATGTCTACTCATGGGAGATCTGGTGTTTCGCGCATTGTGTTTGGTAGTGTAGCGGATAAAGTAATAAGGCAAACGGAAGTCCCCATATTATTAAAGCCCGCTGGCCATATTGCTATTAAATAAAAAAGTAGCAGCGATTGGATTTGAAACACTGGTCTGGTGGATTGGATTAGTTTTTACCATTACCTAGTGAAATGAAAGAACAAAGGAAAAAACAGTTTAAATCTTTATCTTGATTTCGTCTCCCACTACTACTACTTGGTAACTGTTTAAATCTGTTGCGCCTTTTCCTGTGGACAGCCGAAGTAAGGCAGGTACATTCTTGTGTACCTTACCAGTAGTGACGTCAAATTGAGAACGGTGTACGGGACAGATTACTATATTGTTTTGCAGTTTACCGGCAGGTAAATAACCATTCATATGGGAACAGACCGCATCCATTGCATAGTATGTTCCTGCCACATTTGCTACCAAAATCTGCTTGTTCTGAGCAGTAAAACCCTTCATTAGTCCAAGGGGAATATCCTGTGTTCGAGCGACCCGGACCATTTGTATAATTCACCTCCTTGGATTATCAAGTTGATATATTATAGAGTGAAGGGTCAAACAGGTCAATATAAAAAAGTAGCAGCGATTGGATTCGAATCCGCAACCTTCGGGTTATGAGCTTATTTCAATCATCCAGAATCTATTGTATTATTAGCATTAGTGAATTAGAGTATCCAACAGGCAAATGTGTTGTAATCTAAAGACGTCTTTCTTCGATTTCTTCTAATATCCTAACTAGGCCTATTTCAATTGAGGAGTTAATTAAGATGACGACAGAGATAAAAAAGACAATAAAACCGAAGGTTATGAAGATAACGGCATATTTTTTTCGAGGCATTGATTTTGTCTATAAACCAATTGAGAAGTTTTGGCATATTTTTACTAATGTCAGCCGCTTGAGTGAAAATGAAATTGAAGCTGCTTCAAAGGTCTTGGGTGCAGATTCTATCCGATATGATGCCGTACGAGTTGCGGAAGGTAGGCTCCTAAGGCTGATTTTTAGGTTCAATAGACGAAGACCGTTCGTCACCTTCCATACCATAAATTTTCACAAACCCCGGGACAATTCAAGCGAACATTTACGTACAATGGTTCACGAGTTGACCCATGTATTTCAATTTGAAGTCATAGGTAGCATATACCTATGGCAGGCACTTCGAGTCCAATGGGCTGAACGCGATAAAGCTTATGAATATGGAGGTTGGAAGGGACTTGCAGCAAACAGGAATAAGGGATGGCATTTTCGTGACTATTGTCGTGAGCAGCAAGCGCAGATAGCACAAGATTACTATATTAAACTATTAGCTCAAGATCCTCATCTTCAAGCCTATGAGCCTTTTATCAACGAGTTAAGGAATGGAGAGCTATGAGTCAAGTTAAAAATTAGTAAGGCATATATCAAGGTGACCTGCCCTCCAAAAACTACAGTTATAATGTAATAACGTTTGAGCATTCGTTTTGTGACCTGGCTGCACAACCTGACGAACTGTTCAACGAAACACTGGATTTGGATTGATGTTACCTAAAGAAGTGCGCTAAACCACCCTACCCCAAAAAGACGAATCAATATCCCAGAACCAAAGTCAACCCAGATTGTATCCTGACATACTATTTGCCCAAGGGCCAAATTCAGGCAAGTTTTTTCAAGTAGTATAGCGGCTCTAGAGAAACTTAGAGGGTATGGTTTTGTCCAGCCACCCTAGAAAAGCCTCAACCTCGCTCACCCCCCTGAGGAGTAAATCAGCTCTTTCGGCAACCTGTGGTGGTGTTTCTTTTCCCACCACCCCGATGGCCAAACCTTGAAATATGGTACTACGCGACAAGGCATGCATAGTATCGAAGGCATCTATATCAGAAACATCGTCTCCCATATAGACAGCGGCCTTAAGATGATAGCTCTCGATAAGTTCCTTAACAACTGACCCTTTGCTCACTTCCAAAGGAGGGCGAAGCTCGATAACGGCTCTAGCTTGATCAACCCTAAACCATTGGGCAGCGGAGGAACGACCTATTTCCTTCAAAATAGTCTCCCTCACCCCCTCCCGATTAGGCAATGTCCGGTAGTGGAAAACAAGACCGGCACCCTTATCCTCAAATACCACCCCCAGAGGGAGGAGAACTGGACTCAGCTCCTTTATAGCAGCAGATGTTTTCTCTATATATCTTTGTGCTGATGGCATAATTTCAACCTGCCCCTTAAACCACCGTTCCAGGCCGTGATTGCCATAGTAGACCACCCCATCTACACCCACCAGGCGTTTGGCTACAATGGCTAACCTCCCCGAAATGGCAGCCACCAGAAGTAGGCGCTTGACTAAAGACCTGAGGTGTTTTTTGCACTTAGGGGTAACACTCACTGCCTCCGCAGTGGGTGCAATTTCTGCTATAGTTCCATCGACATCTAAAATTAAACCGAAAGGTTCGGTAAGCACTACATTTTGCACTTTATCCAGATTTGAAAATAGATAGTTCATTTGAGTTTCACCTTGCTTAATTACTAAGATAGCTTGACCGGAAGGTGGTGTCAATCTGGCAAAGTTTCTCCAGGTTATACCAAACAAATATCTGCTAGCCAAACGTACGCCAATAATTTATAATCTTATCCGTTATAATCAAAGCGTCCGCTTGAGGACTCTTTAAGGAGAGAGGTATCCAGAGTTGTCTTTCTGGAAGAATTCTCAGAAGCCAAGACGCAAGAAAACGGCTAGCCCTGCCCGTGACCTAGTGTCCAAGAGCAACATGATGTATCTAGTAATCTTGGGGGTCTGGCTTGTTTCCCTGGTCTGGCTGGGGATAAACGCCTCTTCCATCTACAAGATGCCGGACTCTATTGCTCTATGGATTTTGGCTATACTCGCTGCAATCTGTCTTGCAATCTTTTGGTTCTATGCTCTCTATCACTACGGGCTGGTGTTGTTCCGGCAGATAGGGAAGACAAAGCATGGTGAAGAGAAAGGGAAGTGGGAAGAGGGAGAAGCAGGTTTTCCCTCTATAGCTCTTCTTTATACAACAGTGGACGATTTCAGGTATGATGCTGCTTTAAGTTGCGTTAACCAGGACTACCCCAACTTTCATGTCTTTATTGTCGATGTGAGCCAGAGCCAACAAGGAAGGGAACGGGTAGACGAATTCCACCGAAGCTTCACCCAAAAGACAACCATTGTCAGACGTGAAAGTCTGGAAGGATTTAAGGCGCGCAGCCTTAACCTAGCTTTAGCTAATCAAGCTAGGGGGTATGAATTCTTTGGCCTTTGCGACGCCGACGGGTTGCTGCCCAATAACTTTCTAAAACAGACCTCTCTTTACATCCAGGAAGATGAACGAATTGGTTTCGTACAGGCCAACCACGATAGCGGTTCTAGCACCAGGAATGCATTTACAGAGCACTTCCTTAAGGAAACCTCAATTCGCTGGGAGCACAACAATGTCCCCCGGAATCACTACGGCCTGCCTCTTATGTTGGGACACGGGGTGCTCGTCCGCACTCAAGCCTACTCCAGGGCGGGGGGATTCCCCGAGGTTGTCGCCGAGGATATAGCCTTTACCATTGCTCTGCGCCGTGCCGGATACACTGGATTTTTCGCTGAAGACATAGTCTGCAGCGAAGGTTTCCCTGAGAATCTGGGCCAATTGAGAAAACGTACCTATCGTATGACCATGGGCGATACCGAGACCTTTGTGCAGCATACTGTACCTTTTATTAAGTCCACCAAGGCCACTTTCGCAGAAAAATGGGACATCATAGCACATACCCTAAGGAGAACGGGCAGTTCCCTGTTTCTGCCCTATCTCTTGCTTTTGCTAGTCATTTCTCTAATTTCCGCCGAATCTTCCACCACCATTCCCTGGGGTCTGATGGCCTTCGGCTTGCTGGCCTTAGCGAGCCCTTTGGCTCGGGTTATAGTTTGCCGGTACCGCACACCAATTAAGATGTTCCGACACCTAAGCCAGGTAACCAATGTCTATATTTCGTTCTGCATGCATAGCACTGTAGCTATCCTGGCCTTCACTCTGGCTCGAAGAGCCCATTTTATCGTAACAGGGGCAAAGGCTGGAGAGGAGCGTGGGCGGCGGCAAGGTTTTAGAGAATCTATAGCTCGCTTAAACCCAAATAGCAAGGCTATGGTATCAGCCTCTATTATTGTTTCACTACTCTTTCTAGCAGTAGCTGTCTATACCAGTAACATAGGGCTCTCAGGGATTGCCGTGGCCATGGTATCACCAATACTTCAGGATGGCCTTGGCTGGAAACATAAAGCGGCAGAGGCCACAGCCTGGTTGGCGCTGACGCTCATTTTTTTCGGGGCGGTGCTAGGCCCATTAGGGGTAATTGGTCCTCATTGGCAGTATCTAATCCCGGCAGGGTTCTCGGTAGTGATTCGCACTTGAATTTGACTTTATACTTGGAGTCAAGGCGAGATCACCTTTTATGCCATTATGTTAATTATGCTAATACAGAGACAGGCGACGCAACGCCTGATGTCAGCTTGATGAGGTGATTCTGGACATCTAGTACGTAAAGATGTAGTATGAAATTGGGGAGTAGACCCATAATTAGCACGATCCATTGAATGCGAACGGGTACCGTCGCTCTGTTTCAAAAATATATTTATGGCGTTTGGAGGAACAGTGCTTTATGGTGAATTTAGCGGATAGTGTCCTGGCTATTATCCTTGCCGGAGGTCGGGGAGAGCGGTTGAGCGTCTTGACTGAACAGCGGGCTAAACCGGCTGTCCCATTTGCTGGCAAGTACCGTATGATAGATTTTACTCTGAGTAACTGTGTCAATTCAGGGATTTTCAATGTAGCTATCCTGACTCAATATCAACCCTTATCTCTCATTGAACACATCGGTGCCGGTACATCATGGGACTTGGACCGAACGGGTAGTGCAATGCGGGTACTGCAAGCTCATCTGACGCGCAATGGCCATGATTGGTATAAAGGAACCGCCGACTCCGTATACCAAAACCTTGAATATATTAAGCAGCAGGATGCTGAGCTAGTGCTAATCATAAGCGGTGACCACATCTACTCAATGGACTACTCTAAGATGCTCAAATTTCACCAACAAGCCCAAGCGGATGTTACCCTGGCGGTCACTCGCTTCCCTGAAGCGGAGCTGGAGCAATTCGGTATTGTGACTATAGACGAAGCCGGACGGGTGACCTGCTTCCAGGAAAAGGTTAAAGAACCGAAGAGTAACCTTGTCTCCATGGGTGTTTATCTTTTCAAAAAGGATATACTCCAGCAATCGCTAGAGGAAGATGCTCAGATTATGACCTCCAAACACGATTTTGGTGAGGATGTAATTCCTTCGATAGTACGTAAAGGCAAGGTTTTCGCTTATAAGTTTGTTGGTTACTGGCGCGATGTCGGCACTATACAGATGTACTGGCAAGTCAATAGGGACTTTCTTGAGATGTCACCGTCCCCCTTATCTGATGCTGACTGGCCTATACACACAAAAGAAGACGGGAGACCACCAACTATCGTCTCTGAGACAGCTAAAGTGATTGATAGTCTAATATCTGATGGTTGTATCATTGAGGGGTGGGTTGAGCATTCAGTCCTCTCCCCAGGGGTAATAGTTTCCGAAGGTGCTGTAGTCAAGGACTCAATTATTATGTCTGATACCATCATTGGGTCATATAGTGTTGTTGACTATTGTATCTTAGATAAAGAGGTGGTAGTAGAAGCTGGCTGTCACGTTGGGTTGGGCGAAGACTTTCGGCCCAACCGCGAGGAAACCCAACTCTTAGATACCGGGATTACTATTATCGGTAAGAAGGCTCGGATACCCCCTGGAATAAATATAGGCCGTAACTGCATAATCTGCTGTGGCGTGGCGGACGACGATTTCCCCTCTCCTGAAATCCAAAGCGGGGAGACAATCCATGCAAAGTAGGGATGTGATACCCAAAAATATAGGTCGTGGTAAATTCAACAAGGATATAAAATATGTCAGAACTACGAAAAGATCCTACAACCCAAGAATGGGTGATAATAGCCCCAGAGAGAGCTAAGCGCCCTCAACAGCCGCTGAAAATTAGGCGTGCTGATGCGTTGCCTGATTGGGATGCTTCTTGTCCTTTCTGTCCTGGTAACGAAAGCCAGACACCTCCTGAGGTTCTCAGGCTTCCCCTTTCTGGCCAATCGCCAGCCTGGGAGGTAAGAGTAGTACCTAATCTGTTCGCAGCACTGACGTTTAATGGAGATATTGCTAGAAGAGCTGAGGGGAACCTTTTCCGCAAAATGAATGGTATAGGAATGCATGAGGTGATCATAGAAAGCCCATCTCATAATACACCCATGGCATTAATGGCATACCAGCAAGTAGAAAAGGTGCTAACTGCCTACCGGCATAGATATAATGCCTTGAAGAAGAACAAGCAACTCAAGTTCATCACTATCTTCAAGAACTATGGTAAGGCATCAGGGACATCCTTGATACACCCTCACTCTCAACTAGTAGGAACACCTATTGCTACTCCCTATTACCGCCGAAAATTCGAGGTTGCCGTAAATTACTATGATGATGTCGGTAAGTGCCTTTACTGCGATTTACTCGCTGAGGAGGTAGAGAAAGGGGAGAGAATTGTTGCCCGTACTAAGAAGTTCGTTGTCCTCCACCCTTATGCTTCACGTGCCCCGTATGAAACTTGGATAATTCCTAAAAGGCATTGTGCATCCTTCGGCCTATTACCAAACACTCATCTCGCCGAACTGGCCATGGTGTTAAAGGACACCCTCCTCTGTTTATATCAGTTTCTTGATAACCCAGACTTCAACTACATTTTTGATACGACTGCCATCGAGGATGAAGAGGATCCATATTACCACTGGCACATTAGGATAGTACCGAGACTGGCTAACATTGCTGGATTCGAAATGGGTTCGGGTATTTTTATAAATACGGCTCTACCAGAACATACGGCGAAGCTTATGAAGGAGTTCGCCGCCTCTCTTCCTCAAGGTGAATGTCCCACTCTTAGGTAAAAAACCTAGCTTCCATAGCCAGAAGATGGCAGCTCTATTTGGTGGCGCCCCATCCTGGGTATTCTAGAAGTAAAGCGTGAGGTTGAGATTATTCCGATAGGTACCCAGGAGCGAATAAACTATTTTTTGGACGGCATGAATCAGTGGTTTATTTCCCTCAGCACTTAACTTTTTAGCGGTTTGTGTGTTCCTCACCAACAGGCCTTTAGGCTGAAGGCCAAGAGGTCTTTGACGCCCCAATGTGAAGATGTTACACTAATTATCGTATTGGATAAGCCTAAGAGGAGCATTATGGCCTGTGTAGAGGGTGCAAGATGGTACAAATAAAGGTGCTTTTGGCAGATGATAAAGAGGTTTTTCGTGAAGGACTGGCTAGGCTATTGGATGAACAGGAACACATTGAGGTTGTGTCTAAATGCTCTAATGGCAAACAGGCAATCAAGGAGGTCAAAGAAACTAAGCCTGACGTAGTCTTAATTGATAGCAACATCTTAGATTGCGACAGCAACGAAACTGCGCGAGAGATAAAGGAATCATCTCCAGAGGTACAGGTAGCCATACTTACCGATTCTGAGAACGAACAGGAGCTCTTTTCTGCTATAGAGTCGGGAGCTACAGGATATCTTTTAAAAGATATTAAAGTTGATGACCTTGTTAAGTCTATCGACTTGATTGGGAAAGGCGAGGTCGTTGTATCGCCTCCTCTTGGTGAAAAGTTTGTTGGTAAGTTCGCTTCCATGAGGCAAAAGGAGGCTGAGAGCCAAACTGTTCTTACACAGCAGGAGCTAAAAATCGTAAAGCTACTGGCCAAAGGAGCTACCAATAAAGAGATAGCTGAGACACTATTTATTACTGAGAACACGGCTAAGGTTCATCTTAAGAATATATTGGGGAAGTTAGGGCTGCGTAACCGACAACAGGTAGCAGCCTATGCGGTACAGCAGGGCTTGGTAACTGATATAATAGATACAGAAGAGAAGTCAGGCTAAAGCCGTAAGTCAATAAACCAGGGCGTTTCCAAAAGGGTTATCGAAAGATAACCCTTTTGGTATGCCCAAAATAACCCGGATGCGGGATGTCCTCTTATTTTGTAGCAGCGTAGAATATAAACAAAGGAGCGTGGAGCTAGGGTGACGCTTTAAATGAGCAAGAAACAACTCAAGAAAGAACGGAAGATGCAGTACCATAGGACATTCAAGACAGGTAATAAATCAAGCCATAAGACACGGCAGAAAAATGCTGGGAGAAAATCGAAATAGTTTTCAGACCTTAGGAGAGAGGTTTTTTACTGGATTAAATAGGCATGAGTAAAGGCAGGCGAAGTATTAGCCGTGACCAATAGTAACTCACAAGATGAGTGAGATCATAGAAAATGGAGATAGAATACGGATCCGAAGT
>Ga0114930_10005713_pt1 | contig 10160 bp, 6 predicted proteins | sample AnhtaG_FD_87300 | JGI IMG/M metagenome (GOLD analysis project Ga0114930, IMG submission 87300) | Deep subsurface microbial communities from Anholt, Denmark to uncover new lineages of life (NeLLi) - Anholt_01485 metaG | ecosystem: Environmental > Aquatic > Marine > Oceanic > Sediment | place... | reverse complement strand
TTGTGGCCCTTGACTGGGGCCGGCCCACCCATCGCGACGACCCGTTCGTGGGGTTCAGCGCGGTCCATCCGTTGTTCGTGCCCAGCGCCGACGGGACGCGGTACGAAATTGCCGAGTCGCGTCAGGGGTTTTTCCGGCCCGACTCGTTTGCGGCGAAGAAGGGGCCTGACGAGTTCCGCATCTTCTGCCTGGGCGGCTCTACGGTCCAGGGACGCCCGTTCGCCATCGAGACGTCGTTCACCACGTGGCTGCGACTCAACCTTCAGGCGGCCGGCCCGCGCCGCCAATGGAACGTGGTCAACTGCGGCGGCATCTCCTATGCCAGTTACCGCCTGGTCCCGATTCTCGAAGAGGTCCTCGGCTACGAGCCGGACCTGATCATCCTCTACGCGGGGCACAACGAGTTTCTGGAGGACCGAGAGTACGGTCACATCCGAGACATGCCGCGCGCCGTGGCCTGGCCGTGGGAACGGGTGACGCAGACGCGGACGTACAACCTCGTGCGCGAAGGGTACGTGTATCTGGCAGGGTCGTCTGAGGCCACGGCGACCGACGACCGGCCCGTCCTGGGGCCGGAGACCGACGCCATGCTTGATTACGAGGACGGCCTCGAGCGGTACCACCGCAACGACAGATGGCGTCGCGACGTGACCGAGCATTTCCGCTACAACGTCGGACGGATGGTGCAGATGGCCCGCAACGCCGGCGTCGCGATGATCCTGATGAACCCCGTCTGCAACCTGCGCGATGCGCCGCCGCTGAAGTCGCAGCATCGAGACGGCCTGACGCCCCAGCAGCAGCGCTGCTGGGAGTCGCTCTGCCGCGAGGCCGAGGCGCTGCTCGGCTCCGAGGTCCGAGGCGCCCTCGACCTGCTGGAGCAGGCCGCGGCCATCGACGACCAGTACGCCGGGCTGCATTATTCGCTGGCCAAGTGTTACGATGCCCTGCGAATGACGGACCACGCGCGGGAGGCGTACACGCGGGCGAAGGAGTTGGACGTGTGTCCGCTGCGGATCCTCGAACCGATGAACGACGCCATCCTGGGGATCGCTCGCCGCACCGGCACGCCGCTGGTCGATGTGTGGGACCTCTTCGCGCAGCGCAGCAGGGACGGCATCCCCGGCGGGTACCTGTTGATCGACCACGTGCACCCGACCATCGCGGGTCATCGCCTGATTGCCGATGCCCTGACGGAGGAACTCGCGCGCCAGGGGATCGTCCGGCCCGTCGAAGGTTGGGAACAGAAGCGCGACGCGAAGGCCCGCCGGCACCTCGAGTCGCTGGACGACTTCTACTTCGCCAAGGGCAAGCAGCGGCTGGAGGCCGTCCGAGGCTGGGCGACCGGGCAGGCGAACGTCGTGCGGCCGAAACCGGATGCCGCCTCACCCTGAGCAGCGCCGCGGCGGTGCCCGTGCATCAGGGCTTGAGGAACAAAGGAAGAGCCGGCGAGCGGGCGGTAAGCCGAATCCTGTAGCCCGCCTTCGCCGAGGCGTCGGCGGGTGCGGCCATTTATCTGGGCGCGTCCGTTACCGGACGGCTCGAGCGGCCAACCCGGGACCCATCTTGCGCGGGCCGCGCCAAGGGTCCCCTATTTGGCCTTGCTCCCGGTGGGGTTTACCGTGCCCCGCGTGTCACCACACGGGCGGTGCGCTCTTACCGCACCGTTTCACCCTTGCCTGTTCCCGCCTTCGCCGAGGCGCCGGCGGGTCATCGGCGGTCTGTTCTCTGTGGCACTTTCCCTGGCCTTGCGGCCGGTGGGCGTTACCCACCACCGTGCCCTGTGGAGTTCGGACTTTCCTCCCGTCCCGTTGGGACGAGCGGCCGCATCGCCCGCTCGCCGGGCTCAATGCGTATTATACCACGAGGAGGTGTCCCAGCGCGGATCTATTTCGCAGATGGGGCAGGGGAGGGCTTTTCGCCGGTGCCCTTCGGTGACGGGGCGTCCTTATCGATAAGGCTCTGCTTGGCCTGGTGTGCGGCCACGAACTTCTCGATCTCGGCGCCTGATTGCACATCGACGCTGAGGGGCACGTCGAGGTCGCCGAGGCCGACCTGTCCGCCAAGGTAGACTTCAAGCGACACGACCGGCGGCGGGATACGGGGCTTGTAGTTGCGGGGCACGATGCCCGACCGGCGCTTCCAGCGGGAGACGACGCGCAACTGCCAGTCGAAGGCGACCTTGGGCGTTGTCTTGGGGCTGCGTGGATCGGTCTGGTCCGTGCGACCGGCGTGGAGCACCAGCCGCAACGGCGTGCCTTCCAGCTTCGTGTAGCGCGCGAAGAACCGGGCGAAGGCCTCGACATCGCCGGCAAAGTAGAATGAGTACCTCCCGTTCATCAACCCGAACCCATCGACGCGGCCGGGCGTGTTGGCCAGATCAATCAAGGCGGACGACCAACCCGGCTGCGGCCCGACGTTGCGCCCGGCAGGGTATCGGATGACGGCGATGCCCCAGGCTGGTGCCTGCAACGCGAGCAAGGCCAGGGCCGCGACGAGGACGACACACGTACGCTTCATGACTTGCCCCCGTCATTCCGGCGTGCTGGTAGACGTTGCGGGCGTCGGCTTCTGCTTCGTGGCTTCCTTCTGGATGAGGCTCTGTTTGGCCAGGTGGTCGGCAATGAACCGGTCGATCTCCTGACTCGACTCGACGTTGACGTTGAGCGGCACGTCCAGGTCCTGGAGGGCGATAGTGTCGCCGAGCCAGAGGTGCAGCGTGACGACGTACTTGCCGGTCTCGCCGGGTTTGGCTTCCGGTGCGCCCCAGCCGCGGCACAGGATACTGAGCATCCAGTTGGAGGGCACGATCTTGTCGGCGGTCCATCCGTCGTTGCCTCGCCGGGGACCGGGATGGAGGATGAGTCTGAGCGGCGTGGGCTTGAGGCTCGCGTAGCGATTCAGAAAGGCGTTGAAGGCCTTCGCGTCGCCGGCAAAGTGGCACCACGTATTGGCGTTGACCCAGTAACCATCGACCCGGGACTGGTGGTTGCAGAGGTCGAGCAGCCCGTCGGGCCAGCCCTCGGAGTGCGACATCGGTCCGGCGCCGAAGCGCCCTCCCATACCAGTGGCCACCGAGCAAGCGGCCGCCACGGCCGCAATCATCACCATGACGATGAAGGTGTTCCGGGACATGACCTGCCCTCCTTACACGCTTGCGCAGCGGAACCTCATCGACATTGGATGCGCGACGTGGCCGAAGGTTCCAGGAATCGCGACCGGCCTATCGCCACGGAATCATTTCAGCCGGAAGGTCTTCATCTTTGGCTGCTTGCGGGCTTCGGGCGGGAGTTCGGCGTCCACCTGGCGGGCCTTCTCGAGGGCCTTGCGGGCGAGGACGTCGGCCTCGTTGTTGGCCGTGCGCGGAATGTGCTCGATCTCGACCATCTCGAAAGGGGCGAGCATCCCCCGCGCCTGCCGCCAGAGGGGCTTCAGGTGCGGGCTTCGGACTTTGTACTCGCCGGCGAGTTGGCGGACCAGGAGTTCGGAATCGCTGCGGATCGTCAGGCGACGAGTCCTGAGCGTGGCGGCCACCTCCAGCCCCAAGAGCAGGCCCTGGTACTCGGCCACGTTGTTGGTGGCGGGGCCGAAAGCGCGGCCTTTTTCGAAGACCGTCTCGCCGCCGGGCGTCTTGACGACGGCAGCGCATCCGCACGGGCCGGGGTTGCCGGACGAGGCGCCGTCCACGTACACAATGAGATGCCCAGAGGTGGCGTCTGTAGGCGAGGGGTCGGGATCAAGAGGTGGAGCGGCGTCGGGCGGGCCCGGGTTCATCATGCATCTGCCAGGTAGAGAATACGCGTGCAGTTGGGGCAGGTGACGAGGTTGTCGCCGTGGCCGGCCAGGATGACGTAGGTGTTCTGGGTGAGGCTCATGTGGCATCCGCCACAAATAAAACTGCCCCCGTCCTCCTCTCGGATGACGGGGGCGAGCGCCTCGCCGTCGAGGCGGTCGGCGATCCGCGTAAACTGGTCCACGACGTTGGGCGGGAGGGCAGAGGCGATCTCCCGGCGACGGCCGCGACACGCCTCGATCTCGGCATCGACATCGGACTTGCGGGCCTCGATCTTCTTCTTCAATTCTCCGAGGCTGTCCTGTTCGCGTTCGAGCGCGGCCTCGGCCTCGGCGATTTCGGTGTCGATGGCTTCCATGTCGCCCAGGTCGCTGAGGATGTCGTCCTCGATCTTCGAGATGGCGAGTTCGGCGAACTTGATCTCGTTCTGGAGGGCCTGGAACTGGCGGTTGTCCCTGATCTGCATCTGCTGGCCGCGGAGTTTCTGGATCTCGGCCTGCTTCTCCCGGACGTCGAGTTCCTTCTCGTCGGCAACGATGCGAGCGGCTCGGCGCTTCTCGTGGAGCGATTCGATCTGTTCCTGATGCTTGGCGATCTGGATGGTTTGAACTCGGGCAGTCCGGTCGTGGGATGCTTTTCTCTGCTGGAGTTCGCGCAGTTCCAGGTCGGCTTCCTGGAGTTCGCGCAACCTGTCAAGGACCATCTCGGCCACGGTTCCTCCTGCCTGTCGAAGAGAGACCCGCCTTATACAACACCGGGGCGCGGGCGGTCAAGGGGAATTGGCCAGGAGTTTCCCCAGGGGGTGTGGCAACGATTCCTGGCACGGCGAGTATGCCCAGGGCTGGCCGCACGGAGGTCATTTCGACCGAGGTCGCCTTCGCGACCGGGCGTAGGAATCTCGCTGGCCGAAACGGCGAGACCCCTCGACCCTGGCTGGGCGCCGTGGCGACCGCTCGCTCCGCTCGCTCGGGGTGAGACGCGCAGGTGGCGTCGGCTCGCCGGAAGAACTTGCCAAGTCCTTTCCCCATGGTGGCTTATGGTGGGGGTTTGGCGAAGGCGACAGGGAGTTGGGGGTCATCGGCGCCGGGCAGGGCTCGACGAAGGCCGGCTGGGCCGTGGTAACCCCTCGGCCGTTGGACGGTTTGCGAAGGTCCGTCCTGGGGGGGTTGGGTGCGGTTATCGGACCGGTTGTTGCCCTTTTCTCGCGAAAAATCGCCGGTCGATTTGACATTCGCCCGTTCTTGAGGTATACTGCCGGGACTCGGGGGAGGTACTACACAGTATCAAGCGGCTGCATCTGCGCCCGTGCGCCTGTATGCGCGGAAGCAGGCGTGTTGGTGCGTGAAGCGCCGTCTCTGAATCCCGGTTTTTGGTGCCGGAACCCGGCAAGCTCGCGCTGCTTGCCTTGGCCGGCGTGGGCCTGTTGCTGAAGCGCAAACGGTAACTCCGAACGGTTCGTGCCCGCAGGGCTGAACCGCACAATCTGAGTTGTCTTAGGAACGAGCCCCTGGCTGCCCCCAGGGGCTCCTTCGTGCGCCGGACCAAGGCAGCGGGCATCGCACGGCGCATAAAGTGAGGCGGGGGTGAGGGTCCCCGCCTCGGGTCGGCAAAGGAGGGTACTTCGCCTTTGCCGGGACTCTTCAATCGCCGGACTACTGTGCCGTCTTCAAGGTCCAAAGTCAAGAGCGAACACGGGCTTACAGCATCAAGCCCCCCCGTCCTGCCGACGACGTCGGTCCGCAGGACCGGGTCTGGCCACTCGCCGGCGGCGCCGATAGGGTGCGCCAGCGCCGACGCATGAAAGCCCGCGCGTGCGGCGGGGGCTTCAGCACTCTAGACCGGATTGGCCTCCTGCGGCTTGCTCTCCAGGAAGCCCTCAAGTTTGCGGCTGCGGACCGGATGCTGGAGTTTGCGGATGGCCTTGGCCTCGATCTGCCTCACACGCTCGCGCGTGACGCGGAAGATCCGACCCACCTCCTCCAGCGTGTACGTCTGTCCGTCGCCGATACCGTACCGCAGTTTGATGATCTCGCGTTCGCGGTAGGTCAGCGTCTTCAGTACGTGGTCGATCTTCGACTTGAGCATCTCCTGGGTGGCGGCCGTCACGGGCGACTCGGCGGTTTCGTCTTCGATGAAATCGCCGAAATACGAGTCCTCGCTCTCGCCGACGGGCCGGTCGAGGCTGATGGGGTGGCGGCTGATCTTCATGACCCGGCGCACTTCCATCAGCGGCAGTTTCGCCCCGAACGAGAGTTCCTCGAGGGTCGGCTCGCGGCCGCGCTCCTGCAGGAACTGCTTCGAGATGTTCCGCAGTTTCGACATCGTCTCGATCATGTGGACCGGAATCCGGATGGTCCGAGCCTGATCGGCGATGGCCCGCGTAATGGCCTGGCGAATCCACCACGTGGCGTAGGTGCTGAACTTGTACCCGCGGCGGTACTCGTACTTGTCCACGGCCCGCATCAGACCGGTATTGCCTTCCTGAATGAGGTCGAGGAACGAGAGGCCGCGGTTCCGGTACTTCTTGGCGATCGAGACCACCAGCCGCAGGTTGCCGCCCGACAGTTTCCGCTTGGCTTCCTCGTACTCGGCGAAGCACTGCTGGATGCGCATGACGCGGGCCTTGAGCTGCTCGGTGGTCTCGCCGACGAGCGCCTCGAACCCAGTGAGTTCCTCGCGCAGCGCCTCGGCTTCGCCGGCATCCTCGCGGCTGTTGCCGATCTCGGCCAGCCGCCCGAGAATCTCCTGCTGCTTGTAGTGGATGCCGATCAACTTCTTCATGATGCCCTGGATCCTCGAGGTCCGCAGCGACAGTTCCTCGAGCAGTTGGACACACTTCTGCCGGCGGGCATGCATGCGGCTACGGACGGCCTCGCACTCGGCCTCGCTGGTCCGCGGCGCAAGCAGTCGGTCATAGGCCTCCTGGTTCTTCGCGAGGAGTTTCTCAGCGGTGGCCAGGTTCTCCGGGGCCCGCTTGATGATCGTGGTCTTGGCGAGGTTCTCCGAGATGCAGATCTTCATCGTTCGGTCGAACGGCAGTTCGCCCGACTCCACCTGCCGCAGGATCGTGACGGCGCCCGAGATGGCCTGGTCGCTGGCGAGGACCTTGCGGCGGAACTGCTTGCGCGTCAGTTCGATTCGCTTCGCCAGGAAGATCTCCTGGTCGCGCGTCAGCAGCGGAATCTCGCCCATCTGGGTCAGGTACATCCGGACGGGGTCGTCGATGCGTTTCTGCGTTTCGGCGTCGGTGGGCATCGCGACGGCCGCCGCGCGGCGGGTGGCTTCGTCGGCTCCCCAGAGCGATTCGGCGTCGCCGCGCTTGGCGCGCTCGGCGTTCTCGCGCGCCGAGACCTCCGTCTCGTCAAGCAGGTCCACGCCCAACTCGTCCAACCGCATGAGGATACGGTCGAGGCGCTCGGGGCTCACCAGGTCGTCCGGCAGGCTGTCGTTCATCTCTTCGTAGGTGAGGTAACCGCGCGCCTTGCCCCGTTCCAGCAGGTCGGCAATCTGCTGTTCGGCGGTACGTTTCGGTTTGCTCTTGGTCTCAGCCATTGTGTCACCCAACGTGACACGTTCCCTGAACGCCGGTGGTCAGCCGGCATCCGGTGGGCCGTCGGCGGCCCACGCCACTCAAGGTTCCGTGCTCCCCCGTCGCCTGGCCGACGGAGGCAGAAACCCCTGGCGCTTGACGCGGGCTTCGGCAAAATCGCGAAGCGCGCGCCCATCCTCCGTGTCGTTCTCCCGGGCGGCGCGGCGGCGAGCCGCCAGGTCCGCCTCGGCTTCCATCTCTTTCAGCGTCCCCAGCGCGTCGTCCAGTACGCGCAGGAGCGGCCCGGGTCCGGTGTCGGCCGGGTCGCGGCAGGCCTCGACGGCCGCGCCACGCTCAAACAGTTCCACCGCGAGGCCGGCCACGTCGGCGTCCTCGACCCCGCGGACAATGCTCTCGATGTCGCCGTCCCGCGGCGATGCGTTTCCCAACAAGGCCTCGTACAGCCGCCGGAACTCACTCGTCTCGACGCGGTCGGGCGGCAGCGCCTCGGCTACCTCGTCGAGCCGCGACGGCCGGCACACCAGGGCCGTCACGAGTTCCCGCTCGGCGGCCCATCGGCGGCCGCGCGTCGCAGCCGCAGGCAGGTTCGACCCCACCTCGGTCCCAGCGGCCGACCGGCGCGACGACCGCCGAAGCCGCGAAAACTCCGACCGCAGCGTTGCCTCCGGTATCCCGAGCGTCCGGCTCATGTGCCCCAGGATCAGGTCGCGCTGCAGCCGCAGGTCCTGCTGCGCGAGCGACGGCGCCCTCAGCACGCTCGTGAGCATCGCCTCGAGCGCCCGCCGCTGGGCCGCCGGGTTCGTCGCGGCCTCCAGGTCCTCCTGCACGAGGTCCCACTTATACTTAAACGCATCCTGGGCCTCGTTTATTCGCGCCCGGAAGGCGTCGGCCCCGTGCTCGGTGCAGTAATCGCAGGGGTCTTTCCCGTCGGGCACGACGGTCATGAGGATTCGGACGTCGTGGGCGAGAAAAAGTTCCATCCCGCGGTCGGCGGCGCGTTGCCCCGCCAAGTCGTTGTCGAAAACGATGACGACCTCGTCGGCGTACCGCCTGAGCGCCCGGATGTGCTCGTCGGTCAGCGCGGTGCCGAGCGTGGCCACGATGTTGGTGAAGCCCACCTGGTGCGGCATCAAGACGTCGAAGTATCCCTCGACGACGACGACGCGGCGGTCGGCCTCGACGCCGGCGCGTGCCTGCGGCAAGCCGTACAACGCCTCTGACTTGTGAAAGAGCGGCGTCTCCGGCGAGTTCAGGTACTTGGGCTGATCGTCGCCCAAGGCCCTGCCGCCGAAGCCGATCGGCCGGTTCAGGGCATCGAGGATCGGGAAGATGACCCGACCCCGGAACCGGTCGTACCAGCCGGCCCCGTCGTCGCGCCGGATGACCAGGCCCGCCGTCTCGAGCATCTCGGGCCCGATCTCCTCGCGTCGGGCCGCCCCAATCAGGTTCTCCCATCCGTCGGGCGCGTACCCGACGTGGAACGTCTCGATCGTGGCCGGCGCGATGCCACGGCTTTCCAGGTACTGGCGCCCGGGGGCGCCGGCCTTCGGGTGCTTCAGACCCGCCACGAAGTACCGCGTGGCCCAGGCCAGCACGTCCCGCAGTTTTCTGCGCGTTCCTGCCCGTTTTTCGGCCGCCGGGTCGCGCCGGACCTCGATGCCCGCCCGGTCGGCCAGGATTCGGACGGCCTCAGGGAACGTGACGTTCTCCTTGGCCATCACGAAGTTAAACACGCTGCCGCCGCGACCGCAGCCGAAGCACTTGAAAATCTGCTTGCTGGGGCTCACGGTGAAGGAGGGAGTCTTCTCGGCGTGAAACGGGCAAAGTGCCGCGTAATCCTTGCCCGCCCGTTTCAGCGGGAAGTAGCTCTGCACCACTTCAACAATGTCGTTGGCGCGGGCTATCTGGTCTAGAATGTCGTCCGAGTAGAGTCCCGACAAAGCGACGACCCAGACCCCTCACTCTCAACCTTCTTTGATGGAGGGACGCCGTCCCCCCAAATCATAACAGTATAGACCACGAACCGGACTGTGTCAAGGGGTTGGAGTCCATTTCGTTGCAAGAAGGCCGGTATTGGGCCCGTTTCCGCCGCTGGAGGCCATAAAACGCTATTCGCAGGGGGGCGCGATCCGGGTAACCAACCCCGCCCCAAGCCGAGAAACGGGCCTTGGGGCGCCGGCCGTGCCGTGGCCGTTGGGGGAGCCGCGCGGCCTGATTCTTGACCGTTCGGCCTGCGGACCCTATGATGCCCCTTTTCGGGAGGCAGCGCGTTTAGCCGTCGGCGGCGCTCGAACGGCAACGACCGTCGCCGTGCCGGCGACGGCTAAACACGGCGCGACGAAACGCGGCGACGGCTAACGGGCGGGTGGCGCGCTTTTGCTCGCCAAAGTATGGCACCCGAAATAACCCACAGGAAGGAACACGCATGGCGACCGAGCAGGATCTGATGGAACGCATCGTCTCGCTGGCCAAGCGGCGGGGGTTCATCTTCCCCTCCAGCGAGATCTACGGCGGCATCAACGGTTTCTGGGACTACGGGCCCCTGGGCGTGGCGCTCAAGCGGAACATCAAAGAGGCCTGGTGGCACGATATCATCCGCTGCCCGCCCCCCGGCCCCGACGGGAAGCCCATCGAGATGGTCGGCCTCGACTGCTCGATCATCATGAACCCGAAGGTCTGGGAGGCCTCGGGGCACCTCACTGGGTTCAACGACCCGCTTGTGGACTGTAAGGCATGCAAGGCGAGGTTCCGCGCCGATCAGCTCTTTGGCGTTTCCATATCACCCGACGAAGAGAACGAGCCGCAGGCTGTTGTGACTGT
>Ga0114930_10005709_pt1 | contig 10169 bp, 4 predicted proteins | sample AnhtaG_FD_87300 | JGI IMG/M metagenome (GOLD analysis project Ga0114930, IMG submission 87300) | Deep subsurface microbial communities from Anholt, Denmark to uncover new lineages of life (NeLLi) - Anholt_01485 metaG | ecosystem: Environmental > Aquatic > Marine > Oceanic > Sediment | place... | reverse complement strand
CCACCGCGCTATCCCCAAGTGGGGCGATGCGAAGTTGACAAAGCAGGGTTAGATGCAACGGGAGGCTGATCCATGACAGGCAGACGGACGCGTCGGGATTTCGTGAAGGGCTCGCTGGCCGCCGCGGCCGGGGCATCGTTTGCGATGAGTTTCGAGGAACAGGCGCTGCTCGCCCAGGCGGGTCAGGGCGCGGCGGAGAGCGGCGAGGGCGCCGGGTCGGCCGGCGCCGGCGGCGTCAAGCCGAACTCGAAGAACACCCTGCCGACGGGCAAGTTGGGCAAACTCCAGGTCAGCCGCATCATCCTCGGCGGCAACCTCATCGGCGGGTGGGCCCACGCGCGCGACCTCCTGTACGTCTCGGAGTTGCTCAAGGCCTATCACACCGACGAGAAGGTCCTGGAGACGCTCCAGATCGCCGAGGAACACGGCATCAACTGCATCAACACGCATCCCGACGCCAGCGAGTTGATCCAGCGGTACCGCAAGGAACGGGGCGGCAAGATGCTCTGGCTCGTTCAGGGTCTCATGGACGAGTCGGGCGACCTCACCGGCATCAAGCGCTCCATCGACCAGGGGGCCGACTCGGTTTACATCCAGGGCAACGCCGGCGACCAACTCGTCCGGGCCGGTCGCGTGGACCTGCTCGGCAAGGCCGTCGAGTTCATCAAGAGCCAGGGCCTGACCACCGGCGTCGGCGGCCATCGCCTCGACGTCCCGATGGCCGTCGAGGCCGCCAAGTTGCCCGTCGATTACCACGTCAAGACGCTGCACAGCCACGATTACTGGTCGGCCAAGGGACCGGACGGCAAGCCGCGCGACAACTGCTGGTGCGACGACCCGAAGGCGACCATCGAGTACATGGCCGAGATCGCCAAGCCGTGGATCGCCTTCAAGGTGATGGCCGCCGGGGCGGTCCCGCCGCAGAAGGCCTTCACGTACGCCTTCAGCAACGGGGCCGACTTCGCCATGGTCGGCATGTTCGACTTCCAGATCGCCAAGGACGCCGAGATCGCCAAGCGGGTCCTGGCGAAGGTCAAGCGGGCGCGGCCCTGGCGGGCGTAGGACGACACTACCTTCCGCGCGGCGGGTCAGGCCTGCCCGCCGTAGTCCCGGTCTGTGTCGGGACGAAGGCGGGAGACCCACCGCGCGGAATAGCGCGGTGGCGTTGCACTACGACTTCGCCTTCGTCATCTCGACGGCCCGCAGGTCCATCACGGCCTCGCCCGGCTTGCTGGTGGGCACGACCTTCACCGTCATCTCGCCCGCCTTGGAGATCGTCACCCGGCCGAGGCCCTTGGTGACGAAGCGGCGCCATCCGCCGGTCGCCTCGACCTTGCCCGAGACCTTCTGTTCCCCAAACAGGATGTCGAAGGTGGCGCCCGGCGAGCGGTCATCGCAGCCGTACGTGATGGAGACGTCGTACCTGCCGGCCTCCGGCACGCGGACCCGCCACTCGACCGTCGCCTGTGCGTCCTTCCACGAGTTGATGCACTCGCCCGAATAACTGGGCGTGCGGCCGCCGTTGCCGAGACGCTTCGCGTCCTTCGCGTGCAGCGTGATCCGCGACGGCGCGGCGAACGTCAACGTCCGCTTGCGCTGGCTGCGCACGATGCCCAGCGTCGCCTCCTTCCCCGGCGCCAACCGGGCGAAGGTCGGCGCCAAGTCGCGGACGCCCGAGACCCGCTTCCCGCCCGCGTCGCGGATGACGTCGTCCTTCTTCAGCCCGTACGATGCGGCCGCGCTGCCGGCCTTCACGTCCACGACGACCACGCCGGTGGCGTCCGGCAGGCCGTAGCCCGACCGGTCGCCGTCGCCGGCAACGTCCCGCACCCGCGCGCCTTCCCACTGCCGCGCACCGGTATCGCGTTTGGGCCTCGCCTCGACCGCCGCCGTCTCGCCGGGAAGCGCGGGGGTACGTGCGATCGCCTTCAGGTCCACCTTCGTCACGCCGAACTGGTCCATGGGAAAGTTCTTAAAGCCCAATTTGAGCGCGGGCGAACCGTCCTTGACGCGGTAGTCGCCGGCGGCGGGGTCCATAAACATCGCGTCGGCGATGACCGAGTGCGCGTCGCCCCCGAACGTCCGCAGGCCCTCGGCCGGGCGGGGATCGCCGGCGCCCGGCTCGTGAACGAGGTTGTAGTCCATCCGATCGCCCTGGTCCGTCTTGCGCATCCGGGCGGGGCGGTAACGGTCCTGCCAGACGATGTTCCGCGCGAACGCCGTGTGGCAGTTGCCGTACCACACGTGCGGGTGGAACGTGTTGCCCACCATGATGTTGTTCTCGCAGGCGCGGTAGAAACCTTCGCGAAACTTGATTCCCCCGCGCAGGCACAGGTTGTTGTACACCCGGTAGTTGCTGGACCCGTCGTCCAGGTCGATGTCCCACCCGTGGTCGCACCGCCAGCGGTTGTTCCGCAGGACGATCGGCTTGACCACGTCGAGCAGCGGCAGGTCCTTGTGCTCGCCCAGCGTCACCTTGTTCAGGTCCACGCCCCCCAGGCCCCAGAACCGGTCGCGGCCCCACGAATTGAACGACCCGTGGTCGCCTGTCTCGGTGACGGTGTCGAAGACGTCGCAGAACTCGATGACGTGCCCGCCCCAGGTGCCCTCGCTGATATTGATGCCGGCGCGCGGCACGTCGTAGATACTGCAGTGCCGCACGGTGATGCTCTGGGCCATGGAGATCTGGACGCCGGCCGTCTGCTTCTCGACGCGGCCGCTGCGGACGATCAGGCACTCCTCCACCAGGCAGTCGGCCGGGTAGTTGTCCGTCTTCGGACCGGGTTCGGTGTCGATGTCGCCGAGGCTCTGCCGCTGCTTGTACTCAAAAAGCGGGCTCCGCACGGCCTTCGGATCGCCGACAAAGGCCACGGCGTTCGCACCGGCATCCGAGATGTGGCATCCGACGACCGAAATCCGCCGGTTGTACATGTTCACGAACACGGCGTTGCCGCCCACCTGGTCGATGTGACAGTCTTCCAGGCCGCAGTCCTCGGCGCCGCCGAACAGCACCGCACCGCCGCGGTAGGTCGTCCAGTCGCTCCGAAGCAGCGGCTCCTTGTTGTCCATGAACGTGCGCGCGGCGTGCCGGAACGTGAGGCCCCGCAGTGTGATGAACTTCAGCGGCGCGTCGGCCGAGCCCCGGAACTCCACGAGGTGCCGCAGGCCGACGCCTTCGACCGTCGCCTTCGCCATGTCGAGGTCCGCCGGCGGATGGAAATAGAGGACGCCAGCCTTCTCGTCGAGGTACCACTCGTCGGGGGCGTCGAGTTCCTCGAAGATGTTCTCCACCATGCGGTGCCTGGCGTTCATCCCCATCTGGCGGTTGTTCTGCCACCCGCCTTCGTACGTGACCTCGCCCTTGGCGTCCTTGCCGGTGATGACGTAGTGCATGTCGCCCCACATGTTCCGGTGCATGGCGTGGATGAAGCCGCCCGCGGGATTCTTCCATCGCGCGGCCCGTTCCTTGCTGAAGGCGCCGGGGGTCGAGCCGTTGAAGATCCGGATGTCCGGGTCGAAATCGGGATACCGCGCCATGTGCCGGCGCACGCCGTTCACGAAGAGTTGGTCGGTCTTCGTTCCGGCGGGCACTCGGGCCTTGAGGATACCGTCGCGGTAAGGCGCCCACTCCAGGTCCATCCTGAACCCACCGCTGATGACCGGCGTCTCGCCCTCGCAGGCGGCATAGATCACGGGGGCGTCCTTCGTGCCGGAATCCGCGGCGGTGAAGACGACGGTCTCCGCCAGGTAGTAGATGCCGCCGCCCAGAAAGACGGTGACGGGCTCCTTGCCGGCCTTGCCGCCGGCGCGGACGGCGTCGCGGGCGCGGGCGATGGAAGCGAAGGGCTTGTCCTTCGTTCCCGGATTCGCGTCGTTGCCCTGGGGCGCGACGTAATACTCCGCCGCCATGGCGAAACCCCCGAGCATCAGCACGAGGACCATGGCCGCTGCCGAGGCCGAACCTGCCGTGACCATGCGGCTCCCTTTCAATCCATGCCGAGGAGGGGACGTCTTCCGTCAACGAGCGCCGTGCGCCCGATGGGGATTGTAGCCGGGCCGACGAGGCTCTGCCACCTTGCTCACCGAAAGCAGGTCACGGTGCCGTCTTCGCTGACCACATAGACGGCCTTGGCGGCCACGGCGATGCCCGCGTACAGGGCCTTGGCGGGGAGGTCCAACTGCTGCACCTCCTTGCCCGTCTCGTAATCGAGCACCTTCAGGTAATGGTGGTGCTTGACCTTGTGGTGCCCATCGCTGCCCTCGATGCTGTAGGCGACGAGCACGCGGTCACCGGCCACGGCGCAGGCCTTGAACGAGTTGGTCCCCATCCAGTTGTTCGGCCGCTCGCCCTGCCAGACCGGCACGCTGGCGACGCCGCGCTTCGGCTCCTTCTCATCGGGCCGCAGACGGCGCATGCGCAGGATGTTGGCGGCCGGATTGCCGCCGCGGTTGCCCTTCTCCAGGCTCCCGAGCAGACTGACGAAATCGCCGCCGCGGTAGCAGAACTGCTTGGCCCGCACGCCGCCGTAGTAGTGGCTGCCCGCGTTGAGGCCCCGCCGGCGGCGGCCGTCCTGCAACGTCCCGGTGTTGGCCGGGATCATCGCGTCGAGCCGCGCTCGCGCCCGCCAGTTGTCCCAATCGTGCCCGGTGCGGCCCAGACCCCGGTCGAAGCGCACGAGGCCCTCGCCCCGGCGCTCGAGGAACTCCTGGGCGAAGTAGAACCGCTCGCCGTCATACACGGGCGGCATGTTGGCGACGCGAATCGGACGGTCCGTCTTGGCGTCGCGGCACAGTTCGTCGGACCCGAGGCGTCCCCTGGCACGCACCGCGCCGGACGCTGTGTCGAGGCGGACCCAACGCAGACCGCCGTCCAGATCGCTGTGCCGTCCTGCGAAGGCCCAGACGTCGTCGCCCTCCACCACCACCGACCCGAAGACGGGCCACGGCGATTCCAACTGACCGTTCACCACGATCCGCTCGGCCGAGGGGGCCGCGAAGTAACGCCACACCGTCGCGCCCGTGTCGCGGGTGACCGCATACACCCACCCGCTGCGCGTGCCGAAGAGCACGAGACCGCGATGAATCGTCGGCTGCGACTCGACCCGGCCGTCCACGACGATGCGCCAGCGCCGCTTGCCGGTTGCAGCGCCCAGCGCGATGACCTGCTGCCGATGCGGCGCCGCCACCACGCACACGCCTTCGGCCACGCTTGCCGCCGTGATCGGCCCGCGGGTGTAGTAATGATCGTCCCATTCGCGCTGGAGCATGGCGTCGGCGGCAGCCGAGACCGGGATCGTCTCTTGCCAGGCAGGCTTCAGTTCGCGCGCCAGTGTGTGGTCGCTCCAGGCGCTGCGCATGCTGTCGCGCAGCAGGGTCGGCCAGTCGGCCTCGGCGCCATCGGCGGCAGGGGCCGGCTTCGCGTCGCCGCGATCGAGACGGACCAGTTCCGTGTCCTCCGAAAGCAGGCGGCTGTGAGTGGCATTGGAGCCCGGCTGGTACGGCTGGCATCCGCAGAAGTTCGGCGTAATGTACAGGAAACCGTTGGCCGGGAAGGCGCCCACGTCGCAGTGGGTCCGCATGGCGTCGGTCCAGTAGTAGCCGCTGCCGTCGAGGGCCGCCACCGTCATCGAGCCGATGAGCCACCTGGGCGTCGCTCGCCACACCGTGCACCCGACCGGCCGCAGGCCGACGTACTCGCCGGCGACCGTGTTGGCCGGGTCCGTCAGGACGGCGCTGGCGGAACCGTAGATGGTGCTGACCCAGGCCTTGCCGCCGACGATCATCGCCCGCGCGTGGCTGTGTCCGCCGCCGATATACTCGCGGCTGTGGCCCGTGCGCTGATAGGCGATGGTGCGGCCCGTCGCCGCGTCCACGAGCAGGAGTTGAAGCCTGCCCTTGTCGGGCCGCTCGCCCCGCCCGTCGCGCACGGCCAGCGCCAGCACCCCTTCGCCGCACGTCATGTTGTAGGCGACTCCCGGGGGGCCGTGTTCGGCCGGCCAGGTCCGGGTCCAGCGCTCCTTGCCCGTCTTCAGGTCCATCGCGACGATGCGTTGGCAGGTGGCGGCCGGCCAGTGCGTGTACGAGAAGGACCGGGCGGTTTCGCCCTCGATGACGTAGACGACGCCGTCGCGGACGAGGGGGTGCACCCAGACCCAGCCCAGCAGATGGCCCACGTGGTTGACGACGAGGCCGCCCGTCCGCGAGGTCTGCCTGTCCCACAGCCGCTTGCCGGAGTCGGCGTCCAGGGCCACCATCTCCTGCCCGGTGACCTGGAGCAACACGCCGGCATCGAGACGTGCGACGAGGTTGCCGGCACGGCCGCTGAGGCCGCGCTTCATCGTTTCCTGCTCCTTGCGGTCCTTCGCCAGTTCTGCGGGGGCCTTGAACGTGATGCCCTCGTCGAACGCTGTCGCCGTCTCGCCGGTGCGCAGGTCCAGGGCGATCATGCTGGGCGCCGGCCAGCCGCGATCCACAGGGCCGGGGTTCAGGTAGACGCGCTTGCGGTCGGCCAGGAAGGCGAAGCGGCTGTTGACAACCAGGTCCTCACGCTGCCACAGCGGCAGGCCGGTGTAGGCATCGCGGGCGATCAGGCGCTTCCGCTCACGATGCGGCGGCGGCAGCCGCATCACTTCGCAGGCGATCCAGATGCCGTCGACCAGGCGGATGCCGTCTTTGGTGACCTCCTCGGGCCCGGCCTGCCATTGGAGTCCCCGGGCCGGGCCGACGCGCACGTCGCTCGACACGTCGCTGGCCGCTGCATCGTGCGCGTACTCGGGCCAGTCGTCGGTGTCGTCGGGGCGTTTCTTGGTGGTGGCCGACCACTTGCCGCCCTGCTTCAGAAAGATGATGCCGCCGGGACGCACGGCACGCAGACATTCCTCGGCCCGCAAGCCGTCGCCCGCATCGAGGTCGGCGACGATGGCGATGGCCATGTTATCGAGAAACGGAAGACGCTTCGGGTCGTGCCAGCGCGCGACGGTGGCCTGTCCGTGCAGAGCGGCCCGGACGAGTGCCGCCCGCGCCGCCTGTTCCTTCGCCGCATCGCCCAGGAGTGCGTGAACCACCAGCGGCGTTTCGGCGGCGAGCGCGGCGGCCAACTCGGGGCCGTCCGCGCCGGCGTGAATCACTAGCCCGCGCTCGGTGGGCAGAACGGCACGGACCGCCTTGACGTCGGGATCGGCCGCCCGGACGCTCGCGCAGAGCGAGGCGACGGCGATCAGCCCGCAGATGATGGTCATCGCAACTCGCGGCATACGGTCACCTCCCCTTCTCGGCGCCGTTCTCGCCGCGATCTTCATCGTCCAGTGCCCTATGGCCGCTGCCCGGGGGCGTCATCTTACCGGCTCGTGCGGAGGATGTAAACACGGCTTTGCGTGAGTCCCGCCGTGGGCAGTTGCCGTTGCTCGAAGCCCGCGGCTCGCCGCTCACCGTCAGGCCACGGCACGCCTGCCGTGCCAGGGTGGCTGCGGTTTGGATTATATACTTTAGAAAAACGGCCTTGCGCCGAACCCCCTAAAATCGGGGTTTTCGGACGGCCGAACACCGTTTCTAGGCCAGAAACGCCGATTCGGGGGCCGAATGTGAAGATAGGCAAGGCGAAACGCGCCTCTTTTTGATCGGTTTGTGATCGCTTTTTGCTCGAACGCACCCCTTTTTTGCTCCTTTTTACCCCCTTTTTGATGTACATGGAGCGGGGGCAATATGTTCTAAAGTATCGAAAAAGCGGGGAACAGGGAACAGGGGACGGGGAACAGGGGAGGAGAACGGCTCGGAGATTGTTAGAACTCTAACAATCGGAGAGGCCCAAAAACGGCCCTGGCGCTATCGAAAACGGCGAAAATGGCGGAGGGCGGTCGAAATCGCTCCTGCGACATATCCCGAGACCATGTTTTGTCAGGCCGCAAAACGGCCGATCCGCGCAAAGGCTTGCGTCGCAAGGACTTACGTCTCGAAAATCGCGGCGGAGATTGTTAGAACTCTAACTAAAAACGGCAACGACGACAGATCTTAACGCAGAGGGCGCAGAGGGCACAGAGAGAACACGGAGAACGGCAAGGAATTGGTAACGGCAACAGCCCTTTTAGCCGCGCCCCGCAGGGAAGCGGGTACCGGCAGGCAACGATGCCTCACGCCAAGCCGCAAGAGGGCCAAGAACGGATGAGCGGCGGCAAGCGCCAGCCGTAGGGGCGAGGCATGCCTCGCCCGCGCTATGCCGAAGGTGCTACGGCCCGGTCAAGGACGAGATCACCCTGCCGGCCATGACACCGCGCCCTTGGGCCGCATGCTGCGGTCTCGAGGCCACGCCGTCCTGCCCGTCAAGACGGCAGCGCCCGTCAACAGAAATCTGTATCCTGTCCCCAGAATACACTTGACAGGAGGGCGGTTATGGGTGTCCCCGGAACCCGGCCGGAACCCGTCTCTCTCCTGACACAAAAAAGGGGGCCAAATCCGCCCGCTCCCCGCGAACAGATTTGGCCTATTCAATCCCGCACCGGCAGTATACCACAAGACCTCAGAAAGTCAAACGCCGCCGCAGCGCCAGGCCGACGCCGCCCAGGGATAGCAGGGCAAGCGTGGCGGGTTCGGGAATCGTCGCGATCCACGCTTCGGCGTTCCCGTCCGGGTTGATGCCGGTGCCGACCACGGTAAGGCCGTCAGCGGAAAGGTCTGTGGCAGTCGTCAGGGTCCAGCCGGTCAGGTCGAGGCCGCAAGTGCTCGTAAGGACCTCGCGCAGGTTCCGCATGCCGCCGCTTTCCGTCCAGATGAACGCCTCGAAGACGGGCATAGGCCCTGCAACCAGGGGGCCCTCGCTCGGGACCGTGTAGCCGGTGCTCGCGCGGCCCACGACGACCGAGCCGTCGGCCGAGACGGCCCGGGCCTCGCTCCAGGAAGCCCCTCCGGGCAGGTCTCCGAGGCCGACGATCCCGCCGTCCTCCGTCCAACGAAACGCCTCGTCCCACCCCGAAAACGAAAGCCCCCTATCGCCATCATGGCCCACGACGACCGACCCGTCGGCCGAGACATCGGTGGCCGAAGCCTGCACGCCGCCCGGCAGATGCTCCAGGTAGGTGATGTCGCCGTCCGCCGTCCACCGCAAGCCGCCGCTCCCAACGATGACGGAACCATCCGCTGAAATGGCGTAGGCTGCCGTCCCGTTGGGACCGACAGCCATCGCACCATCCGGGGTCCAGCGCACGGCCCAGGGGCCTGGCGGGTTCTGAACGTAGCCATGACTCAGCGGGATCCAGCGGGTGCCCACGACAATGGCGCCGTCGGCCGAGACGTCGTGCGCGTAGTCCCCATCCTGTCCACTGGGTGTCACACCCACACCCGCGGTCCATCGGAACGGGGGGTTGCCATCGTCGACGTGCACAAGATCTCCCCCAGCCAAACCGCTGTTCCCTATGATGACCGATCCATCGGCCGAAACCGCGGCGGCCCCGCAGCTGCTGGTCCCGGGCAGAAGGTCCAGCCCCACCATCCCCTCCGTCTCGGTCCAGCGGAAGGCCTGGTAGAGTTGAGGAGGTGCCCCCAAATCGATGCGCCCGTCGCTCGGAACCTCCTGGTAGGCGCTGCTTCCGACGACGACGCGCCCGTCGGCCGAGACGGCAGCCGCCCTGCTGTCGAAACCACCGCCGGGCAAGTCGCCCAAGCCGCGAAAACTCAGCGGGGCCCCGCCGGCGGCAGCCACCATGAGCACCAGAAAGACTGTGCCCAGAATCGTCGTCCCTGCGGGTCGCACCGAGAGTTGAGGCATCATTGGCGCTCCGCGGAGTGCACCCCTAGAACACTGCACCCATGATACCACATGTGCGCGGCTTGTCAAGCCCCTGAAGGGAAAAAAGGCAACCGCCGCGGCCTGCGAAGGCCGCCGCGTGCAGACGAGACTCAATTGGGCAACAGGCCCTCTGCGCCAGCCGCGCAGAACGGCGTGAATACGCGGCGGGTACGGAGACCCGCCGCGCAGCCGCAAGAACGCCGATTCCCGCGCGGTGGGTACTCCAGACCCACCGCGCGAAATGCCTTTGTAGCGTTGTAGGACCAGCGGTTCGTCCCGAAGTCGTGCCTGACGAGGTCCTCTCGTCGGGTTTCGGACCCCTCGCCCGTCAACCCGCCCGCCGGCCGCCCGCGAACAGGACGATGTTGGTGGCCACGGCCCGGGCGTCCTG
>Ga0114930_10005708_pt1 | contig 10171 bp, 8 predicted proteins | sample AnhtaG_FD_87300 | JGI IMG/M metagenome (GOLD analysis project Ga0114930, IMG submission 87300) | Deep subsurface microbial communities from Anholt, Denmark to uncover new lineages of life (NeLLi) - Anholt_01485 metaG | ecosystem: Environmental > Aquatic > Marine > Oceanic > Sediment | place... | reverse complement strand
TGCCCTTGCATACAAACATACTGGATTCCCGCTTTCGCGGGAATGACAGGTACCTATCCCATTTTGTCATTCCCGCGTAGGCGGGAATCCATCAGCTATTACCCCTAATTATTGAGCTGTTACTAAATTACATTATGAAATTAATGAACTAAAAGAAGAGAAAGTCGTGTAGATAACAACTTAAACATAGGAGGAAAGGTATGTTTGAAATACTCTTGAAAGATGGCCTGCTCATCGACCCCTCGCAGGGGATTCACAAAAAGGGCTCTGTGGCTATCCAAGATGGAAAGATTGTTGCAGTTGGGGAAGATACCTCCAAGGCCGAGGCGGAGAAGGTGTTTAATATGGAGGGCAAGATAATAGCCCCCGGGCTCATAGATATCCACTGTCACCCGGCTGCTGGGTTCGCGTGGCTGGGAGCTCCAGCAGACGAAATAGGACTGAACTCGGGTGTCACCCTCCTGTGTGATGGCGGCACTTCGGGAGCGGCAAACTTCGAAGCACTGAGGTTATTCATAGTCGAGCCTGCAAAGACTGATATTCTCTGCTTCCTGAACCTGTCCAATACAGGGCTTATCATGCTGCCGGAGATCTGGTGCGAACAGAATATAGACCTTGAATCCAGCAAGCAAGTGATAGAGGCCAACCCGGATATCATCAAGGGGGTTAAAATCAGGGCTATCCAGTCCGTGGCCGACGGATTGGGTATAAAAGGGATACAGATCGCCAAGAAACTGGCAAAGGATGTCAACCTGCCCCTTATGATGCATGTGGGTGAAACCAGAAGCCGCATCCCCGGTGATAAGATGGACGATTTCTCGCGCGCTGCGGTTTCCCTCCTGGAGAAGGGCGATATTCTCAGCCACTATCTCACTTGGGAGCCAGGTGGTATGATCCTAAAAGACGGAACGGTTTATCCGGAACTTGAGGCAGCACAGAAGCGGGGCGTGGTTCTTGATTCCTGCCATGGATTGAACCATTTTAGCTTTGCCATTGCTCGCCATGCAATTGCAAAAGGGCTGATCCCCACGGTCATCAGCACCGATCTGTGCTCGATGGTTTTGCCGGCAGCCCAGTCACTTGCGGTGGTGATGTCCAAGTTTATTAACATGGGGCTCACCGTGGACCAAGTCATTGAGATGACCACCATTAACCCGGCAAAGGCATTGGGTGAAGAAAAGAAGCGTGGCAGCATGAAGCCCGGGATGAGTGCCGACATCACAGTGCTGGAATTGACAAAAGGTGACTATACCTTCGGGGACGGCACAGGCGGCGAGATAATACATGGTGAGGTACTGTTGGAGCCGAGGATGGTATTTAGAGCAGGCGAGGGGATGCCAGCCTACAGTCGCTACCATATACCGCCCGTTTACACGTAGATCAAGTTAAATAGGACGCAGATTTTCGCAGATACACGCAGATATTAATAATCTTCATATTCTTAATCCAAAAAATCTGCGTTCATCTGCGTCCAAAATGGGATTTCCTGTACTATCAAGTTACGGAGAGGATTGGCCACGGTGAGCCTGTCATCTTTTCAGTGCCTCTTGACCCACCCTTACTATCCTTGCCAATTCCAACATCCGCTCGGCCAAAAGCCTTGCTGAAGCGGTCCCGAAGTCATCCTCAAGTGCCATGTGACGGACACCTTTAATGACCTTGCCCTTTCCATCTGTGCTCGAAAAGGTAGCCGCCCCCAGTTGATACATTCCGGAGGTGGCGACGATCATCTGGAAGGCAAAGAACATGGAGTTGATACTGGATAGAGTAGTCTCAACCCCTCTCCCCCTAGAGAAGGCCACTGCCAGGGCACCCCCTATCTTGTTGTGGAGACGCCCTCTATAGGCATTTCCGTGTACAAACACCCTAAGGCGATCTATCATGTTTGCCATGAGCCCTGATAGCCTTCCAAAGTGAACCGGTGTGGCCAGAAGGATTCCGTCGGCCTCAAGAATCTTGGGATATATGGTCTTCATATCATCTTCCTGGACACAGAATCTTCCTTCTGATTGATTCTTGATGCACCAATTGCAGTGCTTACAGCCATTAAGCTCTTTATCGGCCAGGGTGATGATCTCTGTCTTGACCACCTCCTGGTCCTGAAGGTGGGACAGGGCTTGTTTAAGGACTGACTCCACGTTTCCTTTCTTCACAGGACTTCCGCAAATTCCCAATATCTTGATCATAACTACCTGCCTCTGAGCGTCATGCTGATATGATATTTCCCCACACCCTTGGCACAGCGCGGGGAATCATGCCTGGCAGCAAGGCCCTTCTTATTTTCTGCCAAAACCCATCCGTAGCCCTCCATCCAACCTGATGAACTCACCGTTTAGGTAGGGGTTTTGGACAATATGGCAGGCCAGGGAAGCAAACTCCGCTGGTTTACCCAGACGGGGAGGAAAGGGCACCTGTTTGCCCAACCGCTCCCTTACCATTTCTGGGAGTTCGCCCAGCAGAGGTGTATCAATGATGCCCGGAAGGATGGTCATGATCCGGATCCCATTGGAGGCAAACTCTCTTGCCAGGGTCAGGGTCATGGAGACAACCCCTCCCTTGGATGCCGAGTAGGCCGCCTGCCCAACCTGCCCGTCAAAAGCGGCAATGGAGGAAGTGTTGATATAGACACCTCGTTCCCCTTCCTCGTTGGGATCGTTTTCCATTAAGGTTGGGGCGGTGGCACGAATAACAATGAAGGTACCGTGCAGGTTGACCTCAACCGTGCGGTTGAACCTCTCAAGGGGCATGATGCCCTCCTTGCCCACGATCTTAACCGAGCCACCAATCCCGGCACAGTTGACAACGATATGAAAGGTGCCAAAGGCCTCCTTGATCTTCTCAACCACTGCAGCCATCTCTTTCTCTTGGACAACATCTCCTGCACAAAAAATGGCTGCATCTCCCAGTTCAGCCGCGAGTGCTTCCCCTTTTTCCTGGTCTAAATCTATCAGGGCTACCTGACCACCTGAGCTGACCAGTGCCCGGGCAGTGGCCTCTCCAAGGCCAGATGCACCGCCGGTGATAATTGATGTGCTGTCTTTGATTTCCATACCTTCTCCTTCTCAGATCATCATGTTTTCCTGCTTCCGTCCGGATTGTACTCATACCAGCCTTTTCCTGTCTTGCGGCCCAACTGGCCGGCCAGAACTTTACGCCTCAAGATAGAAGGCGGGTAAAAGCGAAGATCCTTTTCCTCTTGGTAAACATTGTTATAGGCCATGAGCTGTACCTCCAGTCCCACGAGGTCTGAGGTCTCAAATGGCCCCATTCTGCGACCAAAGGCCAGCCGCATGCCCTTGTCAATATCCTCGGGGGTTGCCACACCCTGCTCCACCAGGCGATAGGCCTCCATATTGGACAGCATATTAATGCGGTTCAGGATGAAACCGGCAATGTCCCGGTTTACCATGATGGGCTCTTTCCCGATGAACCTGACAAAATCTGCCCCATATTGAAACGCCTCATCACTGGTGGAAATCCCCCTGATGACCTCCACTGCCGCCATCATGGGCACCGGGTTGAAAAAATGAAGTCCGAGGAAGTTTTCAGGTCGCCTCATCACCACAGCAATCTCGGTAATGGGAATGGCTGAGGTGTTGGAGGCCACGATTGTATTGTCTCCCACCACCGAATCAAGCTTTTTGAAGACCTCATGTTTTACCTCAATCTTTTCAAAGACTGCCTCAATGACCAAGTCCGCTTCCGCAGCCGCATCATAGTCGGTGGATGTTTGAATCCGGCCCATAACCGTATCAAGGCTCTCGGAGATCTTGCCCTTTTCCACAAATTTTGAAACTGACCAGCTTATGTTCTTGACGGCCTTGTCCAGTAAATCCTGAGAAAGGTCACACATCACTGCTGAAATTCCCCTTTGGGCGCAGACCTGGGCGATTCCGTTTCCCATCGCTCCGCCACCCATGACAAATACTTTACTGATATCCATTGTCTTACTCCTTTCTATTTGGTTTGTAACTATCCAGCCACTAAGACACCAAGGCACCAATTCCAATTGTAAATTTTCGATTGTCAATTTTCAATTGTTTGTGTCTTGGTGGCTACCTGAACAGTTACGGTTTCTGTTATATTGTTTTCATTTCTCATGTATCTCAAGACTACAATGTGGGAGCCTGATAATGCTCTAATTCAGCAGCTATCCTATCTCTGTGGAAATTGGAGTCGCCCAAGGCAAACTCCGATGCTTTTGTCCTCAGATGGTATAGGCCAATATCTTGCTCCCTCGTGAACCCAATGGCACCATGTACTTTGATGCTTTCAATGCAGGTTCTCTGGTAGACCTCATTCGCCTTTGCCTTTGCTATAGAAATCAGTAAGTCAGAAGGTGATCTGTTGCTTATCCCGCATGCAGCCTCATAGATAAGGTATCGCAATCCTTCAACATCAATGAACATCTCAGCTAATTTGTGCTGAACCGCCTGAAATGAACCAATAGGCCGATCAAACTGGATCCTCTTCTTGGCATAATCATTTGTTATCTCTAAAGCGGCTTGAGCACCACCCACCATCTCAGCACACTTTAGGACAGTCCCTCTCTGAAAAATAAAGTTCACCATATCCCATCCCCTTCCTGCCTCACCAAGGATGTTCCTTGCAGGAACTTTTACATCATCAAATGTTACCTCGCACTGCTTGTCATGGGCCGTAGTGGGGATTACCTCTGTCTTTATACCTTGAGTTTTGGTATCCACGATGAACATAGTGAACCCATCTTCATCTTTCCCAATTACCAAGAGATAGTCGGCTACATGTGCATACGGGACAAATACCTTGGTGCCCGAGAGGAGATACTCTTCCCCTTCCAAAGCAGCATTGAGTTTTATGTCTGAGGGCCTATAGGTGGCAGATGACTCTGTTAGGGCAAGGGTCCAGATCTGCTCTCCAGCTGCTATGCTCGGGAGGAACCTTTCCTTCTGTTCACCATTTCCATACTCCATTAGAGGGAGAGAACAGAGAGCTACGGTAGAGAAAAACGGTGAGGGTAGGAGCTTTCTGCCCATCTCCTCTATTACAATCATTAAATCGATAAAATCTCCTTCCGTTCCATCATATTCCTCTGGAAGGATGATACCCATCCATCCCAGTTCCGCCATCATTTGCCACATCTCTGGGTCATATCCCTTTTCATCTTCCTCCAACTCTCTAACCTTATCTGAAGGGCATTCCATCTCCAAGAATTCCCTTACCGAGGTCCGGATCATCTTTTGATCCTTGGAAAAACCCAAATCCATCTTTATCTTATACCTCCTTAATACGACTTAGGTAGTTTGAGCCCAAATTGGCCGATTATATTCTTCTCTATTTCACCAGTTCCCGCAGCGATTGATACGCCAGGAAAAAGCCAATACAGTCCCTCCACACAACCCCTGAGTTTGGTCCATTTTGAATCTCGCTGTAATGGATCAATCTGAGAGTAGGCCCCCAAGATCTCCGTTCCGGTCGTGGCAAGCCGCTCTGCAACCAAGTCCCTGAAAACCTTGTCCATTGATGGTTCGTAAACAAGGGTATCTCCTCTGCTCATCTTCCAGATTATCTGGTAGACAAACATCTTTGCCATTTCAACCTCAATAGCCATATCAGCCAATCTATGCCGAATATTGGGGTCCTGAAAAAGCCCGGTCTCCTTTGCATACCGAACCAGCTCATCCAATATCCTTCTACCGAATCCACAGGCCGAGGGACCTATGCTCCCCCTCTCATAGGATAGTGAATGCATCAACTGATACCATCCTCTGTTCTCCTCACCAACCAGATTTCCCAGGGGAATCCTCACATCATCTAAGAACACCTCATTAAATATGTGGTATCCGGTGTAGTTTATCAAGGGATTGACTGTAATCCCTTTACTCTTCATATCTACGATAAAAATGCTGATTCCCCGGTGTTTTACAGATACGTCTGGGTCTGTGACAGCGGCAAGCCACATCCATCTTGCCAGATGGGCAGCACTTGTCCATATCTTCTGTCCGTTGATGACATAGCCATCTTTCTCCCTTACTGCTCCAGTCCGAATACTGGCAAAATCACTACCGGCATCAGGTTCACTATATCCGGTGCACCAGACGCCATCCGGCTCACCGGATGCAATGAGTGGAAGATATTTTTCCTTCTGCTCATCAGTGCCATAGTGCATAAGAGAGGGGCCAACCCAGTCAACTCCACCCACTCCCATTGAGACGCCTGGTATCCCCCAGTATCCTGCTTCTTCTCTATATACCATTTGTTCCCACAGGGTGGCCTCCTTGCCGCCATATTCCCTTGGCCAGGACATGGTAAGCCAGCCCCTTTTGGAAAGCTTCCTTGAGATAGACATGGCGAATTCCCAGTCTTCATCGGTGTTTTCCTCCTCCAGCCTGTACATGATCCAGCCTGGAGGCAACTCCTCCTTTACAAATTCACGAATCTCCCTTCTTAAATTCTTTAAATCCTCGCCGAAATCAAAATCCATTTTTTAAACCCTCTTCTGTCTAATTCCTCAAACCCCTTGCCAGAGATCCTTGCACTTGCCCCATTGATATTTTCTCAAGAAGTTAATTGCATTATTTATTAATAATCTAATTAAATCTCAAGATGGTTGTCAAGTAAAATACCCTCAAGGATCCAGGGCAAAGACTATTCCTCCTCCTATCCACTCTTCAGAGCTGCTTTGGGAAAAATAGCTTGACAGCCTGTTCAAAATCCCTTATGTCCTCTCTCAAGATCCATTTAGGATACTTTGGAGCCATACTATTATGATACCAGGTATATAGCCGTGCCTACATCGCAGGCTATTTTCAACAGCCCCTTAAAGGATAACGTTTGATCCCAGCATAAGAAAACCAAACAGAAAGGAGGTGAAAAAACGGAAGGGTTTCGGCAAAGGAGGCCGTTAGTTTCTTTAAATTAGTAATTCTTTAAAATTAATTAGGAGGTAGCAACCATGTCAAAGGAAAAACAAAAACTGCTTTTAGTTGGAATAGGAGTTATCATTTTATCCCTTATAGCGTCCGTATCTTTTGTAACTTCCACAAATGCTAAGGCCCCCAAGTTCATAACCATAAGCTCTTATCCCATAGGATCCCTGGGAACCATTTTAGCCACAGCCTTCTCCAATGCCATTGAGAAAAAAACAGGCATAAGGGCGAGGCCCACTCCCGCCGACACTGATCTGGGAAGGCTCCTTCCGGTGAAGAAAGGGGAGGCCCAGGTTGCCATTGCCACAGCCGCCACGCTCAACTTGGCCAGCCACGGCAAAGCAGAGTTCGAGGCCAAGGGATATGGGCCCCAGAGGATACGCCTGGTATTCGCTGGGAATATTATCCATCACGGGCTTGCAGTGAGAGGGGATTCCGGAATAAGGACATGGGCCGACCTCAAAGGAAAAAGAGTGGCCTTTCCTCCCGGCCTCTTCTCCATGACCGTTCCGGCGTTTCTTGCCTACGGCGGCCTAACCACGGATGATGTAGTGGTGATGCGGGCTGCGGGATACGTGGCCGGCATAAAGATGACGATGGAGAACAAGGCGGATGCCTGTCATCTTTGCCCGGTGAGCGGTATCTCAAGGCAATGGGAGGCCGCCCCTTACAAGCTCCGATATCTGCCCATGGACCCTAAAGACAAGGCGGCCTGGGAGCGATTGAAGAAGCTCGCTCCCTTTATGGCCTCTCCCATCTACGCAGACTACGGGGGGCTGGGAGAAGGGGGCCCCAAGTGGCTTGCCTATTATCCTTACACCATGATGAGCTACAATACCGTGGATGAGAATGACATTTATATCATAGTGAAGGCCATGGTCGAGGGCCGCGACATCTACAAGGATGTCAAGAAGCCTGCATCAGAGCAGTGGACCCTTGGGGCTACCCTGGATCTTGCCAAGCCTGTTTACATCCCCTTCCATCCGGGTCTTATAAGGTATGCCAAAGAGAAAGGGAAGTGGACAGCAGAGCATGAGGCCTTTCAGGCCAAGGTCCTTAAGGAGGAGAATGACAGGATAAAGTCGTGGAAAGCCAAACAGTAGATCATGTTAAAGGGGAAAGGGGCCAGAAATGAGCACGCCTACTGCTGCCCCGGGGACCACAAGATACCGTATTCTCTCCCCTTTCCCCCGTTTCTGTTCCATTGCGCTTACCGTCCTTGGGATAGCTGCGGCTTTAATTTATCTCTTCTATATTGGGGTTTCGATCTGGGGTGAGCATGTCGTTGGGACGGCCTACCTTCACCTTATCCTGGCCTTGTTTCTCCCCCAGGTCTTTTTCTTCTTTCCCCTTAGTTCCCGCTTCAAAGAGGAGTTTCCCTGGTATGAGGTGATCCTCACGCTTCTCAGTTTTATCACCCCTCTTTACTTCTTCATCCATGGCGAAGATATACTCTTTAAGGGTTGGGAGGTTTCGCCTCCGTTGTTTCCCTTCGTGCTCGGTATTATCCTCTGGGCCCTTGTGCTCGAGGCAGTGCGCAGGACAGTGGGGTGGTTTCTCTTCTCTCTCGTCCTCTTCTTCTCCCTCTATCCCCTCTTTGCCGACCATATGCCTGGGCTTTTCTATGCAAAGAATTTCGGCTTCACCCGGGTGGTGGGCTATCACATCATGGGGCCAGAGGGAGTTATAGGACTTCCCACCCGGGTCCTGGGGAACCTCTTTATAGGCTTTATGCTTTTCGGAGTGGCCCTTACTGCCACTGGGGCAGCGAATTTCTTCCTCAACCTCGCCCTTTCCATCATGGGGATGGTGAGGGGGGGCACGGCGAAGGTGTCCGTGATAAGCAGCGCCATGGTGGGCTCTATAAGCGGGAGCGTGATAACCAATGTCATCACCACGGGGTCCTTCACGATCCCTGCTATGCGGAGGTCAGGCTATCCGAACTATTATGCGGCGGCCATAGAGACCTGTGCCTCCAGCGGAGGTGTTCTTATGCCACCCATTATGGGGGCGGCAGCCTTTGTCATGGCCTCTATGCTCAACATATCCTATGGCCGGGTGGCCCTGGCCGCGGCAATCCCCTCCATACTCTATTATCTCGGGCTCTTTATTCAGGTTGACGGTTATTCTGCCAAGGCAGGGCTCAAGGGACTTCCCCGGGAGGAACTACCTTCTCTCTGGCAGACCATCAAGGAGGGGTGGTTTTACATCTTTGCGTTCGTGGTGCTGATATACATCCTCTTCGTGCTTCGCCGGGAGGCCCAGGCCCCCTTTTATGCCACCATACCACTCCTCTTTCTCACTATGATAAGGAAGGAGACCAGGCTCGACTTCAAGGGCTTCGTAGATTTCATCGAGAGGGCCGGCAGGGTCTTAGGGGAAATAACCGGGATCCTGAGCGCTATAGGGCTTTTGATCGGTTCCTTCCTCCTCACCGGAACGGCTCAGACCCTCTCCTCGGACTTAATAGACCTGGCAGGGGGGAATATGTATTTGATGGTGGGATTCGGCGCTATCGCCAGCTTCATTCTGGGAATGGGACTCACCATAACTGCGTGCTATATGCTCCTGGCGGTTCTGCTGGCTCCCGCTCTTGTCCAGATGGGGTTTTATCCTCTGGCGGTCCATATCTTCCTTATTTATTGCGGGATGCTATCCTTTATAACCCCCCCGGTGGCCATAGGGGCCTATGCTGCCGCAGCCCTTGCCGGGGCAAAACCTATGATCACGGCCTTGCAGGCTGTGCGTCTGGGGGCGGTCAAATACCTTATACCCTTCTTTGTGATCTTCGAGCCCGCACTTATCCTTCACGGGAGTGTGTTCGACATCCTCAAAGCGATAGGAACCGGGGCTATCGGGGTGATCTTCCTTGCCTCGGGAATCGAGGGCTACCTCATTGGGGTGGGGAGGCTGGGGATCTTAAATAGGGCCCTCTCCCTCGTTGGGGGCTTTCTCATATTTATGCCTGGAATGCTGACCAATTTTATTGGGGCTGGAGTGGTAGCGATAATATTTGCGGAGCGATTCCTGCATCCAAAGCTTTCCGAAAAGGCTTTACAAAAGAAACAGTAACAGCTCAGCCACTAAGGCACAAAGGCACCCCAGTACGATCTGCCGGACCTACGGGGTAAACAAAGAAGGGGTATGAATTATAAAACTTTATCAAAAAGAGAAGAATCAATAGCTGAAAACTGTAGATGCAGCACATACCGTTTATTAAAAATGGCACTAAAAGAATTATATTATAATCTTAGTGTCTCCGT
>Ga0114930_10005707_pt1 | contig 10175 bp, 5 predicted proteins | sample AnhtaG_FD_87300 | JGI IMG/M metagenome (GOLD analysis project Ga0114930, IMG submission 87300) | Deep subsurface microbial communities from Anholt, Denmark to uncover new lineages of life (NeLLi) - Anholt_01485 metaG | ecosystem: Environmental > Aquatic > Marine > Oceanic > Sediment | place... | reverse complement strand
TTGGTGTCCTGGAACTCATCAACCAGGCAGTAGCGATAGAGTTCCTGATAGTGCTCCCGGGCAGAGATGGAGCAGTCGAACAGCTCCACTGTCCTGAGAATCAAATCATCAAAATCGAGGGCATTCAACTCCAGCAGCCTCCTCTGATATAGCTGATAGACCTGCGCTATCACCTGACCCCTGAAATCCGCTGCCATTGATGGTAGCTCCTCAGGGCTGGGGAGGGAGTTTTTAAGGCGGCTGATCTGGCTCAGGACTCCTCGGGGGGAAAAGAGTTTCTCATCAAGGTCAAGCTCCCGCAAGCACTCCTTCATCAAGCTAAGCTGGTCCCGCTCGTCGTAGATGACAAAATTGCGGTTATAAGCCAACCCCAGCTCCCCGATGCGGGAGCGAAGGATACGGACGCAGAGGGAGTGGAAGGTGCTGACCCAGGGGTTGCCCTTTCTCTTGCCCAGCAATTGCTGCACCCGGCTCTTCATCTCATCAGCAGCTTTGTTGGTGAAGGTGATAGACACTATCTGTTCGGGTTCCACCCCACAGGCATTTATCAGATAGGCAATCCGGTAGGTGATAACCCTGGTCTTCCCGGAGCCAGCCCCCGCCAGGATGAGGAAGGGTCCCTCGGTGTTGACTACCGCTTCCCTCTGGGAGGGATTGAGGTCTTTTAGAAGGCTGAGCATAATAGTTCTATTCCGCCATCCGGCGGCGCAGCTCCCTATTGTAAGCCTGCATCACATCAGTCCGGCTAAGGGTTCCTACTACCAGGGCAGGGTCCTGGGGGCTTACTACCGGCATCTCTTCCAGGTCTCGGGCTCCAAACCTCTCAATAGCCTGAAGGAGGTTTTCCTCAGGAGTAATGGCAACATACTTTTTGTGGGCTAAATCCCTGGCAATCGTGTAGAGGGAAAGATTCTCGTCGAAAAGATACCCTTTGAGCTCGTTGAAATGAATAATACCGACCATTCTCCCCTTGCTGTCCACCACCGGGAAGTGATGGAAACGGCTGGCTAACATCTTGTTAGCCACATCGCTGAAGGTCATCATCTCCGGTATTAGTACCTTCTCCTCCGACATACAATCCCTGACCAGAAGTGTCTGCAGGATGGTGACCTCCCGTCCTCCTCTTATATCCAGCCCCCGGCGGAGCAACTTCATAGTATAGACCGACTCTTTCTTCAACTGGCGAGCAGTAATGGTACTAATAATGCAGGCAATCATCAGGGGGAGGAAAATCTTATAATCGTCGGTCATCTCAAACAAGATTAAAATAGCAGTTATAGGGCCGTGGGTGGCGCCGGCTACCAGAGCCCCCATACCCACCAGAGCGTAAGCTCCCGATGTGGCGGTGACCGCCGGGAAGAGGAAATGGACTATCCTCCCGAACAGACCACCAGCCATAGCACCTATAAAGAGCGAGGGGGCGAATATCCCCCCCGACCCCCCAGAACCGAGAGCAAGAGAGGTTGAAAATATCTTAGCCAACATCAGACCAAGGAGGAGATACCATCCTATCTGCCCAAAGAGGGCTAAGTTTATGCTCTCGTATCCGACACCGTAGACATGGGGAAGAAAAAGCCCCACAGCTCCCAGCCCTAAACCCCCGATTAGCGGCTTGAGATAGTCGGGGATTCTCAACCCATTGAAGAGGTCTTCCATTCGATATAGGCTTGAGGTAAACACCACCGCCATAGCTCCGGCAAACAGACCCAAAAGGATATAGGGAATCACTTCCCAAACGCTGACCAGCTGATAAAGGGGCACCAAAAAAGCGGGGCTATCCCCCAGATATACCCTTGAGATAACGGTAGCAGTCACGGAGGACAAGACTACCGGACAAAAGGTGGAGATAGCGAAATCTCCCAGAATTATCTCCAGAGAGAACATTACCCCGGCAATGGGGGCATTGAAAGTGGCAGCTATCCCTGCTGCTGCCCCACAGCCGACCAGGGTCTTCCTTATCCTCTCTGAGATACCCAAGAACTGACCCACCGCGGAGCCGGTCGCCGAGCCAATCTGCACAATGGGTCCCTCCCTCCCCACCGAACCCCCGGAACCAATACAGATGGAGGAGACCAGGCACTTAATGAAAACAACACGAGCCCTCATCTTCCCCCCCTTCAGGGCAACCGCCTCCATCACCTCGGGCACCCCGTGCCCTTTGGTCTCCCGTGCCAGAAAGTATATGATGGGACCAATTATCAGCCCACCGGCTGCCGGGGCGAGAAGCACCCGATACCAGGGGAGGTTATGCAAAATCTCCAGCAGTTCACCCCCTCCCTTGAAGAAAAGAGACTGGAACAGCCTGATCAGGTAGCGGAAACCTACCGCTCCATACCCCCCAACAATCCCCACCACAATAGCCACAATAAGTATTTTGGGCTGGCGACCTATGGGAAGGCGATGGTAGAACTCAGCGACCCGCCTCCCCATCCGACGGCGTATAATGCGGCGGAGACGCTTCTTAGCCTCCTTGGAGTGAACCTTGTGGCTATGGTGTTCTAAGTTCTTCTTCATAGCAGAAAAAGGAACCAATCATTAATAAACAAGGAATAAATGGTTATTTTTCTTGCACACTTGACAAGATTTGTTATAATGACATCCGCTTTTTGCCAGTTTGGCGACTGAATATGCTAATAATGAGCTTAAGCACAAAATTCGCAGCAAGGCGCCAAAACCCTTTTCTTATTTTGAAAATTCATCTGGATGTTAATTTTGCGTTTTCATAAACAACTTATGACCAGCGGATTATTATACACAAAGGTCGGTTCTAAAGCAAACTTTCCAGCAGGTGGAGAGCGTCAAGAATTTTTCGTAAAAAGCATATAGGGGGTATCCTGCTTAGTTTTGTTGATAATGATCAGGGCAAACAGGTGTCTTTCTGAGCTCTTTACATTCTCAAAGGTCCCCATGTTATTTATCCTTCTTCTAAGCCCTCGGAAGAAGCTCTCCAATTTATTAACTGTCTTCAATTTACTACTATGCTTCCGCTCCTTCAGTGGTAGGTGAAAGTAGCTCAGGCTCTTGTCTATATCCTTCAGGGAGTTAGCCACCGCCCTCGGCTCCAGGGCTTGCCACCGATGATGAAATCCCGCCACCCGGTGATATGTCTGCTATAATGGGTTCGCTTTTCATTAGGGTATCCTCCGTTCAGGTTAGCTTTTTTAAACTAAGAGGATACCCTATTTTTTGCCCTTCGCCTATCCCCATCCCATAATTTACACAAAAAATTATACGCTACTAATTTTTAAGCGAATGAGGTGGAGGAAGGGGTCACCTTGAAGGTTGCTTCACCGAAAATTGAAGCGTTCTTAAAGCTTCTGTCGATCCACTGCCCAGCTTGCTGAGGCTGGGACGTTCTCCTTAAACTATCTTTTCACCCCGTTATGGGGTTTGCTTTTTATCAGTTATGGGTTATAATTTATTATAGGTAGATTGCGGAAAAAGCGGGACGAGATATAAAATATCTCGCAATGAGCTAAAAGAATATTTTATATTGCAACAAATAGGTAGATTATGAAAAAAGAACAAATATATAAGAAAGAGAAATTAAAAGAATCTTTACTTCAGCTAATAAAAAATTTTAGAGAAGAATATAAAAAACTGGACAAGTTAGAAAAAACACATATTCACAATGCCAGAGATTATAGCTCTCCATGTCAAATTGAGATTTTTTGGCTAATCGAACCATTGGAGTATCAATTCGTAGTTATTACTCATACTATAGATAGAAAAGATATGGAAATTATTATAAATGGACCTTATGAAGGTTACGAATTATTAGAAAAAGTAGAGGAAATTATGCAAGAAGATAGATGGAATAAGCCAATGCCTGAAGATTCACATTATTATATAAAAAAAAGATTTGGAACTACAAAATATTCGGATGTATTTATTAGCATCATTTGTATTTACTTGGGATCTATAAAATATCGTTTATTTTCAAAAATTGAAAAGGGATATCAAGGAGGTATGCACTTTCCCACAGGTTGGTGTTCATATATTGCTGGTAGTATTATAGATATAGACCTTCATAAATTAGTAGAAGATTCTATTAATGAAGCTAAATCAAGAGCTAAAAAAATTAGGGAAAAGCCACAAGAGGTACATCCGAAAATTCAAGAGATGCCAGATTTGTCGGGTTATGGAACATATTATTATCCTCCAATTTGGGTAAATAAAGTTCCAGAAAGGACTTTAAGACAAATAATTTCAGATTACACCCCACCTCCTGCTAAGATTTTTGATACTTCGTTTAACGGTATTAAAATCGTAGTTGATTCTGATGGATTTATAGGCATTGCAACTGAAAATAAAGAACAAGCTATAAGAATTTTAAATACAATCTTTGGATTTACATACATTTCAGGTATCGATTGCATATCAGCGAATGAGTCAGAAATAGCTAAGATAGAAATAGACCCTAAATCATTAGAAATTCATTCTAAATTGATGAAAAGCTCTTCTTTACAAAAACAAAGGTGGGACCTTGTAGTTCCGTTTGGTCCATCAACTGTAAATTATTATCATAGAGAAATTATAAATGAAGAGGTTATTAAAGAGTCAATAAAGAAATCTGAAAAAATAATTAAACATGACGATATAGCACATCAATTAATATTCTTGCTTGCGGGATATACTCATCATGTCAGTTCAGAATACTCGCAATCATTCATTATTAATTGGATTATACTTGAGAAATACCTATCAACACTCTGGAAAAATCTATTAGAAGAAAAAACAATAACAGGAAAGCGAAAAGACAAACTTACAGATACAATGTCATGGGGAACAAATTATATATTAGAGACTTTAAATATAAGTGGAAATCTAGAGAAAGATAATTATGATTTAATAATAGATTTAAAAAAGAAAAGAAATGATTTTGTCCATAAGGGAAAACTTATAGATCAATCTGATTCTGAAAAATTATTAAAGACGTGTAATGATATTGTTAAAAATAATCTATCTAAGATCATTGAAATTGCGAATGTTTCAAAATAACATAAATTAAGAAAGATCCAGATGGTAAAATATATTAACTGGAAAGGCTATTAATTTAGAATTACTAGCTATTTTTATATCTCGCTTAAATATAATTGCTATGAGTCCTCGTTTTTGATTTTTAGCTCAATTTTATATATTAACAATTATAATTATATTATTTTCGCAATAAGCAACAAATTATTACATTTTTCTCCATCTGTAGCTATAAAATCTAGCCCCTTTATTCCAGCTCCTTACCTTTGGTTTCCGGCAGGGCGAAAGCCACCAGGGCGGAGAAGAGAAAGGAAGCAGCGGTAAGGTAAAAGGCTACACTCAGCCCGTAGCTTTTAGCCAGGGCTCCGATGGTGAAGGGTGCGATGGCGCTCAAGCCCCGCCCTATATTGTAAGTGAACCCCTGAGCGGTAGCCCGAATCCTGGTGGGGAACAGCTCGGCGGTGATGGTCCCGAAGCCGGAGAAATACCCGGTGCCGAAGAATGCCAGGAAGGGACCGAGCAAGAGCAGGGTGGTGGTGTTCCGCACATTGCTGTAAAGAAGCACCATAGCCGCTGCGGCAAACAGGTAGCTGATGTAGGTGACCTTTCTACCGATTTTATCGCATATAAAACCAAAGCTGATATAACCCGCAAACATGCCTACCTGCATAATGATTATCCAGGTAGATGTCTTCACCACGCTCAATCCCATTCCCCCTTGTTCAGGAGGGAGTCCCAGATAGGCAGGTATCCAGGTGAACAGCCCCCACCAGGCAAACATAGTGCCGGCGTTCATAATGGTAGTAACCAAGGTGTTCCTCAAATATGGTGGTCGGAAAATCTCCAACAAGCTCCCCTTCTCACCGGTGGCTAGTTTATCCCGCTGTGCCCCCTTCCAGATCTCCGGCTCCTCCACCCTTCGCCGTATCCAGAAGACGAACAGAGCGGGGAGGACCCCGATGAAAAAGACCCACCTCCAGCCGAATCGGGGCAGCACCAGAGCGGTGACCCCGGCTGCTACGGCGTAGCCCACCGCCCAGGAGCTCTGCATAATCCCCATAGCCTTTCCCCGATGCTCCGAGGGCCAGGTCTCCGCCACCAACGCGGCACCGGTAGCCCACTCTCCCCCCATTCCCAGCCCCAGCAGGATGCGGAAGATGGCTAATTGAAGGATAGTCCTTGATAGACCGCAAGCCCCGGTGAAAACAGAATATATCAATATGCTCGCCATAAGGGCTTTGGTTCTTCCTATCCTATCGGCAATGATACCGAACAGTATCCCCCCCGCTGCCGAGGCTAACAGGGTGAAGGAGCCCAGTAGCCCCCCCATAGCGGTGGTCATCCCCAGGGACTTCATCAAGTGGGCTAACACCATGGCGTAGAGCATTATATCCATACTGTCGAGCATCCAGCCCATAGAAGCTGCCAGCAGGGACCTTTTCTGAGTGGGGGTTATCTCCCTATACCAGGGAGGGGACTTAAGGGATGAATTCTCTCCCAGGGAGTTCGTCATCGCTTTACCTCTTTTTTCGGCACACCTTAATAAAAACGGAATGATAAAATTTGGATTAGCCTTACAATAAAGGCTGTAAACTTAGCTACCCTCGGAGGACTCCGCATTTAAAAGACCGGCAAAGGACTATTCAGCTTCTCCGTAGCCTCCACCGCCGGGGGTCTCCACCACAATCACATCCCCCTTCTTGAGCCGAAGGGATACTTTGGAACCCAACCGCCTGTCTTCGCCTCCTGTGATGAGGGTATTCTTGCCCGGCTTCCCCGGCATACCCCCCCGAAGCCCATAGGGGGAGAACTTCCGCCTCTCGGAAAGGATGTTCATGTCGGCAGGCGATATGAATTCGTATTCCCTTATGATCCCATCACCTCCCGAATATCTACCCTTCCCTCCGGAGAGCTTTCTCAGGCAGTAGCGCCTGACCCTGATAGGTAGATAGTTCTCCAGTGTTTCAATAGGAGTATTGCGAGTGTTGGTCATGTGGGTGTGGACCCCGCTGATACCATTGGAGGTGGGGCTGGCACCCATCCCCCCACCAATGGTCTCGTAATAGGCGAAGCTCTTCCCGGTGCGGGGGTCGCTGCCGCCGAAGGTGACATTGTTCATGGTTCCGCTGCTGGCAGCCGGGACTCTTTCGGGTATCGCCTGGAAAAGCGCCCCCAGAACGACATCGGTAATCCTTTGTGAGGTCTCCACATTCCCCCCGGCCACCGCTGCTGGTTTGCGGGCATTCACCAAGCTCCCCAGCGGGGCGATGACCCTTATTGGGCGTATAAGCCCCGAGTTGTAAGGAACATCCCCCTCGATGATGCACCGGAAGACATACATAGTTGCTGACAGGGTGATGGCATAGTTAGCATTGATGCTCCCTTCGGTCTGAGGGTCAGTGCCGGAGAAATCGACCTCGGCGGAATTATCTTTTATCCTTACAGCCACCTGAATCTTTATCGGCTGCTGGCTTATACCGTCGTCGTCCATACAATCGCTGAAATTATACACCCCATCCGGTATTTCTTTAAGGGTGTTCCGCATAATCTTTTCCGAGTAGTCCTGCAGATGGCTCATATAGGCGCTGATCTTCTGGTGACCATATTTTTCGGTTATCTCCAGCAGCCTCTTGTGACCAATCCTGTTGGCAGCCAGCTGAGCGGTAAGGTCCCCTTCCCTCTCCTCCGGGGTGCGGACATTAGCGAGGATAAAGCTCAGGATATCCCGGTCTATCTCACCCCCTCGGACGAGCTTCACCGGGGGAATTATCACCCCTTCCTGAAACAGCTCGGTTGCCAGGGGCATAGAGCCGGGGGAAATCCCTCCCACATCCGAATGGTGGGCTCTGTTACATACATAGTAAGCTGGCTGGTCGATACCCGGAACATATACCGGGGAAACCGAGGTGATATCGGGCAGATGGGTCCCTCCCCTATAGGGGTCGTTCAACATCACCGTATCGCCGGGATGGAGGTCGACATTCTCTATGGCGCTCCGCACCGAAAGGGGCATCGCCCCCAGGTGAACCGGTAGATGGTCCCCCATAGCCACGGTATCCCCTTTATGGTCAAAGATGCCACAGGAGTAGTCCTTCCTCTCCTTGATGTTGGGGGAAAAGGAGGCTCGGCAGAGGGCAACCCCCATCTCTTCGGCTATGGAAATGAAGATGCTTTTAAAAATCTCCAGTTCAATAGGGTCAATCTCATCATATGTATTCATCTCGGCTCCTACATTACTTTTGGTTAAGAGTTATAATTAAGTTTTCATACTTGTCAACCTGGCAGGTGAAGTCGGGAGGCACTACAGAGGTCGATTCGTAATCTATTATCAGAGCTGGACCCTGGATGATATTCCCCGCTTCCATCAGCTCCCTGAGGTAGACATCGGATTGATAAATTCCCCCCTCAAAGACCATTCTTCTTTGGTCGATGCGGGCTTTAGATGGGTCTTCTCCCTTAAATTCTTTCTCTATAAGGATGGGCTTATCGGTTATCCCGATGGCTTTAACCCTCAGGTTGACAATCTCGGTGGGACGCCTCTCATCGGAGTAGCTGTAAAGTTTGAGGTGCATCTGGTTGAACTCCTCCCGATAGCGAGGGGTATAGGGGACGGTTATCTCATAAGATTGCCCGACATATCTGACATCCAGATACCGCTGTAGCTCAATTTTCCCTTCGGCAAAGCCCTCGGATGTTAGATCACTATGGGCTGCCTCCAGCAACGGCTTAAACAACTGGTTTAGCTCCTTAGGGGACACTTCGTCACTCCTTTTTAATACGGATTGGGAGTAGTCCTTGATGGTGTCCGACAACAACATCCCCAATGCCGATAAAACACCGGCATTTTTGGGGACTATAACGGCGGGGATGCGAAGTTTCTTAGCCAAACTGCAGGCGTGCATCCCTCCAGCACCCCCGAAGGAGAACAGAACAAAATCCCTCGGGTCATAGCCTCTTTCAACCGAGATAACCCTTATCGCCCGCTCCATATTGGCATCGGCAACCCTCACTATCCCCTCAGCCAGCTGGCTGATATTCATCCCGAGCTGGGAGGCAAACCCCTCCATTGCCTCATAGGCTCGTTCAGGGTAGAGCTTCATCTTTCCCCCGAGAAATCTATCTGGGTCCAGCCTGCCCAGCGCCAGGTTGGCGTCGGTCACCGTGACCTCTTTACCCTTGCCATAGCAAAGGGGTCCAGGGTCTGCTCCGGCGCTCTGGGGTCCCACCCTCAAGGCACCCCCTTCATCGATATAGGCGATGGAGCCTCCCCCTGCCCCCACTGTATGGATGTCAATAATGGGCATCTTAAGGGGGAGGTCACTTATGGTGGACTCGGTGGTGGTCATTATCCCCCGGTCGCAGAGGCAAACATCGGTGGAGGTCCCCCCCATATCAAAGGAGATTATCCTATCATAGCCTGCCAGGGCAGCTATCTCCCGGGCTCCTACCACACCCCCTGCCGGCCCTGACAGGATGGTGCGCACCGGCTGCTCTCTGGCACTCTGGGAGGAGATACACCCCCCGTTCGACTGCATTATGCGGAGCCTCCCCCCCCGCAGCTCCCCTTCTAACCTGCTGAGATACCCCTCCATAAGGGGGGCTACATAGGCGTTAATGGCGGTGGTGCTACAGCGCTCAAACTCCCTATACTCCCGCAGAACCTGGTGGGAAACCGAGGTATGGAGGTTATGCTGCTGGAGCCTTCGACAGGCTACCTCCTCATTGGCTTGGTTAACATAGGAGTGGAGGAAGCAGATGGCTACCGACTCCACCCCCTCCCTCTTTAGCTCCTCTATTACCCTATCCACCGCAGAGAGGTCGACCTCCTGCAGAACTTCCCCATTGTAAAGGGTCCTTTCCGGCACTCCGAAGCATAGCTCCCGGGGGATGAGGGGTTCCCTTCGCTCCACCATAATATTGTATAGCTCCCTTCTCGTCTGCCGACCTATCTGCAACAGGTCTTCGAACCCTCGGGTGATCAGCAGAGAGAGCTTGGCTCCCTTCCTCTCTAAGAGGGCATTGGTAGCCACCGTGGAGCCATGGATGATGTCCAGCCCTTCCCCTAAGGCGTGGCAGTCCCTTAGCCCGGTTAAAATCGACTCCCCAGGATTATGAGGGGTGGAAAGGACTTTGTAGACCTTCAACCCCTCGGGGGTCAGGAATACAAAATCGGTAAAGGTACCTCCAGTATCAATTCC
>Ga0114930_10005705_pt1 | contig 10179 bp, 6 predicted proteins | sample AnhtaG_FD_87300 | JGI IMG/M metagenome (GOLD analysis project Ga0114930, IMG submission 87300) | Deep subsurface microbial communities from Anholt, Denmark to uncover new lineages of life (NeLLi) - Anholt_01485 metaG | ecosystem: Environmental > Aquatic > Marine > Oceanic > Sediment | place... | reverse complement strand
GCAGGGGACCAACCTCGGCTACCGCTTTGAGCACTTCTCTACCATTATGGATATGGTAGAGGATGCCAGTCGACTGGGATTCTGCTTTGACACCTGCCATGTTTTTACCGCGGGCTATGACCTGCGAACCAGAGATGCTTATGAAAAGACTATGGAAGAATTCGACAGGGTTATAGGTCTGGCAAAGCTCAAGGCGTTTCACATCAACGATGCCAAGAACGATTTGGGAAGTCGAATCGACCGCCACCAGCACATCGGTAAGGGGGAAATAGGGCTGGATGCCTTCAGATTATTATTGAACGACCCCAGGTTTACCCATCTACCTAAGATACTGGAAACTCCCAAAGGGAAGGATATGGCGGAAGATAAGATGAACCTGGCGGTGCTGGAGAGTCTGGCAGAAGGTTAGGTCATACGCTGGTAGAGGTCGGTTTCCCCCGTTTGGGGAAGGTGAAGTAGAATGTGCTTCCTTCGCCTTTTGCCGATTTAGCCCATATCTTTCCACCATTGGTCTCCACAATCTTCTTCACTATGGCTAACCCCGCTCCTGTGCCCTCAACTTTCTTTTCTTCTATTCGCCTGAAGATGTGGAATATACCCTCCAGATGTTGCTCTTCAATCCCAATCCCATTGTCTTTAACATAAAACTGGTAAGTGTTATGCAATTCGGTGCATCCGACCGCAATCTTCAGCTTTTTGTTCTCATCTCTAAACTTGTAAGCATTGCTCAATAGATTCTGGAGAATCTGGCGGAAATGTAGCTTATCGGTATAGATGATGGGTAGCTTGTAGTATCGAACCTTGGGGGGGTCTATTTTAAACCGGAGGTTCAATTCCTCCACAATCTCTTTTGCCATGCTGAGTGTGTCGACATTCCGGGGTTGTTCGACAGCTTTCCCTACTCGGGAGAGCTTCAGCAGGTCGCCAATGAGCCGATTCATCTCATCGATATTGGAGGCAATCCGTTCCAGCTGATGGAGCCCTTTCTCTCCTAATCTGTCCCGGGAGGAGGCTTTCAATAACTCGGAGAAGCCTTTAATGGATATCAGGGGAGACTTCAAATCGTGAGAAACGGTGTAGACAAAGCTCTCCAGTTCCTGGCTCTTCCTCTTAATCTCTTTCTCTATTCTTTTCCTTTCCGTGATGTCGATAAATGAAGCCATCATGCAGATAGGTTTACCAGCCTCATCGGTAACTCTGCTTGCTAATAAGTGGACATCGAACAGTGAGCCATCTTTTCTCATGGCGACCAGTTCACCTACCCAACTCCCTTTTTTAGGCGATGCTTTTAATACCTCCGAAGCCCTCTCTTCCAACTGCCAGAATTTCACAGCAGGTTTTCCCAGAACCTGCTCAGCACTATCATATCCCCACAGTTTGAGAAAAGAATTGTTTACATAGGTCAAATTCCCTTCAAGGTCGGTAATGGCAATGGCGCTAATGGATGATGCTATGGCACTATCCTTAATCCTCATCGCCTCCTCTGCCCGCTTGCGCTCGGTGATGTCTTCAATAATACCGTCATAATACATCACTTTCCCTTTTTCATCTTTTGCTGCCACAGTCGATACTGAACCGATGAATAGAGTTCCATCCTTTTTCTTTAACTGCAATTCCTCATCTCTCACATATCCAAACTTCAACATTTTCTCGTTAAACTTTTTCCTATCTGCTGGATTTTGATATAAATCAGCGACATTTAAAGTAAGGAATTCCTCTCTGCTCTTGTAGCCAAACATCTTTACAATGGCAGGATTAGCCTCAATAAATTTTCCTTTAGCTCCGACGGTATTTCTATAGGCCCCCACATTGATATTGCTTGTTAAAGTTTTGTATTTCTCCTCGCTCTCTCGCAGCGCCTCCTCTGCCCGCTTGCGCTCGGTTATATCTTTATAAATAGCGACGGCGCCGAGGAACTTTTTGCCTTTGATTATGGGGGAAGCACTGAGGAGTACATTAATTAATGTTCCATCCTTTCGCCGGCGTATAGTTTCAAAATCTATAATTTCCCTGCTCGCCATTGCTCTTCTGGTAATTGAGACTGCCTCTTGCTGCTTACCTTTAGGGACAATGACGGCATCGATCTCCTTGCCCAGGATTTCCTCTCTGGTGTAGCCAAAGATCTTCTCCGCTCCCTTGTTCCACTCCACCACTCTTCCCTGGCTGTCGACGGAGACAATGGCATCGGTGACATTTCTGACCAGGGATTCCAGGTAGTCCCCTTTTGACCTTGCCTCTTCATACAAGCGGGCGTTTTCCATGGCTATGGCAATCTGGGCGGCTAATATCTGCAGGGTAGAGAGGTCTTCCCTGGTGAAGGCGTTGAGCTCGGTGCTCTGGATATCAAGTACCCCTAAGATGCGAGTACCGAATCGGATGGGGACACTTATCTCCGATTTCGTCTCGGGATAGAGCCTTCCTACATATCTTGGCTCTTTGCTCACATCGTTGGCTAATATCGGCTTTCCAGTGTACGCCACCCACCCGATTATCCCCTCCTTAAAGCGCTGACTGTATCCTTTGGAGATTCTCATTGGCTCACCACCACCGGTCTTAAATAGCACTCGCTTCTTTTCCGGCTCCGAGGTCCAGATACTGACCTGATAGTAGCCGATGGCGGGTATAAGGTTGACTACCTTCTGGAGGAGTTTCTGCAGGTCGAGAATGGCGGTAATCTTTCTGCTAACCTGGGTGATGATGTTTAAATAGGTGCTCCTCCTCTGCTCTTTTTGGTATTGAAGACGGTATCTCTCCTTGGCTTTCTTCAGCTCACTATCCAGCCTCTTTTGCTCAGTTATGTCTTTCTCGATGGCTGCTAGCCCTATAATTTTCCCATTGGTGTCCCTTACCAGGTTGTAAGAAGCGTTGGTGTAAATGACCTCCCCCGACTTACGCACCCTTTTTACCTCTTTTTCGAGGAAGCTCCCTCCTTTCTTCTCCACCAGCCTGAGGAGTTTTTCCTCGGTGCGTCTGAACTTTGGTGGGACAATGAACTGATCTACATGCTTACCCATTACCTCCTCGGCAGTATAGCCAAAGAGCTGCTCCGCTCCCCTGTTCCAGAGGGTTACCTTTCCCTCTTGATCAGCAACTACAACGCCATCTATGGAGTTGACAATGATATTCTCCAGGTAATTCTTTTCCTCCTGGGTCTTCTGCAACAGCTTCTGGTTATCCTTTTGAGAGCGGAATTCCTCTGCTGCTTTGGCTATTGATGAGGCGAGCTCCCTTATATTCTCCTCCCCTTTAAAGAGGTAGTCCTCCGCCCCCTTCCTCAAACAATCTACTGCTCTCTCCAGGCTTCTTTCGGAACCGTAAAAGATGAAGGGAACCTCTATCCCGGATGCTCGAAGGGCATCTAAGAGCTGTAAGCCGTTCATAGCGGGTGTTAAATGGTATTCGCTCACAATGAGGTCGTAAGTTCTACGCTTAGCCTTTCGTAGACCTTCTTCCCCCTCACAGGCTAAATCAAACCTGAAGCGAGGCTCCTCTTTTTGCAAGAGGGTTCTGGTCTTTTCGGCAGCGGTAATGCTGTTATCTACGATCAGAATATTCAGGGTTTTATCTTCCATTTTTTCTATGTATTAAGTTAGCAAATTTCGTGCCTCTAAACCATTAACAAAGGGGATATAAATCTACTGAGGGGCTACTTTTATCTTAATTCAAATTTGTAAAGAAGGTGAAGCTCTTCTCAGCAAGGGCTTTCCTCACCTTTTCTACCAGAGTTGGCGGATAGAAACTCTTTACCAGATACCCGTTCGCCCCCAGCTCTCGGGCTTTCTCTATATCCTCCTGGCTGGTGGAGGTAGTCAGTATGAGAACCGGTATCGATTTGAGATGAGGATCGCTTTTTAGCTCCTGCAAGATAGTGAACCCATTAATCTTCGGTATGTTTAAATCTAACAGGATCAAGCTGGGACAGGTTACCTTTTTCTTATGGCGGGTTTTAGTTAGCTGGTGAAGGAAGGTGAGGGTCTCCTGACCGTCTTTTGTCACCCGAATCCCTTTTATCCATCGGCTTTCTTCTAACTCCGAAGTGATCAGCTCTATATGGTCTGGATTGTCTTCCACCAATAGGATATTTAAGACCTTTAAGTTTTCCATCCTGGAGAACCTCCTTGAGTAGGATAAAGATTTTACTCCCTAAGGGGAACTCTCACTGGTTTAGCTTCCATCCCCCTGACTCGGCAAGGATAAACAACATAACCTTTCTACCAAAATCTCTGAAAATCGAATAACAAAATATTTTTATCATAAATATCGCTAAAAGTAAAGAGGTTTATTAAAAACACCTGTCAGATGAGAGCGCTTCTTCGAGATTTGATAACCAGCATGGGGATTAGGAAGTGAAGGATGATGATTGAACCTTTGCTGAGAAAGCCTCCCCTCGGACTTACAGCTTACGGCGTTCGGCACAATAGCTTTCAATCATCGACAGGGCGGAGATTAGCTTTTGCATCCTCCGATTCCGCAATTTTATGGCCTTGATATCTTCTAAGGGGGGCTGTTGAGAGCGCACCTCCCTCAGGAGCTTCTCTAATTCAGATTTCAGAACCTGAAGGTCCCTCAAGGAGTACTTTTTCAGGACAATTCTATTGAGAAGAATATACCCATCCCTCAGCTGATTAGCCATGGCATAGGGGCTTCCTCCTATGAAATAACCCATCATTCCCCCTTCGTGGAAAAAGAGATTGAGTAGAAATTCCTTCCTCAGAGGAGCATTCCATCTCCCTGATTGCTCCTCCTGGGTTTTTGCTCCTATGAGGCTACCCGCGCGCAAATAACATATAAAGAGTCTTTCATTAATAATAACCCAGCAATTAACCCATGTCAATTGGTTAGGGAGGGTGTTAGCCTCTTTTTAGGGCCCATAGTTACAAATATTTGTCAATTAGACCATTTTATAGCAAATTTATCTTGACAAATGACAATTATTGTTATATTATAATAAAAATTTTAGAATCGTCTGCATGTTAGGGGTATGTTATGCCAGTTAAAGTAGGGCAGCTATTGGTCTCTGCAGGCATTATCACCATGGATCAGCTGAGGGAAGCCCTGGAGTCCCAGAGGCGTAATGGGGGGAAGCTGGGGGGGGTGCTGGTGAAGCTGGGACATGTTGAGGAAGAGACCATTGCTACCCTCTTGAGCGAGCAGTATGGCATTCCCTTTGTTGACCTTAACGGCTGCGAGATTGAACCCAGTGTCATCAACCTTATCCCTTCGGACATCTGTCTGAAATACGAGCTTATTCCCATCGAGCGGACCGGTTCTACCCTTACGGTGGCCATGGTTGACCCCACCAATGTTTACTCCTTGGATGATATCAAGTTTATGACCGGCTTAAATATCGAACCGGTAATCGCCCTGGAGAGTTCCGTCAGGGAAGCTATTGAGCGATATTATGGGACGGCGTATGATGAGAAGTTGAAGGAGGTCATGGGGGACCTAAACGGGGTGGATGATGGTTCTATTGAGATAAGGGGCGAGGAGGAGGAGATTGACATAGACGAGCTGGAGAAGGCCTCGGGAGAAGCTCCCGTGGTGAAGCTGGTCAACCTTGTACTTAGCGAAGCGGTCAAGAGGGGAGCCAGCGATATTCATATTGAGCCTTATGAGAAGAATTTCCGCGTCCGCTTTCGGATAGACGGGGTCCTTTATGAGATGATGAAGCTCCCTCTGAAGTTCAAGAATGCCATTACCTCCAGGGTCAAGATTCTCTCTCAGCTGGATATATCGGAGAAAAGGCTCCCTCAGGATGGGAGGATTCTCCTCAAGATAAAGACCACCAGCGGCATAAAGGAGCTTGATTTGAGGGTATCGGTCCTCCCGACCCTTTATGGTGAGAAGGTGGTAATGCGGCTGCTTGACCGCGACCAGCTGATGCTTGATATGACCAAGCTCGGCTTCGAGTCCGACTCCCTGGAAAAGTTTGAAAAGGCTATTCAGAATCCTTATGGAATGATACTGGTTACCGGGCCAACCGGTAGTGGTAAGACCAACACCCTTTACTCTGCTCTGGGCAAGCTCAACATTGCTGATACCAATATCCTTACCGCTGAAGACCCGGTGGAATTCAACCTGATGGGGATTAACCAGGTTCAGATGAAGGAACGGATTGGGCTGAACTTTGCCACCGCTCTGAGGTCGTTTCTCCGGCAGGACCCCAATATAATCATGGTGGGTGAGATAAGGGACTTTGAAACTGCAGAAGTTGCCATAAAGGCAGCCCTCACGGGACACCTTGTATTAAGCACCCTCCATACTAACGACGCCCCCAGCTCCATTAACCGGCTGATGAACATGGGGATCGAGCCCTTTCTGGTTTCCTCTTCGGTGCTCCTTATATGTGCACAGAGGTTGGTAAGACGGATCTGTACCGAGTGCAAGGAAGAGCTCAAAGTGCCTCCCGAAGCCCTGATTGATATAGGTTTCTCCCCCGATGAGGTTTCCCACCTCAAGGTCTACCGGGGTGAAGGATGCCCTAAATGCACTAACACCGGATATAAAGGGAGGATAGGGCTTTTTGAGGCTATGGAGATGACCGTTGCCATTCAGGAAATGATCCTCCAGGGTGCTTCCACCCTGGAGCTGAAAAATAAAGCTTTAGAAGAGGGAATGATAACCCTCAGAGAGAGTGGGCTTTGTAAGATTCGCCAAGGGATTACCACCGTTGAGGAGGTATTAAGAGAAACCATCAAATAGAACAAAGAGGGGCTCTCGCCCCAAGCCCTGGTAGAGAGGGGCTTCGGAACATTTATCTATTATGCGATGGAGGGTAAATGAATGGACCTGCACCAATTACTGAAAATTATGGTAGAAGAAGGGGGAACCGACCTCCATATTACTACCAATTCTCCGGCTCAGATAAGAATTGATGGAGAGTTGAGAGCCCTCAACATCCCTCCCCTGACTCCGGCGGAGACCAAGCGCTTAGCTTACAGCATACTCACTGACACCCAGAAGCGCTTCTTTGAGGAGAATCTGGAGATCGACCTGTCTTTTGGGATCAAGGGACTGGCGAGATTCCGCTGCAATGTATTCAACCAGCGGGGAGCTGTGGGGGCTGCTTTCCGGGCTATTCCCTGGAAGATTATGGATTTTCAGACCCTCGGTCTGCCCCGTATGGCAACTAATATATGTCGAAAGCCGCGAGGTCTTATTCTGGTAACCGGGCCCACTGGTTGCGGTAAATCGACCACCCTGGCATCGATGATTGATTTCATCAATCAGGAGAGACACTCTCACATTGTCACTATTGAAGACCCTATTGAATATCTCCACCAGCATAAGAAAGCGATTGTCAATCAGAGAGAGATTCACTCCGACACCCACTCCTTCCCCAATGCCCTGAGGTCGGTTCTGAGGCAGGATCCCGATATCGTCCTTATAGGGGAGATGAGGGACCTGGAGACCATAGAGTCGGCGCTCCGCATTGCCGAAACCGGGCACCTCACCTTCGCCACCCTCCACACCAACTCAGCCGCTCAGACCATAAATCGTATTGTCGATGTCTTCCCCTCGCATCAGCAGGGGCAGGTGAGAGCGCAGCTCTCCTTTGTACTGGAGGGTATCCTGTGCCAGGCGCTGCTTCCCAAAGCCGCTGGCAAAGGGAGGATTCTGGCTTTGGAGATATTGATACCCAACTCTGCCATTCGGAACCTGATTCGAGAGGATAAGGTCCATCAAATCTATGCCACCATGCAGACAGGGCAGATTAGATACGGAATGCAGACCTTCAATCAATCTTTATCCACCCTCTATTTCCGCAAGCAGATCAGCCTGCAGACCGCCATGGCTGCTACATCCAATCCCGAGGAGTTGCAGGAACTTATCGACCGTGGGGTAGGGGTGGTTACCGGAGAGATGCGAGCGAGCAAGAATAGAGTGAAAACAACTAAATAACAGCTCCCTTAGGGAGAAAGGAGCACAGAAATGGCAACCTATGCTTGGAAGGGTCGTAGCCGCACAGGGCATCTTCAAGAAGGGGTACTGGTAGCTGGCAGCAAGAGCCAGGCGATAATAAACCTACGGCGCCAGCAGATCATGGTAGTCAGCATCAAAGAGAAGGGTAGGGAAGTTGCCCTGCCCAAACTAAGAGGGGGGGTTAAGCAGAAGGAGCTGGCAGTTTTTGCCCGGCAACTCGCCTTTATGATTGATGCCGGACTCCCCCTGAACCAAGCCTTGGAGATCCTCGGGATGCAGCAGGACAACAAGACCTTCCAGAAGGTTCTCTTCCATGTGCGCCAGGATGTGGAAGCCGGGCTCTCTCTAACTGATGCCATGAGAAACCACCCCCGGGTCTTCAACGAGCTGTTCTGCAACATGGTGGCGGCAGGGGAATCGGGTGGTATTCTGGATACCATCCTGCAGAGGCTCTCTGTCCATCTGGAGAAGGCAGTCAAGCTGAGACGGGCCATTAAGTCGGCCATGATCTACCCTTCAGTGGTCATCTCGGTGGCGATTGCAGTGCTCATCATTATCCTGTGGAAGGTCATCCCTGTTTTTGGCGCTCTGTTCAGCAGTCTGGGCGCCCAGCTCCCTCTGCCAACGCGCATTCTGATACAGGCGAGCAACTTCTTGGGAAACTACATTATCTTTATCATCATCACCCTGGCTTTGGTAGCCATCTCGCTTAGATACTATTACAGAACCTACAATGGGCGAAGGGTTATTGATGGGATGATGTTGAAGATACCCGTTATGGGGCTGCTCATCAAAAAGATAGGCATTGCCCGATTTTGTCGCACCCTGGGAACCCTCATCAGCAGCGGGGTGCCCATTCTGGATTCCATGGAAATCACTGCCAAGACCGCTGGCAATGCCATTCTGGAAGATGCCATTCTCAGGAGCAGAAAGAGCATCGAGCAGGGAAAAACCATTTCCGACCCCCTAAAAGAGACTAACCTCTTCCCCCCTATGGTGACCCAGATGATAGCCGTAGGGGAGCATACCGGTGAGCTGGATAGCATGGTCACCAAGGTGGCCGATTTCTATGAGGAAGAGGTGGACAATTCCGTCGCCAACCTGCTGGCCTTGTTGGAGCCAGTAATGGTACTCTTCCTGGGGATTACCATCGGGGGTATTGTGGTCTCCCTCTATATGCCGATTTTCAGCCTCATGGGAAAAATAACCTAAAGGTAATTTCCTCTTGACAGATGAGACCTAAGGGGAGGGGATTATCTTTTCATCAGAGGGGAGAGGTGGTATAATAAAAAGAAAAAGTTCTTTTTCTGGATATATTTATTTTAAAAGGTGAGCAGGTGAATAAGAAGGGGAAAAGCATACCTCTGGAGAGGAAGCTTCTGTGGTTGATGGGTCTGAGGGTGGTGATAATAACCACCCTCCTGGGGATCGCTATTTCAATTCAGATAATCCATCAGGAGGAGTTCCTCCCCTTTAATCCCCTCTATTACATCATCGGGCTTACCTATTTCCTTAGCATAATCTACGCCCTTTTCTTCAATTACATTAAGGAGAGCTTCCTTGCTGCTCATCTTCAGATAATCGGCGACCTTCTCATCATATCCTTCCTGGTATACCTCACCGGAGGGGTGGGAAGCTCCTTCAGCTTCCTCTATCTGATCTCCATCATATCAGCCAGCATCATCCTGTTTCGCCGGGGGGCTGTATTGATGGCTGCCCTGAGCGGTATCCTTTACTGCTCCCTGATATTCCTTATGTATTACCAGATTTTCCCCGGCCCTTTTGACCTCGCTCAATTCTCGCGAAGGGAGATTTACTACAATGTGTTTCTCAACCTGTTTGGCTTCTTCACCATAGCCCTGTTGAGCAGCTATTTGTCGGAGAACCTCGAAGTCTTCAAGTTCAGACTGGAGAAGAAGAGCAAAGATTTTGTTGATTTGAAGGCGTTCAATCAGCATATTATAGACTGTATGAGCAGCGGTCTCATCACCACCGACCTGAAGGGGAAGGTAATCTTGCTCAATAAGTCAGCCGAGCATGTTACCGGCTACCCTTGCAGCATGGTCAGAGGTAAGAACTTCTTCGAGTTATTTAATGGGAGTCATGACGACCTGGAGGAGGTTAAGGAAAAGCTGGCTAAAAGGAGGGTGTACCGGTTTGACCGGTATTTCAACCACCGCACCGGGAAGAGGCTGTCCATAGGGATAAGCGCCACCCGCCTGATGATGAACGGAAATAAAGATACTGGATACATAT
>Ga0114930_10005704_pt1 | contig 10180 bp, 3 predicted proteins | sample AnhtaG_FD_87300 | JGI IMG/M metagenome (GOLD analysis project Ga0114930, IMG submission 87300) | Deep subsurface microbial communities from Anholt, Denmark to uncover new lineages of life (NeLLi) - Anholt_01485 metaG | ecosystem: Environmental > Aquatic > Marine > Oceanic > Sediment | place... | reverse complement strand
TTCGAACAGCAGCTTCCTCTCTGCCGGCAACCGCATCGGCAGCACCAGCCGCGTGTCCGCCTGCTGCACGATAGCCCCGTCGCCGAACGCCGCCGCCGTGCGCAGCACGGGCGCCCCATCGCCGGCATCCATCAACCGCACCGACCGCATCCCGAAGGCAAACCGGTCCGGCTCGCCCGTCTTCGTCATCTCCTGGTCCGACACGGCGTATTTGCTCAGAAACGTGACCTCATTGACGCCCGGTTTCTGCGCGTTCGCCGGGAGTTCGAGCCGGAAGGTCTTCAGCGCGTACCCCTCCTTCGGGTCGAACCAGCATACGCCGAGGCGCGTCCCGTTCCAGAGCACCCCGACCTCCTGCATCGGCGGGTCGGGTACGACGGCTTCATCGAACGCGTGCGGGAGCAGCTCGAGCGTCAGGACCCGGTCGCGCGGATGCGCCACCACAAGTCTCATGTGCGCCACGATCGACGCCGCCCAGACCACGTTCCCCTCCGAGATCAGCAGCCGTTTCCCCTGCTCCTCGTCGCGCCACCCCTCCCCGAGCAGGGCGTGCGACGCCTCGGACTCGAACGTCACATAGGCCGTATCGATATGCTCGATACGCGGCGTGTCTTGCCGTGTCAGATCGCGCCACACACGGGGATAGGCCCCGTTGTCGCTCGGCGCCCCCGGCCTGCCGCACCCCGCCGCCAGGACGCCGAACAGCAGCGCCGACAACTGCAACCAGCGAGATTTCACAGCAGGCTCCTCTTGCGCCTCAGAATCAGCGAAGCACCGGGAGCTACGATAGACGGGCGCTGCCCGTCCGCGCAAGGGGAAACGTTGATCGCCCAGGAAGGCTGCGGGGCGGCGCATCGCGTGAGACCGCCTATGGGTTCCTCCGCTGCTCCTGGCGCTGGTGGTAGAGGCGTTCGGTGAAGCCACCTTCACTCAAGAACTGCTTCTCGAGGCCCTTGAGCTGTCGTCCCAGCAAGTAGCTGGCCTGGTTGATGAGGCAGATGATCGTGTTTGCCGCGACCTCGGGTGAGGCCGTGGACAGGCCGTGAGGGTCGGACGAGTCGGACCGGTCGGACCTGTCGGACCTGTCGGACCGGTAGCGCTTTCGTACGGCGAGGGCCTGGGGCGAGTCCTTGTCCCAGAGGGGGAGTCGCCGTTGCCGCAGGAAATCCTGGTAGTCGAGCAGCAACTCCTCGAGGCTGGCCCGGGCCACGCCGGTGAGTTTCAGCTCCATCTTCTTCGAGGTGGCGGAGGCCATGCTGCCCTCGGCGATGTTCTGGACGCCGCTGCGGGCGGCCTGGACCATCTGGTCATGCGTGCGGGAGCGCTTGTCGACGAAGCGATCACAGAAGATGACCGTCGCGTCATACGCCTCCTGCGCCGCCTGGAAACTGCGCAGCTTGCGGTAGCCCCCGTGCGGCCCGATCAAATCGGCTTTGCCGTGCATGGGAGAGACCTCCTTATGGGTTGTCAGTTCTGTCCAATGCGTCGGACTTGTCTGACTTGTCCGACCTGTCCGACCTGTCCGACCTGTCCGACCTGTCCGACCTGTTCTTACGCGGGCCCTTGCCCATTCAGTGTACTCCCTCGACCGGGCCTTCTGCATGGTTCAGCGGGTCGCGTTACGGCGCCAATGTGATGCGGTACTTCTCGCCGAAGGGGGTGCGGCCGTCGGCAAGGAGGGAGACGGTAACCTGGGTGGGTTCCTTCAAACCGGCGGGGGCCAAGGGCACGTCACTGATGGTGACCGACCGGCGAGGCGGGACGTCGGCCGGCAGCGGGGTCCGTTCGAGGGCGGTAACGTAGACGGCGCCGTCGCCTTGGTGGCGCCACGTCGCTTCGCCGAGGTTGGTGAGTCGCACGCGCGCGACGACGGGCCGGTCCGGCGCCACGTCGACGTGGGCGGCCCTGTCCACGGCGACCCAGTCCCCGTTTGGGTCGCGGACCTCGAAGGAATCGAAGAAGCCGTCGAGGAACTTGGGCGGGTTCGTGCCGTTGCACGGGGTGTTGCCGACGGCGAGGAGGGGGCAGTTGGCGGAGGTCGTGCCTGTGCCGGCGGTGCGCAGGCCGGGGGTGTGGCCGTCTTCGATGGCCTTCCAGAACTCGTCCTGGACGGTCTTGTAGATGCCGACGACGCCGTCGGCCCGGGCGTCGCGGTCGATCTCGATCCAATAGTCCACCGGCTTGGCGTCCGGGCCGTTGACGAAGGCGTCGGCGTGCTCGCGGATGGCCGTCGAGTTGGGACGGTCCGTGCCGTCGGCGTTGATGATGCCGTAGTCGCTGTTCTCCCCCGTGCGGAACCCGCCGGGATACCACCACCAGTAGACGCCGTCGGCGCCGCTGTTGATGATCATGCGGTAGAAATGGCCGTAGTACTCGCCCTGGAACGCCAGCTTCTCGGCCGTGGACTTACCGGCGCCGATGTCCCAGGCGTGGACTCCGGCCTCGGCCCACATGCAGGGCATGTCGGGTGCGGCCCACCGGGCGTACTCGTATTCGAACCAGCCGGGCTTGACGCGCTCCCAATCGCCGATGCGGCCATAGCCCTCGGGCTCGAGGATGTCGACGGCCGCGGCCAGGTAGGGGAAGTCGTAGGGCATGACGCCGCGCCAGCTCATGGTGGGGTCGCCGGCCTCGGTCATGCGGAAGCTCACCAGGTGGTTGGGGTCCACGGACCGCACCAGCGTGCGCGCGCGGCTGTAGTGCTTGTAGAGTAGCGTGTCCAGGAAGCGGCGGTAGGCGGCCACCATGCGCCGCCATTCGCCGTCGCTCTCGACTTGATCCGCGCTGGGGTTGGTGACGCCGCCGTCGGCGTCGCGCGGCACGGGGAATCCCCAGTCGCGCTCGGCGTTCTCGATGCTCCCGTAGCGCTCGACGATCCACGCCGCCCAATCCTGGTCCCACCGTTGGCGCTTGTCGTGGCCCCACCACAGGGGCTCCCAGGCCAGGTCATAAGCGTAGACCGTGTCGTTGTCCCACAGGCGGTAGTGCTCGATCATCGCGCGCATCTCGTCCCAGAGGAAGTCGATCGGCGTGCCGGGACGCAGCGACAGGTTGACCTTCATGCCGAGCAACTCGCAACGGCGCAAGATGTCGAGCAGGTTGTGGGCCTCCATGGACTGGCGGTAGATGAAGATGCTCACCGAGTTGAGGCCGAGGTCTTTGCAGTGCTCGAGGTCGCGCTGAATTACCTCGGGGTCGTAGGCGCGCGCGCCGATCCAGTGCTCGAAGTAGTCGCCGTCCTCCGTGCCGATGCCCGACGACGGCATGTAGTTGACCCCGTGGGCTCGCCAGCGTTTGCCGTCTACGATGAAGTCGCCGTCTTTCGCGGTCAGGAACGACTTGTCGGCCTTGGGTTTCCAGACGTGGACCTCGTGCTCGACCTGGTCGAGCACGCGCGTTCCCTCGAGCACACGGACCTCCGCGCGGAACCCGCCCTCGGGCCAGCGGTCCGGGCGCCAGGTGCCCTCGACCTCCTTTTCCTCGCCGGGCGCCAGCGATAGCGGCCACGTCTTGCTGACGGCCACGTCGCCGGTCTTGGGGTCGATCAGCAGCATGTCGGCTATCAGGCCGTTATACGCCTCGCGGCCGAGATTGGCGGCGCGCAGGCCAAGCCGGATGGATTGGTCCTCAAAGTAGGTGTAGAAGCTCGCGCCGCCGTCCATGATGTACACGCCGTCCCGCATCTTCTGCGCGATCTGCCGGACCATCGCCTGCGCTTCGGGCGTCTGGAACCAGGCCGCGTCGTCGACGCCAAAGCACGCCCACTGGCCGCCTTGGAACGGGCCGCCGCTGTGCGCCATCAACGCCACGGGCGCCCCGCGCCACTCGCCGTCGGCGCTGTACGCCTCGACGAGGGGAATCCAACGCCACACGCGGCCCTTGCCGAATCCGCCGCCTCCGGGACGCGGCTGAGGAGACCGGAGGGATTTGGGATTTGGGATTTGGGATTTTGGATTGATCAGAACCTGATCGTGGCGGGGTTCGAGGCGGGCGACGTCGGTGCAGTCGAAGAACTTGTAAGCCGGGGAGAGCAGGTCGAAACGCGGCAGGTTCGGGCTGGCGAGGATCTGCTGGTGTTTCTGGGTCATCCTGGCCGTGCCGAAGGCGCTCACCCACCATTCCTGCGGGCCGGGCGTTGTGCCGGTGTGGGTGAAGGCCAGGCCGATCTGGAGGCGGAGGGCGTTCTCGGGCCGGAAGACGCCCTTGGCGCGTTCGGGCACGCTCTGCCAGAACTTGAATTGCTCCGGCGCCAGCACATACCGCCGCCACTCGAGGTCCAGCGGCACCGTGGCAATCCAGCGCGACCCGTCCTTCTCCTGCCATTCGACGGACAGGCTGCGCGTCTCGGGTCCGCCCTTGGCCGAGAACACGGTGAGCGTGTGGCCTTCGGGGAACGGCTCTTCCACCGCGGGCGGCCCGAAGTTGTCCCAGTTGCGCAGGTCGTCGAGCCGGGCGTGCAACGACCGCCGGCCCGGCGCCGGACCCTCGCCAACGGTCTCGTAGACCGCGTCGATGTCCTCGGGGAAGTGCCCGCGCTGCCAGCCCGCGACGTCGTCGGGGGCGAAGTCGAAGAGCACGTGCTCCGGCAAGGCCGCGGCATGCGCGCGCTCGTAGGCGTCGCGGGTGACCCATTCGCCGTCGATGCGCAGGAGCAGATCGCGCCACAGCGGCGGGTTCATGGCGATGATGTTGCCGCCGCCGTCGAGGTAGGCTTCCACGGACGCGACCGACGAGGCGGGCAAGGCCGCGCCGTTCGGCAGCACGAGCAGGTCGAACGCCTCCGCGCGCAGTTGGGCGGCGTCGCACAGCGCCTCGGCGTCCAACGCCGCCACTGCATAGCCGGCGTCCGCCAGCGCTTCGTCGAGGGCGGCGACGACGCCGGCCTCTTCGCCCGGCATGCCACCTCGAAACAACGCCGCCCTGGGCGGGTCCGTCTCTGCCCAAGCGGTGCTTGCAGGAAACAACCCGAGAAACATGAGCATTATCGTCCTTTTCAAACCAATCATCTCCTCTTTGTAGCCCCTTCGACTATACCAGAATCGCCGGTGGATTCCCCCTCGTTTCTGCCGAACCCATCTGCTAGACTCAGCCAGGTTACTGCGGAAAACAGAGGTTCAACACCATGGGGGTGATGGCATGTCGGCGCAATGGCTCGCTGCCGTTTTGACCGTGACGATCATCTTTTTGGGATGGGCCGCCTGTGCGGAGTGGCCGCCGCGGCGCGACCTCAGCCGCGACCCGATGCCCGTCCCCTACCTCGAGGGTCCGCCCGCGGAGATCGCCATCGACGTCGGGCGCCAGTTGTTCGTCGACGACTACCTCATCGAAGAAACCGACCTGAGACGGACGTGCCACGCTGCCCGCTACATCGACGGCAACCCCGTCCTGACGCCGGACAAACCGTGGGAGATGGATACGAAGTCCCGCGACCTCCCCGCGCCTACGGCCATGGTGTTCAGCGACGGCGTGTGGTACGACCCCCAGGACAAGCTCTTCAAGATGTGGTACATGGGGGGCTACGTCAAGTCCACCTGCTACGCGACCTCGAAGGACGGCATCCACTGGGACAAACCGGAGCTCGACATCGTCGCGGGCACCAACATCGTGCAGGCCATCGGCCGCGACTCGAACACGGTGTGGCTCGACCTCGAGGAGAAGAACCCCGCCCGCCGCTACAAGCACTTCGTCTATGAGCACCCTGGTGGCGGCGGCGCGTTGTCCGTCTATTTCTCGCCGGACGGCATCCATTGGGGCGAGCGCGTGGCCCGCAGCGGGCCCCTCGGGGACCGCAGCACGGTCTTCTACAACCCTTTCCGCAAGAAGTGGGTCTACGGCATTCGTGCGTACCAAGGCGGGGGCCTGGGCCGGTTCCGCCGCTACTGGGAGCACGCAGACGTGCTCGAAGCCGCCAACTGGTCCGCTGATGAGCCGCCGTTCTGGGTCGGGGCCGACAGCCTGGACCCGAGCCGCGACGATCTCGAGACGCCGTGCGAGTTGTACAACCTTGATTGCGTGGCATACGAGGGCCTAATGATTGGCCTTTTCAGCATCTGGCGCGGACAGCCGAAAGACCGCGCCAAACCCAACGAGATCTGCGTCGGCTTCACGCGCGACGGCTTCCACTGGCATCGCCCCGTACACGAGGCCTTCATCCCCGTGTCCGAAACGTACGGCGACTGGAACTGGGCCAACATCCAGTCCGCGGGCGGGTGCTGCCTGGTCGTGGGCGATGAGCTCTGGTTCTACGTCAGCGCCCGGGCGGGCGTGAAGGGCTCGGGGGCCTCGGGGGTCTGCACGACGGGTCTGGCCACGTTGCGCCGCGACGGCTTCGCCTCGATGGACGCGGGCGCGGACGGCGGCACGCTCACCACGCGGCCGGTCCGCTTCAGCGGCAAGCACTTGTTCGTCAACGTCGACGCACCAGAGGGCGAGTTGCGGGTCGAAGTGCTCGATGCCGAGGGCCAGGCCATCGCGCCGTTCACGCGCGAGAACTGTACGCCGGTGTCCGCCGACAAGACGCTGCAGCCGGTCCAATGGCAGGGGGCCGACGACCTGTCCGCGGTGGCAGGCACCCCCGTGCGCTTCCGTTTCCACCTGCGCAACGGCCGGCTCTACAGCTTCTGGGTCAGCCCCGACGCTTCGGGCGCCAGCCACGGCTACGTGGCCGCGGGCGGGCCTGGGTTTACGGGGCCGACGGACACGGTGGGCGCCGCGGGCTACGCGACACCGTAGAGCGGCCGGGCCTATTCGTCGTGGTCCGGGCCGCGCTCGCGGCGGTTCACGACGGGCAGCGCGTCTTTGATGGAGCGTACGTGGACGTCCCGCTGGGGGAAGGCAATCTCGATGCCGGCCTCGCGGAAGCGCTTGTCGACAGCCATGTGCAACTCATGGCGGACTTGCAGGAAGGACTCGATGTTCGGGCAGAAGACGCGCAGCTCGAAGTCCAGGGAGCTGCTTCCGAAGGCCATGAACAGCACCTTGGGCTCGGGATCATCCAGAACCAGCGGGTGGTCGCGGGCGACCTCTCGCAGGACCTGCACGGCGCGCTCTGTGTCGGAGCCGTAGGCGATCCCCACGGGAACGGTGAGCCGCAGAATCGAGTCCGACAGCGTCCAGTTGACCAGTTGCCCCGTCACGAACTCCTTGTTGGGTACGATGAGTTCCTTGCGGTCCCAGTCGGTGATGCGTGTGGCCCGCATCCGGATTTGCGACACCGTGCCGTGGATGCCGCCGATGGTCACGGTATCGCCCAGCCGTATGGGCCGCTCGAACAGGATGATGATCCCGGACACGAAGTTGGCGAAGATCTCTTGCAGGCCGAAGCCGAGGCCGACGCCCATGGCCGCCACGAGCCACTGGACTTTGCCCCAGCCGAGCCCGATGGCATTGAAGACCAGTACGGCGCCGATCACCATGATGGCGTAGCGAATGACCGTCGTGACGGCATAGCGTTCCCCCTTGGCCAAGGGGAGGCGCTGCAACAGGCCGATCTCGAGCATCCCCGGAAGGTTCCGGACCACGATGACCGTGAGACAGCCGATGAACACGGCCAAGGTCAAATGGGCCAGGGTGATCGGGGCGAGGACCTCCCGGGCGCTGGTCACCGGGGTACCGTCGGCCGCGGTGATGGTCTCGCTCACGACCTGGGTGGTCTTCCAGAGTTCGACCCGTTCGAGGAAGCCCAGGGCCGGCAGCACGTCGGCCCAGATCATCCAGAGACCCGCCAGAAAACCGAACAGCAACAGACTGCGCAACAGACGCTGCGACTGGGCATCGACCTGGACCAGGTCGATTTCGGGTTCTTCTTCGGCGGGGGCTGCTCCGGCGTCCTGTGCCCGCCTGAGTTCGCGGGCCTTGCGGCTCTGCTCGATGGCGAGCCGCCGCCGGGCCAGCAGCAGCCAACGCAATACCAGGCCGCGCAGCACCAGCATGAGGAAGCCGAACACGACGGTGCTGTGGATCCGCCAGGTCAGACGCAGCGCCGTATAGAAGTATCCGACGCAGGCCATGCCAGCCAGTGCCAGCAGTCCCGCGAGCACGGCAATGTACAACAGGTCGTAGAGCCGGGTCTCGCTCGATCCTCTGGCCGCGCGCACCGCCTGGGGCAGTGCGCCCCGTTTGGGGTGCAGCAGTTGGCGCGCGATCACGGCGAAGCCCACCATGGCCACGACAAAGGCCACACGCCCGAGCGACTCGCCTTTGCGTTCGTCGAGGGACCATTCGAGGGCCGACGTCAGAAACACGGCCGCCAACCCGATAAGGAGCGCCCAGAAGAGGCGGTTCCGCAGGACGCGCATCGGGAGGGCAGGCCACCCGAAGTGCGCTTGCGCCAGGCCGTGATCGCGCAACACGGCCCTCGGGAATCCGAAGGACACGCCGACAATCGCCATGCCCAGAAGCCCCGCGGACATGGCATGCTCGAAGTCGCCGCCCAGGCGGGCGGCGCCGAGGCGCCAGGCCGCGAAGGCCAACACTGCCGGCACACACACGGAACACAGGGCGGCGTCGAGCAACGCCTCCGAGGTTGTCCTGAAGGAGCGGCAGGTCGACTTAGTCGCAAGGGTCGCGATCTGCTCGGTCCGCTTCACGGCGCGGCGCCGCGCGATGAGGAGGCCCAGCCATGCGACAAGGGCCAGGCCGTAGGCGACGGCATGCTCGGCGGCGTCCTTGCCGAGGGCGGTGGCGGCCTGAACCCAGTTTCGCGCATCGAGCAGCCACCGCGCCGCCAGCCAGCTTTCGCGCAGGTCCGACAGCCCCAGGGCCTGCCCGCTCCGAACCCAGAGGACGTGTTCATTGACGTAGGCAGAGAACTCCTCGAGGACGTCGACAAGCTGTTGCTCTCGAAGCTGCAGCTTGAGCAGCAGGTCCACATAGGAGCGATAGTCGCCTACCAGATCGCCCAGATACACGCGCTGGCCGTTGAGCAGGTCTCGAAGCAGTGTGGCGATTTCGGCACGCTGGTCTTCGGCGGTAGTTGGGGCGAGCCCGTCGAGGGCCTGCTCGATGAGGCCCTCGACGTCGGCGCGTGCGGCGCGCTCGTCCTGCAGCTCGATTTGTCTTGATTGCGCGTTGGCGAGCGCGTCGTTTCGCGTGCGGATATTGCGGCGGTGACCGCGTGGGTTGGGCATGTCGCGCCGGCTGTTGCGCAACAGCAAGCCGATGGCATTGTTGAGGCCGGCGGCGTCTACCTTGGCTTTAAGCGAGGTGAACTCGGATTGGACCTTGGCGAGTTTCTCGTCAAGACGTCCTTGTCCCGCGTTGGCATCGGCGATCTTGCCCGCCAGCCCCGCGGCGCCCGTCCGCTCTTGTACGAGCTTCGCATTTTCCGCGGCCAAGGCCTCGGCGAAGTCGCGCACCTCCGGGCTGGCCTGACTCGCACGCAGAATCGCTTCGCGTGCCTGGGCGGCGGCTTGTTGCGTTTCGGCCTGCCGGGCGGCGGCCACCCGGTCGCGCAGGAGCTTGACCAGCTTGTCGCTTTGCGAGACGTCGCGCGCGGCGCGGTCCTGTCTCAGGGGGAGCAGGCGCCCGCGGGCGTCATAGCTCAGCAGTTCCTGCTTGCAGGCGCCTTGCTCGGCCTCGATGGCCAGCACCCGCGCCCGGGACAGGGCGCGCCGGGCTTCGGTTACCTCCGCGGGTTCGCCCGCCGCGGCGGGGGTATCCAGTTGGTCCCGCGCCTCGGACAAGCGCTGGTCTATGAGCGCCAACAGCTCCGGCAGTTTCTTGCTGCGCTCGGCCCGGCGGCCCGGTTCCTGATCGAGGTCGGTCCGGGCCGTTCTGGAGGCCTCGAGCTTGGCTTCCGCTGCGGCCAAGGCGGCCTCCAAATCGGCGAGTGCGGCATCGTCCGCCAGTGTGGTTGTGGGGGGCTGGGGCGGCTCACTGAGTGCCGCCTCGATTCGCTTGAGCAACTCAGGCGCTTCCAGCCGCGCCCGCTCGAATTCGGCCGCTTTCTGTGCCCACTCGTCGCGGATCCGTAGCTGCTCGAGGGCGCTGGTGTACAGTTCCGTGAGGCGGGTCTGCGTGGCTTCATCCAGGCCAGTGGATTCCTGAACGTTCTTGAGCTTGGCCTCGAGGTCGGCCACGGTGACCGTCTCGACCGGGGCGGGGGTCGTTGCCTGTGCCCAGGCCGGCGGCATCAGGATCGAGAGCGCCGCAATGACAAGCGCCCCCAAGAAGAGCAGCA
>Ga0114930_10005703_pt1 | contig 10181 bp, 8 predicted proteins | sample AnhtaG_FD_87300 | JGI IMG/M metagenome (GOLD analysis project Ga0114930, IMG submission 87300) | Deep subsurface microbial communities from Anholt, Denmark to uncover new lineages of life (NeLLi) - Anholt_01485 metaG | ecosystem: Environmental > Aquatic > Marine > Oceanic > Sediment | place... | reverse complement strand
GATCGGATCGCCAGCGCATTTGCCCAATCCGAACCGCCGGCTCGTCCCCGGCCGCACAGACAAGGGTACAATCCGTACACAAAGTTATTTGCGTCCCCGCCATGGAGTATCACGTTACCTACGAGTACAGTTTGTGCAATGCACCCGACGATTACATCGGTACGGTGCCATCCCAACTCGTCCAGGAAGTACCAAGCAACATCCCGCCTGTCCTGTTGCCAGAATTCATCAAAAGCCGGATCCTTGAGCGCTCGCCCCAGATAGGGAATATTCGTCGCCTCCAGATCCTGCGCCCTGCGTCGACTGTCTCCCCATTGGAATAAAGGCATTGCCAAATGCCGGGAGCGTGCGCATAACCTCGGGGCTCTGCCCTATATGCTCACCCTCACCACGACAGCCAAGCCGGAGGCGTCGTCGAAGTATGGGCGTCGGCGCCATTCGTATTCGTCATCGCTCTCCTGAACATCATCAGGCCAGGTGTTTCGACGAAGCTGAAACCATTCGTCGGGAGCCGAAGCAACCTCCGCACCCTCAAAACACTGGTACCTCACGAGGCAAGTTAATCGCGATGTACAAGGATCGGGCAGCCTGTCTCCTGACGGAACGCGTTCGCCATTTTGCCCGCAGGCGGTGCCAACGGCGCACGGTGGTGGAAATTAGCAAGCATGGGTGGCGCAGCACACGACGAGCGCAAACGCGAACCCAGCAGCGTCGCTGACGCCAGACCCGAATCACGGGAACGGCAGTGGACTATCGCGGCGAGCGTCGGCAACGCCGCCCCGGGCATACAGATTCCGGATTTGATATCGTGACGAACGGGCGGTCGGTGTCATCTCATCCTTAACCTGACCCGACCATAGTCACAGCTCGTCTGCGAAAGGAAGGGCGGATATGGACGTAGCGACAATCGGATTTACCAGAAAGTCTGCGGAGACGTTCTTTGGTCTGCTGCGTAAGGCTGAAGTTCGGACACTGCTGGATGTGCGCCTGAATAACGTCTCACAACTCGCCGGGTTTGCGAAGAAGCCCGACCTCAAATACTTTCTGTCGGAACTGCTCGGCGCCAGGTTTATCGAACTCCGTGACCTGGCACCCGAGAAGGAGATGCTCAAGCGATATCAGAAAAAGGAACTCAGCTGGGAAAGCTACGCTGCGGAATACCTTGAGTTATTGGCAACACGTCGAGTCGAGACCAAACTCGATATAGCCCTGTTCGATAAGGGATGCCTCCTGTGCAGCGAAGACAAGCCGCATCACTGCCACCGCCGGCTCGCGGTTGAATATCTGAATTCCCAATGGGATAACAGGTTAAAGGTAACGCACCTGTTTTAACAGGACCTCTGACGGCTGGAGCCTTCCAGATGCCGTTGGAGTTAACGTCGCACGCAGCCTTGAGCCGGACGATAGTCTGGGCAGAAAAGGCAACAGCCAGTACATTGAGATACCGAAGGTACAGATTTTTTGGGGGCTATCCCGCCGGGCAGCGATGCCCGGAAAATACGATCGAGCACATTGCGCAGGCTGACGAGCCCCACAATTCCCACGGCGAAACCGCGATAGCCACCTTCTGTGCCCGCGTCAATTCGATGACAACGTGCACGCCTATAAGACCCACACCGAACGCGTCTCGCAACTTGCGACTTGCCATCGAAATGACGGCGATCCCTGCAGTCACCTTCAGGCATAGCAACCCCGTATCAGCAGAATTGCGGCCTTTCTTGTCGCGTCCAAGTACACGTCCTGGTGCTTGACCATCCAGTTACGCTGCGCCTGCTCAGGCTGCTCTCCTCCGATGGCTTTTCAGCCACCCGGTGAAATGCGAAATCCAGTGCCGACGACCGCCGCGACAAAGTCCATGACACCATCGCGATCAGCGCGAGCGTCAACGTGACGCCGGGATGCTGCAGTACGCATGGCGTCCCATGACCCAGATTGCAAGCGGTGCCCCGATAACCGCGCCGCGTCGATATCTCGTGACCGCAAATCCTGTAGCCATATTGCGCCAGTCAGAGCACCACTTGATCAGTGTCGATTCAGCCGGGATATAACCGACCCCTGCGCTATCCTGATACCGTTCGCGTGTATGGGACCTTGCACCCGATGGGTGCGGGCGTTTGCAATAACCTCATGCTCGAGGCCAGGAAGCCCGATAGTGGTCCACTCCAGCAGGAGTGCACCACTATCAGGTTGTAACCAATTGCCCTGTTTCACCGACAGAGGAATAGATCGGGGCTGCCCGATCTTCGCCTTATCGGCCGCCTTCAACGACCGAAAGATAGTTCTTCACCGAGGTAACGCCCGGTACCTGGCCTGCGATCGTGGCCGCGTTTTCAATGTCTTCCTGACGGGCGACTTCACCGGCTAGACCAACTTCTCCGTGCTTGGCAATCACCCGAACGTCGACGGTATCGATTTTCCCTTTCACGAGGGCATCGCGCACCTGACGCTCCAGCAAGTGATTTGCTTTTCTTTCTGCGGCCCGGGTGGCGTGCGTGCTCGAAGCCGGAGTTTGCGCAAAGGACATCAAAGGTTGAACGGAAAACGTAAGCACTACAGACAATGTGGCGGCTGCCACCAAACGACCAGCGATCGGCTTCATGCCAAACTCCGTGGGGTTGAATTTCGTGGTCCCGTATCCGGGAGAGACTTCGCCGGCGAACGACTGTAGCTGAAATGCACGGACCGGCGTGCGAGAGATAATACTTGCCGACGAAGTGCAGGTGCAAGCGGGAAACGTGAAGGTCGCCTGGCTCGCTTCACGTTCCACGGCAAGGTGTTCTGGCATGCCGCAACGCCTGAAAGAGTCTGTGAAGCGGTGCAGCGCTTCATTGAATGCGACGGATTCGATCATATGATCATGCCTGAAAAGGTTGCTCCAACCTCCGCATAGGCGTTCGTTCACGTAAGCTGATAAGGACGAACAGGTACAACCGGTTTGGGCATGGGACATCTGCATAGCTCGAGTACGGAGCGTTCAATATTCCGCGACATCGCATCGAGCGCAAGCGCGTTGGGGGCAACGCTGAACGGATCGGCAACTTCGCTCGCGATCGCCTCAAGTGCGATCAACGTATAGGAAATGAAGACACAGAGCAACGGAGTAAAGAACTCCGTGGAATCCACGAGTCCGAACGGCAGCAATACGCAATAGGAATAGACCGTCCGATGTAGCAAGACGTTATACGCAAAAGGAATGGGCGTGGAGGCGATGCGCTCGCATCCGCCCAACGCCTTGCCAAGTTCGTCGAGCTGCGCATCGAACATCCACAGCTTCGCATCGGACGTGTTGATGCGGCGATTCGGAACCGTGAGTTCACGCCGTATCTTGTTGAGAATGAACATCGGCTTGTAGACCACCCCGCTCAACTCCTCAGCCTGTTCGCGACCAAGGAGACGCTGAATATCCGCCGTGGAATCGGTGGCACGCAGTTCGTGCTTGAGGGTATACACAAAGGCAATGACTTGCTTTGCGATACGCAAGGTATCCGCATGTTCGGGAACATAGCAGAGTATCTGCGAAGTGAGCGATCGCGACGCGATCAGCAGATTGCCCCAGAGGTGCCGCGCTTCGTTGAAGCGCTCATAACTGGCATTGTTTCGGAATGCAAGGAAGATAGCCAGTGCGACACCGAACAGCGTAAAAGGCGCGGTATTAAGGGGAATCTTTTCCCCGAACACGCGGCCGTGCGTAAACACGGCAAGCGTGCTCACAACCGCCATGAAACACAGTTGTGGAATGATCGATGAGAGGACCGATCCGTTCCAGACGAACAGCAAACGGAACCAGTTTTCTCGGGGTCGAACGATCATGATCGTACTTTTTCTTGTGAGATAAAGTGGGCTGCCAGCGCCAGCGCCAGCGCCAGCTTCGATTCGTGTGCGTAGCTCGACTGGGCACAAATTCGAATCGGTTGTGCGACGTGAATGACGAGGATATTGCGACAGTTCCTGTCACGGCGCGAGGCGTGCATGATCAATCCAAACGCTCGCGCTGGCGCGAGCGGGAGTCTCGCCGATCTTGCAGGCGCCAGGAAGTCACACGCGCTTCAGTGATAGCCATGATCCCCTTCGCGAACCTTGCCACGGAACACACGATATTGCATGGCGTTGTAGACGAGTATGACCGGTAGCACGATGATCGTGCCCACGAGGGCAAAGGACTGACTTGAGTGGCTCGACGAAGCGTCCCAGATTGTGAGTGACGGCGGAATGATGTAAGGCCAGATGCTGATGATAAGGCCCGTATAGCCGAGAAAGCAGATCGCCAGGGAGAGCAGGAAGGGTGTCGCTTCATGGCGCCGAGTGAGCGAGCGATAGATGCCCAGCACGCAGAGCACGACCAGAACCGGCACCGGCAGGAACCAACCGAGATTGCCGCTAAAAAACCAGCGGTGCCTCACGGCAGGCAGGCCCAGCACGGTCCAGAGACTGACGATTGTGATCGCGAGAAACAGCACGGCAATGAGCGGGCGCATTACCTCGCGCATCCTGCGCTGCAATTCACCGTCCGTCTTCAGGATCAGCCAGCCGCAACCGAGCGTCGCATAGGTGAGCAGCACGCCGAAGCCGCAGAACACGCTGAATGGCGAGAACCAGTCGAACGGGTCGCCCGCGAACTTGTCATCGACGATCTTGATACCCTGCAGGAGCGATCCGAGCGTGATTCCCTGGCACATTGCCGCGAGCGCCGAGCCCCCGATAAAGGCGAGATCCCACGCGTGCTGCGTGCGCGTGGCCTTGGCGCGCAACTCGAAGGCGGCGCCGCGGAAAATCAGGCCCACCACCATGAGGATCAGCGGCATGTAGTTGGCAGGCAACAGCGTCGAATACACCACGGGAAACGCGCCATAAAGAGCGGCACCCCCAAGCACGAGAAACGTTTCATTGCCGTCCCACACCGGTGCGACGGTATTCAGCATTACCTCGCGTTCACCCTTGCCCTCGAAAAAGGGGAATAGCAACCCGACACCGAGGTCGAAACCGTCGAGCATCACATAAATGAATACACCGAGTCCGATGATGGCAGCCCAGATAACCGGAAGGTCGATTTGCATGGTCTTACTCTCCCACAACGGCATCGAGCGTGCGATTGTGCAATCCCGGATATTTGAGCGATTCGGTGCCTTCGACACCACTCGCCGGGCCCTTCTTCATCATCTTGAGCATGTAGTAGATGCCCGTTCCGAACACGAGAAAATAGACGATGACGAAGATCAGTAACGAAACGCCGGCCTGCTGTGACCCGATGGGCGAAATCGAATCGGCGGTGCGCAAGACGCCATACACGGTCCACGGCTGCCTGCCGACTTCGGTGGTAATCCATCCCGCGAGCAAAGCCAGGATGCCGGACGGCCCCATGCAGAACACAAACCATTGAAACCAGCGCGCTTCGTAGAGGCGCCCGCCGCGACGGAGTATGAGGCCTAGCACGGCAGTCAACAGCATCAACATGCCAAGACCGGCCATGACGCGGAACGTCCAGAATATGATTGGCGAGAACGGGCGATCCTCCGGCGGGAACTCCTTGAGTCCGCGGATTTCGCCATTCCAGCTATGCGTGAGAATCAGACTGCCGAGATGTGGCACCTTGATGGCGTAACGCGTCACTTCGGCATTCATGTCGGGCAGACCGACGAGATTGAGCGCGGTGCCACCGTGCTCTGTCTCCCAGAGCCCTTCGATCGCGGCGATTTTCGCGGGTTGATACTCACGCGTATTGAGACCGTGTGCGTCGCCGACAAAGATCTGAACCGGAGCGAGAAGAAGCAATATCCATAGCGCCATCGAAAAGCTGCGTTTGACCGGTACGTCACGCCGCCCGTGCAACAAGTGCCACGCTCCGCAAGCCGCAACAATAAAGGCGGCCACGATAAAGGCGGCGATCGTCATATGCGCCAGACGGAACGGGAACGAAGGGTTGAAAATCACTTTCCACCAGTCGACGGGAACAATGCGGCCGTTCTGTATTGCATAGCCCTGCGGTGTTTGCATGAAACTGTTCGACGCGAGAATCCAGAAGGTCGAAATCAGCGTGCCGACCGCGACCATCAATGTGGCGAAGAAATGCGCCTTCGGGCTCACACGGTTCCAGCCGAACAGCATCACACCGAGAAATCCCGCCTCGAGAAAAAACGCAGTCAGGACTTCATAGGTCAGCAACGGTCCCGTAATATTTCCAGCAACCGTCGAGAAGCCACTCCAGTTCGTGCCGAACTCGTACGCCATCACGACGCCTGAGACCACCCCCATGCCAAAACCTACCGCGAAGATTCTCGACCAGAAGCGGTACATATCCTTATAAGCCGCGTCGCCCGTGAGCAGCAAGCGCCACTCGAGAACGGCGAGGAAACTTGCCATGCCGATGCTGATTGCCGGAAAGACGATATGAAACGAAACCGTGAATGCGAACTGCAGCCTGGCGAGATGGAATGCGTCAAAGATATCCATGATTGTTTTGAACTCCTGGTGACGACTTTATTTGCATGTCCAAGACATTCCGGCCGGTAAAACAGTCCTCCGGCAGTACTACCCCGAGCGGGTAAGGCGGGCTTCCCGCCGCACGCGCGACGTGAACGGGCACAGACTTGTAGGAGGATGTACTACTCATGCAGTGGGTCATCTGGTTGACGTCTCCACTCCCGCGAGGACTGTTGATTACCCGGGCTGCCACGCCCCAGGTTCCTCTTGCCAATGCCCGGTGCTCCCCGGAGGATTTCGCAATGGCGATCTTCCTCGCCCGACTTCAGGTCATGCAGTGGAGACGCATGCGCCCGGGGAGCAATTCCCAGGCGATCCGACAGGGAGTCCATCGCTGCATAGTCCCGGCTTAAATCCCCCTCGGTCATAAACGCGAACTGCAGCAGGGTTCGCGGAACTGCAATGAGAGGATACGGGCGCGCATGCAGCTCGCCGACGGCCGCGGCCCGATCCTCGTGAGCCGGCATGCCATATACGGTCGGGGACGCCTGCTGGGCCGCTTTGGCTAGAACTGGCTCGTTCATGATGACCTTGATTTTTCGTCGAAGCGAAGCGCTCAGGCCTCGCGGTACGTACCTTTTTGCCTGGCTACGTTTATAGCCGGCGCATCCATCAGCCCGGGGCAGACAGTTGCAGGGTTCCAGCTGGAGTTCCTGCCGACAATTGTCGACCGGCGTCATGCACGAAGGTGGCGTTGCCGCTTTCAATCCCCGAAGACACGAATGCTGCGAAGCCCGGCGCGGACCAGCCTTGTTGCGGCGAGAGCTTGATGTGAACGAAGTACGGACGCATGAAGCTGGCTCTGATCCACCGCGAAGCGGTTGAAACCCACGCCGCGCTCGCTTATTGCAGCCAGCATCAACCCTTGGAGTGTCAGTGACCGAACGTCGACCTTCGCGCTTTGAGCTACATATGCGCTACATGTCTATCCACGTCGACATTAACGGCCCGTTCTGACTTCGTCAGAAGATGAAAAATCGCATTTAACTTGCAACAGGTCAAACTCGAAAATTCTATGATTTGATAGCCCGCACCTATCATCGCCCTTCGGACAGGTCATTAGACAATTCATGTGGCCTGAATCGTGCCGTTTGAACCGCCACGGATCCACGGCGAGTCTGCCGAGTGAGCACGTCCTAAGGGTGTTTGGGAGTGCCGACCCTGGCCAGCTAAATCCTGAAGATGTCCGGCTGCGCAAGCGTAGCCTGATCTTATGAGATTATGCAGGGCACGCCTGGTCGGCGAGCACCTCCCGGCACTCGCCAAATTCGATATCAACCCTCGTTAAAGCAGCGACTACATGAAGATAAATTGACGATAAAGCCCGTTCAACTGATCGCGGGTATCTTCAATTTTCTTTTCGTCACCAGCATCCGTGAATTCAAGCAACCTCTCCTCCTTTTTCGTAATCTGGTCACAGAGGTCTGAAAGATTTTTACAGAAAGCCACCGAATGAACCGAAGCGTTCTCTTCCGGTTCAACGTGTTCGGAAGCCAGCTTTCGCACAGACGAAGCTGGCACGATTCCGTTTTCTTCATTAAATTCGATCTGCTTCTTTCTTCGGCTGCCTGTCTCATCCATTGCCTGTTTCATCGCCGGCGTGATGCCATCGGCATACAGGATCGCCCGGCCTTCTTCGTTGCGGGCAACGCGGCCGATCATCTGGATAAGGGCCTGTGCCGAGCGCAGGAAGCCTGCATGATCCGCATCGAGAATGGCCACTAAAGCAGCCTCCGGGATATCCAAGCCCTCCCGCAAAAGGCTAATCCCGATCAACACATCAAATTCCCCCTCGCGAAGCCCATTTATAATTTCTATGCGATCTTCGGTCTTTATGTCAGCGTGCAGATACCGGGAACGAATGCCCCGCTCTGTCATAAAATCGTTGAGCTCCTCGGCTGCTCTTTTTGTCAGCGTGGTGACCAGGACCCGATTTTTGTTTTTCACGCATTTTTTTATCTCGACGAGCAGATCGTCTATACATCCATCCGTTGTCCGCACTTCCACTTCTGGATCCAGCAACCCGGTCGGCCTGATAATTTGGCTAACAAATCGGCCTTTCGAAATCGCCAATTCGTAGTTTCCGGGGGTCGCCGAAACAAAGATAGTCTGAGGTTTGACCTTTTCAAATTCCTCAAAACTTAACGGACGATTGTTTTTTGATGACGGCAGCCGGAAGCCGTAGTCGATCAGCGTATCTTTGCGACTCTGGTCACCCTTATACATTGCCGAGATTTGCGGGACCATCACATGGGACTCGTCGACAAACAGCAGGCCATCCGTTGGCAGATAGTCGAGCAAGGTGTTTGGGGGCAGCGCAGGGTCCCGGCCGTTCAGATAACACGAATAGTTCTCCATCCCGGGGCAATAGCCAAGCTCCCGCATCATTTCGACATCACCTGTAATCCGCTCGTACAATCGATCCGCTTCTACGAGCCGGTTTTCGCTATTGAGCTCAGCAACTCGCGCTTCCATTTCTGCGAGTATTTTGATCGTGGCCGAGTTGACCCTGTTCCTGGGTGTTGCAAAAAGCGTCTTCGGAGAAACCAGATAATGATCAATTTCCCCCAATTGGGCTCCCGTGGCAGGATCTATCCAGTGAACGGATTGCACAGAATCATCGAGCAACTCCACGCGGACGGCCCTATATTCAGAATCCGCCGGAAAGATGTCAACTGCATCGCCTCTAACCCGGAACGTCCCGCGCTTGAGCGTGCGTTCGACACGCTCGTACTGCAGTCGAACGAGGCGACGAATGAGTTCCCTGGGTCGGAAACTAATTCCTCGAGACAGCGCAATCTGCAGTTCGCGATACCCATTGGGATCCCCGAGTCCATATATTGAAGACACCGAAGCGACGACGATCACGTCACGACGTTCAATCAGAGACTTCGTCGTGGACAGGCGCAAGCGTTCAAGATGATCATTGATCGCCGAGTCCTTCTGAATAAAACGATCACTGCCCGGCATATACACTTCGGGCTGAAAGAAATCATAGTAGGAAACAAAGAATTCAACCGCATTTTCAGGAAAGAACTGCTTCATCTCCTCGTAAAGCTGCGCCGTCAACGTCTTGTTGGGAGCCAGCATCAAGGTCGGACGATTGAGGCGGTGAATGACGTTTGCCATCGTAAAGGTCTTGCCCGAACCCGTGATGCCCTTCAAGGTTTGGTGCTTCGCCCCTTCCTCTATACCTTCTATCAGTCGCGCTATCGCTTCGGGTTGATCACCTGCCGGAGTATAGGCGGAGTGCAAGATGAAAGTACCAGTTGGCATTGGAAAACCTCCCTGTTGAACATCGCGAAGCCAGAGTATCCCGGCGAATGGGGTCATGCTAATCCAGAACCGCTTTCCGGCCGACGTGGAAGCACCCGGCTCATCGGAAACGTTTCGGCGCGCCGCCCGAATGGCTGATCTCAGTGTATAGCACCGCTGCCACGCGGGTAGGCTGTCCGCCCCCCCGCCCCCTAAGGCCGCACCAGCGAGCACCGGGGTTAGCATCCCGTAGATGGGTGTACGCCCATCGGATCCCGAGACAGGCCGTCACACGGCTTCGGGTTTCCGCGGGCGCACGCTCCTAGCTGGGCGTACCACCCTTATCCTGAGCAGCTGTTGACGGCGGCGTAAATCCGCACATAAATGGCGGCGCAAGGTTGACCAGGACCGTCAACAATGAAGCGCCGTTGACGGCCTCGGTCGGGGTG
>Ga0114930_10005702_pt1 | contig 10183 bp, 11 predicted proteins | sample AnhtaG_FD_87300 | JGI IMG/M metagenome (GOLD analysis project Ga0114930, IMG submission 87300) | Deep subsurface microbial communities from Anholt, Denmark to uncover new lineages of life (NeLLi) - Anholt_01485 metaG | ecosystem: Environmental > Aquatic > Marine > Oceanic > Sediment | place... | reverse complement strand
TGAAGGCAGGTTATGTATTTGACCGCCATCTATTTCCAACTGAAGCAGGAACTCCACAGGGTGGTATAATATCTCCAATTCTGGCTAATATGACTTTGGACAGGATTGAGAAACTGCTTGCAGATAAATACCACAAAAGTAAGAGTGGTAAAATAAATAATCATCATGCTGCAAAATATAACGTGAATTTTTCCAGATATGCAGATGATTTTATTGTTACTGCAAAAACAGAGGAAATAGCTGAAGAAGTTAAAGAATTGATTAAAGACTTCCTTAATGAGAGAGGTCTTGAACTTTCAGATGAGAAAACGTTAATAACCCATATTGATACTGGCTTTGACTTTCTGGGATGGAATTTCAGAAAGTACAATGGTAAGCTTCTTGTTAAACCATCTAAGAAATCAATTGAAAAAGTTACTAAAAATATTAGTGACAAGATCAAGAGAGCAAAAGCATGGAAACAAAAAGAATTAATTGGCATTCTGAACCCAATAATAACAGGATGGGCAAATTACCACCAAACTGTTGTATCAAGTGAAATATTCCACAAAATGGATTATAGAATATGGAATATGCTCTGGCATTGGGCTAAAAGAAGGCACCCAAATAAATCTAAACAGTGGATTGCCAAAAAATACTGGCACACAGTTGGGAATAGAAATTGGGTGTTTTCAGATGAAGATAAAAAACTGAATCTTCTATCAGATACTAAGAAAATCAGACATAACAGATTGAAGTTAGATATGAACCCTTACCTTGATAACGAATATTTTGTTTTACGAAAAATAAAACAAAGAACCAGGAAACTAACAGGTATGGCAAATAAAGTGTGGGACAAAACTACGAAGATATGCAAACCGAAAACTGGGACCATGACAAATAACTGCTGCCCGATTTAAAGGGTTATAAAATGCTTGAGCGGTATGAAGCGAAAGTTTCACGTACCGTTCTTAGAAGAGGGAGAGCGAGTAATCGCTCTTTCTTATTCGGCGACTTGCGGGATGGCTGGTTTATGCTAAATCAATATAATGAAACTAAAAAATCTAGTATTGAAATTTTATATTGGTGCCAAGTCCTAATTTTTTAGTGACAAGATCTGAATAACAATATAGAAAAACTTATCTATATGAATTTTATTTTAACTAAGTGTCCCTTAAACGGGATTCATTAATATAACAAATAAAATGCAAATGATATTATAAACTTGGAGGATTTATGGCAAAATATTGTCAAAAATGTAACCACAGTAATCGCGATAGTGCGAATTATTGCGAACGATGTAATACGAAGCTTAGTCGCACCCCAGGAAATGGTGGCAATTCAGGAAGGGTTAAATGCAGGTTTTGTGATGGAACAGGGAAGGAAAGAGTTTTTGGTTTTATAGAAGTCTGTCACATTTGTGGTGGAAGCGGTACTCTTAGAAGATGAAAGTTTATGGAAAATTTAGATTTTAAGTAGTTAAATCCCCAATTCCAAAGTAGAATTTCAAACAGGCTAAATGCTTTATGGACAACTATTCAGTACAACTTAGATTACAGGGTTTTGCAAAAGAGTATGCAAGAGAAGTGATATATGACGTAGCTAAAAAATTTGATGTCAATGGTGTTACACGAAATAGAGTTGTTCCACATATTTCTTTATTTGGAAATTTTGAGACATTGAATGAAGAAAAAATTATTTCTGAAATTGTTTCAGTTGGTCGTAGATATGACCTGGTTTTTTTCAGAATAAAAGGATTTGGTAATTTTCCTAATAAAAAAAACAAGGTTATTATTTTAGAGATTGAACCTTCTGAAGAATTAGAAAACTTAAGAAGAGACATTTGTCGCAGTTTACCAAAATATTCAACCTCTTATAAACCATTTAATACGAATCATAATTTTAGATTCCATGTTACTGTAGCCAAAGATATTGACTATAAATTTGAGAGAATATGGAACTATATTCAGATGAAAGAGGTACCGTATATAAATCAATATCTTTTAAGAATCACAATATTAAAAAATAGTAAAATCCTATTTGAATATGACCTAATGCAACAAAAATTATTGAATCGCAAACAAGCATTAAATAACGAAGGTTGGAAAAAAACGATTGCGATATTTAAACAAAAAACATCCTATTCTGGTCAAGATATTGGGGATATTAAAAAACATGAAAATATTTGGAATAAAATTAAGAGGTTTTTGAATTAGAAGGATTGCTTTTTATAGGATGCCTCGGATTTTGCGAAGCAATCCGGGGTCCGTGACTACGGAATGGGGATTTATGCTTGGTATTGGTAATAAATTCAAAATAGCATTTTTGAACATCAAAATAGGCGCGAATGGAATAACATAAAATGATAGAAAGTTATTAAAAATATGAAAAGAAAATTAACAAAAACCTATATATAATAATATAAAATTTTACTTGGTGAATTAATGCTTGAAAATTTCCCTGATTTTTTAATTTCGAAAGAGCTACTAATTAATTTAATTGTCGTTGCCACAATGATAGTTTTTCCTTTTCAAGTATTGAGATTAATTTTTAGATCATTGTTTGAAAAAATAACAATAGCCGAAGAAGAAAACAAAAAAAGCTTGAGTGTTAAAATAAATTTTTTCAAAGCCACATTAAATGGATTGGAAAAGGGAACAATAGACACTTTAGAGGATATTAATAATATCTATGAAGGTTTGGGTGGTTCAACATTTAATGATTTTCCTCACCATCAAGATCATCTAAGTAAGTGGCTTAAAGAATTTCTAGTTGAATTAATTTCCAAAGAAAAAGATGAATCATTAGAAGATGAAGTTCTAAAAGACTACCACCAAAAAATATCTAAATATATCCATAAAATCGAGGAAGAATCTCCGTATTCTGACCTTTCTGAAATAGAGAGAAGTATCCTAACGGATATATCCACTTATCTTGAAAATGCTGACAAAGAAAATGCTAAAAGAAAACTATCTGAATTAGCTGGTATGATCCGAACTAGAAGTGATGATTTAAATAAAATTCGAAATACAAATAAATGGGCGATGGGTTTGGCATTAGCAGGAATGGTTTTCACAATAATATTTGGATTATTGACTATTCTTAAATAATTATTTAGAACATTTTCTAACTATGAAAGCGTTTTTTATAAAAAAATTGTTTTTTAATCCAGAATTGCGCCTGAATTATAATATGAAGATCGATGAATCTAATAAAATTGAAACATGAGCATGGACCTAGATGCCCCGGATTTGAGCATTAGCGAAATCCGGGGTCTGTGACTGCGAAAAGGGGGATTTATGCTCGGATGGCTGATTGGCATCCAAAAATCTCCCAAAAATAAAAGATCTAATAAAATATAATACATACATAAAAAAAACCTATTAAATAATTTCTATATTTATGAGCGAAAATATATCAATGGAAATAAAAACAAAAGAAGGGAAGAAAATTTCTCTTGAACCATCCTGCTTAATGGTTTTTATCGATGAAACAGGCAATGATGCATTATCTGATAAAAGATACCCTATTTTTGGACTTGGAGGTTGTGCTGTACTTGCATCAGACTATGAAATGTTAATTAGTATTCCCTGGAATAATTTAAAAAATAATTATTTTGGGGGGGCAGATAAACCATTGCATGCATCAGAACTCAACTCCCCAACCCCAAAACAATTGCAAGCTTTGAATGATTTTTTTAAGGATAATGGTTTTGTTAGGGTTGCAGGAATTATATGCAAAAATACTGCAATAGATAATAACATTGGAATATACGAAATAGCTGCATTGTTTTTACTTAATCGAATATCAAAAATTCGTATGGGGATTATTACTTCTGTTGCACTAATTATTGAGGAGTCAAGTAGAGACCGTAAACTTGTTAAACAATATTTTACTACATATAAAATCAAGACTGAAAATGGGGAAATACCCAACCACTATTTTTTATTAGAAAAATCTTTAAACTTACCGGGATTAGAGGTCGCCGACTTCATAATACATACAGCAGGAGCTCAAGTGAGGAATCGATTTATTCATAAAATTGAAAAAGACCGTAAAGATTTCGAAGTTATTTTCAAGGACGTGGATGAAAAATTAACTAGTTTTGGAGCAATTAGTTCAGCAAAAGAATCATCCTAAAGTAAGTGATTGCGGGATTGGGAGTTTTTAAGCTCGGTAAGCGATAAAAATCAAAAGTTTCCTGCAACTCTAATATCTTTGATCTTATTAACACATTTTATATGCACAACCCTACCACATGATTTGCATATATTACAATAATCAATTGTCCCATCTTTATTGGATTTCGATCTATTGACCGTTCCATTACATACTTGACATCTTTTTACTCGTTGACTTGCGGAATGGAGGATTCATGCTCGAATATCTGATTCTCAAAAAACAATTTCTTAAATTTTGATTGTTTATAGAAATCCTTATTATGTATTGTTCTATTTAATAAATCACGGATTTTTATGAAGTATGAAGCACCTGAAATAGAAAAAGAGGCTTTTAATTGTCCTCATTGTCAAGCATATTCGCATCAGGAATGGTTTCAAGGACAAAAATATGGCATTGGACATCTTATACCAGAATTTAAAATTGCATCATGTTGTCATTGTGATAATAATTCTTATTGGCTAGATGGCAAAATAATTAGTCCAGAGTCTACAGGTATACCTAGTCCAAATGAAGATCTTGATGAAGAAATAAAAATTGACTATTTAGAAGCAGCAAGTATATTCAATAAATCTCCACGAGGAACAGCAGCATTATTAAGGTTAGCAATCCAGAAACTTTGCAAACAATTGGGTGAAACAGGAGATAATATTAATTCTGATATTGCAAGCCTTGTGAACAAGGGTCTTCCTATTCAAGTTCAACAGGCTCTTGATACAGTAAGAGTAATTGGAAATGAATGTGTTCACCCAGGTCAAATAAATCTAAATGATAATCAAGAGATCGCAAAAAAGTTGTTTGAATTAATAAATATAATTGCAAGAATAATGATTACTCAGCCTAAAGAGATTGCAAATATTTACAATTCTTTACCTAAAGAAAAATTGAATGGAATAATAAATCGAGATTCCAAACACAGTTAATTGTAGTGTTTTTCCAAGAAGATTTAATAAACCGAGCGGTGCACATTATAAGAAAACATAAATATTTTAAAAATTACAGTAACTTCAGAAAAAAATGGTGGCACATAAATGAAGAATATTCCTTGTAAATATTTACTATGATTGAAGTTGAAGATGTAAAAAATTGGCTTAGAGACGGCGAAGATTTCGATGCTGCTAGCCTCATTGAACAATGCGAATTTTCCTATAATTATATAGATTTAGCTTTTACTCGAGGAGACCAACATTTTGAAATTTATACACTCAAAATTAATGCACCAAGGATAATTCTTAAAGATTTACCCAAATATAAAACTGAAATTGATAAAATAGAAGCAGCAGTAAAAGAATTAAATGTGGCTGACTCAGATTTCTACATCGAAGATATATATTGGGTTCCACTAAGAGGAAAAACTGAAAGCTCTCCAAGCGATGCAGAAATTAAGAAAATCCTAACAAATGTTGATGTCCCCCATATAAAATCTGCTTGGGAAAAAGCTATTGAAAGAAGATTAAAAGATCCAGATGGAGCACTTACATCAGCAAGGACATTAATAGAAACTGTATGCAAACATATACTCACAAATTTAAACATAGAGTTTTCTGAAAATGGCGATATCAATCAGCTATATTCTCTAACATCAAAAGCACTCGAAATTTCTCCATCGCAAAATATCGATAAAGAATCTAAAAAAGTTTTTGGGAATATAAATGCAATAGTCAGTGGAGTTGCTTTTTTTCGCAATAAACTTGGAGACGCACATGGGCAAAACGAGAAAAATGAACTTTTACTAAACGAACTTAGTGAACTTTCAGTAAATTTGGCTGGCAGCATTTGTATATTTCTTATTAAGGCATTTGAAAAGAAAAAAGACGGGGCAAAAACAACACATAACAAGGTATGAGCGGTTCCGTTCAGTCACTTTTCAATCGAATATAGAATTCTATTAAAACAACTATTAAACTGATGTTTTGAGCATCGTCCTGATGCCTTTGGACCTCTGGTCCGAGGTCGTTGACTACGGGATGGGGGATTTATGCTCCCATAGGGAAATGTTTATAGATTAAACATTTTGTTCATTCTGAAAATAGGCGCAAACTATTGATATGCCTAAATGAAAAACAATTAATTATATATCTATTAAATTGTTAAAATCAATAAAGTTAAAAACAAAAAAAGTTATTGACTAAAAAAATAATATTAATAACTTATCTCAAGGAAGTATGAAGTATGACATTTAATTATTTTCATAAAATCATCGCTAGAATTACTAAATTTATTAGAAATGGTCGAAAACAAAAAAATAGTGTGGAATTATTTTTAACTGACGATGTTTATGGAATTAGTAGAGATCTTCCTTTAAACTATGTTGTGAGAAAATCTGTTGATAACATTCTAATTGACAATTTAAAACGTGGTAAACATATCGTAATATTTGGCAGTTCAAAACAAGGTAAAACATGTTTAAGAAAGAGTTGTCTAGATTCTGGAGATTATAAAACAGTACATTGTCAAAATAATTGGGACCTTGCGAACTTAAATGCTGCAATACTAAAAGCAGCGGGTTATGAAATTACCCAATCAACTAAGACATCAGTAACAGGCACTAAAAAAATCAAAGCAATTTTTAAAGCCCAAGTCCAAAACATTGGTACAGAAGTCGGAAACCAGGACGAAAAACAAGAAACTTTTGAGAAGGAGACAAAAACGATTGAACTTGATATTGAGGATGTAAATGATATAATCCTCGCGCTTAAATCGCTTGAATTTGATAAATTTATTGTTCTTGAAGATTTTCATTATTTACCAACAGAATCACAAAAAAATTTCTCATTTGCTCTGAAAGCGTTTCATGAATCCTCAAATTTTAAATTTATTATTATTGGTGTATGGCTTGAAGAAAATAGATTAATTGTCCATAATGGGGATTTAATTGGCAGGGTGATTTCAGTTAATGCAGATAGATGGGCAAAGCATGAACTTTTAGAAGTTATAAATAATGGAGCTAAATTATTAAACATTAATTTTTCAAAAGACTTTATAAATACATTATTAAACGAAAGTTATGATAGTGTATATATTGTACAAGAGGTATGTAATAATGCCTGCAAATCACAAAATATTACTGAAACTCAAAAAGAATTGAAAGAAATTGGAAATAATATAGATGTTTCTAATTTAATTAAAAGTGTTGTTTCACAGCAAGATGCTAGATATAGAGCATTTATAGCACATTTTTCAGAAGGGTTTCAAGATACTAAATTTGAAATGTATAAATGGTTATTATATCCAATATTAACTGCTGAACTGGCTGAGCTTGAAAATGGTTTATCATATTACCATATAAGGGATAAGATAAAGGAAAAACATCCAAATCGCGAAAATTTGAATATTGGTAATTTAACCCAATCATTGAAATATGTTTCTTCTTTACAAGTTAAGAAAAATATTAAACCAATAATTTTAGATTATGATGAAACAAATAAGAAACTTAATATTGTAGATAAAGGTTTCTATATATGGTTAGACAACCAAAATAGAACCGAATTGTTGGATACTGCAAACATAGATTTATTTGGATAATTTTATTAATTACGATTTATTGAACAATCCATGCGCCTGAATTAAGAATAATAAAGGAAAAAATTCAAGTTAATTTAACTATTGAGCATCCTTTTTGATGCCTTCGGACCTCTGGTCCAAGGTAGTGACTGTGGGATGGGGAAGATAATCTCGGGGAGGCAGTATAATTCCAAAATTACATTTTTCAAATCTTAGGTGCGTAATATCTAATTCTTTTTTTTGGCAAAATTAAGATAAAATAAATATTGATGAATAATAGATGTGCATATTAGAGTTCTATGACTCAAAATGAAGGCTGGACGATGTGAACGAAGATTACCAATTCTGGACAAATATAAAAGGGAACGTCTGGATGAACGGATCTTCAATGCGTGGCATGGTATCTATCCTTACTTGATGAAGGGGAAACCTTTGATATTGGATTGCCTGCAGTGTGGAATTCTTTTCAATATCAAATGCAGAATTTACGCTTCGGAAACATACCAAGGCCGATTGACAGCCGAATAGATTTACAGGTAGGATTTTCACATGGTCAAAACCAAGATGAAGGGTGGTAACGTTTCATTATTGTGGATGCTGAGCTACCATTTAATAAGGTAGAAAAGGTAGTGTTCACAGCAGTAAAAAAGATAATATCATAATAAAAAAAAAGAATCGAAGATAATGGTGGGCTGACCCCCCTATTTTGGAGGGCTCCCTTATTTGGGACTTGCGCTTGCATTCACCGCGCACGTACACACATCGTACCTATGCGCCAACGTTCCTGAAATGAAGGAGTAACCTGACCCTTCAATACTTTGTTCTGTCTTGTGCCACTCACGGCAATGTCAGTCAGCTCCGATCTACGATATTATCGGAAGCATATTCCTTTACTCTTTCATTGCTAGCCCACGTAGCATGCACTTCAGTTGTGTCAGTTCTATTTCTGACCTCTTAATGCTGAAGTATTTCTTATGTTATTCTATACTCAAATATATTTTTTGGTAAATAACCAGATAACACTATTAGATACAAAATTGGATACAATTATGGTAAAATTATCACAAATTATATTCAAAAAAGCGGAGTAAATGCGCTGATAGATATCATAACCGAACTCGGGCTTTATGTGAACAAACAGCTTGCTCAAGAGATAGCAAAAAGGGATGATGCAATTTTCCACCTCAGGAAATTGATACAGAACGGTAAATACTGGCGCACTAGCGGTCCCGGAGAAAGTTGGTCTCCTATCCATGTCATACATATTCTCCCTCTTATCAGGAATAAAGCAGCATTTGAGCTTTTATTGGATATAATACGGTACCATGAAGATGATTTGAATTACTGGCTGACAGAAGATGTACCAAGCCTGCTGGTTGCGTTCGGGGAAGTGTTCATAGAGCCGCTCAAGGAATTTACGGAGGACGAAACTCTGGAGGCTTTTGCAAGGTCAACAGCAACAGAAGCACTTGGAGCATTGGGGATAATATTTCCACAGCATCAAATGACATAAAGCAGCATTTGATAAAGCTGCTGAAAACTACTGAAGACGGCACTTTTGCAGGTATTGTTGCAGATGATCTTGCATCATTCCATGATTATTTTGTAATGCCCGAAATCCATAAGGCATTTGAAGAGGGAAGAATTGATGATCCATTTGTAGAAGAGGATGAACTCGAAGATATAATAAATGGTGTTTTCTATGATCTCGATGCAGATAATTTTAAGAGAAATACCGTAAATCCGCTTGACCATTTCTCATTTGAGAACATCGAACGTTTGCATTTGATTAATTCTGAAGAAGAGGAAGATGATGTGTTTGAGGAGGATTTCTCCTGGCTTGAAGACGAAGATTTCGGATTATGATAAACCCGAAAAGAAAAAAATCGGAAGAAACGTCCCATGCCATGCGGTTCAGGACTGAAATACAAGAAATGCTGCATGAAAAATGAAAAATAACCTAAAAATTTTAGATTCTGAACAAAATAGCTCATATAGGCCTGACCGTGCTTCTGATAAATTACTGATTCCAGCCTGCTCAGTGCCACCAACGAATTGGGGATATCCTGATGGAGGGACCTGACAACTGCATCGGGCTTTTTGTGATGGAACCGCTCGTAAATCTCCAGGTCATAATCGGGAATTTTAGAGCAGATCGGCACCACTGGGACAGGAACCACCTACATTCTAAAGGGGCCATAATGGGGCAAAATATATCATAAACACATTGCAAAGCCGCTGCAAAGACGCCAAATGGGAAGAATTGATAATATAGTTGTGGTGAGTTATGCGAAATTCGATGTACTTATTGTACCTATTGGAGAACTCACATTGAAGATAACATGGTAAAACAAAGATGTGATATAAATGGATAAAAACTATAATTGCAACTGTAAGGCAGGATGCAAAAATAACCGATGTGCCTGTTTCAAAAATCTTGAACCATGTGATGAAAAATGTGGATGCGTCGACTGCCAGAATCCGTTTAATGGAATAGACTTGGAAAAGTATTCAACTTGTG
>Ga0114930_10005701_pt1 | contig 10184 bp, 7 predicted proteins | sample AnhtaG_FD_87300 | JGI IMG/M metagenome (GOLD analysis project Ga0114930, IMG submission 87300) | Deep subsurface microbial communities from Anholt, Denmark to uncover new lineages of life (NeLLi) - Anholt_01485 metaG | ecosystem: Environmental > Aquatic > Marine > Oceanic > Sediment | place... | reverse complement strand
TTGTAGCGCGGATAACTGATCGAGGCGCAGACGTAGTCGGCGTCCTTGAAGCGGATGAAGTCCTCGATTTGCTGATCCGACCAGACGTCGGTGTGGGGCGAGGCGCGCAGGAAGGCGAAGCACCCGTCGATGTTGAAATTGGCGCCCGTGAGCCGGCGGACGGCGTTGATGAAGCGCCAGTAGTCCGCCGCGTCCGCCGGCACAAGCGCCCACTCGGCGGTGTAGCTCCGGCCGGGCGGCAGCACCAGGTTGTTGTCGGCCAGCCCGACGGCGCCGGCGACCGCGTAGTTGGTGACGTGGACGCGGAACACGTCGTCCAGGGCGGCGAAACCGAGGCCGTTGGACGCGGTCGCGGCATAGGTCGTCGGGTTGGCGGGGGTGGCGGTTGACCCGGCGCCGCTCGGCTGCTCGAGGCCCGCCAGCCAAAGCCCCTTCGGCCCTTCGCCGAGGGCGGCCTCGTGGCGGTGCATCAAGGGCAGGTTGGCGTCGGTCAGGTTAGTGAACGTATCGTGGACGATCACCACCTCGGCACGCTGCTCGAGACGCCGCTCGTGGCGGAAGTACTCACACGACCCGTGCACCCAACCCGGTTTCGGCGTCGAGAACCGGCTCTCGACAACGAACGTGTCGCCGCCGACGCTCAACTCGAGCCGCGCCTCGGGGAGTTCCTCGACCGAGTACTCGGTCTCGGGCTTGGCGCGCGGCTCGATCCGCTCCAACGGCCCGGTGGGCGGGCCGGCCTTTTCCTTGGGCGGGGGCGGCGGCCGGCGGAACACCACGTGGGCGTCGCGCGCGTGGAGCGGGTTGTCCACGCTGTCGGCCGCGGCATGCTCGACGATCAGGGCGTTCTCGCCCGGCTTCACGAGGTCGGTGACCCGCCACTCGAACAGACACGGCCGGTAGCCGCCGACCAGCCCGTAGTGCGGGTGCAGGTCCGGGCCCGTGTAGTCGGGGCTGTAGTACGTCGAGAACCGGTCCCCGGCCGCCATCGTGTACACGGCCCCGCCTCGCGCCTTGGCGCGCAGCGGCTTGTTGAGCAGGCGATCCGCGGCAACGGCCTGCCCGTTCACGGTGACCCGAAGCGCCGGGGTATGGCCGGCGACCTTCGCCGAATGCAGCCTGGCCAGCAGCACCAGCACGGCCTCGCGTCCCTCGGGGATCTCGGCCACGTCGAACGTAAACGCCTGCTTCCCGCCGCGGTCGAGCACGAGGTCATCGAAGATCGACACCTTGCCGGCGCTCGGCGGCGCGACGCCGTCGGCCCCGGCCAACGCGGCCGGCGCAAGCCGCGACCGCTTGTGGCCCCAGGCCGCCGTGAGGGTCGTCATCAGCGACTCCTGCTGCGGCTCGGCGGTGTCCGTGTCGGACAGGCCGACCTCGAAGCGCAACGCGAGACCGGGGGCCGGCTGGGTCACGCCGAGCAGGTCCCACGGCACCGCCGCCTCGAGCGCCCAGCCCGCGGCCGTGCGCGCCGACGCGACGAGCACGCCCTCAGTCCCCGTCCCCACGGGCCGAAAGCAATAGCCCTCCGGGGCGCAGTCCGCCAGCGGGTCGCCCGTGGTCCCGAAATTGCCCGGGCTGAACCCTAAATGGAACTGGCCCTCCCCGAACGAGTCCCGTTTGGGATCGCGGTCCGGGTCCGCGTCGATATAGAGCTCGACGTGGTCGCCCTTCCAGAGTCCGGCGCTGCGCCGGGATTGGCACAGTTGGTCGTCCACCACGTCCACGGCAACGAAGAGATGCTCCCGCCGCCACGCGACCCGGACCGTGCCGCTCATGTCTCGAGCGGATTCCCAGTTCGTCGCGCCCCAGACCACCTGCTCCGCCCGGTCCAGCACCATGGCGTTCGGCACGTCGCTCCAGTCGCCGAGGTCGCCGTCCACAGCGAACGGCGGGTCGGGTTTCAGCGGGATGCCGCGCACGTCTTCCGACACGGCAGCGCCACTCATCAGGCACAAGGTCACCAGACAAACTAGAATCGTTCCAGCGTTCTCACTAGACATAGCGTCCTCCCCACTGTTGCACGGACCAAGCGCGTCCAGTATGGCGCAAGAGAGCACCCACTTCCATCGGTTCGGCGGTGATCCGGCCGGAACGTGCGCACATAACCGTTCTCGGGGCGAAGTATGAGAAGAACTACCTCAAGGCGCAAGAAACGGAGCAAGACAGGGATCGCCATTTTGGCGCAAGCGCACTGTTTTGTCGAAAACAAAGGACTTGCGAGGGAAGTCCCACAGACTGCTAGCCGGGCCCAGGAAAATGAAGCACTTCGAATTCGCGACGCGCGATGGCACCCGTCACTTGCGTGCCGCCGGCCAAGGGCGTCAGGGCCACCTGGTCCGTCGTGTTCAGCAGTGAGCGAACGTCCTCGTGCGGCGACAACAGGTCGAACCGGAACGACTGGGGTTCGCGTCCGAAGTTGGCCAGCACGGCGACTCGCTCGCCGGCGTCGTTGCCCCGCACGTTTAGCCGCACCAGCGGTGAGAACGACCGGGGCCGGTGCAGTTGCTCCTTCAGGGTCGCATCCAGGATGGCCGCGAGGTCGCGCGCGTCCTCTGGCAACGGCGCGACGCCCGGGACGTCCGCCAGCGGAAAGCGGTCGCGTGCGAGCTTCAGCTCGTCCGCCATGGCCGCGACCCGTCGGCGGAAAACCCCTGGGTCGGCCCGAGACAGCCAAGCCTGCGCCAGAACCAGCGGGCTCGAGGTGCGCCGATAGAGCAGCTTGCGGCCCCCTTGTGACACCCACTCGCGCAGCAACTCGAGCGGGAAGTCGTCCATATAGTCGGCATCGAGGATGATGACGTCGAAGGCGTCCAGGTCCAGCCCGGGCAGCATGCGGGGGATGCAGAACCGGGCGTCTCGCCCGGCCGTCGCCAGCGGCTTGTAGGAGCGGAAGTACCATTCCTTGCCGTAGGGGATCCGCCGATAGAATGCCTCCTTGTCGCGGCGCCGGCCCTGCGCGTCGAATCGGCTGCCCTCCCCCATGTTGACCGGGTCGTCCACGATGAGCAGGATGCGGTGCTTCTCAGGCATACGATGGACCAGCGGATAAACGCGCCGCGCCCGGTCCACGGCCTCGCCTATCCACTGCATCCGCGGGTGATCGATGGTGAGCCGTTCCCCGGTGCCGGTTCGCACGCCGTAGTAGAAGAACGTGAGGCCGGTGATGTTGTCCGTGAGCAGCAGGTCCGAGAACACGAACAGCCGGTAGTAACCCTCATCGCGCCCCTGCTCGGAGAACTGGGGCGAGAAGGTCAACTGGACGGGCACACGGACCACGTCGGTGAGGAATTGGTTGCCGGCCTCGACCGCGGCGAAGTCCTGATCACGGACCCAGTCCCCGGTGTAGATCCAGTCGTAGAAGTCCCACTCCATTTGGTCTGCGTTTCGCACCTGATGGAACGACGACAGGGGCAGGCAGGCATAGAACCCGTAGTTCAGCGTCCACGGCGAGAAGATACCCAGGTTCAGCTTGATGTCCGGCCGCGCCTGGCGGACCGTGTCGGCCATGTGGGCGTAGTAGTCCAACTGCACCTGCTCGGCCCAGTACTGGCACTCCTTGCGCAGCCGGCGGCGTTCGCGCGCGGCGGGGGCCGGTAAGCGCAGATCGGGTTGTGCGACGCCGCCCCAGCCCTCCGCCCCGAAGTCCTCCGGGACGTAGCCCTTCTTGATCAGGTAGCCGCAGAACGCGTCCCAATCGTACTCGACCGGAAACCAGTAGTTCTCGTCGACCGGGCAGAGATAGTCGACCGGCCACGCGGCGGCCGCGGCCGCGACCCGTTGCGCAAAGGCCTCGCGCACCGCGGGATTGTCCGGGGTGTAGCGGCCCGGCGGCAGATCGAGCAGATCCTTGAAGACGTTCTCCTCGTGGATGCACATCCATCCGTCCGTCGGCTTCCCCTGGCGACGCCGCTCCGCCATGATCTCGGCGGCCCACGCGCGGCGGTCGCTGGTGGGGCCGGTGGGCTTGAGGCCGAAAGACGGCCCGATGCCCCACGAGTCCAGTTGGTCGAGAATGGCTTGCGCCCGCTGTCGGTCATCCCGATGCCGCTGCAGCACCACGTTGGCCCAGATGAAACAGCGCGGCCCCGGCTCGGTGTCGTACCGTTTCTCCCCCGCCACGAAACTCACTTCGGGTGGCTCTCCGAGGGCGAGGGGCGAGGGATCAATGGAATCGATGAGGCCGTCGCCGTCCGTGTCCGGCTTGCGGGGGTCCGTGCCCATGCGCGCCTCGAGCCGATTGACCCAGCCGTCGTAGTCAATATCCTCATGCAGGCCGAAGCCGGCGCCCATGGCCAACGGCGCCGCAAACAAGACGATGGCCAGCGGCAAGACCATTCTCACCATTCTGTTGTGCTCCCGAGCGCGCGCCGCGCGGTCACCGATTCACGCCGCCGTCGGCCTGGCCGTCGTTTCGTGGCGCGATTTCCGACGGGCCGGCAGGTTCCCGAGCGTCCCGGCAGAGTGACTTCAACACCTTGCCGATCCCCGTGAGTTCGCCGTCTCGCCACACGTCGCTCCAGTCCTTGTAGGCGATCCACGTCATCTCCTCGACCGCGCCCGCATGGCATTTGAACCCCCGCTTCGCGTACTCGAGCTGGCACGCCTCGCACGTGTCGTCGGCGCCCGCGGGCCAGTCGAAATGGATGGCCGTGTAGTCGATCCCGTAGCGCCGGTCGTAGGCGCGTGCGAAGCGGGACTTCTGAATCATCGTGCCCCAGACGTTGACGCGGCGGCCGAACAGGGCGAAGGCGTAGTGCCATTGCTCAGGATACGCGGCCGTCCAACCGTCCTTCTCGTTGTCGCAACGCAGCCGCGCCGAATCGTGGAAGTTCCAATAGTGGACGGCCGCCGGCTTCGGGTTGAGCCGCTTCACCAGCGAGCACAGCCACCACAGGTCGAGGTCCCCCGTGGCGTACAGCTCGACGGGCACGCCGTCGGCGTACCGATGCGCGATGGCCCAGAGCGTCTGTGCGTCCGAGACGGTCTCGATGCCGCATGACCCGCGGTGCGGAAATCGGAACGGCACCAGCGGGCAGTTCAGGTCCCGGGCGAGATTGAACGTCCGCTGGATGTTGCGTTCATAGAGCGCCAACTCCTGGACCTCTTGCTTGACCTGCATGTACTGAATGCGGAACGGCATCGTGAGTTTCTCGAGCGATTTCTTGACGCTCTCGGGGTCATTCGAGGCGAACACGCGATAGGTCACGTGGTCGCAGCCGATGTCATTGATGACCTCAATCGGGGCCTGCCCATGGGCGATGTTGAGCCCGATGAGGGTTCTCTCGGGCGGCGGCTGAGCGGAATACCCGTGCCAGAACAGCGGGTTGGCGACGGCCAGGAGCGTGTCCCACACGAACAGGGTGATTTTCGAGAAGGCCGGGCCGTCGGTGTCGACCGCGGCGACGAACAAGCACACAAACACCGGAACCAACAGCACCGCGACTGCCAGCGATGCTATGAACAGTTTGCGCCTTCCGGACACGGTGACTACGCTCTCCTCAACGCCGTAGTGCGTCATTCCCGTTCGCGGCTGCGCGGAACACCACCTGCGCGCCGAGCGCCCGCCACTTCCCGTCCGACGGCCGCCCCTTGAAGCCCGTCCAGTCCGAGCGTAGCATAATCGCCCGGAGGAAGGCGCCGTGGCTGGCCGAAGCCGGACCGACAGACCGAAAGGAGGTATGCATGCACCGTTTACGTTGTCTAGCGATTCTCTGCGCCGCCGCGGTGGCGGCGTGCGTTGAACCGGCGTTTGCTGATGCGACCGGGGAGAAGGGACGCGCCTTGCTCGAGGCCAACAAGGCCGCCGTGGTCACGGTCGTGGCGACGCTCAGCATCTCCTACGGCGGCAACGACCGCGAGTCCGAGACCTGGGCCAACGCGACCGTCATCGACCCGACGGGGCTGTGCGTGCTTTCCCTGACGCCGCTCGACCCGTCCGCCCAGTACAAGCGACTCGAGGACGGCGCCCCCGAGATGACTACCAAGGTCAAGGGCCTCAAGATGCTGCTGCCGGATGAGGCTGAGATCCCTGCCGAGGTTGTTCTGCGCGATACGGAACTGGACTTGGCCTTTGTTCGCCCCACAGAAAAACCGGAAGCGCCCATGGCCCATGTCGACCTCTCGGACCCCGGCACACCGCAGCTCTTGGAGGAGATCGCCGTCGTCGGTCAACTCGGCAAGGTCGCCCGCCGCGCCCACGCCGTCATGATTGACCGCATCGAATGCGTCCTCGACAAGCCCCGCACATTCTATGTCGTCGGCGAACACCGCGCCCGCCACGTCCTGTGCTCCCCGGCCTTCACGCTCGACGGGAAATTCGTCGGCATCGGCGTCTTCCGCACCATCCGCTCCAAGACCCAACGCGGCCTCGGCGGCGACACACTGGTCGTCATCGTCCCTGCCGAGGACATCAAAGAGGGCATGGGCCAAGTCCCCCCGTTTGAGGAATAGCATCCCCACTTCCTCTTCATCGTATTCGTGCTCGGAAGGCGGGAGTGTCGATCGGGTATGGAGATGAAGAGGGAGAGCAAGAGGGAGAATACTGGAGTCCGCGTCATCGATTTTGCGAAGCCCCGGTTGCTTTCGCGCGCGCCGGCGTGACACACTCGATGGGCTTTCGTGACACGGCAAGGAGAGGGATATGGCCGGCTTGATACTCGCAACGGTGTTGGTCTTGGGGGCCGGGGAATCGCTCACCACGGGCCCCGTCGAGGTGGTGGCGGACGGCCTCGAGTTCACCGAGGGGCCGGTCTGGCTGCCGGGCGAGGGTTTGATCTTCAGCGACATCCCGGCGGACACGATCTATCGGGCTGACAAGACGGTGTTTCGCCAACCCAGCGGCAAGTCCAACGGGCTCGCACTGGATACCGAAGGCCGCCTGGTCGCCTGCGAGCACGGGAACCGACGCGTCACGCGCACCGATAAGGATGGGACCATCACGGTCTTGGCCGACGGTTACCTCGGCAGGAAGTTCAACAGCCCAAACGACCTGGTCGTGCGGTCGGACGGCACCATCTTCTTCAGCGACCCGCCCTATGGCCTCGAGAAGCGCGAACGCGAACTGCCTTTCAACGGCGTGTACGCCCTCTTGCCGGACGGCGAGATCAAGCTGCTCTCGGTGTACTTCAAGCGGCCCAACGGCCTGGCCCTCTCGCCTGACGAGAAGACCCTCTCCATCGGCGATTCGGGCGACGGCTTCATCCAGGTGTTCGACGTGGCACGCGACGCGACGCTGAGCAACTCGCGCCTGCTCGACGAGGGCGTCGGACCCGACGGCATGAAGATGGACGAGCGCGGCCGCCTGTGGACCTCGGCGCACGACGGCATCCGGGTTTACAGCCCGGACGGGACGCTGCTGCAGACGATTGCGTTCCCCGAGCAACCGGCCAATTGCGCGTTCGGCGACGAGGACGGCAAGACGCTGTACGTGACGGCGCGGCATGGGTTGTACAAGGTGCGGTGCACGGTGGCCGGCCTGCGACCGGCGCGATAGGCGCGCGCAATCCGACGTTTGCAAAGTGCGTCCGGGGCGCACTAGAATGTGCTGGACTGCCAGGCCCTTGCAGAGACCGAAAACCGTCGATTTGGGATATCCGGCGTCTTGAAGAACCGCTAGACGGGAGATCCTGACATGGCAATGATCGACTTTGGCGGCGTCAAGGAAGAGGTGGTCACCCGCAAAGAGTTCCCCATGGCCAAGGCCCGCAGGATACTCAAGGGCGAAACCATCGCCGTCATCGGATACGGCGTGCAAGGGCCCGCCCAAGGGCTCAACATGCGCGACAATGGGTTCAACGTCATCGTCGGACAGGCCAAGCGCTTCCGGAAGGACTGGAACCGCGCGCGCAAGGACGGGTGGGGCCCGGGCAAGACGCTGTTCGACATCAACGAGGCCGTCGAGCGCGGCACGATCATCCAGATGTTGGTGTCCGACGCGGCGCAGAAGGCCATCTGGCCCGCCGTCAAGAAGCGCCTCGAGCCCGGCAACGCACTGTACTTCTCGCACGGCTTCTCGATCGTCTACGGCGACCAGACCAAGATCGTTCCGCCGGACGACGTCGACGTGATCATGGTCGCCCCGAAAGGCTCCGGCACCTCCGTCCGCCGCAACTTTCTGTCCGGCGCGGGCATCAACTCGAGCTACGCCGTCGCGCAGGACGCCACCGGCCGGGCCGAGGAGCGCTGCCTGGCCGTGGGCATCGCCGTTGGCTCCGGCTACCTCTTCCCCACCACCTTCGAGAATGAGGTCTACAGCGACCTGACCGGCGAGCGCGGCGTGCTCATGGGTGCCCTGGCCGGCGTCATGGAGGCGCAATACGAGGTGCTGCGCTCCCACGGCCACAGCCCGAGCGAGGCCTTCAATGAAACGGTGGAGGAGCTGACGCAGAGCCTGATCCGGCTCGTGGACGAGAACGGCATGGACTGGATGTACGCCAATTGCTCGGCCACGGCCCAGCGCGGCGCGCTGGACTGGAAGCCTAAGTTCAAGAAGGCCACCCTCCCGCTGTTCAAGGAACTGTACAAGCGCGTCAAGGACGGCGTCGAGACGAAGCGGGTGTTGCGGGCTTGCGGCAAGAAGGATTATCAGGGACAATTGGGCAAGGAGCTCGCGCGGATCGCGGGCTCGGAAATGTGGACGGCCGGCAAGGCCGTGCGCGCCTTGAGGCCCAAGGAATCGGCCAGGAAGATCACCAAGGCAACGAAGGGAATCCACGGCAGGAAATCCAACTAGGCCCTCCGGCCAACGTGGCGTCCGCCGTCGCGGCCCGGGGTGATTGACCAGACGCGCAGCCCAGCCGGAATACGGAGAGCGTGGGATTCGTACTACGATAATCAAGCGCCGGATGGGCGCGGGAGCCACGCCCGGCGCGCAGGCCCAGGTCTGCCACACGGCCCGATGAGCCGCGAGGCGAGTAGAATAACTAGATAGATGGCACCAATCCCTCTCACCCAAGGTGGACCCACGGACGGCGGGAACTACGAAGAAGCCTGGGAAGGGGAATACGTCCGGGCGCATTTCCTTTCCGACGTGGGCAAGAAACGCCGCAAGAACGAAGACTCGTGCATCATGTGCGTGCCGCAGGACGCTGCGATGCGCGACGCACGCGGCATCCTGTTCGCCGTGGCCGACGGCATGGGCGGTGCCAGCGCCGGCGAACACGCCAGCCGTCAGACCCTCGAAACCATCATCGACTACTATTACGCCGGCTACGCCGACGAGCCGACCGCGGACGTTCCCGCCCGACTCAAGGAGGCCGTCGAGACCGCCAACATCCACCTGTTCGAGGAGGCCGAGCAAGACCCCGAGCGCCACGGCATGGGCACTACCGTTTCGGTCGTCCTCGTGCACGGCGACTGCGCCTATATCGCACAAGTGGGCGACAGTCGCGTCTACGTGGCCCCGAGCAAATCGGGGATGGTGCAGATCACCGATGACCATTCCCACGTGGCCGACCTAGTCCGCGAAGGCGACCTCAGCGAGGAAGAGGCACGAAACCACCCGCAACGCAACCTGATCACACGCGCCGTCGGCATCAAGGACACCGTCGAGGTCGACCTTTTCGCCTTTCGGCTGCGAAAGGACGATACGCTGCTGATCTGCTCGGACGGGTTGTCCGGTTTGGTCGGCGACAGGGAGATTGCCAAGTCGCTGGCCATGGAGAGCCTGCAGGGCGCGGCCCGCTTGCTCGTCGGGCGGGCACTGACCAACGGCGGCACCGACAACGTCACCGCCGTCCTCCTACGCCTCACCGGCCCGCCGCCGAGACACGACCTCAAGGGCAGCGCCACCGAAGTCAGGTTGCCCCGCGCCGGCCTCCTCGACCGCCTCAAGGGCATCCTGTATCACTCCCACTAGCCTGAGGGCTCGACAAGGCTCAGCGATTCATGTCCGCACGGTGTCTTCGGCGCACAAGCGTTCGCACGCTTCGCTGGTACGCACGACGTAGATGCCGTCGAGTTCTTCTTCGCGTTCTGTACGGTCCTTATTCCGCTGCCATTGTAGGAGATTGTCCTCGCGGCCCATCTTCTCACGACGGTGGATAATGCCCCTCATCGTACTCGTGCTTTAACCCGACGTTCAGGAGCGATTTGACCGCTTCGATCCTGGATAGTCCCCATGAATAGGGCACTTTATGGTGCCCAAGCACTTATTTTTGCTGCAATTTGTACCCATGTAAATG
>Ga0114930_10005699_pt1 | contig 10186 bp, 9 predicted proteins | sample AnhtaG_FD_87300 | JGI IMG/M metagenome (GOLD analysis project Ga0114930, IMG submission 87300) | Deep subsurface microbial communities from Anholt, Denmark to uncover new lineages of life (NeLLi) - Anholt_01485 metaG | ecosystem: Environmental > Aquatic > Marine > Oceanic > Sediment | place... | reverse complement strand
TTTATCGGCAACCTTTTCAAAATAATTTTTACTGCTCATCGATTATGTTCCTTTTCTCCTCGCCTATATTTTTCCATAACCGGAGACCACGAATCAACCTCGCACATGCTGGCTCCCTTCTCAACAGGCCGAGGAACGAGTGTTTTTTTCGGCATGTGCGCTAAAATCTGACAAGAGAACCATGATGAGCTTTCTTGACCTGCCCCCCAAATATCGTTCCAGGTCTTATGTAAGAATAAGGCGGTGAAATAGAAAGTTCCGGAGAAGCCAACGCATCCATCGGAGAGAAGATGCCGATCGGCTTTTTAATCATAATTCTCCTGCTGGTCCTTCAATTCAATTCCATCCGTCTCCCGATCATCGTTCTGACCACAATTCCCCTCGGAATCATTGGCGTTGTTGTTGGCCTGCTCGTGGCAAACTCCTACTTTGGTTTCATGACGCTTCTCGGGGTGGTTTCCCTTGCCGGCATTGTTGTCAATAACGCCATCGTGCTTCTTGACCGCATAGGATACGAAATCAAGGAACATGGGCTGGAACCGGCCCGGGCCGTTATCGAAGCGTCTCAACGCCGTCTCAGACCCATCCTCCTCACGACAGCAACGACAGTCGGAGGCCTTCTTCCTCTGTGGTTCGGTGGAGGTCCGATGTGGAAGCCGATGGCCATTGCGATTATTTTTGGGTTGCTTTTTTCAACCATGCTCACCCTGGGTGTCGTCCCGGTTCTTTACTCGATGTTCCACAAAGTGAAGTTCAAAGAATTTAAGTTTTAACCGCCAATATGCTTGGCAATTAGCTAACCTGTCTTTTCCCGGAGTAATTTAGCAACTGTCGAATAATATATACATTTAGCGACGTTTTCATCATCGTTTCTACCTTCTTGCCTTAGATTAATTAATTACAAATCTGCTTCTCTAAAATCAATGTCCTTATGCAGAATATTTTCTGCATTGATGTGTTCGTTCAGATACATAAGTGACATATAAGCATTGGAGTCCGTCTTTTTGACATCAAATTTCTCCTGTGCTATAAGTTCCTTGTACAAACAAGGAATTAAATCAGGGGAAAAAATCATTAATTTTGATTAGTGCTGTAGCACTGTAGGTTTTCAAATGTTTTCAGATATATCAAAAGTTCTCGTTATTCTTATTTTTCTTGCTATTTCGCTTTTTATACTATTTACAAAGATATTTAAGATTCGATTCCCTTACAAATCCTACATCAATTACTTGTGGACATTTTCCCTAATATTCGCCGCATCAGAGGTTATCTCCTTCGGAATAGCCATTTGGATTTTGGCGGCTCTCTGTTTTATGGCCTTACGAGAGTATTTTACTCTGGTGGACATCAGATTGCAGGACCGGTGGGGTATCATGGGAGCTTATCTTTCGATTCCATTTATGATTATCTTAATCCAGTTCGACTACTATGGAATGTTCATCATCTCAATTCCTGTTTATGCTTTTCTTGTCATCCCCTTCCTCGTAACGTTAGGAGGAAAGGAGATCAAAGGGACTCTTCTATCTGTGGGAATTATCGACTTGGGGATCTTTCTTCTTGTTTACTGCGTCGGTCACATTGGCTACCTGTTGCTTTTTTCCACATGGTGGGCAATCATGCTGATTCTCAATGTAGCCGTGTGTGACCTCATCGCCATTCTAATGAGGAAAAGGAAGAATCATCGCTGGAGCAATATCTTAGCCCAGTATTTCGTCTCGGCTCCGATTGCTGTCATCCTCACTCTAGCCCTATCATATTGGACAGGGATACCATGGATCCATAGTATACTTCTGGGGATCTTAATTCCCGTGTTAGTAGCTATCGGACATCATACCATAAGATATATTGAGAAAGATCTTGGAATCAGCCGAAATCAACTCCTCCCAGGGAAAGGCCAAGTGATAGACAACCTCAGATCACTCCTTTATGTGGCACCGGTGATATTCCATTACCTCCGGTTTTTTTCCATGAGATCCGATGCCTTCTAAAATGACTAAGTTCACCAGCATATTTTCCCTGCGAGTTTTGACTCATCTGTTTCTGCTCAGGCCATTTTTGAAGTTGTTTTTCGGAGTTAATATCGCTGGTAGAAAGAATTTAGCCTCCCTAGACCAGTATATTATTATTGCCAACCATAACAGCCATCTGGACATTCTACTGCTGTTCTATATTCTTCCGATTAAACAGATTCTGACGACTCAGCCTGTTGCAGCAGAAGAATATTTCTCTAAATGGAAGGTCCTATTCAAGCTGGTGAATTACCTCTTCTGTCCGATCTGGATCGTGAGAGACCGGGAAGTTGATGATCCTCTGAAAGGAATGAAAGAAGCGTTGAGTTCAGGGCATAGCATCATCATTTTTCCTGAGGGAACAAGAGGAATTCCTGGACAGATAAAAAGATTTAAGACAGGAGTGGGCAGGCTGGCTATTGAATACAGGAATATTCCGATCATCCCTGTTTTTCTCTCAGGCCCTGAGAAATCATTCCCCAAAAAAAGCGCCATCCCGATGCCCATCTGGAATTATGTCACCATTGGCCCTCCTCAAATGTTCAAGGGAGAAGATCAGGATATCACATCCTCCCTCGAAAAGATGATCCGGGAGCTGTCTGAGTCAAATACCGCAAAAAGACACAAGAGATACAAACGATCCAAGCCTGCAATCACGTTTGCGGTGTATGGGATCGACGGTTCTGGAAAGAGTACCCTTTCCAGAATTGTTGCGAAAAAACTCTCGGATGCCTTTCGTGTTTGCCTGGTTAGTGACAACCTAGAATTCTACGAGAATGAGAATCAAAAAGAACTTCAACCTCTTCTTACCGAAAAACTTAGAGAAGCATTGGGCAGAAATGCAAAGACTGCAAAATCACTGAAGCAGTACAAGATTCCAAAGCTGGCCGAGATTTTGCTCAGGGACCATATTTTGGGGGAAGTGCAGAGATGGTATACACCTGATATTATTGTCCAGGATGGATGTCCCTTGATCAACCTAGCCGCATGGGCAAAATTATATAAGGATGAATATTTCGATACTGAGGTATGCGCCAAGGCAATTAGGATTCTTACAGGCAAGCGGGAAGCAATAAGAAAAGATGACCCCATATTTAAAAAATTTCATGAGCTGACTGTTTTTAGGCGCTTCAGGCTTGATCATATGAGACTCCCGGATGCCGTAATCTTTCTTGATGTGGCACCAGCTGTCTCAATCCAAAGAATCCAGAGCAGAGGCGAGCAAAGGCAGGTCCATGAAACAGAGGAAAAGTTAGCTAAGCTGCGTGAAGGCTACCTCTTGGTAACCCAGGTTGTAGAAAAAGAATTCAATATCCCAACCCGTATTCTTGATGGAGAATCAGAAATCGATAAAGTGACAGCAACAGCCATCGAATTCGCCAAAGGCTCAAGCCCAAGGGAACCTGAATATGAGTAATAGCAAGATTGAAGTCATTGCAACAACGATATCCGGCTCAATCAAAGACTGGGGAAAGGTCCACAGAATAGTTCCCCTATTCAAAAAACATGGAAGAGAAGAGGTCTCTCTTCATACAGTTGATAGCCATGAAGAGGCCAAGAAACTAACCCATGACCTTATTGTGAAGGGAAGGAGAACCATAATATCGGCTGGGGGTTCTGGCACTTTTAACAAGGTTCTTGAGGGATGCATTGATTCCAATGTTGGACTTAGGAACATTACTCTCGGTTTCCTCCGAAAAGGATCAGCCGATCTCATCGGAAAGACTTTGGGAATGCCTGATGACATAGAAAGTGCAATAAAGGTCTTTGTTGTATCGCTGGCTGAGAAAAGAATTGTGAAGTGTGATGTTATCCAGGCAGTAAGTGGAGAAAAAGGCGAAAGACCTCGCCACTTCGTGGGATATGGAGGAGCGGAAATTTTCGGAAGGATTCCCCACTACACCGAGAACCGTTTCATCAAATATTACAAGGGCATTTTGGGCCAATTGTTTGGTGACCTAGGTCCATTTTTTGTCGGGGCACTGTTATCCATTCTGGATAAGACAATCAAGCGGATTGGGAGAAAAAAGACATCGTGGAGCATAACAGTAGACAGCAAGAAAGTCTCACAAGGCTATTATCAAGCCATGATCATTGTGAACGGAGACCTCGGCTCTGATCTTCCTTTTGCAAAGTCAGTCCCGCTTGGCTCTGGAGATTTTTATTTATTCGCGATCAGGGACCTCGGACTGCTCAGCTTACCCAGGCAGTTCAAGCATGCCTGGGATTCTTCTATCACCGATCGGCCAGAACTCTGGGGATTTGAATCTTATCGTATTGAAAAGTTCCTGAAGATTGAACCTGACAATAACAGGCCATTTCCAGTTAATGTGGATGGTTCGACTATGATCTGCAGAAATTCAGCGACTTTCCAAATCGTCGATCATATAAACCTGATATCAAAGTAAATCAGGTCTTTAGGTAGAGCTTTCTGCAACGTGATAATCCCTCTCCTCAAAGTGCTGCCTTTATTTAGGAAACGTCGCTAAATATATACATTTAGCGACATCAGTCAGTAACATCAGCCTATCTGATTGACTCAGATTTCAATAATTGATATTCTTTAGCTAATTTAACTCGTTAGAGGGAAAAATGGCTATTACATGCCCTAAATGTCAGAGCGAGAATCCCGACGATACCATCTATTGTGGTAAATGCGCCGCACCTTTAACATCTGCCGAAGGAATCTCCATTACCAAAACTCTAATAACGCCTACAGAAAGCTTGCAAATGGGGAGCACTTTTGCAGGAAGATACCAGATTCTTGAAGAGCTGGGTAGAGGGGGGATGGGTATTGTCTACAAGGCCGAAGACTCAAAATTGAAAAGGACTGTCGCCCTTAAATTTCTGCCGCCGGAGCTGACACACATTCCTGACATCAAAGAGCGATTCATGCGGGAGGCACAGACTGCTGCGTCCCTGGATCATCCTAATATATGCACTGTCCATGAATTTGACGAGGCTGAGGAGAAAACATTCATATCTATGGCCTATATTGAAGGTCAGAGCTTAAAGAAGAAGATTGATTCGGGACCCCTCGAGCTGGACGAAGCCCTTAAGATTGCCACACAAGTCGCAGAAGGACTGCAGGAAGCCCATAAGAAAGGAGTCGTGCACAGGGATATCAAGAGTGCCAACATCATGATGGACGAAAGGGATCAGGCAAAGATCATGGATTTTGGGCTGGCCAGGATGGCAGGGATAACCATGTTGACACAGGAAGGGACAACCATGGGAACGATCGCCTACATGTCTCCCGAGCAGGCGCGGGGAGAAGAAGTCGATCACCGCACAGATATTTGGTCGTTGGGTGTGGTTCTTTATGAAATGTTCACCGGTCGGCTTCCATTCAAGGGAGAGCATGAGCAGGCCGTTGTGTATTCGATACTGAAGGAGAAACCCGAGCCGGTCTCGAATTTGGTGGCCGACATTCCCCCATCCATCGAGCAGGTGGTGTACAGGGCTCTTGAAAAGAGTCTGGACAAGCGATACCAGAACATCGATGAGCTGTTGGAAGATCTAAAATCCATATCCGCAGGCATCGTGCCGGAAGAGATCAAAACAAGGCTGAGGAAAGAAAAGCTCCGTAAGAGAAAGAGAGCTATTCTTTATGCTGGCGCAGCAGCTTTAATTATCATCATGGCTGTTTTAGGACTCATTCTTCTCAAAGGACCCCCGGAGACGATCGATTCCATTGCGGTCCTGCCGCTCGAAAACCTCACGGGTGATGCGCAGCAGGACTATTTTGCCGATGGGGCGACCGATGAGTTGATCGGACAGCTGGCTCAAATCGGTGCATTGCGGGTGATCTCCCGCAGAACGGTAATGCAGTATAAGGGCACAGAAAAGTCCTTGCCAGAGATTGCCCGGGAATTGAACGTAGATGCAGTGGTTGAGGGAACGGTCTATCAGGTCGGTGAAAACGTGCGTATCAGGGTGCAGTTGATCGATGCGCTTCCTGAGGAGCGCAACCTTTGGGCACAAACATACGAACGGGAAGGGACCGGTGTTTTGGTGATGTACGGCGAAATGGCGCGCGCCATTGCCGATAATACCAAAGTCGAGCTGACTGCGGATGAAAAGACACGCCTTGCCAGTGCCCGCAAGGTCGATCCCAAGGCCTACGAGGCCTATCTCAAGGGCATGTCTCACTGGTACAAGCTCACACCACCGGATTTCGATGTAGCACAGCAGTATTTCGAATCGGCCCTGGAGATAGATCCGGATTACGCTCTGGCCCTAACAGGCATCGCCCTGGTCTGGCTCGGACGCAACCAATTTGGATTAATGCCGCCCAGCGTGGCAGTTCCTAAAGCACAGGAGGCTGCATTGAAAGCCCTTGAATTGGACAATACTCTGGCTGAGGTTCATTTTGTTCTAGCTGGTTTGAGAACCTGGCATGACGGGGAGTGGAACTGGAAGGCAGCGGAAAAATCATTCCTGCGGGCTATCGAGCTCAATCCCAACTATCCGGATGCCCGGGTGTATTACTCGAATTTGTTGTGTTATTTGGATCGTCCGGATGAAGCTATGGCACAGGCTGAGAAAGCTTTGGAATTGGACCCGCTCAATTCGCTGTTCATGGGGATTTATGGAAATTCTTTAGTCTTGCTCGGGAGATATGACGAAGCCGCCATACAGGCCCGCAACGCGCTCAAAACGTCACCGAATGATCCTGTGGGGCACAGTATACTCATAGAGGTATTACATATCAAAGGCCAATATGAGGAGGCACTGGCAGAAGCGAAGGCGTTTTTTACCGCCATGGGCCTAGATCCATTCGTCGAAGTCATAGAACAGGGGTATGAGAAAGATGGCTACTCAGGGGCGATGAGATCAGCGGCTGAGACACTGGTAGCTTTCTCGCAAGAGGCATTCATTTCACCTTGGTTCATTGCCTTCGTATATGCTGCTTCCGGGGATAAAGAAAAATCCCTTGAATGGCTGGAGAAGGGGTATGAAATAAAAGATCCCAACATGCCTTATATAAAAGGCAATGGGATTATTGACAACCTCCTGCACGACGACCCGCGCTTCCAGGACCTGCTGCGCCGGATGAACTTTCCTAGGCGAAAATAATCAATATGGCTTGAAATTAATTATTTAACGACACTGCAATATTTGCCTTGAATTCATAACCGCTTGAAGAAACTTTTGACCTGAGAATTTTCGACGTCAGATGCGTCTATTATAGTATCCGACTCAAAATTCAAACTAAGAAGAAAATCCTTGAAAATGAAGAGTAATTACTTTATAATTACTTCAGCTTACCATGAACTCCATAAAAGTGAAGATCATTCGGATCGGAAATTCCAAAGGGATCCGCCTTTCCAAATCATTGATCGAGCAGTACAATATGAAAGATGAAGTGCTATTAGAGGCAAAAAAGGACTCGATCGTCATCCGTCCGGTCGAAAACCCTCGGGCTGACTGGGAAAAATCGTTCGAGAAAATGCGACTCAGAGGAGACGATGTGCTGCTCGATAAAGGGACTGAACTTGAATCGGAATGGGACCAAGCAGAATGGCAGTGGTGATTTGCAGATTCGACGTTTGCTTGGTCAATCTTGATCCCACTTTCGGACATGAAATAAAAAAAACACGGCCCTGTCTAATTATCTCCCCGGATGAGATGAACAGGCACATCCGGACAGTCATCATCGCTCCGATGACAACAGCAGGCAGGGATTATCCAACAAGGATCAGCACATCGTTTGAGAGCAAAAAAGGGCAGATCGTGCTCGACCAGATAAGAACGGTGGATAAAAGAAGATTGGTCAAAGTGCTGGGAAAAATCGATGATCCGACTGCCAGCCGCGTTCTGGAAACATTGGCCGAGATGTTCGCGCCTTGATGGAATTTATGCCGTTAGGATTGTAGATATCATTCTGAATCATATTAAAAAGTTAAAATAATTTCACGTCCTTCCAATTATTACAGCTTTTAGAAGTTTCATCTGTCAATGTCGTGAAATTAATTAATCTCATTGCCTCATGATAAAATCTTACCCTACTCTTATCGTTGCCTCAATAGAAATCTTACTTTCTGATTTCCTGAAATCGGCTAAAAAAGCAACCTGTTGATCATAATTTATTTTTCCACTTCGCATAATCCCTTGCTTGGTCCAAATATCTCATGGTTCCGACCTCCTTTGAAATAACGACTCATTGAGAGCTCCTATAAGCCACGATCTCACATCGATCTAAGTCAATCCCTTTACCGAAATCGTCAATTTTTCTTTCATTGGGATTGAATTTCATCAGAAGTACAAGATAGTGTTTCTCCCCGGAGTTGTTTGGGGAAATCCAAGTCTGACATTTTGTCACTCTGGATCCAGCTATCATCAAATGCGATGAGAGCTTGGGCTCTCCAGGCCTTCACTCGGCGCTGCAAAGTTCGAAGTTGGCCATCCTGGTATTTCCCTGGATACCGTTTCTGAATGTCCTGGAGAATCGACTTGGACGTTCGCTCGGGATTCTGTTCCAGTGCGGCATAAATCTCATCATTGACAAGTTCGAAAGGATCCGGGCGGTTTCTCCACCAATGAGGGACTCTGGTTTTCTTTGTTTTTCGATACTTGCGTTTGGTTCTGGTTTCAGGTTTAAAGACATCATCCATGATAGAGCTCGGGTTATCGGTTTCAGCAGAGCAATCAAAAATCCCCTTGAAGCAGACTTCCGGATTATCCGCACAATCTGTATTTTTTGCCGGGGGAGGAAGAACGGCATGGCACCACAGGGCATCCTGCAGTGTCCCGATCTGTTTCAGCAGGCAAACCGGGTCGATTGCTTGATGAATGGCGTTGATCTTTTCGGTCATATCAGAGGATAAAACATTGTATGCACGTAGGCGCTGAAAAGGAGTTTGGGCCGATTCATACGTGCGGTGAATCCGGCTGTTTTCACGACGCTTCTCTCTAAGCTTCATAGAAGGTTGAAAAAAATTGATGTAAAGTCGCAGGGCTCGATACAGTTCCAATAGCTGTTTGTAGGCTCGCAGTCCCTCGAATCTATCGTAACCGACGAACTGCCTCACAACGGTACCGTTTTTCTGTTCCACATAACACTGATCGTTTTTCCTGCCGGGACGGCCCCGTGTGAAGGTGATCTCTTCCCTTTGGCAATAGGCGATAAGTTCGGCATTGAGAAATTCGCTTCCGCAGTCGGTGTCTATCCCAAGGATCGGAAAAGGTATCAAGGGGCGCACTAGATTAACCGCATGGATAACTGCATCTTGGCCTCGATAGAGTAAAGGCAGACATTCGGTCCAGGTTGTGGCAATATCCGTCAGGGTCAATGTGTAGAGAATGGGTCCTTCCATGCTCCAACCACAATGAGCCACAAGATCGGCTTCGAAAAATCCTGGCCTCTTCTCTTCCCAATCCGCAAATGTCCGCACCGGCACTTGATGTTTGAGAAGGGAGCCCCGTTTTGTGGTTCCTCGTCCCGTAGGGTATCGCCATGGTTTTGAAATTCGATCGATTGTCGCCGGACTTATCGAAATCAGTTGATGACGAACCTCATCGGAGAGTTCGAGATGGCCATGGTGTTCCAGGGCAGGAACAAGCTCTGCAAGAAAAGGAGAGAGTCTCTTGGAGGCAATGCAGTTTGAAGCGCACCAAGAAATCTTCAAGGCTTCCTGAACTTCCTCTCCATAGAAACGATCTCTTGGCCGTTTTATCGCTCTCTCTGCATGCATCTCTGGAAGAGACAACAGCCGGATGGCATACTTTCGTTTATACCCGGTTGAAGCAATGAACTCATTCAGAATAAAGGTTTTTTGTTTGCGAGCGGCCTCCCGGTAACGCGGCCAAACTTTTGCTAATAACTCTCGTCTGGATGAAAAACTCATGATTGTCCTCATTTTTACCCTCCGCCTAAATTTTCAGCTTTGGGTTACATTATTCATGAGGCAATAACTTTATAAAAGTTACATTACAGGTGAGTCAATGCGTAATTCGCGACATATAGGATATCGGTTTTCTCATCTCCCATAATGAGGAAATGGGTATAGTGTCCCCGATTATAACTTCATTCAGATCGGAGGAAGCTTCTAAAATTCCTGCTGAATGAGGTTAAGATAGTAAGAGAAAGGGTAATAATCCCGCTGACTGCATAGATTAAGGGAATATTCTGGTTTACCAGATCCGCAATAACTCCACTGAGGCCCATCGAAATC
>Ga0114930_10005697_pt1 | contig 10190 bp, 7 predicted proteins | sample AnhtaG_FD_87300 | JGI IMG/M metagenome (GOLD analysis project Ga0114930, IMG submission 87300) | Deep subsurface microbial communities from Anholt, Denmark to uncover new lineages of life (NeLLi) - Anholt_01485 metaG | ecosystem: Environmental > Aquatic > Marine > Oceanic > Sediment | place... | reverse complement strand
GAAAGTAGAGACCGCAGGAGGTTTGTTATGTTTGGTCTGGGCTGGCCGGAGTTATTGCTCATATTCGTGGCCGTGCTGCTTTTGTTTGGAGCCAAGCGGCTTCCCGAAATCGCACAGGGTTTGGGGAAAGGGATCAGGGAGTTCAAGAAGTCCGTGAAAGAGACGACCGACGATTTGAAAGGCTCGCTGGAAGAAAAGGCGGACGATGCCTCGGCTTCCAAACCGAAGGACAAAAGCAATAACGACCAGAAACAAGAGTCGAAATAACCGTTTGAGTTTGACGGTCCGACCATGAGCAACAGCTTTTCCAAAGAGGATGCCAACAAAATCGCCGCCGTTATCGGCGCGCAGGATGTGGCTTTCTTCAAGGACCACTACCGCTTCAAGGTCGATAACCGTGAAGAAAGAAGAGCCCTCGCTTTAGAAATCTATCCTGAGACCGCCCTCGGCAAGACACGTGGGATGTTAGTGGTGGTCTACACCGGCAATTCTCACTTGCAGCTTCACAACTGCACCGGCTATGTCGTCTCGGAAGAACTTGGCGAAGTTACGTTCGTTACTGAAACAGCTAATCAGCTGTCCGGCCTGGTGGTGGAAAAAGGTGCCTCCTGCTCTCAATACGCCGCCCTCAACCGCGAATTGATTTCCTCTGACTTCACTCAACTCGGCGTCGAAGTCATGCTCTCCGGCGTAGCCTTGTCTCTGGCGGAGGAGATACTGTCAGAAGGCAAGCAGAAAAAGTAGGCCACGTCGACTGGCGGCGTGACAAAATGAATGTCAAGCCCCATATGGGCTTGACCTACCAGACTGGGACCGGTAGGTCTATATCTTTCAGATTATTATTCGGGGTAGATTCCCTGGGGTTATTATGCCACGAAATCCAAACTGGACAAGAGACGAAATAATCCTGGCTCTGAACCTTTACGCCCAGGTCAAATATTCGAGTGTGGGCGAAAATGATTCACGTGTCGCCGCACTCAGCAAGGAGCTTAACCGCCTGCCGATTCACGCCCTAAGCGTCAGGGACAAGAAGTTCAGAAATCCAAACGGCATCGGCAAGAAGTTGGGTAATTTCGCTGCAATCGATCCGTCTTACTCAGGTAAAGGTCTGGCAGCCCGTTCCCACTTGGATGATGAAGTGTGGAACGAATTCTGGCACGATAAGAAACGGTTAAGAGAGACCGCGCAGAGAATCCGCGAACACTACAGACAATTTCCGGTTCCCCATACAAGGCAAGAGCAGACTGATCACTGGGATGACGAGGAGGAGTTTGCAGAGGGGCGTATCCTCACACGCGTACATAAGCAGCGTGAGCGCAACCCGTCATTAATCCGGAAGAAGAAGGAGCAGGTGCTGGCCAAGACTGGCAGGTTGGCGTGTGAAGTGTGTGGCTTTGACTTTAAAGCTACTTATGGAGAGTTGGGAAAGGATTTCGCAGAGTGTCATCATAATGTGCCGGTGGCTAAGTTGACACCCAAGAGCAAAACGAAACTCACAGATTTATCGCTCGTGTGCGCCAACTGTCACCGAATGTTACACAGGAGGCATAGGCAGATCACGATAAACCAACTAAAGGACATGATAGAATGCAATAGCTAATCCAGGGGTATATATGGAAAAGCGGCATCAAGTTTTTGTAAGCTCAACGTATGAAGACCTTCAAAAGGAAAGACAAGCAGTCATACAGTCGCTGCTTGAATTTGACTGTATTCCTGTCGGAATGGAGTTTTTTCCCGCCGCTGATGAAGCAGCCTGGGAAGTCATCAAGCGTGTAATTGAAGACTGCGATTATTATGTGGTCATCGTTGCAGGACGGTATGGGTCGTTATCACCAGAGGGTATAAGCTATACTCAAAAGGAATACGAGTATGCGGTTGAAAAAGGTGTTCCTGTCATAGCTTTCCTGCACGGTGCTCCCGGGAAAATCGCTGCTGAAAAAACTGAAGGAAATGAAGAATCGAAGAAGAAGCTTGAGCAATTTCGGAGATTATGCAAGCAACGTCTCTGCAAATATTGGCAAACTCCTGATGAGTTAGGTGGAGCCGTAGTCAAGAGTTTAAATCAACTCAAGAAGACTCAACCGCGCATTGGCTGGGTCCGAACTGATCAGGTCCCCGACGAATCTGCCTCGAAGGAAATTCTTCGACTCAAATCGCGCATCGAGGAATTGGAGCGTGAACGGGAAGAATTAAGGACAAGCGCCCCCATTGGTACCGAAACATTGCAGCAGGGTGATGATAAGTTTGATATGGTCTTCCACATTGAAGTTGGCGATGCTATGGAGTCAGGATGGGTTATAACTGAAAAAATGGATGTGAGAATCACTCGAACATGGAATGCGATTTTCAATGTGTTAGCACCGGCAATGATCCGTGAAGCCACCGAAAACCGTTTGATGGGACTCATTGAAAGGAATGCCACGGTTGAGGAGCTTGAAAATGCCATGGAATCCCCATATGACGGAATACCGAGAATAGAGGATTGGGACATTTCAACCGATAGTCTCCACACCATTATTGTCCAACTCCGATCATTGGGCTTAATAGTACCGAGTGTAAAAGCCAGAAGTCTCAAAGATACATCCACATATTGGAAGCTAACACCATACGGAGATAATATCATGACACGTATGCGTGCACTGAAACGTGAGGACGACGAGCCAGAGTAGCTTAGTCAAATAGCTTAACAAAACTTTGGTTCTACCAAGCGAAGCACAATCTTAAATTCTAACCCCTGCTGCCGGGCTGTGCCGCTCGTATGCGTCCAAGTCAGCCCCTTACACGCTCAGGCTGTTGGCCGGACTGAATTGGTCATAACTCTTTACCATATCCTCAGTTAGCTACCTACTTTACATTCGACTCCAACAGGCCTATACTGCATTCAATATCAGAACAAGGAAGGTGGACTATGGCGACCAAGTGCGAGCACTGTGGAAGTGAGAAATTAGACTGGTAGCCCACAGCCTCTGCTGTGGGAAATTTGGATCAAGAAATTGGATTCCAATTCCATCACCACCCTTGTCCTTTCTGTCGGGCTGGGTGGCCCACCTTTCAGGTGGGTTCTCGAGTCCTACGCAAATTCGCAATAAATCCGCTGCTGATTACCGCCTCACGCCTTTGGTAACAGAAAGGCACATGTATGTCAGGCAATAGCCCGAAGCAGCTCGAGGCCAAACCGCGCAACGCACAGCGCTCCATTAAATCAGGCGATGCCTGCGGCCCCCGGACGCCCACTGATGGTGTGGCCGCGATCCCCGATCAAGGTCGGGGACAAGCCTCTGATCGCGGCTCGCTAACCATCGAACTCAAACCGTTTGGCGTCCTGGAAAATACGCTGGTGGAGAAAATAGCTGTCGCGCACTGCCGCCGGTCTTGTGTTCTATCTTCCTCTTTAGGTGCTTTCAGAATCTTCCGCTACCAATATGCCATCGAGCGTCAGCATAATCGGGCTATCACGCAATTGCGATGCCTGCAAGACGATCGCTGCCTTTTCCACCTTCAGCCCTCGGAGACACGACCTATTGAGCAAAACTAAAAAATTACTAAACAAACCCATTTAAGTAGCAGTAGGTCGGATACTCTGTGATCTGACACTCCCTGAGCTATGCTCATTTCAGACTGAGTGGCCGGCGCGAATGCGGAAAGATCCAGAGGTGGCGCCGGTGGTGCGAAATCAACCGGACTGAATTCAACTTCCACGTCCTCAAAATGAGACTCGCCGTTCTCGTCAGCGTAGACTCGTGTATACTTCATCGCGATCTCTCCAGTCCCCGAAAATCAGTGAAAACAAGACAATGCCAATCGAGATCCTCAACGGTGTGGCTAATCCTCCGGCAGGAAATCCTTTATAAGGCAAAGAGTATTCCTGGATAATCGCCTTCCTTCGAACACCAGCTTTTGACCATCAGGTGACCAGTCGACCCGCACGGCAGCATCGAGATCATTGGCCAAGATTTTAAGTTTGCTTGGTCTTCTTGAATCAAGGGGTAGTATCCATACGTCAGCGCTTCTCTTGCCATATGCTGTAGAAGCTATAGAGTATGCGAGCTTTGTTCCATCAGGAGACCATCGTAGTGAAATTATTAGATGCCCTGGATCTGACTGGACCAATACTTCCGGGGCACCGCCGTTGACGGGAACAGTACCGATGCCCGTGGCAGAATCTTGACATAAGAAAGGATAAGCTATGAACTTCCCGTCTGGCGACCAGTCAACCAAACCATCGCAATATGCGCAGGAATCAGTCCAAGGCACCAGAATCTTTACATCCCCACCTTCAGCCGATACTATGACGAGATCACATATTTTCTTAATGCCAGGCACCGTACGCGAGAAGGCAATCCATTTACCGTCAGGCGACCAGCGAGGGAACCAATCCTGTTCTGTACCGAAAGTCACTTGTCTCGCCTCTCCGCCGCGAGCCGATACGACGAATATGTGGGGAATCGTATCACCCACTTTTTCCGCCATGAGAGCCAGCTGGGTTCCATCAGGCGAAAGATCGCACCCTCCCTCATACCCTATATCCTTCAATCCAGCTATCGGGATCATCGATTCCTGTCCGCCGCTCAAAGGCGCCGAAAAAACATTGTAGTAATCCATATAGAATATGCTCTCACCGTCGGGTGACCAGCTGGGACACCAAGATAAAGAGGGTCTGACCATCGTTGCAACGCCACCGGAGGCGGACACGGTATAGATAGCCGTATGGACTTCTGTTTCCAGGACGAGGCCTACCTCATCGGTGGTACTCCAACCTCCAATGAAGTCGTCAGAAGGTAAGGGGAGCTTTATTACCGTGGGTGAATCAATCTGCTGATAGTCGTCATTCAACCTGACAATTAATATTTCCTTTATGTCGTAGGCACCATGTTCTTCATATCCGGACCAACGACAATACGCCATCTTCGTACCGTCCGGTGACCAAACCGGGCCGAACTCAACGCCTGGCAAATCGGTTACCTGCACCGGAGAACCCCCCTTGACGGGGGCCACCCAGATGTCGCAGTCAGCCGCCTCATTGGCCAGACCGCATTGCCGATCGCCCTTTAGGAAGGCTATCCACTTTCCGTCCGGAGAATAGGCCGGGTGGGCACAGTAAGCCGAATCGCCACAGAGCGCTTCCGCCACTCGCCTTATCTCACCTCCCGCCACTGTCATCTCGTAAATACAGTCCTCCCACGGTCCTCCCGGAATTGGCGATGTATGTGAGTAGAAGGCAATATCTTTCCCGTCAGGCGAAAGACTCAGCCGGTAATCGTAGAAAGTGAGCCACTGCTCCCGGTCATGTTTCACGGGCAGTTCGATAGGGTCACCACCGGACGACGGAATGACGAACATGGAACTCCAGTAGGTGCCGGCACTGTCGAGATCATCGGTGTTGAAGGCTATCCAGTTACCGTCGGCCGACCATACCGGGAGACTTCCCAACGCCCATTTTATTACTGGCCCGGTCAACCTTACGGCCTCGCCTGCTACGGTGGAATCAGCCGTCCCTCTCGTTGGGGCCACCCACAGGCAACTGTCATCAGCCACAAATGCGATTTTCTTGCCATTCGGCGACAGAGCGCAATAGTCGAGTAGTCCGGGAACACTTATCATTGAAAACGTTGGTTCTTTCGACTGTTCGGATTCTTTAGTAGTGACTGAAGACAAGAAGTTCTCGATCAGGTAGAGGTCACTTTCAGAAGGCCAGTGCGAAGCGAAGGCTATTTTTCTGCCGTCGGGAGACCAGCTGATCATCCACACTTCTTCAAAGTCCAATCCAGTACGAAGTTTATATGGTTGTCTTGTACTAATCGGAAGAATCCATATTCCCCCGCCACTCTTGGAGCGTGGATTATATTCGCAGTAGGCGATATTCGACCCATCGGGTGACCATGCAACAGCCAACGCATGATGCCTGGATTCAAGCTGTACCAGCAATTCCGGTTCACCGCCTTCGACTGGGACAATGCTGACACCTCCAGTTGAATCATCGTGATAAGATGGATAGGCTATGTTCTTTCCGTCAGGAGACCAAGCCATTTGGCCAAAGGCATATTTGCAGTATTCCCCCGTTAAGCCAGACACCAAGGCCTGGACTTTTCCTCCTTCAGATGGAATTATGCACAGCCGCTCAATCGACTTGTTTTCATTCGCTAAATACTCTGACTGGCCAAAGGCAATCCATTCGCCGTCAGGGGACCAGCAGGGATAGCCCGAGTACATGGGACCAAAGACGATTTGAGTGGGCTTTCCACCGCTGACTGGTACAGTGTAGACTCTAACCAACGAATCGTTTGCCTTCACTCCTGCTATAGAAAGTCTTTTCCCGTCTGGCGAAATATCGCAGTTTGCATAACTGACTTCCCTCATTCCGGTTATGGGCACCTTCGATGGCTTACCACCTTCGACTGGCATGGAATATATTGCGGTGTCATCCATGAAATACATTAGCTCACCATCAGGAGACCACCTTAGAGAATACCCTCTCGAAGATGTGATTTTGGTTGCGACGCCTCCTGACGAAGGAATTGTATAGGATCCGCCTCGTTCATCAGTCCTTAATATTATACCGATTTGGTTTTTGCTTGTCCAACCTCCCAGAAGATCAGCAGAATAATATGGCCATTTGACTGTATCCGGAGGCCCCAGTGGCTGATATTCTTCCGAAAGGCGGACAATATACAATTCTCGGTAATAATACTCATTTCTCAAATCAGTATGTTCGCTCCACTGACCATATGCAATCATCCTGCTATCGGGAGACCAAACGGGTCCAACCGCCATCCCTTGTACAGTCGTAATCTTAATCGATTCTCCGCCACTTTCTGCTGTCACGCACACATCAGATTGTATTGGTCGCCGCGAACCCGCTTGGAAACGACTGGCTTTGACGTATGCAATCATTTTGCTATTAGGCGAATAAGCCGGCTGCCCGCAGAGGCTATCTGTCAACCGCGATACCTTTCCTCCGTTAACTGGCATAGTGTATATACATCTAGTTATCGATTCGCCTGGAATTAAAGCAGAGTCTGATGAAAAGGCGATATGCTTGCCATCAGGTGACAAGCCAATCCGATAATCACTCCAACGGTCGGAAGCCCACTTCTTAACAGGGATTTCCCTAAGTTCTCCTCCGGATGACGGTACAACGAACATTGAAATACCTATGTTGAAGGAACTATCTCGTGTTCCTTTGGCATTAAATGCAATCCACTCCCCATTAGCGGACCAGGTCGGGTAGCTACTTCCTGTCCATTGCACTATCGGCTCTGTTAATTTTACTGGTTCACCCGCTACGGTGGGGTCGGCTGGGCCATGAGTCGGGGCCACCCAGAGACAACTGTCTTCAGCCACAAAAGCTATTCTCTCTCCGTCCGGGGAAAGGGAACAGTATTCAGTTAAACCTGGTACTTCGATTTTCGTGAAGGTTGGCTTTGAGCTTGTTTGGATTACTACCTGCTGGTCTGAAGTTAACCGATAAGCCTGCTCGACCTTGTAATACGACCATAGAATGACTGACACCAATACAACGACTACCGCTGCAACCGCCAGCACCGCCTTGTAGTTTCTTCTTACGTACTTGATTCCCTTCGAGAAAGCGCTCTGCCGCCTGGCCAGAATTGGGCGACCATCAATGACCCGCTGCAGGTCCTCCGCAAACTCCGATGCCGTCTGATAACGCCGGTCCGGATCATGATGAGACGCTTTCATCAACACCGTCTCAAGGTCCACCGGGATCCGACGGTTCGTCTGGCGAGCCTCAATGTAATGCCCCGCCAGTATCTCACCGATCAGCTTCTCCTCGCTATCAGCCTTGAAGGGTAACGTCAACGTCAGAGCCTCATACAACGTAACGCCCAGCGAATAGATGTCCGTACGCCTGTCGATGCCCGCCCGGTGAGCCGCCAATAACTCCGGCGACATGTATTTGACCGTGCCGATGAAATCCCCCGCACGGGTCATGCGGGTCATGTCGTCGGCGTGGGCGATGCCGAAGTCAGTGAACTTGAACTTCTTGTCCGGGTCGGATAGCAGAATGTTGTGAGGTTTGATGTCACGATGGATGAAGCCCTTGGCATGAATATGCTCAAGAGCGCCGGCCAGCTCGATGAACTTCCCAAGAATATCATTGATATAGTCTCTGTCGATGGTACCGGTGACATCGGAACCGGAAGGAATTGATTCTCGAGTTCGCTTTATAAAATCATAAAGTGAGCCGCCCTCGGCCAGCTCCATGGCCAGATAGCTGACGTTGTTCTCCTCGCCCCGGGAGTAAACCTTCACGATATTGGGATGATCCAACTGACCGGCTATCCAGGCCTCACGCACGAACCGGGACTGGGCCCGCTGTGAGATTTCCAGCGACGAATGGAGCACCTTAAGGGCCACCGGGCGCTTCATCGACTCATCGTACGCACGGTAGATGGTCCCCATGCCCCCGGAGCCGAGGGTCGCATCTATCCTGAAATGGCCGAGCCTCTTGATCCGCGGTCGGTCGGAATCGTCACCGAATCCGCCTACCGATTCAGTCCGGTCATTGTCATCCGCCGCCATGGGCAGATTACCTCATTCGTTGTCACAGCCACACTATCTCATTAACAGATCACAAGATAGAAATTTCATTCTTTAAGAACAAGCTCAAACTGGGTGATGATAGTAGTCACCAGTAGGGCGGAACTCACAGGAGACTGTCTCATAAGTTTGATTGTGGGTTTCTCAAGGTGGCGTCAGGTGACTTGAGGTTGTCCCATAAGGCGCCGTCATCGCGAGCGACCGGAGGGAGCGTGGCGATCTCAGCCATACAATTAACACTGTCACAAGAGATTGCCACAGCGCTTCGCGCTTCGCAATGACGCTTGCGAGTGATACCAATACACTTTTGAGACGACCTCGCTCTGTCTGACATCCTTCCGACATAACAGTGTTTCCTACAACGGATTAGAGCTGTCGGGTAGAGTCGCCCGACAGCACCACGTAGCGAATCGTAGACCTTGTAAGACAGTCTCACAGCGGTTATACCAACCAATACAACGGCTCCAAGGTCGAGGCGGACGGGGACATCCGCCGCGCACGGAATAGACGAACCTATTTGCCCAATTCTTTAGTATTGGATATATTATAGACGTGAGCGTTTATAAGATATGAGCATGGCCACAAAAGTGCATACAAACAACATTCGACCCAGGGCTCCATTCAAGCTGCGTTCCGATCTGACTCCCAAGGGAGACCAACCGCAGGCTATAAAAGAGCTACTGGAAGGGCTTAAAGCGGGGCGGAAGCATCAGACCCTGCTGGGGGTTACCGGTTCGGGGAAGACGTTTACCATTGCCAACGTCGTTGCTCAGTATGGCCGCCCGGTGCTGGTCATCTCGCACAACAAGACATTAGCCGCCCAGCTCTATGGCGAACTGAAAGCCTTTTTCCCGGAAAACGCGGTGGAGTTTTTCATTAGCTACTATGACTACTATCAGCCGGAGGCGTACCTCCCAACTACTGATACCTACATAGAAAAGGATACCTCTATCAACGAGGATATTGACCGCCTCCGTCTGCGGGCGACGGCTTCGCTCTTGGAGCGCGAGGATGTCATTATTGTGGCCTCGGTTTCCTGCATCTATGGCTTGGGTTCACCCGAGGAGTACAAAAAACAATTTCTGCTTCTTAAGACCGGGGCGCAGCTTGACCGGGATGTCGCTATCAGAAGGCTGATCGATATCCACTACAATCGCAACGACATTGATTTTTCAAGGGGGAATTTCCGGGTGAGGGGAGATACGATTGAGCTGATCCCGTCCTACTATGACAGCGCCTTTCGGATTGAGTTTTTCGGCGATGAGATTGAACGGATCAGAGAAATCCATCCCCTGACCGGAGAGATTTTGAAAGAACAGGAACGGCTGGCCATCTATCCGGCCAAGCATTTTATCACCTCCCGACCTCAACTTGAGAAAGCTATTGTCGCCATCGAGCAGGAGCTTGCCGAAACGCTTGAGAGTTTCCGCTCCCAGAACAAACTCCTCGAAGCGCAGCGTCTTGAATCTCGTACCAGGTACGATCTTGAGATGCTGAAGGAGCTCGGCTACTGCACCGGTATCGAAAACTACTCCCGTCACCTCACCGGACGCAAGCCGGGAGAAAGACCATTTGCCCTGATTGATTTCTTCCCGCCGGATTTCATTACGATAATCGATGAGTCCCACCAG
>Ga0114930_10005695_pt1 | contig 10191 bp, 13 predicted proteins | sample AnhtaG_FD_87300 | JGI IMG/M metagenome (GOLD analysis project Ga0114930, IMG submission 87300) | Deep subsurface microbial communities from Anholt, Denmark to uncover new lineages of life (NeLLi) - Anholt_01485 metaG | ecosystem: Environmental > Aquatic > Marine > Oceanic > Sediment | place... | reverse complement strand
TAAGAATATTTAAATAGATGGTTTTGCTTTATATCAATGGGTGATGTTATCATGGTTGATAAGGATTGGAAAAGTATCTTAAGCGGCGTCATTGGTCTGCTCGTTCTTATATTTGTCTTACAGGCAGTCTTGCCCTCATTGTTTGAGGTTTCGACAGGCGGCAGCAATCTGTCTGCTGAAAATGGGTCGGCTGCAAATCCCGCCGGACATATGGCTAACGAGTCAGTCTGGGGAGCATTTGGATCGGCTGTATTACCAGTCATTTTCGGCTTGCTGGTCGCGGTCGGCGCGTTATATCTTATCTTCAATGGCATCATGTCAACGTTTGGCATAGGCAAGGGTAAGGGCAAGGGCGGTTACGGATTATAAAAATAATCCGGAACGCCGGCAATCTTTTTCTTTTTTATTTTTACTTTCGAGTGATAACTTTTTTAAAGAAAAGCTTTATATAGAATTTCTTGCTCTATATATATGGGTGATGTTATTATGAAAACAGGAGCACGAGATATAATCAGCGGAGTTATCGGTTTGCTCGTCCTTATATATGTTCTACAGGCTGTATTGCCACAATTATTTGCGCTTGAATTTACAAACGCCTCTATCTGGGGATCGTTTGGCGCGGCAATATTACCCGTCATTTTTAGCTTGCTAATTGCAGCTGGCGCATTATACCTTGTCATCAATGGTATCATGGCGACGTTTGGCATGGGTAAGGGCAAGGGCGGTTACGGATTATAAAAATAATCCGGAACCCCGGCAATCTTCGATTGCCTACGGGTTATGGATTATAAAAATCTGTTTCCGATACTGCTAAAAGACACGGCGGCGTCTGACACGCGCCGCGTAAATCTGCCAATTTTTATTTTTTAAAAAATGAGCGTGAAAAAATTGACTAATCTGAAAAAAATTATATTTCTGGCATTTCTTATAATTACATTGTTATCCCTGTCGGCTTCCGCAAAATGGACTTATCTGAATATGTCGTGCGATACTCTCCATGATTTCGAGATCAACATATCATATAACTCCACCAATTATGACAGCAACCAGATATATTACAGCATCAACGGGACTGGAACGCAGAATACCATAAATTTACCTGACATTAATTTTACGACAACGGCAAACTTTACGCTGGGGTATGCGACAATAATAACTTATGTCGCCAATGAAACAGATGAATATTACTGGGGGATTAATCATACTTTTAGCAACCTTGCCGATACATCTTATATCATCTATAATAATGTAACCAATTTTTCGACGTTACAGATATTCCAGTTATATAATCCGCCGTTATTATTCAATCGCACAAAAGTCTATCTTGAATATGAGGTATCAGAAGTCGCCATTGCGCAGACATGCAACGCAACATTTTATATTGATAACATCTATAATACAACCTATCAATTACAGTCGGCGCCATTCGGCGGTCTTGGAAGTTCAGCAACGTTCCAGTTTAACGGCTATACTTATATTGTCGGCGGCTATCGTTATAATGACAGCACATACAGAAATGAGGTATGGCTTATCAATCGAACCGACTTATATAATATGGATTACGTCATGATCAACGCCTCGCCTCTTTTTTCCGGACGGTCAGGCGCCGCCGCAGTAGTCTATAATGATATTATCTACATGACAGGCGGTTATGACGGAACAACACATCTCGACGAGGCATGGCTTTCTACTGACGGCATTAATTGGTTTGAGGCGGGCTGTGATTGTGTCAGTAATCGCAGTGAGCATTTTATGACTGCGGGCGAGAACGGGATTTATCTCGCCGGCGGCTGGAATGTCAGCGGCTATCTTAATGATGTCTTATATTCAGACGGCGCGACGCCTTTTGTCACCCGCACGGCTGACGCTAACTGGGAACCGCGTATCGCCGCGACATTCTATAATTATACTTCAGCTGGTGTTGAAAATCTTATAATAATTGGCGGCTGGGCTGACGGCGCGGCACAGACTGATGAATGGCGCAGCGTAGACGATGGTATCACGTGGACATTACAGGCGTCCGACATTGGGCGGGGCTTTGTCAAAGGCGAAGTCACAACATTTTGCAGTATCTTTCCATGCATCTATTATTCGACTTATCCGTGGTATACTACGGCGCAAGGCTTATTATGCATCTATGACACGACGCAAATATGGTATGAAACTTTTGGCTTTGAGCAAATGATATGCCGTGATGGTCTAGGCGATTGGTTTTCTATAATTGACATATTTGGTGATGCGCTTGATTTTGTATGGGATTGGCTGACAGGAATTTTCAATATGGATAATTTCTTGACTTACACTATCAAGATGTGCTGGCTGCCGTGGGCGCAGCCATTATGTATTGCTAATGATGCTTTTGGTGTTGATGGCTGGATATTTGCCACAATTTCGGGGAATATAACCAATGAAACAGCCGGCGGCGTTGAGGAATGTGAGTTGGATGTTACAAGCGTTTCATTTGATACCGGTTCCCCGATCTGCGTCAATGAAAGCATTATATATACAGCCAATACGAATGACTGCGAACTTGTAAAGATATATGTTGATTGCTATGGTGACGGGAAACAGATACAGGTATCGCCGGCATGGGTTTATAATCCGTCTGCTGCATGCCTTATGTACAGGAGTGTATCTTATGATGCAAAAGTCTATGTCTATACTGCTGAACAAGGATTATCAACAGCGCAATTTTTTGAGGAGAATGGCGGTATAGTTGTCAATGATGTTTATCCGACATGTAACATGGCGGGACAATCTGGCGGGACAGTTATCAACACCGCAGAACTCCCGCCCGAAATAGGCGTCGAGGGTTCACTCGACGGAATATTTGAGGGTTTAGGTTTTCGTTCAGCAGCCTCAAAAGTTTTTCTTTCATTACTTATCATGATAATAACAGCAATCCTTATCGGGACTAAACTGCCTTTACCAATCACCCTTATAATACTGGTCATTGAATTTATAGGCTTGATTATCACGGGATTGCTTCCGATATGGATATTATTCGTCCTACTGTTGATCCTGTCTTTCCTTACATATCTTAAATTTGCTAACGGTGGCGGCGGAAACAATCAGGGAATGGGGGTTTAATGCATGAGCAAAGCTATTAGCGCAATAACTTTATATTTTTGCCTCTTGTTCCTGATAACTTTTCTTTTGCCGGTTGATAGCGGCGAGCCTATCAATACAGATATACAAGATATTGATCCGGGTTCTATCTCCAGCTCTGCATGGGACATCGGCGATAATTTCAGCATCTTTCTTTCTTTCTTTAGTTTCTCGTTGATAAATCCTTTGGGCATGCCTGACGAAGTGACTTATGTCATATCATTATTTAATCTGTTCATGTCTATCATGCTGATCTACGCGATCATTATCGCAATAAGGGGCGGGGGCGGCATATGAATATAAAAAAGCTGGGGCTTGGGGTGATGTTTATACTATATATCTTACTGATTATGAATATTGTCACGCCGACAGATAGGCAGGATTATGTCATGCTCATTGAAAACAATAACGGTTTTACTGATCCCTATACTATATATCAGATTTGCAAGCCAAACGCCGAAGTCAATGCAGACGATTTTGATGTGAATTTCGAGCAATTACATGGAGGCGCTTATTCTGTTAGCTTTTGGTATAACGCGACTAACATGGTTAATACTGCCGACTATGGCAGCGTCCAGAAAAGTTATACATGCAATACAGGAATATTTAATTATACATCTAATCCAAAATATTTTTGGTGTTATGACGCGAATGGCAGCGTATTATATGAACATTCTTTTGAAAGCGGAGATTTACAGACAAATACTTCTTATTGGATTGAATATGGGTTGACAGGATATTCAGAAAAGCCTTTTGAAACATGGAAAAAAGTCACGAAACAAAATTTAAGGAATTATCTTAATAATTCGCCCGTCGGTAAATGTTATAAGTTCATGGTTAAAGGGCATAGGATAAATAATTTATTTATGCCTTTTGCTGCTGATAATATCATTACATATAACGGCATGGATTTTTTAGAATATGCTTGGTGGAATAGCAGTCTTTTTACATATCGTATGCCGATTGAGATTAATTGCTCTAATGAGTTATGCCGTAAGGGCATGACAATGATCGTAAGCGGAATTAACGCGACAGATGGCAATAAGTTTAATCTGACCAATCAAAATAATTTTGCCCTTACATGTGACAACATTGAAATCGATAAGATTATCGGTAACATGTCAGAATTAGAAGTCAATGGCTCAGCTGGAACAAAGATGTTTGACGACAGCACAGGCTATGGCACAAATAATTTAACTTTCATGTTCAGGCTGTTGCGTAATGTGACAGGCGTCAATAATACCATGTGTTATATATATTATGGCGACCTGACTTATAATTCCAGCTATGACAATAAATCAAATATAGCATTATTATATGATACTTTTGATAACGCAGCAAAATGGACAGGCAACGCTGAAATATCAGGCGGCGTATTGACAGGCACGCAGGCGCAATATAGGTTTGCGAAACTTGATGTCGGCATCTGCGCAGACTGCGAAAAATACGAGATATTAGATACGACTTCATGCACTACAGCAGAACGCGAAGATTTTTTTAGGACATTCATGAACACTACGCCGTCAGGAAATCCAAATCAGATAGGCAGCAAGGGAATTGTGCCGATATTAAAGGCGGGTTTCGGTGAGATTACAGACGCATCTTCAACGGGGAGCGTGATACATCATTTCAACGTGACGCATGCCGTTGATATTGATTATTCGACGCGCTGGGTTGCTTTTGACGACATAAATAAATATTATTGGCAGCTTTATGTAGATGAGGATAAAAAGGTTGCGGACATAACAAACAATAGCGGCGCAGGATATTCAGACGGTAATAAGGCATATCTGCAATATTATGTCGCAAGGAGCGGCAGCCGTGCAAAATATGTCATGGTTCGACGCTATCAGGATGAACCCGCAATAATAACCGTAGGCGTTGAAGAAACAACGGCGCCGCCAAATAATGCACCCGATATTCCCGACGTCGTGATTATCCCGTCACTTGTCTATAATGATACTGATATTAATTGCAGCAGTGCGACGGCAATCAATGATGTAGACGGCGACAACATGACAGGATATTTTAATCATACCATTGACGATATATATATAGGGGAATTTATAATTGAAAATCTTTTGAATGGAACGCAGCCATCTTATATAATCAATCATGCTAATTATAGCAAGGGTTTGAATGTCACTTGCATATTAAATCTTTATGACGGGACAGATGTATCAGGACAGAATGAAACGTCTGTCATTGTCCTTAATACTGCGCCCGAATTTATTTTTATAGCAGATATATCTTTAGCCTTTAATTTTTCTGACGTGCTGCTTGATCTGACAGGTAACATTTCGGACATCGACAGTTTAGACAGCGAAATGTTTTTGATGTATGTTGCGACTGATAGTGATAGCGTCTTGATCAACATTGACAATGCGACAAGCATAATGAATATATCTTTTATTGCAGGCGGAAGCACGGGCATAAATCTGACGTTATATGACGACGAGGGACTCTCCAACATGACATCATTTAATATTATCGTCGCAACCGCCGCCGCGCCTGCCGCCGTCCCGACAACATCAGGCGACGCTTTAGAGGCGTTTGGTATTCTGTTCGCATGGTTCGGGCTTATATTATTAGCGATTTTAATAGGACGTATGGGTTTTAATACAGGATCATACGTTTTAATATTTGTTGCGGCTGCATTAGGATTGACATTAGTTTATTATTTGCCTGATTATATTATTTCTGCAAGCGGTAATCCTTTATTAATACGTATGATATTCGCCGCATTTATAGCAATCATTTCTATTTTAGCATTTAAAAAAACAACAAAAGGGGCTGAAAATTTATGACTTCTAAAAAGACAGAATTAAAAATTACAGACAGACAATATTTAAAAGACGTGCGAAAATGCAAAACTGCAAAAGAGAGAGCCATGATAAAAAAATTATATGATGGTTTTATCAAAGAGCGCTTGCGCGTTGAAGCTGCAAGGCGTAAGGTTGTTGAGGAGCAATTAAAAAGATTACAGGCTATAAAAAAAATAAAGCCAATGTCTTGGCTGATACCGGCGCCAAAAGATTTTATGCACATGTTGAGATGGAGCGAGCGCTGGGCTTTTAAGATCAAGCAGATGAAGATTATCAAGATGCTGCCTTTTTTCAAGAAATATGCAATCACTAAGCCGCTGTATTATATGTTTATCTTCTTTCCAAACAGGCGCATGGCTGTCATGGTGAGGGAGCAGGGCTGGGACGGCACGCTTACATTGAATACGCAGACAAAGCAGCTTAATCATGAAAAAGTCTGGCATTTTGGAAGTAACGCCTGCATGTTCTATAATTATGACAATGCTGAACCTATGGACGTAAGCATGAAGTCATTAAAGGCTTGCTCAATAAATCCAATGGTATATAAGGAAAACCTTAACAATAATCAGATGTCGCTATTATTGAAGCCGACAGAACAAGGCGTGACAAATACGATACTGATGTATGTGCTGATAGGCATAGGCATAATATTACTTTAGGTATTGGCAAGTTCGGCGGGCTGGATCGACCTGAGTTCATTGGTGAAAAAATGAATTTAAAAATCTTGACGGCTGAAGAGATCCTAGACAATATGTCAAATAAGGATGCTGATGTAATTAAGAAACTTTTAAAAAAGAAATATATAGCATTTAACAGGAAACTGGTGAAAAAATGAATTTAAAAAAATCTTTGACAAAGGCGTGGCTGATAGTCGCCGCGGCATTTTTTATATTAGGAATACCCGCCGCTCTATATGCCGCCGTCACAGACACATCTATCGCCTTGTTCCAAATTCCGTTTAATATAACGGGGTTATGCGGGACGATAAGATTATATAAGGACGTGGAACAATGAAAATAAAAAAGCATAACGCACAAAATTTTGCAAGTTGGAGAGTAATAATGTTGCATGAACAATGCTCTTTATGTGATAAACCGGCAATTTATTTTTTAAGATGGGCAAATTTATTAATGGTTAAAGAACGATATTTATGTGAAAATTGTAAAACTAAATGGGTTAACGGGGATTTAAAAATATGACATCATTAAACAATATCGTGGACGAACTGGAACACTCAATCAATGAGGACGTAGGCAAGCTTATAGTCAGGCAGTTATTTGATAAGGTAAGCAAGAAAGACTTGCCAATGAAAACACATCTAACTGACAATGAGGTAAAACTCCTTACCGCCATGCTCATAGTCAGCGAGAAATCAAAGATCGCCGTCATTGGCGAGGTCTGCCATCTTTTTATGAAACTGCGCATCTCGCATGAGAGAGCCGGAAGAAAAGAACTGATAGACGCGATGAAACAGATCGCTGACAACAAGACAGGGGCGCGCGCCATGTCTGCCTTTGGCGCCATGCCGCAAAGGGGTGTTGTCTGATGTGGATCTGCGAAATGTGCGGGGCAAGAAACAAGGATCATCTATTGATGTGTTTCCGTTGTGACAATCCACGCAATATTGTTAATGGTGATTTTCCATAGGAGGTAATATCATGACAAAGAAAAAGAACAAGAATGATAAGACATGGGGTTTATTTGGCGAACTGATTGTATGCTCTATATTTGGCGCTTTTGCCGGATTAGGATTTTATTTTTATGAAATGTCGCCAAATATTTCATTTAAAATGTTATTATTTATCAGTATGTTTTTTGGTTGTGTTACAACGTGGTTTATAACCATGATTATAACTTATTTGACAGCCAAAACAAAAATATTGAAAAGATATAATCTAAAAATATGACACAGATATTAATCCACGGCAGGAAAGGGAGCGGCAAGACTTTATTGGCTGTCCAGCATGCTTACGAAGCTTATCTTGAAAAGCGTGTCGTCTATTCAAATATCAAGCTGAACTTTCCGCATAAGGCTCTGACGCAAGACATGATAAAAGATATCATGAAACAGGAATATCTACATGACGCCTTTCTGCTGATTGACGAGCTGCATACCATCACAGACAGCCGGCGCTCCATGAGGAAGCATAATATTGATTGGGGCTATTTCTTCACGCAGAGCAGAAAGCGGGACGTTGATCTTGTCGCGACAACGCAGTTTATCGGTCAGGTTGATGTAAGGTATAGGAATAATTGCGACTATCTGATTGAGTGCAACAAGATTTTTCTCAGGGGAAAACATCTGCGGCGTTTTGTGATCGCTAATAAATGGTGGCGTCCTGACGGTGAACTTGTGTATACAAAACTATTGAAAGAGCCGCATGTCTATTATAAGCTGTATGATACGAATGAATTGGTCTATTATGATTGGCGTGTAGATCAGGGGGATAAAAAATGAATAAATGTGTTGAATTATATGACATGGTCGAGTATTATATATTACTCGGCAAAAAAGCAAACATGGCAGTATTCAAGCCGCTGTTTTTTGACATTGTGACAAAACAGAAGATACAAGACTGCATGCACAGCGAAAAGATCGGGACTATATTCACGAATAAGGAAGCGGCGAAACATGCGAAGAACTTATTGTTAAAGGATTATCAGCATATCAAAGTCGCTAAGTTGCAGATTATCGGAGAGTATTGGCGATGAAAGATGCAGTAATAGACTTCGCACAAAATTGCAACATTGTCGCTAAAGATGTCTGCGACGTGGTCGATGGCAACGTATTCCGCTTAGCCTTAACTTTGCTTATCGCTTTCGGTTTGATGATCATCAATGCGGGAATATTTTATCTGATCGCATGCGCGGCAAAGAAACGGGGTGATATGCCTAAGTGCTTGGAATACATGCGCACGCTGCACGGATGGTTCCAGACTTTCTTGATAATGGCTGGCTTTGCATTGGCAGCTTACACGATACAGCTTTTTTAATTTTTTTATTTTTCATTACTTGCCAGTTATCAGCAACATATATAAAGGGGCTGTTATTCTCCATCTTAGGGTTTAATATACCATAGTGCCTGTAAATAAAGAACGGGTGGCAGTCGGTTTTACAGGATCATAACATGGTTACGGTTGCCGCACCATGTTTACTGACTAAATGCTGGCGGCGTTCAGTAAGGGAACTGGCTAAGTGTCAAAAGGCGCCGTCGGTTATATTTACAATGGAATTAAAAAACCTGACAGAAGAAAAAAGAATGGAACTGCTTACTATTTTTTCTAATAATGCAGTTCACCCGATCGTTGTAAGTCAGATAACTTTATGGTTAGAAAGTTTATAATCAGCCGCGCAGGCTTAAAGGCAGGAAAAGAAAACATGACAGACGACAAACAGACAAAAATCAATGAAGCATTAGACAAGTCGCAGCAAGAAGCGACAGACTTTCCGCCAACATGGGACTATAAAGAAAACAAGATAGTCATGGGGAAAGTCGCCAGCATGCACACGGCGCAGGTCGATGGTGAAACCCGCGAAGTCATGATATTGGAACAGGGCGACGGCGAAAAGGTCACTGTCTGGATCAACACAGTGCTGCAGAGTTTCATCAAGAGGCTGGGGGTTGTAGAGAGTGATATGGTTGCTGTAAGGTTTGAGGGCACTAAATCTAATAAGACAGGGAGCCGGACTTATAATAACTTTACGATGGCTGTCATTGAAAAGGGAAAAGAGTGATTGTTCTTGGGAGAGAACTAAGGGCGTAAGGTCTGCCATCATTCCTTACGCTCTTTTTTATTTTTTAACGACGCGAATGGCATGGCTATAAAACAAATCGGCAATAGCCTGTAATCCGATATGCCGCGCGAGATTGTGTATATTCTGCAATCGAAAGGTTTAAATATCCACCTTTCCATTCCCCAGTAACAACACACCGCTCCGCTCCATATGCTCCGGCCACCCCTCCCCAACCTTGTAAGGCGTTGGCCTATGGGATCATGGCCGGCTGCCTGTTGAATTCTAACGTCGCCATTCGCCAATGGTGACAAAAAGGGCAATTCCAAGTTTTCGTTTTTCCCCTCGACGAAATGGGTGACGATACCTATTTTTGGGTTTTTTGGCTGTCCTTTATAAACTCGAGGATGGCTATTTACTTATAAAGCCCCTTATATAATGACTTCTCCGAGGCTGTAGGCTTAAAATCCTGACCGAAAGGTTTAAATACCCTTCCTTTATAAGTAAACGTGCTTACTATAGGGGG
>Ga0114930_10005694_pt1 | contig 10192 bp, 7 predicted proteins | sample AnhtaG_FD_87300 | JGI IMG/M metagenome (GOLD analysis project Ga0114930, IMG submission 87300) | Deep subsurface microbial communities from Anholt, Denmark to uncover new lineages of life (NeLLi) - Anholt_01485 metaG | ecosystem: Environmental > Aquatic > Marine > Oceanic > Sediment | place... | reverse complement strand
GTACTGGACCAAGTCGCGCAGGGCGATGACCGTGTAGTCGTTGTCGTACAGATACTGCATGCACGCCTCAGAGAAATCCGGTTCGGTGTGCACCCAAGGATAGCCGAGATCGGGGACGCCATGGAAGGTGAGGACGGCGATCCTGCCGTCCCTGGCTTGCTCCACAGCCTCGACAAAGTCTTCGAACGTCCAGTTTGGACCCGATGCTCCGGTCGTCGGCATGAGCAAGGGATGATCGTGTTCCGGATCGTACGCACGCCCTCGCCCCAGTATCTCGGGAAACTCGGGCGCGATGCCGCGTCGTGCAAACCTATAGCCTCTCTCCATCAGGACCGCCCTCGCATCTCGGCTGTTGCGGTACGCCGGATAGCAGAACGTCTCAGGAGCGGGGATGCCGTGCTCTACGCAACGCGCTTCGATGTGCTCCATCTCCGCGAGGAACTCTTCTCTGGATACGGTGTCGGCGAGTTTATGGCTGCGGGTGTGGTTGCCGACCTCAAAGCCTGCCTCGTGCAGCCTGCGTATCTCATCCCACGTCAGGCGGTGCTTCTTGTTCTCGAGAAAAACCACTGCCCTACTCCCTACTCCTCACTACAGTTCCAGTTTGCTCAGGTTGGGAAGAATCAAATGCGGGTGAATTCAAACTCCATCGCTTCGGCAAAGGTCTCGATCTCTGTGCAGTGATCTCCAACTCCGAGGGCGATGTGGTGCGCTGGCCCCTCCTGACACCAGGCATTCATGAACTCATGGATCGGTCGCTCCACGCGAACCCGGCAGTTGGGATTGCCGATGTTCAGGATCTCGCCCGGGATCACTTCACCCGTGGTGCAGATCAGCTTGAACGTGTCCAGGTTCTCGCCAGATTGCGTCAGGTTCAACAAGGTCACGGGTCCCCTTCTGACGTCAAAATCGATGCCTAAGCCGTGACCGGATTTCCCGTGGTGGACCCTCAAGTGCTGCAGACTGGCGCGGTCTTCGCGCACGTTGATGTTGATCGGCCCGTCGTGCCCCATGAGCACAAAGTTCTCGTCAAAATCCATGGCAAAGAACTCAACGAACATCCCGCCGCCGCCCAGCAAGTCGAGGATTTTCATCGCCATCGCGGTTTTGACGTCTCCCTCGGTCACGCCTGGCCGACCCATGGAGGCCAGACGCGAAACAGCGATGGCCGACTGCGAGCGGAGCTGACTGATGAACTCTTTTTGTCCCCACCAGTAATAGCCAAAGGCATGGATATCGTGCGCGTAAATCACCTCATCATAGGCGATCGCTGCCCGCGCCGAAAAGTCCAGGTGTTCGTCGGTCACGGTTTCGTCGACGTCATAGATCTCGCGCAGCTCGCGCAACATGGCCTTCAGTCGATCCTGCATGGTGTTGCGGAAAGCTTCTTCGATCTCTTCGACCTCGGGCCGGATCAGCATTCTGCCCGTAGCCTTGAGAATGCGGTGCTCGTCTACCGGCATGTCGACCATGTTGGTGTAGGTTTCGCCGATGAGACCGATGTTCATTGACCTGAAATCGCGTGCCGCGGCGGCTCCGAGGCAGTCGGCGCTGATCTCATCCCACAGTCGGTTCGAGCTGAAGGGGCCTGTGCGCACTTTGAACCTCTTGCCCATCCTGCGCAGGCCGGCTGCGTATTCGGGAATGCAGCACACGCCTTCGTGGTGTAGGTAGATCGTCGTGTCCGCCGTCTTGTAGTCATAGGAAGTGTCTTCGTGTGCGTTGATGAGGCGTATGGGCACGTGCACCCATTCCACGGCGGGGAGTAGGCACATCCCCGTTGTGTATCCGGTGGGGAAAACCAACAAGATGTCGATGTCCTGGTGGCGAAAGAATTCCCCTGCTCGCTGGGCTTTTTCCATCGTGTCAACCAGTTCAGGGGCAACGACCTCGCCGATCTCTTTTAGGCGCGCGACCAGTTTGGCGCACATCTGCTGTCCCATTTCCCTCAGCCCAGGGAATTGGTCCCAGTAGTAAGAATGCCCTGTGGGCAACAGCCCTATCCGTGGCTTCGGTTTGCGGGCATCAAGACCGTTCATGGCTTATCCTTTTCGCTTCGCTCAGGTCGTATCTTGCCTCTCCATCTTGCTCTACACGATGGTCTCAGTCGAAACAGCGTGCTCTTCACAGGCCTCCTCGTTCAAAGTCACGCCAAGGCCAGGAGCACATGGCACGGCGACAGTTCCGTCGGAGAGCAGACGCGGCAAGTCCTCAAACAGGTCGTGAAAGAGCGGATTGTCGAACGTCTCGTCGATGCCCTCTATCGCCCTGCTCCAGCCCATGTGCCGGTCGACGTACTTGACGTCGAAACCCAGCGCACGAGCGCGATCGAGTTGTGCCTGGAGTTCCATGAACACGTGGTCGATGTCGGGGCCATTCTCGCGCAGCGCGCGCACGGTCTGGAACAGGTGCCCGTTGCGGTCCACGACCGAAGGCACCTTTTCGGGCGGCAGTACGGGTCCCCAGCGTACGCTGTCCCACTCGGCATTCACAGTCGAGTGGAGGCCGACGCAGATATCCTTTTCCTCGGCAAGCATCTCGGCGGCCTCTTTGATCGCGGGGCAAGGCACCGTGACCGATGCATTGCGGAGAATCACCTTCTTGAGAGCTTCCGTAATGGCGACATTTGCGCTGTGGTTGGTGCCAAGGTCGTCTCCCCGCGTGGTAAGGCGGATGCGTGGTTCAGTCATGACTGTTCCTTTCTGAATCCAGTGATGACATCCGGTTCGCCGTGCTTCCAGTCGTGTTCTATCTGCCCTCGACCTCCACCAGCCCAGCAGCCCACTCCTCAACCGGCTGTAGCTCGGGTAGATCGTTCTCAGGGGAATCTAGGTAGAGATAAGCCGTTGCCGACCAATGATCCTGCCGGTAGTAATTGCACCCCACAACATCCGGGAATCCCAGATCGTCCAAGTCAATGAGGTGCGACAGATCCAAGAGATTCGTCATCCGGCCACGATCGTCGATCGAGATCGGTCGTATGGGCGTGCCGCGCTCAATGCAGACCGACGATGGCAGGACAGCCGTGAGCGGACCCTATTGCTTCGAAACGCCTATAGGTTCGGACACGTCAATCGATTCGCCCGTGATCAACGCATACAACACATCTGGGTCCAAATCAGCTCCGTTGGGCCAACAAATCGTCCCAGTGTCTGGGTTCACACGGACCTGTACAAAATAGGCCCTGTCCTCAAAGGGAGCAAAGACTCCCGTGAACTTGACAAGTTCGGACACGTCTACAGCACCCTCTGCCCCATTCTCGGTAACCGTTCAGGGGGTATCAGAAACCGGGTTTTTAGCGATATGTAGGTAAGTTGGCGTTGTCTGCGAGCGCGGTCGACATATCGAACTACATCGCTCTGAAGCAAAAACCCGGTTTCTTATCTCACCCCCCTGAACGCTTACCAGCCGATTAATCATCCGAGCACTCAACTTTTACCACGTCTTTTAGCATCGGGCTACTCCAAGGGAGCAATTCTGTTCAAAGGCGCCTGCTGGCGCAAAGTGCCAGTTTTCCAGTAGTTCCGCTTGACGCAAAGCTGCCCATTCCATGACCATGCCAAAGACTCGAGGGGAAAGACGTCCCCGCAGCAGAGCCAATGACTCTATGGCAATCAATGCCTTTTGCTCGGCGCAGCGCACATGGAAATGCGGTGGTGCGTGATCGTTGTAGTTCATTGTTATGATGATACCGAAGAAGCGACTCACTTCTGGCAAGGCCGCGCCTCCAGGACGAAAGCCTTCACTACGGACACTGTTCTGTATCCCTATTCTAGCACAGCGGATTGATATTGGCAACAGTCACTCAGGTGGGGCTTTCGCAGTGGCAGGCGGGTCAAACGGGCTTCGAGACCAGTTTCGGGGCTTCTCGGGCGTAGCGAACGCTGGTGGAGAGGAAAAGAGATTGACGCGTCGAGCTGGAGTGCGGCTCTGCCAGGGAGGAAGCAGCGAATGTGTGGCGTTCTCCACCACTTGGCAAATCGTGCCAAGTTTGCTACAATCTGCCCTGATGGGGCACTGCTTTCCCCCGTAGGAACTGAAGGCATCCCGTTGCAGGCCCTGAGGATGCAACGATGGGCTCTCTGCGCGTTGACCTGCGCTTTGGGCGTGCCGTCGAGACGCGTCGTCGGATCACTGCCAGTGAGAGGACAAGGAATGGAGAGAATCCCGTTGGCGATCGTGGGTTGTGGAGGGATGGGCGGACGGCACCTCTTGGCCCTCAAGGAACTTGAAGAGAGCGGTCTGTGCGATCTGGAGCTGGTGGCGGTCTGCGATCGACGTCGGGATAGCGCAGAGCATCTGGCCGACGAAGCCCAAGATCTCCTGGGGCGCAGGCCGCTCGTTTTTGAGGACATAACCGAGATCGTGGCTACACTGCCAGAGCTGCAGGCAGTGGACATCACCACCGACGTTGGCTCGCACCACACCGTCGCCTGCGCCGCTTTTGACCTGGGATTACACGTACTCTGTGAAAAGCCACTGGCGTTGACCGTTCGCGGATGTAACCTCATTATAGAGGCGCAGAAGCGCAGCGGCAACGTGCTCAGCGTCGCCGAGAACTATCGCCGCGACCCTATGGCCCGCCTGACGAAAGCTCTGCTCAGCGTGGGTGTGGTCGGCCGCCCTTTTGTGCTCTTTGACATCAGCGCGGGCGCCGGCAACCAGATCGTTATCCTTCCCTGGCGGCACGACAAGAACGTAGGCGGCATCCTGCTCGATGGCGGCGTGCACAGTGCCGATGTGATGCAGTACTATGTAGGCAATGCGCACAGAGTGTACGCCGAGGCGCGGCTATGGGAGCCGATTCGCTACAAGCCGGCCTCGCGCTCGAACCTCTCTGCCTTCTACCAGTACTGGTACGACGAGATGCCTGACTCAATCCAGGCTTCGGCCGAGGATACGCTAGTTTCGGTGATCGGCTTTGAAAATGGTGTGATAGGGCAATGGACGTCCTTCTATGCCGCGCACGGTCGGGGTCTGGGGATGGGTGTCGTTTATGGCAGTGAGGGCTCCATACGCGTTGGGGGCATTCGCAATGGCGTGCCCCCAACGTTGCAGTTGGATGGTGAGGGCGAGGTAAAGGGAGAGGCACTGTTGGAGTTGGTGCCTGACTTTTTCTTGGATGCTGCCACTACACGGCTCTTTGGCGGCGACCGTCTGTGCTCATACAGTATGACGTTTCCCGAAGCCGATCGCAAGCTGTTGGCCATCGAGTACCATGAGTTTGGCCAATGCATCCTGACGGGCAGGACTCCCGAGGTGGATGGCATTGTTGGCCGCAAGGCCGTGGCGTTGTGCTATGCTGCGTTCGAGTCCAGCGTGATTGACCGTCCCGTCACCCTGGACGAGATCGAGTCTGAACGGGTGGGGATCTATGAGGCAGAGATCAACGCGCATTGCAGGATCTAGTGCTGGTTGCACGTTCTTAGTGGAGGTTCTATCATGATGCGTATAGGCTACTGCACCTGGGGGATGAGGAAAGTTGAGATACAAGAGGCCCTGCCGGCGATTGCCGAGATCGGCTATGGAGGGATCGAACTGGCCGTCACTCCTGGGTGGCCCACCGAGTTGTACACGCTGGATACGGTCAAGCGGAAACAGATCGGCCAGCTTCTCGCCGAGCACGACCTGGTGCTTACGGCCGTTGCCGGACATGCTTCGATGTGCGAGGATGAGGCCGAAAAGAACAGGGCCAACATGAAGCGCCTGCGCGATTCGATTGACTTGGCCGCAGACCTGGCTCAGGAGGGCGAACCGGCTATTATGGTTAGCCTCGTTGGCGGAGGTGTGGACGATTGGCCCACCCACCGTGAGATGATCGCCGAGCGCGTGCACGCCCTGGGGGAGCATGCCGCCAGTCGCGGGGTGATCCTGGCCGTGGAGCCTCACTCTGGTACGTCCTTTGACACGCCGAGTAAGGTCGCCTGGCTCTTGGGGACGGTGAACCATCCTGCCGTACGCATAAACTTTGACATCAGCCACTTTGATATCATGGGCATCGGCATCGATGAGTGCGTGGCAAAGATGGCTCCCTATGCTGTGCATACCCACGTCAAGGATCAGCGCGGGATCTATCCCAATCACGAGTTCTTGACGCCAGGCTCAGGTCCTTTTGACTTTGTGCGCTACCTCAGGGCTATGCATGCAGCGGGCTATGATGGATTCATCTGCGTCGAGGTTAGCGTCATGGTGCAGCGCAAGGCCGGCCATGACCCCTTTGTAGACGCCGCGTTGGGCTATTGGGCCCTGGTCCACGCTTTCAATGCATCGGGCGTTCCACTGGAAAGTTGAGTCTTGGGATGGTGTGAAAGGAATGAGATGGAAAACGGGAGCTATTTGCGTTGGTTGGTGAACCAGACGCCGACGACCTGGTGGCACGATTCGGCGGATCCCGATGAGCTCGATCGAGGACTGGCTCATGGAGCTACAGGCGTGACCACAAATCCGGTGTTGAGCTACCGGGCACTGAGTGCACAGCTTGCGACGTGGTGTCCTCTGGTTCGGTCTCTGAGCGCAGACTTGCCAGGTGAGCGCGCTCAGGATCAGCGCGCCGAAACGCTGATGAGCGTCGTCGTACGTGCCGCGGCCCAAAAGCTGGAGCCACAGTACCGGGGCACGGCCGGAGAGTCAGGGTACGTGTGTGCCCAGGTGAACCCAACAAAGGCCGCGGATAGGGAAACGATGCTAGCCATGGCCAGGCGCTTCCGTGCGTGGGCGCCCAACATCGCGGTAAAACTGCCTGTCACAGCCGCTGGCCTGGACGTGCTGGAAGAATGCGTTGCCGAGGGTACCACCATCACGGCCACGGTAAGCTTTACGGTGCCGCAGGTAGTCGCCGTCGCGGAGCGCCATCGGCGCGGCGCGGCGAGGGCACATCAAGCGGGCGAGAAGCCGGGGCACTGCTTTGCCGTGATCATGATCGGCCGGCTGGATGACTATTTGCGCGATGTAGCCTGGGACAGCAAGGCCGATGTGACCGAGTCAGATATCCGAAAGGCCGGCCTGGCGGTGACCAAACGTGCCCACGACATATACAAAACGCAGGGCTACGAGGCAGTCCTCTTGGTGGCAGCGCTTCGCGGGACATACCACATGATAGAGCTAGCGGGAGCCGAGTTGATCATGTCGATCCATCCCAGGTACCAGGCACTGCTATTGCAGCCAGGCGTGCCTCGGGCGTCGCGTATCGATGTGCCCGTCGAGCCAGAGGCGGTTCGACGACTGCAAGAACTGCCCGAGTTTGCGCGTGCATACGAGCCCGATGGCATGGTGCCGGAAGAGTTTATCGCTTTTGGCGCCACGCAGCGGACTTTGACACAGTTCAACGAGGTGGGATGGGCATTGCTAGAGTCTTTTGACGCGATTTGGTAGGAGGTGCATGTCGTGGTCTCTGACAGATATGCGAACTTGTTCAGTCTGGGCGGCAAGGTCGTCCTGACTGCTGGCGGCAGTGGGGCCATTGGCTCGGAACTTGCGGCTGCTGTGGCCGCGTATGGGGCAAAGGTCGCCATCGCGAGCCGGTCAGAGACGGTCTCCTCTGAGGTGTCTGCCCGGCTGGTCGCGGCGGGCGGCGAGGCCATAGGAATCAGCATAGATGTGACTGATGCTGCATCCGTCCAGGAGGGCGTTTCTGCCGTCGAGGAGCGCCTCGGCCCCGTCGACGTGCTCATCAATGCCGCCGGTACACACATCGAACAGCCCGCCGAACAGGTAACACTGGAGGCATGGGACACCGTGTTGGACGTGAACCTTCGCGGGGCGTTCATACTGTCCCAGGCGGTTGCACGGTCGATGATAGCCTGCAACCGCGGTGGGAGTCTGATACACGTCACCTCGGTGCGCAGCGGCCTGGGGATCAGACGAGGTTACGCGGCCTACTGCGCCAGCAAAGGCGGTCTAGCCGTCCTGATCAAGCAGCTCGCCACCGAGTGGGCCACGTATGGGATCAGGGTGAATGGGATCGCACCTACGTTTACCCGTACGCCACTGGTAAAAGAGTACTTGAGCGATCCCGAGTTCTACGGCGCTCTGGTGAATCGCATTCCACTGGGCCGTGTGTGTGAAACTGCCGACCTCGCTGGCATTGCCATATTCCTGGCATCAGACGCGTCGGCGTTCATAACGGGCCAGAACATCCTTGTGGATGGCGGTGTGACCGCGACGCAGTAGGTGCTGGTACTCGCAGCACCCCGACTTTGTGGCAACTGAATGGCACAGTGTTGGTACAAGTGACGGATCATCGCCTAAACGATTCTGGACAGCGGCACAGTTTTCGCCTATAATACCGGCAGGCGCACCTGGCTAAGAGTGTCTTGAGGTAGAATCTGGCGCCTGCTATGCGCCACAAGCTCGTCACGACCCGGAAAACGCGTTCATTGAGCGAGTATCTGCACAAGGAGAAAAAGCATGACGACTCTGCTACGGATTGGAGTTCTCGGTCTAACCCACGACCACATCTGGAGTAACCTGACAGATCTGAAGCGCTCGGAGCGTGGCACGCTGGTAGCGGCGGCCGATCCGCATTCCCCTCTCCTGGACAAGGTCGCCGACGAACATGGATGTCAAACCTACGAGTCTTACGCCGTGATGCTGGAGCGCGAGACCCTGGATGCGGTCTATGTGTACGCCGACAACGCTGCTGCCGCAGACCTGACAGAAATGACGGCGGGACGCGGCTTGCACGTCATGGTGGAGAAACCGATGGCGGCAAGCCTGGCCCAGGCGGAACGGATGATCCGCGCCGCTGCAAACGCGGGCGTGGTTCTGATGGTAAACTGGCCTATCGCGTGGTGGCCTACACCCCGATTCGGCCTGGAACTGGCCCGGGACGGGACTATCGGTGAGCTATACCAGGTTCGTTACCGTGGAGCACACGCTGGCCCCAAAGAGGAGGGCTGCTCTCCCTATTTCTACGACTGGCTCTACGATCGCGAAAAGAACGGCGCCGGCGCATTGATGGATTACTGCTGCTATGGAGCTGTCCTGTGCCGATACCTGTTGGGCCAGCCAACCTGTGTGACTGGCATGGCTGGACGACTTCAAAAGACGTATATAGCGGTAGATGACAATGCTGTCCTGCTGTTAGGCTATCACACTGCTATCGGCATCTGTGAGGCGTCTTGGACACAGATCGGGCACCTGACCAGCTACACACCGGTTTTCTATGGCACCGAGGGCACGATCGTCGTTCACCGGGACAGGCTTCAGATCGCGACTCGAGATCGCCCGGACGGCAAGTTCATTGAAGCCCCAGAGCCGCCTGCAGAGGTGCGTACGGCCACGGACTATTTTCTGTCGCGCATCACCTCTGGCAAATCGGTCGAGGGGCTGTGTAACGCCGATATCTCTCGCGATGCCCAGGAAATCCTGGAGGCGGGCCTCATCTCAGCGCGCAACGGTGTCGAGGTCTCCCTACCTCTGCGCACGTCTCTGGGTGACGGATAGCCTGATCGTTGACCTGCCTCGAGACTGGCCGCCAAGGACGCCAAAGAGGTCCCGGGAAGACCTGATCTCTGCGCCAGGATCCTCTTCCCTGGCGTCTGCCTGACAGTCATCGACCTGTCCGCCGAAGACTTGCTCCAGGGCGATGGTGACCCTGCGCTGAGAGGATTCCACCGCGCCATCAGGAGAGGGCGTTCTCGAGATACGCCAGGCTCTTTCGAATCAGGGACGTCGGATCCCCCCACCGGGGCGCGTATTCCACGTTATAGTACCCAGAGTAGCCTGCGTCCTCCAGGATGCTGAGAATCGCCGCAAAGTCCAACTCGCCCTCGCCCAGAGCAATCCACCGCGAACGTTCATCCTGAGCGACCACGCTGTTGTTTAGATGGGTGTGCGTGACTCTGGGAGCGAGGTGCCTGACCATGGCCAAGTAGTCTTCTGTCATGAGCTGGATCCTGCTGGTGTGAAGGGTCAACCCCACCTCCGGTACAGCATCCAGTACGCGTACAAAGGGCTCAAGCGTCCTGCCGAACTGGCCGTGGTTCTCCACCGAAAGTCGTATGCCCTTCCATGCAGCGATCCTGGCCGATTCGCGGAGTCCACAGATCACCGCCTCCATGCACTCTTCTTGTGTTCTGTCCTCAGGGATCCTGCCACCGGCAGAGTCACGAGCGTGATCCGCCCCCCACGCGGCAGCATAGGTCCACCACCTGTCGCATGTGGTCGAGTTGAGCCCGCATGCCCTCCTCGT
>Ga0114930_10005692_pt1 | contig 10194 bp, 13 predicted proteins | sample AnhtaG_FD_87300 | JGI IMG/M metagenome (GOLD analysis project Ga0114930, IMG submission 87300) | Deep subsurface microbial communities from Anholt, Denmark to uncover new lineages of life (NeLLi) - Anholt_01485 metaG | ecosystem: Environmental > Aquatic > Marine > Oceanic > Sediment | place... | reverse complement strand
TACAGCGTACTAAGGAAGAAAAGATGAAATGGGCAGGTATAGTTTGTATCCTTAGCTTTTTTATGATATTTGTAACAATAATTACGCTTGGCGGAACCGCCCGCTTATTTAGAGCTGCGCCTACGCTACGCCCATATGAAACACCATTTATAGTATTTTTGCTTTCACTTTTTCCTTTAGGAATCGTATTGTTAATTTGTGGCGTTAGGACATCTCGAAGAAGGAAAGAAAAAGCGATAAAGAAAGAATTAGAAATAGGAATTTTGAAAGAAGGAGAGATAAAAAAGAATCCCGGCATAGCGACAGTACTATCTTTTTTTCTCTGTGGTCTCGGGCAGCTTTACAACGGACAGATACTAAAAGGCATTCTCTATATGATTTTTTACGGAATTCTAGTAGCCTTAGCTATTGCTTTTCTTTACGCAGGTATTCATCTCCTTTATTTCTTATACCTTATTCCTCCTATTACTCTGTGGATAGTAGGGTTAATTGATGCTAACAAAACCGCCCGGAGAATAAATGTTCAATTGGACTATCTTAAACAAAAAGAAGATCTAACAACCAAAAAAACTAACTTGTGTGTAAATTGTTGGCTATCAGGCGACTGCGAAAGGGAGAAGGAGGCAATTAAAAAGAGAGGGATAATTACTGACTGTCGAGGTTATCTTCCAAAAAATAAATGAGGGAAGGACAGACTAAAGGCAAATGCGAAAAATAGCCATTCTAAACTTCAAAGGTGGCACACGCAACACTAACACAGCAGTTAACCTCCCACACGCTTTAACACTTAGCCGTCAAAGCGTTTTAGTGGTAGATTGTGATTCCCAAGAAAGTGTAGCTGGTTGGCAGGAGAAAAAAGACACAAATAGGGGCTCATATAGTCACTTTCTTAAGGTAAGATGACCTATAATGACCTCACCTCAAATTAGAGTCTCTCTATCAAGAGAATTTTTTCAAGCCAGTTCTGCAATATAACGGTCTTACTAGAGAAGAAACGACGAGATAAAGGAGGTGAGGTATTATGTTAGCGTCAGCAATCGTTTCTGCAATAGCTATGGTAGTGATAATGTTCGTGACTTCCTATTATGCTGTTATAACAAAGCGTCTTTGGGAAATCAATAAAAGATTGTGGGAATTATCCAGAGATACTGCTCTTTGTAGCTATGCGGTTAATTATTTAGCTAGTTTTGTCCAGAGGCTCAGGGAGGATAAATTAAGAGAGACTTATATGAGCGCAGCAAGGAAGATAGTCTATGACACTCTGGATGAGCTGTTGTCATCAGAAACAGCGGATAAACTAGGAAAATTTAGAAGAGACGTAGATGCAGAGTGGACTGCTAAACTGGCCGAAATAAAACAGAAAAGGGAAGAAGGTGAATGAAAAAGATCGCCATTCTAAACTTTAAAGGTGGAACCGGCAAAACTAGTACAGCCGTAAACCTATCTCATGCTTTAACGCTTTGACGTAAAAGTTTTTGGGAGTTGACCCTGATCCTCAGGCGAGTGTATCCAAAATAGTTCAAGTGTGAGCGATTGCCAACAAGTAGAGATTTGTCGGTTACAAAAGTACTACTGGGGAGACCTTAGAGAGGGGAAAGGCATGAGTCAAGAAAAACCTGAATGCGTCTATCACGGCTGCAAAAGAAAGCCTCTTGAAAGCTCAAAGGATGGATATTGTATTTTCCATGCCGGAGCAGAAGAAAAAGATGCAAGAGAATTTAACGAAGCCCTTAGGAGTTATATAAGTGAAATTACAGAAAAGCATTTGGATTACAACTTTAGGGGTTTTGTCTTTGTAGGTGATGTCAATTTCAGCGAATATTATCCGGTTTTGGAGTTGACCCACAAGCATGTTCTTGCCAAGACCACCAACTTCAGAGAAGCAAGATTTTGCAAAGACGCTATCTTTGATGGGATAGATTTTCGGGGATACACAAGCTTTTGGAAAACAAGATTTCATGGAGAAGCTGATTTTGAGGAAGCGGTTTTCCGGGAACAAGTGACCTTTAGAAAAGCTGATTTTCAAGAAGAAGCCTCTTTTTTGAGAGCAGAGTTTGAGAATACTGCCAACTTTAAGGAAACAAAGTTCCACGGAGAAGCTACTTTCAGTGCTGCGAATTTTTGGGAATATACGGACTTTCATGGCGCAGAGTTTGAAAAAGGTCTAGATTTCAATGGGGCGGAATTTCATAAGAGAGCTTCTATATCGCCTAAATTTATAAAGGGAAAAGCTTTGTTTGTATTTGCCGTTTTGGACAATATCTCTTTGGTTTCTTTGAATCTAGACAAAGATGCTTCAATTGATTTCACGGATGCAAGACTCAGAAACACGGAAATAATGCGGGAAGACATAGAGGGCCATATCATAGATGAGCATGAGAAGCATTTCCCGAAGGCGAGGCAAGTATATCTGCTTCTCAAGAACAACTTTCATAGTCTAGCAAGATATGATGATGAAAGTTGGGCTTTTAAGAAAGAAAAAGATATGGAAAGAAAAGGCTATTACCATGCCAAGTCTTTCCGCAAATGGAGATGGCTTTGTTCATGGTTTTTCAATCTCCTTTATGGGTATGGAGAAAGACCATTCTGGATTCTCGGATGGTGTGGACTCTTGTTGCTGTTGTCTTCATTCATTTATTGGTTGAGCAAAGGAGTTTTTCAGGTACTGGGAACCCGTCTTGTTCCTGTAGAAGACTACTGGAATAACCTGTACTTTTCCGTAGTTACTTTCACCACACTAGGATACGGAGATTTTCGGCCAATTGGAAAGATAAGAGTGCTAGCTTCCATAGAGGCCTTTTTGGGTATTTTCTTCATCGCTTTATTTATTTTTACCTTTGCCCGAAAGACGGGGGGAAGATAAAGAGGTCGACAAGAAAAAAAGACGCACAAAGAGGCTCATAGAGGGACTTTCCTAAGGAAAGGTAAATATATGGTCATAGATTAGTATTGATTTGGGGGTGTATCTGAACTGGTTCGGATATGGTCGATGTTAGGCGAGATCCAGTAAATTGCCCCATGAAGAATCATATTGAAAGGAGCAATGAAAATGTACTTTCAGCCCATTGATGAAATGTCGTTAAGACATCTCTTTTCTTCCAGGTATGCGGAAGATATATTAAAAATGTCCTATCTGGGACCTGTATTAAACTCGTCGGGTACTCCTGAAACAAGTCCTGATTGCTTGATATTAGACAAAAGAGAAAAGCAGTGGAGAATATTGAGATGTGAATTCAAATACATTCCAAGCGGTAAAGAGGATTTTAGCGATAATGGTAAATTTGATGTAGCTATTCTATGGAGTACAGCTCCACCATTAACTAAAGAAGAACTGCAGAAAGAGTTGCTAGCTCAAAATGGTTGCTATAAGATTATTATTTTGAGTGAATATAAAGCTTTTAGTCGTTTGGACAAGTATCATATTCCTAGTCCAAAAGAATTTAGCAAAATAGATGAGTTAAAAAGAGTTGTTTTGGGCGAACCTTTCCCAACTGTATTCTCTGCCTTTATCGCCGCAAAAATCTATCTTGAAGTATTCCGAATGGATAAAATGGTTGATACCCTTTCAAATAAGTTTCCAGAAGTAAAAAGGATGAAGCCTCAAGGAAGAGCCAATATCGTCTCCGCATTGATACAGACGAAGCCTCCATTACTAAGAAGAATGTATGGTAGAGTCTACTGTTGGAATGATGACATAAATGCAAATAGTGCCGTCAAAGAAATCGAAGAGATTATCAGGACCAGATTTCGTAAAGACATCCCTGATCCTGACATTATTGAATCATTGTCGGAGACCGCATAAAGACACACATAGAGGCTCGTACAGGCCCGATCTTGAAGCAAGGCACCCTGTGTATGACCTGGGTAAATTTAAGGTGTCTCTATCAAGAGAATTTTATCAATCCAGTTGCGGGATAGAGGGATTTTAAGTATGGGAGAAGTAAAATGAAACAAATTTTCAACAAAGCACAGTTAGTGGTTCTTTGGTTTTCAGGTATAATTATTTCGTTGATACTAATGGAATATTCTCGAAAGCCCTATCTTGTTCGTGGTTATCCCAGTGATAAATATTATACTGACTGGTTTCAAGGATGGGTTTTGCCCACCCTAATAATTACAGGGCTACTTTTAGTTACGCTTATGCCTAAAAAGAATAAAGAAAAATAGCGCCATGCAGCTATGAAATTTCAATTCGGAGGGAAGGAAGTAAACAAATGGCTAGGTCGAAATACAAAAGAAGGGAGAGTTAAAATGAGAGGAAGAGGACTATTAGCTACTTTTTTGTTAGGTGTAGTTCTTTGTTTTATTCCTGTTTTGGGGTATGGGGAAGTTAAGGAATGGATACAGGAGGTTGAAGTATCAGGCATGGATTTGGCTCTGTTAAGGGCCGAGGTTAGATACATAATGCACAACCCGACTAGCTTCTTGAATGTTGAGTTTTTCTACGACCCGGACGGGAGATTTAGATTCTGGTTCCCCGAAGGTCTTGATACGAAGCAGAAGATCTGTGCACGGGTTCAAGACACCAGAGGCATATTCTCCAACAAGTCTACCGTGGCCTTACGGGAAGAATTTCAGGAGCAGTTGGAGGCTATATGCGGAGCCATGAGATCTTGGTTCACTGACATGGACACCGACGTTGTGGCTATGTTCTATAGCGGGACGATGGATTCTCTGGGCTATTTCTATCAAGGGGAATATCACCTGTGGGAGAAATAAGGATGAGGAGGTGAAAGAGCATGGAAGCTAATTGGATTATTGCTGCTTTTACTATTGTATTAGCGTTTTTTAGTGGCTTGTTATGGAAAGCGACACATAATTACGCTAAGGTGACAGAGGAACTCTTAAGGCAATCGAGAGAATCATTTGACCTATCGAGGAAGGCTTTTTTAGCCGATGTAATTAGTAGAACAATGTATTGTGCGACACATATGAGGTTTCATGATAGGACGAAACATTATTTTTTACCATATATTAAAGGGGTATATCAAGCCGTTAAGGGTATTGACGCAGATTTAGCTAAGGAACTTATGGAAGCTTGGAACTCTTGGAGCAAAGGACAACCCGAAGAGATGGCTGACCTGTATGGAAAGGTTCCAGAGATACTTGAGAAGCAGCTTTAAAAATAAAGAGAACGTGGTGTAAGTCTAGTTGATTTAAGCGAAGTTAAGGGCCGTTTTGGCAAGAAAAAGACCTCTATAGAGGCTCATAGGGGCACTTTCTCAGGACAAGGCAACCTATAAGACCTAGATAAATTCAAAATCTCTCTATCGAGAGATTTTTTTCAAGCCAATTGTGGGATAGAGGGATTTTTAGGGAGCAAGGGCGGACAAGTTCTCTCTCATTTTCGAAAATTCTGGCAGAGGGAACTGCGTCTTTTGGGAAAAAGGAGGAGACCTTGTAGGGGGAACTATGCGTTGGCAAAAGGAGAAAAAGATGACTGACCAAGAGATTAAATGTGCGATTTTAAAGTATGTTTATGATGAAAAGAAAGCCGACAAGGTTGCGATGGCAGTTCTGAATAGGATAGCTAGCGACTATGACGTGGATGGGAAAAGGGTGATTTCTATTCTTCGCTTTCTAGAGAACGAGGGTTTACTAAAAGCTGCAACTAGTGGTAGAGTGGTATCTGCTAGTGATAAGGAAATCACAGAAGAGGGAATACGTGAGTATCGAGAGAAGTGTAGTGAAAGTAAGGGTGATTAAATAAAAAAGGGTCAAAGCCCTAAGGAGAAAGTTAAGATGAGAGGCAAAAAACTATTACCTGCTTTTTTGTTGGGTGTGGGTCTTTGTTTTGTGCCTGTTTCGGGCCAGGGGGAAGAGAGAGTACGGGGAAATATGGAAGGTGGCTTGGTATAATCTACATAGGAGGGTGGGAAGCGATTGAAGCAACGCTTATGGATATCTTCTTCTGGATAGCTGTTCCTATCATATCCTCGATAATTGCCTGGTTCCTCTTGGCCCTGATGGTTCCTCTCAAAAGGGAGGATATTGCTGGGCGCCTCCGAGGTAGAGACTTTCTTATCTCTTTAGGTACTATTTTTGTAGCGGTTCACCTCCTCTTCCATATGCTCCTCCGACCATCCTGGAGAGATGCAGTGGCGTTCTATTTAAGATTCGAAGGCTCATTTCTTGTGCAGATAAGTCTTTGGACGATGGTTATCTTCTATATCTCAGGAATTTACACTGTGATAAGATGGATTTGCGCCCGTGCTGAAACGAAGCGGGGGTTTTATTATACGGCGCTTGGCATCTTTATTTTTGCCTTATTGATGGCCGCTATTTGGACAATTGGGCTTCAGGCACGATAATATTGTGGCTAAATTTGTAAGTAGAGAGGGCATTCCTTTGGGCTATTTCTATCAAGGGGAATATCACCTGTGGGAGGAATAGAAGAAATAAGAAGACTGGGATGTAATCAAATTCCTAATTCCTATGTTTCTTATTCTAAAATTGCTAAGATTGTAATTAAAGACATTAAGGAAAGAAATTAGACTAGGGATAGAAAAAAGGGTCGGCTAGGGTCCCCGGGAATAGACAAAATCGAGCTAAATAAGGTTTTATGCTGATTGGCAACAAAAAAGACGTACATAGAGGCTCATACAGGCACTTTCTTAGGGTAGGATGACCTTATAAGACTTGGAGAAAATTAGGACTGCTCCATCAAGAAAATTTTACCAATCCAGTTGAGGGATAGGGAGGTTTTAGCCAAAAGAAGCTATTAGAGTATAAAAACGGATGGTTGTGAATGGATAGAAAAAATGAAAAGAAAAGAGGAGAAATGATGAAGATTCAAAATATGTCAACTATGTCTTCAATAATTACCAGTTTAGTCTTAATCTTTTCCTTCCAAGTATTAGCTGGAGAGATAGAGATTCAAGGATGGGATAAGGCAAAATTTGGAATGTCTCCGGAAGAGCTAAGGGATGCTTATGCGGAGGAGGAGAACTATTTTAAACCCGATGCTTTCTGGGAAGAGAAAGAAGAGGATAAATTCTCTCATATTCCTTATACTCTTTTTACTTCTCGGCTAGAGACGCTGGGGTATGGAGGAGGAATAACCTTTCTCTTTGTGAACGACAAATTGTTTGAGATAATTATGACTGGGGGTAAGAAAAAGATAGGATTTGTCCCTGGTGAACTTCTCCACCGGTGGGAAGCAGGGAAATCAAGAGGAATAATGACATCAGAAGAACGAAAGAAAAAAATGATGGAAACGTTGGAAAAAATAAAATTAAGGAGAGAAGAAGGGAAAATAACTTTTGGGGATTGGGAAACATCCTTTATAGAAAGAAGAATAATAGATGTGATGAAAGAGGAGGAACCTATTGAGTTTCTTATTGAGTTTCTTACTAATAAATATGGAGAACCTTCTATTGTAGAACAGGATGTAGGAACGATTCATAAGTGGAATGACAAAAAAGGTAATATTCTTCTTTTAAGAGAATATATTTCTCTCTCAGCAGATTTACCTTCAGGCATAAGAGTTTATCTTTTTGTTATAACATACACCAGTGAAGAGTTAATGAATCTATGGACAGCAAAAGTAGACGAATGGGAAAAAGAGCGGAAAAGAATTATACAGAAAGGTATAGAGGTTTTTTGAGTAACAACTGCAACGAGGGGAAATTAGGACTTCACTATCAAGAGAATTCAATCAATCCAGTTACGGGATATGGGGAGTTAGATGATTTTGAGAACTGAAACATTGAGAAAAAGAAAAATAATTATCTTGATTCTTACTTCAGTTCTGTTCTTATTCTTCTACAGGTTTTCCTTTGCTGAAATTAGGATATTTTTCTCTCCTAAAGGCGGTATAGCAGAGGAAATCACAAAGCAAATCGACAACGCTGAGGAATATATCGATATTGCTATATACTCTTTTACTTATGAGTCAATAGCTGAAGCAATAATTAGAGCCGAGAAGAGAGGAGTTAAAATTCGTATTTTAATGGATAAAGGACAATCTCAAGGTAAATACTCAAAATACAAATTCCTTTTAGACAATGGTTTAGCTGTTATACAAGATAGACATACAGGGATAATGTACAACAAAATAGCTATTATAGACGGGAGGATATTGTTTACTGGTTCTTATAACTGGAGCAAATCAGCGGAGGAAAGAAACGAGGAGAATCTTTTAGAATTTATAGAAGAGGAAGAGATAATTGAAATTTATCAGGAGAGGCTGGATTATCTTTGGAAGTTCAACGAGGGCAAATAGTGGCACAAGGGATAGAAATACATATGTTTGCAGATATTTTAAGGACAACACTACTCACAGGAGCAGTGGCGTTGATTATACTGCACAATCACCCTTCAGGTGAATGCAGTCCATCCCCCGCTGACAAAAAGATAGTTCAGCAGACAAAAGAAGCCTGTAAGCTTTTCCGAATAAAACTACTTGACTCAATTATTATTGGCAAGAACAGATATTATTCTGCGGCTGATGAGGAAGAAATTTAGGTCTTTAAAAGAGAGGCTATAATAATGAAAAGTAAAGGTTCAGAGAAAGTTATGAGAAAAATTAACGAATCAACAACCAGCTTGTCCATAACACAGAACGGGGGAAATATGACCTGTTCTGAAAAATTAGTAGCAAAATTATGCAAGAAAACTTTTCTTTCTTTGTGGAGTTATCCAAATCCCAAAAGAGCAGATACAAATAAAGAATTGTGCGACCTTCTAGTCATAAGTAACCCATATGTTATCGTCTTTTCAGTAAAAGAGATAATTATAAGAGATAGTAGGAACTATGAAGTTGACTCGAAAAGATGGTTAAATAAAGCAGTTGAAGAATCTTGTAGACAAATCTATGGAGCTGAAAGGGCCTTAAAAAGAAACGTTCAAATATTAAGCAAAGACAAAAGGGAAATAATTGAACTACCTAAGAGCAAGAAAATCAAGATATTCCGTGTGGCTGTCGCAATTGGCAGAGGAGACAGATTTCCATTAAGCTTTGGTGATTTCGGAAAGGGGTTTGTACACGTATTTGATGAAACATCATTACAAATCATACTCCGTGAGCTAGATACTATAACCGATTTCATTGATTATTTAAGAAAGAAAGAGTTATTTTATAAATCAAATACAAAAACAATTATGGCCGGCGAAGAAAATCTTCTTGCGGTATATTTAGCTGACGGGAGGCAGTTCCCAACTAATTATACTACGGTCATAATAGATGGTGACACATGGAACGGTTTCGTAAAGAAAAAGGAATATATTAGACGAAAAGAAGAGGACAAGATGAGCTATATTTGGGATGGTATTATTGAAGAGTTCTATGACCATTTCCGCAAAGCTACGCTCTATTATGATGTTTCTCTAAAAGACCTTGAAAAGGGTCTAAGAGTAATGGCAAAGGAAAATCGATTCTCCAGAAGAATCTTAGGCAAAGCTTTCTTGGAGTTTATCGGTTATTATAAGAAACCAACGTCAAGGGCAAGGATACTTAAAGCTCTATCTAACGTCGTGTATGTATTTTTACTATCAAACCATAGCAAACGTAATAGAGAACTGAGACGGAAAGAACTTGAAATGAGATGTTTTGTAGCAAGGGGGAGGTATGAGGAATCAAGAATAGTCGTTGGTATAGCAACTGAAGAGTACAAGGAAGGTGCAGGTCATTCGTACGACCTAGCTTATTTGGAAAAGCCTGAATGGACTGACAAACACCAACAAATGATGCTAAAATTGCAAAAGGACTTAGGGTATTTCAAACATCCACAGATTACGAAAAACGATGTTGACGAATTTCCTAAAAAATAGGTCTTTTACCCCCTCGTCCAACAGAGCACATCTGCTACCTTTGCAAAGCCCACTAGGCTTGGAGTACTTCGTATTAAGCTCAAAACGGACAGACAAAAACCATGCCCTATTAATACAAGAGAGAACCATTAAATGATGATGAGGTAAACAAGCTGACCAACGCCTGTGATACCTTGCGGGAAAAGTTTATTGTCTGGACGCTTTCAGATACCGGTTTGAGACTCTCAGAGTTTGCCGACTTTAGAAAAGATAATATCCAATGGCGGAGAAAAAGATTAGTTATCTACGGTAAGGGTGGTTCTTACGGTAAGAAAGCAAAAAGAAGGGTCATCCCAATGACAGAGAGAGTTAGAAGGTTAGTGGAGTACCACTTTGCCGAGAACAATGATATCGGAGTAACTAAAAGAACAGTTGCCAGGATAG
>Ga0114930_10005691_pt1 | contig 10195 bp, 7 predicted proteins | sample AnhtaG_FD_87300 | JGI IMG/M metagenome (GOLD analysis project Ga0114930, IMG submission 87300) | Deep subsurface microbial communities from Anholt, Denmark to uncover new lineages of life (NeLLi) - Anholt_01485 metaG | ecosystem: Environmental > Aquatic > Marine > Oceanic > Sediment | place... | reverse complement strand
TATGCCGCAGGCCCATAAAATGCCCCAGGTAGCCGCCAGGCCTACATACACACCCCACCGTCGACGAAACGTCTCAGCAAACGACTTGGACAGAAACACCCGGTCGTATAGCAGCACCACCACCGGCGCCGTGACCATCACACCCTTGCTGCCCATTCCCAACACACACCAGACCACCGCTGCCCCATACCACCAGATCCCACGAAACGAGTCTGTCCCGCGGATCACGCAGTACAGGGTCAACAGATAGAACAACCCCATCATCGACTCGCTGCGCTGGATGAGGTAGGTGACGCTCTGGGTCTGCAGGGGGTGAACGGTCCAGAGTAATGCCACCACCAATGCCAACGGGGCCGATGATCGGCCGAAGCGATTTGCAAACGGCTCATGCAACAGCGTCCGGCGAACGATCCCGTACAAAGTCAGACCGGCCAGGAGGTGAATGAGCAGGTTAAAGGCATGGTATCCTGCAACCTTCAGCTCACCGAAGGCATAATTGATCGCCAGGGACAGATCGAGCACTGGCCGCCGGCCGGAAAGCAGATTCCACGGCGGCCAAAGCTCATCAATGCGTGCGTTGCGGACAATGTATCGTTTATCATCGAAGACGAATGCACCGTCGAAGCTGTTGAAATACACGGCCACGGTAGCAACGATGATCAAAGCGGGGAGCAACGTGCGTGCACCGGGCCCGCGAGCCGGCGTGTCTGACGTTCTGCCCAGTTCCTTCCTCGAACTCATAGCTTCCTCTGCCTACCCATCCCGCCAAATGCATGGCTGGGGTAAGATTCTGGCCAGCCGACTTCGGATACTCATCCGGGGTAGGAACGGCCCAGTATCGGAAGAACGCCAACGCACTCCGATAATCTCATATCTCAGGTTACCCTGCGTTCGTCGATTTTTAATATTATGGCCGGGCGTGTTTCTCCCGCTGTGCCCATTTCTCCTCGGCTTCCGGCGGGCGGACGTAGGTCGGGACGAGTGCTCGGCGATCGGTAAACTCGCCAACACTCGCCCGGCTCACGCCGAGGCGGTAAACGGTCTCGGCCCGAGGCGGGTAAACCGCCTCAGGGAGGATTTCCAGGCCGGACGCCTCCACGACCGCTCGATGATAAAGAACGCCTTCCCCGAGCACCGCACACGATCCACCCTGGGCGCCCTGCCTGGCCAGGAACCGCGCAGGATCCGTTTCAACGGGAGCGGTCACAGCCACGTATCGATCATTTCGCCGTACGAACGCAGCCGTGTAAACCCGACCCCGTTTCGCATCGAGTATGACGACTACTCGATTGGGCGGCATCTGAGCTTCGAGGGCGTTTTGGGCGATGACCTCCAGAGTTGGGACAGCGATCAGACTTGTACCGCTCGCCAGGCCGATCATCCGGGCGGCGGTGATGCCGATGCGCAATCCGGTGAAACTCCCGGGGCCACTCGATACGAAGATTCTGCGGACAGACGAAGGGTCGACAGCGTGAGCCTTGCAGAGCGCATCCACGGCTGGAAGGAGCTCGACCGCATGCCTCCTTCTGCCCGTCAATTCTCGGGCCTCGAGCACTTCGTCACCGCGTCCCAGGGCGACGCCGCCTAGCGCGCTGGAGGTTTCAAACGCAAGCCCGTAGACGCATTCGAGTTCGGGTGCGGACATCATGGTCCGGTCAATGATACAACTTTTCACACGCTTTGGTACTACACAACGCGCCGGAGACCGAATGTTCTACCGGTCGCGCTGTAAGCTCACCAACGTTGGGCCATATCGGTCGGGCCAAGCTGGACCTGTGTTTGCGGTAGGAACCACAACGTTGGCGTTAAGGGCAGCCTCGTGTCGACTGATGCCATCAGCCGCCTGTTCTTGCGATGGGAAGCAACCCATTGACGGCGGGCTACATCAGGCATAGAGTCATCTACTTGCGCAGCCGTTCGGGCGACGGGAGTGGTGCGAGCCTTCACCAAATCCGTCGTGCGGCGATGGCAAGGTTGGAATCAGCGTGTTTGCGATTATTTCCGACATCCACGGCAACCTCGAAGCATTGGAAACGGTGCTTGCGGATATCGACCGGCGGTCGATCAAGAAGGTTCACTGCCTCGGGGACGTGGTCGGTTACGGAGCCAATCCGACGCAATGCCTTGATCTTGTCATTGATCGCTGCGATATGTGCCTTTGCGGCAACCACGACCAGGCCGTGTTTTACGAACCGAACAACTTCAATGTTGGTGCCGAGCGCGCCGCTTATTGGACCCGTCAGGTTCTGGAGGATGAGTCAAACAAGGCCAAGCGTGACCGCCGCTGGGAGGTATTGGGCCGGTTGCCACTGTGGCACGAAGCCGACGGGTTACTGATGGTACACGCTTCGCCTCGTCGGCCGGTCAACGAGTATCTGTTCCCCGAGGACGTATATACCAATCCCGGCAAGATACTCGATAACTTCAAACGGCTAGAAGATCATCATGTGGCCAGTGTGGTCGGGCACACACACGTGCCCGGCGTGTTCCTGGACGATCCTTGTTTCGATCCGCCTGACGAACTGCCGGATATCGGCATCTATTCGATCACCTCTGACGAAAAGGCCATCATCAATGTCGGCAGCGTCGGCCAGCCGCGAGATCGAGACCCGAGGCTTTGCTATACGATCTTCTATGAGAAAGGCGAACACCCCGAAGGATACGACCCGCCCGAAGTTGCGGAGCATGAATACTGTATTACGATGGAGTACGTGCGGCTCGAATATGACATCGAAAAGGCCGCGCGGAAGATCTACGATACACCGGAGCTGGATGATTTTCTGGGGACGCGCCTCTTCGAGGGTCGATAACGGGCGTCTTCCCGGTACTGTTAGCAGAGGATGCTACCTGCGAACGCGTCCCGCTGCCTTCCGCACGACGCAACACTTATGGTCAAACACCTTGCTGATCTGGTTAGGATCTAATGGATAAGAACGATACGCTTCGCAATCTCCTGATCAGCGTCAGTGTCTTCCTCCTCGTGCTGTGGATCTGGCCGAGGCTGCTCCCGCCACCGCCTCAGCAGACGCCCTCATCGACGACCGGTCAGGCCGCAGGCCCGGCCGCCCAACCGGTAGATTCGGGTAGTGTGCCGCCCGGGCCGCGCGAAGATGCGGGCGAAACAGACATACAGGATGACGCCAGCGCCAGCTTTGCGTTTCTGGAAGCAGACAGTGAGCAGACGCTGGCGATGGGATCGAGGCCTGCCGAGGGGATCGACAAAGAGGTACCGAGCCCATATCGCATGCGGCTGACACTGTCGAACGTGGGCGCGTCCATCGAGAGCGCCACGATGACCGATCACGCCGAAGATCTCGGGAGTGACCAGCGCTATATACTCCTGTCCACGATAGAGCGAGATGACGGGCGACGTTTTCGCTCCCTGGCAATTGAACAGATCAATGTCGACGGTATTGACCTTCCCCTCCATGACAAGAAGTGGCACGCAGAGCCGGTGAAAACGACCGATCAGGACCAGAGTGCCCTTTTCTGGATCGAGATTCAGCAAGACGGTGCCCCGGCGCTGAAACTCACCCGCACCTTCACGCTCCCCAAGCAAGAGAGGGAATCCGGTCGGCATGATCTGCAGTCCGAAATCAGGGTGGAGAATCTCTCAGACCAGCCTCATAGTGTAATCATCACATGTCGCGGGGGACTCGGCATACGGCGAGCCGGGCTTCGAATGGATGACCGCTTCATCGACTGGGGCGTCCACGATGGCACTCGTGTGGTAGGAAAGCGGAAGAGCCAAGGGGTAGTCACCAAGAGCCCCGGGCATCCGGTCGAGCTCTTTGTGCCGTCAGCGGCCGAACCCAACACTCTGTTCTCCTGGGCGGCGACGGCCAACACTTACTTCACCTGCACGATCGCACCGCTTGGCCGCGACGGACACGGAAACGCCAAATACCTGGCGGAAGTGTCCGCGCTGGATGCCGATGGGGATGCCCTCAGCAACGACGATGCCACCTTGCGTTTGGTCACCAGGGCGGAAGCCGTCGGCCCGGGTAGTGCACTGACCTACCCCGCTGACATCTACCTCGGCGAAAAAGACGGTGACGTATTTCGCGAGGTGCCCGAGTACCTGGAACGGAACTACTACTATCAGGTCGCTCAGGCCTACCCGTGGTGCACCTTCGCCTGGCTGGTCGAGCTGATGGTCTTGCTGCTCAACGGCCTGTTTTGGATGGTGCGTGACTTCGGGGTGGCCATTATCATCCTCGTGCTCATCGTGCGTGCCCTACTGCATCCGATCACCAAGAAGGGGCAGGTGAACATGGTGCGGATGCAGCAACGAATGGGTGAGTTCGCGCCGAAAGTGGAGGAGCTAAAGAAGAAATACGCCAACGACAAGGCCCGCCTGCAACAGGAGACCATGAAGCTCTACCGGGAGCACGGGATCAACCCAACCACCCAGTTCCTGACCTGCCTGCCCATGGTCATTCAACTGCCCATCTGGGTGGCCCTGTGGATCAGCCTGAGCAACAACATCCTGATGCGGCATGAGCCGTTTCACTTCACCTGGATTCATGACTTGACCGCACCGGATGCACTGTATACATTCCCTGCGCCGATCGTCGTGCCTTTCTTCGGATGGGAGCTTCCTGCGTTCAACCTGTTGCCGATCCTACTGGGCATCTTCATGTACCTGCAGCAGAAGCTTCAGCCCAAACCGAAGCCCAATCCCAATGCCACCGACCAGCAGCGGCAGCAGCAGGAGATGATGCAGAAGATGATGCCACTTATGAGTGTCATGATGCTCATCCTCTTCTATAAGGCCCCCAGCGGACTGACGCTCTATATTATGAGCAGCTCGCTCTTCGGCGTGATAGAGCAGCACTGGATTCGCAAGCACATCAAACAGCGGGAGGCGACCGGTACACTGGTCCGGAAGGCTCAAAAAGACGATGTCCGGTTGCAACAGCGCAAGAAGCTGTCCATCTTCCAGAAGCTCCAGAAGATGGCCGAGGATGCTCAGAAAACCCAGGCCAAGAAGGCGGCGAAGAGCAAGTCTCGTCGCTAAGCTATTCTCGTTTTTACGGTAGCGGCCGGCGAGGTTGAGAAAAAATCGATAATGGGTTCTCGGAAAGGCCTGGTACGGAACCAAATGTATGGTATTGATTCTTGACAGCCGTCTCCGAGACCCCGCGGGGTATAAATTCCCAACCTCGGCCCCCGTGCCGGCCGTAGCCTTCCGCCCCCGATCACTGGACCGAGAATCCCTTCTCGGTCCCAAGGGACGTGCCGAGAAGGGATTCTCGGCACAGCAGAGTCCGGTTCTGTCAGCCGGTCGCACTCTCTCAAAGCACTTCGACGCACGCGAGCAGCGCCGGGCAGTTGTCCTCCCAGCAGCGCTTGGGGGAATGGTGTGAGGGTAGTTCGAGCGTGATCGTGGGGATGTTCCGTTCAATGCCGGCCCATGTACCGAAGCTACCGGGCGTTCCGTAGCCAATCGAGCATGTTACCGGGTAGCCGTTGATGCGGCTCATCGCCGCGGCGACCGCTCTTCCGGGTCCGTCATAGTTGTTGCAGTGGCGATACCCGTCGATCGAATGGACGGTGACGATCAGGATAGGTCGGTAGCGCTTCACCGCCTTGATTACCGTGTCTGTTTCCGGTTCGCTGACCGGCTCGGTACCGCCGAACATGCGGCTTCGTCTCGACGTTCGAGCCCAGTTCTTCGTCGGGAAGTTGCGGTTGATATCCACCTGATTGGCGTTACACCGCTTTCGTCGTTCGTAACCGTCAGGGTTTACGACCGGCAGGACGACCCACCGCACGCTGGGGGCCGTGGACGGGTCGGTATCAAGAAGCTCGATCAGCCGGCGCGACAGGAATACGCTCTTGGGTTCGTCGCCGTGGAAGCCGCCGAAGATCAGGATGGTAGGCCGGCCCCGCTTCCCACGGACATAGGCCTCGATTGGCCGCCCTTCAACAGATCTTCCTACTATCACGAGAGCGATTCTATCCCGCGCACAGAAAACGCCGACCCGACAGTCGGCGTTGCCCTGATCACATAACCTGGCGGTACCGCTTCAAGAACCCTCGAACCGCTCAGAGCCTTTAAGCGGTGACCTTCTCCCTCTGAGAGAACCGCGTGCGAAGCCGCGAGGTCCGCGACGTCGACCGCCGCGTTGTGGAGACATCGGCGGCTGCGCGGGTCTTAGCCTCACTCGGTGAGGCGAAGAAACTGCCAAGACCGCGAATGCGTTCCTGCCGGCGGCGGATGAGTGTACCCAATGTCAGCCGCTTCAGATCGTTCAGGGCGGCCACAACGTATTTTTCGAGAGCCGCGGCCACCTTCTCCGGATCCCGATGGGCGCCGCCAACAGGTTCCGGGATGATCTCGTCGATCATGTCCAATTTGGCCAGCTCACGGGCGGTGAGTCGCAGCGCCTCAGCGGCGTGCTTGCGCTGCTCCGCAGTCTTCCACAGAATTGCGGCGCAGCCCTCCGGCGAGATGACCGAGTAGAACGCATGCTGAAATATGGCCACCCGGTCGCCAACGCCGATACCCAGGGCGCCGCCGCTGCCGCCCTCACCGATCACCACGCAGACGATCGGCGTGCGCAAGCGGGCCATCTCCATAAGGTTTGTCGCGATCGCATAGGCGATGCCGCGCTCCTCCGAACCGATTCCCGGGTATGCTCCCTGGGTGTCGATCAGGCAAACGACCGGCAGGCCGTACTTCTCCGCGAGCTTCATCTTCTGAAGTGCCTTGCGATACCCTTCCGGGTGAGCGCAGCCGAAATTACAGGCGATCCGCTCCTTGACCTCCTTGCCCTTGTTGTGCCCGATGAACATCACTTTGTGGCCGCCAATCCTGGCAAAGCCGCTGATGATGGCCTTGTCGTCGGCGAAAGCCCGATCGCCGTGGAGTTCGCAGAAGTCACGAAACACCATGCGAAGATAATCGGTCGACAGGGGCCGCTTCGGATGCCGGGCGACGAGCACCGTCTCCCACGGCGTCAAGCTGCTGTACAGCCGCTTTAAGGTTGTCTTGAAACGGGTGCGTTGTTGGCGGATGTCGGCCGCATGATCACGCCCGGTCTCGCGCTGCTCGCGCTCCATCTCTTCGATATCGTGCTGGATGCGGACGAGCGGCTTCTCGAACTCGAGGAAACCACTTACCGCCGCTGCGGCTCCGCCGGCCGACATAACTGTCGGTTCGATGCTCATAGTGTTGCTCACACGATCAACTGGCCCATCTGCTTGCGTGAGGGCGTAGCACCCGCGCCAACGGTGCTTACTGAGAGCCAGTGTATTCCACTGATCGGCCTATGACAAGCAATTTCGCCAACCTTACCGCCTGCCACGGGTAGCTATTGTTGCAAAACCACGCCATACAAACGTCTGTAACCTACTGAAAGATATAGGGTTATGGCTGTCACCGGGGCGCCTGTGGTCGGGGCGATGTAGCCTCCTGCACCCACATCAGGTCTTGCACACGCTGGACGATTTCGGCCAATTCATGCATTGCGGCCTCGGCCCCAACGCTGCGGAAGGCGATCCGGCCAAGCAGGGTGTCCACATCCCGCATGATGGCTCGCTTCTGGTCAGCGAGTGGATCCATCCGCACATCAAAGCGCACAGTGGCGTGGTCGAGTGGGTCGAGCTGGAAGGCGGCTGAGAACTTCTTGTAGCGGCGCATGATCGCGTCGGCCATCGCGCACGCGATCCGATCCTCGCCTGGGTAAACCTGCTTGATACCCTTGGCAACCGCACCGATCCGAAAGACTACTTGACCGAGCCAAACCTGGTGGGAGCCGGGGATCACCCGGCCATCGGGCATGAGCTGTTGGGCGATCCGATCGAACTGGCCCGACGCAATCAGCTTTGCTACCGGTTTAACACGCTCGGACTCGCGGGTGTGCGACGACGGTTCCGATGCCTCAGCCACACACTTATCTGGGGTCTCCTCCGGTGTAGTGCCGACGATCACCCCGGGCCTCGGTTCCACATCCGGACCGGTCATCGCGTCGCTTTCGCGCGTCGCCGTGTCGGCGTGCACGTCCATCTTCCCTACTTCAACAGGGGAGGCACCTGGGATGGTGGTCTGGCGTAAAACAGCCGGCGCGGCCTCAGGCGGCGTACCAACGATTGAGCGTGCGCCGCGGTTTTCGCCGGGGTGGACGGCGCGGAGTGTAATCTGGATTTCGGTCCGTTGCGGGCCGGTTCTTCGTCCCGGCGGAGCATTCTCATAGATCTCGGTCACAGGCCCGGCAGCCACATACCCGTGGGCTTGAATCCACTCACGGACCACTGGGTAATCCAGCCGAGGTGCCGAGGAGCGTCCCTCAACCACCATGTAGGCTACTAGCTCCCGACTGCGTTGAATGCTCTTGAAGGGCGGTTCAGGTCGGCGACTGTCCTTGGCAACAAACCCGACTTGGGCATGAAGCGACCCTGGGTCGGCCCCCAACGGGTCGCTCAGGTAACGCACGAACATGGGTCCGAGTTGGGCATGTTTGAGCATATACTCCCGGACCCGTGCCAGCACCGGGCCTACTGCCCAATAGGGTCCACGATGCTCGACGAATACAAGCTGCACGGGATCAGTACGTTTCACGGCGGCTGTCGGCTCTGCAGGTACCGCTGTCGACCTGGCCGGAGCCGCTTCCAAAAGTCCGCCACATTCGGGGATGGGCACCATTACCCAAGCGATCAGCCATAGAATTACGAGCGCGTACATGTCTTGCCTTCCTCGAAGGGTTGTTACCAAAGACAGCCTGCCGGGTTGCAGTTTCAGGTGCAGTTAATCGCCTTGGCTGAAAAGTCAAGCAGGCCACGCAGACCAAGCAATCGGCATGGGTCTCGCGCGTAAACGGGATTTCACCGACGCGCAGCGGCTAATCCTACCCTTTGGGCATACCCAATCAGGCGGTTGGGCCAGCCAAGTAATGTGTTGAATCTTCCACATTTATCGCCCCGTCAACTAGGCCGACATCCACGGTACGAAGCGCGCACACGACAGGATACGGGTCCTACTTGCCCTAAGCACGGTGAATCTGTCAGGGGGCCAGTGCCGGTTCCAATAGCGGAGTTTTGCGGTTCATGTAGCGGCCGGCCCCCGTGCCGGCCGTGGACAACTTCGTTGCGGGAAGGCGTCCGACTGAAAACGACATTGGCCAAGAGCCAGGAGAAAACAAACGGGCATGATCGGCCAACATAGATTGTTGCACACATCCGGCTTCCTCACTGTGATGGCTGTCGCAACGTTGGCTGTCGCCCAAGAAAGCCGCCCTCAAAGGCAAGAGGACCGCACACACGTCACCGAGTCAAAATCTGTCTCTGAACCGCCATTCGACGAGACCCACTCTGACGGCTCGGAGGATCTTTCCGAGCTGAGCCTCGAAGAACTTATGAACGTCCAGGTCGTGGTCACAGCCGCCAGGCGCGAACAGAAGATCGCAACCGTACCCTATGCCATCAGTGTCATCACTGCCGAGGATATTCGTCGATCCGGTGCCAGGTCCATTGCTGATGCCCTTCGACTGGTACCCGGCGTGGACGTCGCCGACTTATCGTTCGGCAATGCGGCGATATCCCCCCGAGGACTCCACGGCCTTCTCGCCAACCAGACACTTGTCCTTGTTGATGGTAGGCAGATATTTGACTCCATCTTCGGCGGAACGCTGTGGGGCAGCTGGCCGTTCCAACTTGAAGATGTCGATCGCATCGAGGTTATTCGCGGCCCCGGCGGTGTTACCTGGGGGGCGAACGCCGTTAACGGGGTCATCAACATTATTACAAAAGACCCGGCTGATCAGCTTGGACTGAGCTTGAGCTCCACGGGCGGGTCGCGAGGCACGTTCAAACAGCACGCTGGATATGGCTTCCGGGATAAGGGCATGCGGGTGCGCATCTCCGGGGAATACGAAGCCAGTGACGGCTTTCGGCGAGGCGGGTCCTTCCTTCGTAAGCTCGAGGACGACTACAAAGCGGGGCGTATCGGCGTGCACACCGTCTTCAAGCGAGGGCCCGACGACACGGTGACTCTCTCAGCAGGGAATGCCCTGGTGGATGGCGGCTATCCCCCGCCGCCGTCGGGTCTACTCGGAAGACGTCGCAACTCGGGTTCACGGGCATCCTTCATCCTCGGAACCTGGAGTCATAAGATCAGCCCAGATGATCACTTCGACCTGACCGCATTCGCCAACGACTTTCAGGCGTCCAACGGAGTCCCTTCGATCGACTA
>Ga0114930_10005689_pt1 | contig 10195 bp, 8 predicted proteins | sample AnhtaG_FD_87300 | JGI IMG/M metagenome (GOLD analysis project Ga0114930, IMG submission 87300) | Deep subsurface microbial communities from Anholt, Denmark to uncover new lineages of life (NeLLi) - Anholt_01485 metaG | ecosystem: Environmental > Aquatic > Marine > Oceanic > Sediment | place... | reverse complement strand
GGGTTCTCCTCGATCGACGCCGAAATTCCCGCCGTGGCGCTGGGGCCGAACGTGGCCGAGGCGACGATCGAAGTGGCGCCGCTGGCGACGCTGCTGCCGGTTCCGCTGGTGGGCGATCTTAAGCCGCTCAGCGAGGACGACATCGCGCTGGCGATGGGGCCGCTGCGCAAGAAGGGCGAGGAGCTGTTCGACAAGCCCAATCCCAGGTCCGACGCCAACCGCATCGTCGCGCGCGCGATCTCGGTGCTGCCCGAGGACTGGAAGGTCGACGGCAGCGCCGCGCACGACGCGGCTTGGGCCGCGGCGCTGGCCCAGCCCAGCCGGGGCTTTACCAAGGACGGCGTGACCCTGGGCCGACAGATGTTCGCGGCTTGCAAGAACACCGTCGGCCAAAGCCTGAAATTGCCGCTGCGCACCTGCCTGGAACGGCGGCTCGACGAGCAGCAGCGCGAAATCAACATGGAATACTGGGCCGAGCAGGCCGGAAGCTGATTTTCCGCGGTTCGCCCGGACCGGGGAGGGTACGCCGCCGCTGCGGGGGCGCTTGCCTTTAACCATTTAGTTTCCGATAGTTATCCCCGTCAGCCAACCGTCATGCTGTTGCACTAGTCAATCGCGCCGCGATGTCCGATACGCGGCGCGGACCCGACGGGAAGGGGTTAGCGGTGAAGGCGGCGGCTACTTGGGGGAGCCCCGGCGGGCGTCTGCGCGCCGGTGTTGGGGGGATCGCGCTGGCGGCGCTGCTCATGGCCGCCGGCTGCGCCACGCCGCCGGAGGACCCGGTGGCGCGTGCGGCCTACGATGAGGCCGCCGATCCGCTCGAGCCGTTCAACCGCTTCATGTTCGACGTGCACCGGGCGATCGACGGCGCGGTGCTGAAGCCGGTCGCGACCGCCTACCGCGACGTGGTGCCCGAGCCGATGCGCGATGCGCTGCGCAATCTGCTGCGCAACCTGCGCTCCCCCCTGATCCTGACCCACGACCTGCTGCAGGGCGAGCCGCACCGCGCCGCCGTCACGTTCCAGCGCTTCCTGCTCAATTCCGCCTTCGGCTTCGCCGGCCTGGTGGACGTGGCGGACCTCGCCATCGGCCTCAAGTTCCACGACGAGGATTTCGGGCAGACGCTGGGCGTCTGGGGCATGGACGAAGGCTTCTATCTGTTCCTGCCGGTGATCGGGCCGTCCTCGGGCCGCGACGCGCTCGGCTTGGTGGTGGACAGCGTGATCGACCCGGTGTCGCTCCTGTTCGCGCACTACGACATCACCTACGGCCCGTTCGCGCGCGCGGTGCTGACGGCGCTGGACCAGCGTTCGCGCGCCATCGAGACCCTGGACGACGTCGAGCGCACCTCGATCGACTTCTACGCCGCATTGCGCAGCCTGTACCGGCAGAAGCGCGACGACGAAATCCTGAACGGCCGCCCTGCGCCTCCTGGCCGGCGCGCGCCCACGATCGAAACGCCGGTCGCCAAGGTGCCCGCCCCGAACGTGCCGGTGCCTTCGGCCGTCGCGCCTGTCGTAGCCGGCGCGCCGCCCGCGCCGCTCCCCTCCGCCGTGCCCGCGCCGCGGCCCGAAGGCGCAGGCGCGGCGCCGGTGCAGGGCAGGCAGGTGGACTGGTCGGCGTGGGCGCCGGCCCTGGCGTTCGATCCGCCGAAGATTTCCGACGCGCCGCCCGTGGCGCCGCCGGCTCCTGCGGCCCCGCCGGCTGCGGCGCGACCCGCGCCCGCGATGCAGCCGGCGCCGCAAGCGCAACCCGCGGTCTATCGGCCCGCGTTGCCGCCGGCGCCTGCGATCCAGCCCGCTTCCTATCGCCCGCAGCCGGCCGTGCCGATAGCGGACGCGCCCAGTGTGACGATCCTGTTCCGCGCCGGCTCGGCCGCGCTCAATGCCAACGACCGCGCGCTGCTGCACCGGCTGGCCGCGACCGTGCAGGCCCGCGGCGGAAGCTTGCGCGTGGTCGGCCATGCCGCGGAGCGCGCGGCGGGGATGGACGAGCTCGGCGCCCGCTTCTACAACTTCGACCTTTCCTGGGCGCGCGCCAGCGCCGCCGCGGAAGAACTGGAGCGGGCCGGGCTGCCGTTCCAGCACATCGTGATCGAGGCCAGGGGCGACACCGAGCCGCTTCAGCCCACCGGCGCGGGCGACTCGCCCGGCAACCGGCGCGTCAGCGTCTATCTGCAATAGGGACCTTCATGCGCATCTCCGATTTCAAGGCGATGACGTTCGACGTATACGGGACGCTGATCGACTGGGAGACGGGACTGCTCAACGAGCTCAAGCCCTGGACCGCAAGCCACGGCCTCGAAATCGGCGACGACGCGATCCTGGAAGCCTTCGCCCAAATCGAGTCGCCGGTGCAGGCGGAATCGCCGCGCATGCTCTACCGCGACGTGCTGGCGGAAACCCACCGCCGCCTGGCGCGAAAATGGGGCATCGCCGCGGACGACGGCGCGGCCGAGGCGTTCGGCGCGTCGATCGCGCGCTGGCCGGCGTTTCCCGATTCCGCGGCGGCCCTCGGCTACCTGAAGGAGCATTTCACGCTGGCGGTGCTCTCGAACATCGACGACGCCAGCATCCAGCCCAGCCTCGACAAGCTGGGCCGCCCGTTCCGCCATGTGTTCACCGCGCAGCAGATCGGCTCGTACAAGCCGGACCGGCGCAATTTCGAGTACGCCATCGCCAAGCTGGGCCAGGCGGGCATCGCCAAGAAGGAAATCCTGCACGTGGCGCAAAGCCTGTTTCACGACCATGTGCCGGCCCAGGCCCTGGGCATGACCAGCGCCTGGATCGACCGGCGGGCCGGCAAGCCCGGGGCGGGCGCGACGGCGCCGCTCAAGAACCCGCCGAGGGTGCAGTTCCGCTTCGCATCCATGGCGGCGCTGGCCGACGCGCACCGCGTTGAACTCGGGGCCTGAGTCCGCGCTTCTGGCCCGCGGCGGCGCGAGGCGTCACCGATTAACTCATTGAAATATAATAACGAACCGTAGCCGGCGTGACTTCGGTCAAGCCCAGGTCTATTATGCTGCGCTGCACAAGAGGTCCGATCCGGACGCACCCAAGCGGCCTATCAACCGAACGCACCCAATCGCGCAAGCCCGGCGCCATCGGCCCGGGCCGAAGGCTTTATGCCATCGCCTCATCGCGGAGTTTCGCCATGATGCTCGCCGCCGCCTGTCACGCCGCCCCCGCCGAGGAGCGGCCCGCCAGCCAGAACCTGATCCTCGCCGCGCTCGGCGTGGTCTACGGCGACATCGGCACCTCGCCGCTCTACGGCGTGCGCCAGGCGATCGCGGAGTTCGGCGCGGCCGACGAGCCCGCCGTGTACGGCATCCTGTCGCTGATCGCCTGGTCGCTGATCCTGGTGGTGACCGTCAAGTACGTCACGGTGATCATGCGCGCCGACAACCGCGGCGAGGGCGGCATCCTCGCGGTGATGGCGCTGGTGCTGCGCCTGGGCGAGGGGCCGGCCTGGCGCCGGCGCGCCGTCGTGGTCGCCGGCATGGCCGGGGGCGCGCTGTTCTACGGCGACGCGATGATCACGCCTGCGATCTCGGTGATCTCGGCGGTCGAGGGCCTCAAGGTCGCCACCCCGGTGTTCGAGCCCTACATCGTGCCGATATCGCTCGCGCTGCTGGCGCTGCTGTTCGTGGTGCAGTGGCGCGGCACCGCCAAGGTCGGCGGGGCGTTCGGGCCGATCATCGTCGTCTGGTTCGCCGTGCTGGCGGCGATGGGCATCGCCCAGATCGCGCGTAACCCGCACATCCTGCTGGCGCTGAACCCGCTCTATGGCGTCGAGCTTTTCATCGCCTCGCCGTGGCGCAGCTTCGCGCTGCTCGGCGCGGTGTTCCTGGTGGTGACGGGCGCGGAGACGCTGTACGCCGACATGGGCCATTTCGGCCCGCGCCCGGTGCGCGTCGCCTGGCTTTACCTGGTCCTGCCCGCGCTGCTGCTGAACTACTTCGGCCAGGGCGCGCTCGTGCTTGCGGAACCCGGCACGCTCGACAACCCGTTCTACAAGATGGCGCCCGAGTGGGGCCTCTATCCCCTGGTCGGCCTGGCGACGCTCGCGACCGTCATCGCCTCGCAGGCCGTCATCTCGGGCGCCTACTCGATGACGCGCCAGGCGGTGCAGCTCGGCTTCCTGCCGCGGCTCGAGGTGCGCCATACCTCGGCGACCGAGATCGGGCAGATCTACATGCCCTGGGTGAACTACGCGCTGCTGGCGGCGGTCGTGCTGCTGGTTCTAGGTTTCCAGTCCTCCGACAAGCTGGGCTTCGCCTACGGCGTCGCGGTCTCCGGCACCATGGCGATCACCACGGTGCTCGCGTTCCTGTCTATCCGCCAAGTGGCCGGGTGGCCCATGTGGCTCGCCGCGCCGCTGTTCGCGCTGTTCCTGGCGGTCGACCTCGCGTTTCTCGGCTCGAACCTGCTGAAGTTCGCGGACGGCGGCTGGTTCTCGGTCCTGGTGGCGCTGGCCATCGTGGCGATCATGGCGACGTGGATACGGGGCCGGCGGATGCTGGCGGCGGCGCAGGCGCGCGACGCGCTGCACATCGACACGCTGCTGGCGGGCCTGAAGCCGGACCGGCCGAACCGGGTGCCGGGCACCGCCATCTTCATGACGGCGCGGCTGGATTCCGTGCCCGGGGCGCTGCTGCACACGCTCAAGCACTACGGGGCGCTGCACGAGCGCGTCGTGCTGCTCAATCTTCGCACCGAGGACGTGCCGCGTGTCGGCGACGAGCGGCGGCTGGACATCCACGACCTCGGCAAGGGCTTCTACTCGATCTGCGCGCGGTTCGGCTTCATGGAGCAGCCGAGCGTGCCGCGGGTCTTGGCGCTGTGCCGGCACAAGAACCTGCGCTTCGACCTGATGGAAACCTCGTTCGTGGTCGGCCGCGAGAAGCTGCGCCTCGCCCGGCATTCGGCCCTGCCGCGCTGGCGCCAGCGGCTGTTCCTGGTGCTGTCCAACAACGCGCTCAACGCCACCGAGTTCTTCGGCATCCCGCCGAACCGGGCGATCGAGGTCGGCAGCCATGTGGAGATCTGACCGGCGCCGGCGGGCGCCGGCAAAAAGGGTAAATTCGGCCTCGAAGAAGCGAGCGCGGATTCGCCGGCGCTGTGGCAGTTCGGCATCAGTCCTTTTGCTTCCGGATGAGTCCGGGGCCAGCCCGTAACCGATTGAAACTGCTGCTGGAATTCGAGTTCTCTTGAGTCGGCATAGGCGCAGTGCCGTGGGTCGCGGCGCCTTCCGTCGGTTGCAGGCCTGCCATGCGCGCGGGTAGTTTGGTCCGTTCGCCGGCACCTTGCCGCGGAAGGGGTTCCGCGGCGTGGCGATCGCCGGCGGCGGCTGCGCGGGGCGGCGCGGCCTGCATGGGTGCGGTGGGGGGCTAGTGAACCAGCTTAGGGCGCTGATCTGCCGGCTGTTCCCGGACCGTCAAATCCTGATCCGGGCCAACGACCACGTCCATTACGTCACGCTGCCGCAGAGCGCGCAGCTGGCGATCGCCGGCGGCGTGCTGCTGGTGGCCGGCTGGCTGGCGGCCGCGTCGTCGATGATCTTCGCCCTCAACCACTCCATCGACCAGCGCGACGCGCGGCTCGACCGCCAGCGCATCGCCTATGACAAGCTGGTGGGCGACGTGGCGCAGTACCAGAACCGGGTGATCGAGGTGACGCGCGACCTGCGCGAGCGCCAGGCGGCGCTGCTCGAGATGTTCCAGCCCGGCGCCGGCACCGCGGTGGCCGCGCTGCCGCCGCCCGGCGGCCCGGAGGACATCGCGACCCGCGAGGCGGTCCAGCGCCACATGCGCCGGCTCGACACGGAGCTCGGCGCGATCACCGATCTCAGCGCCTCGCTGGAGCAGAACCTCGGCGACGTGCGCCGGCGCCTGAGCGCCGCGCTCTCCGAGCGCGACCAGGTGGCCGCGGCGCGCGCCGAGCTGTGGCAGCGCTTGCAGGACGCCCAGCGGCGCGAGCGCGGCGAGACCGACCGCAACGAAACCCTGCGCCAGACGCTGGCCGAAACCGTGCAGCAACTGACCCGCGCGACCGACGACCGCGACCGCACCGCGACCGAGCGCGACCTCTACCGCCGGCGCACGGCCGAGCTCGAGCGCGGCATCGCCGACGCGCAGGAGCAGCAGCAGGGCCTGATCTACCGGCTGACCGAGCGCGCCGCCGACAGCATTCAGGACGCCGAGCGCATCGTGGCGCTGACCGGCATCAAGCCGGAAACCCTGATCGGCGCGCGCCGCCAGCTGGCGACCGCCCAGGGCGGTCCGTTCCTGCCGATGGGGCGCAAGGACCCGCTCCAGGAAACGCGGGCGGCGATGGGGATGCTCGATCTCCAGCTCGATCGCTGGGAGGCGCTGCAGAAAGTCTTGCGCGCCATTCCGTTCGCTCCCCCGCTCGACAAGTTCAGCCCGACCAGCGGCTTCGGTTCGCGCGTCGATCCCTTCACCCAGACGCAATCGATGCACCAGGGCATCGATCTGTCGGCGCCGCGGCGCACGCAGATTTACGCGCCGGCGCCGGGAATCGTGCTGTTCGCCAGCCGCAAGGACCGCTACGGCAAGATGGTCGAGATCGACCACGGCATGGGCATCGTGACGCGCTACGCCCACCTGGACGAGTTCACCGTGAAGCCGGGCCAGCGCGTGGGGTTCCGCGACAAGATCGGGCTGGTAGGATCGACCGGCCGCACCTCCGGCTCGCATCTGCACTACGAGATCGTGGTGAAGGGCCATCCGCTCGATCCACAGCGCTTCCTGGACGTGGGCAAGCACCTGTTCAAGGAGGCCGCGGCGCCGGCGGCGAAGACCGCGGCGGCCAAGAAGCCCGCGCCGACGCGGCCCGCGGTCGCGCGGAACTAGGCGGGCGCAAGGAAAGATCGCGGCCGCAATCCTGCGGCCGATGAGGCTTGAGCGACGCGGCCCGCGCGGGAAGCGGCCGCAACAGGAGACATGGGCCATGGGCATCAAGGGCATTTTCGGCGGCGCGCCGGGGGGCGCGTCCGGGGACGGCAAGGGCGCGTCCCCTGCGGCGGCCAAGGCCGCGATCGGCGCCGGGCGCAAGGGCGCAGCGCCCTCGATCATCAGCGCCGACCTGCAGATCGTCGGCGACATGTCGAGCGGCGGCGACCTTCAGGTCGACGGCGCGGTGCAGGGCGACATCCGCAGCCAGGCGCTGACCATCGGCGAAAGCGCGCAGGTGCGCGGCTCGGTCTACGCCGAAGTCGTGCGCGTGTGCGGCAGCGTGATCGGCCAGATCGAGGCCAAGCGGGTGGAGCTGACTCGCACCGCGCGGGTCACGGGCGACATCCTGCACGAGGTGCTGTCGATCGAGTCCGGCGCGTACCTGGAAGGCAACTGCCGGCGCATCGACGAGCAGGCGCGCGTCGAAGCTCGCGGGCGCGAGGGCGTAGTCAACATCGCCGACGCCGTGCCCAACCCGCTGTCGTCGAAGAAGGGCGGCGCGGCGTAGGCTCTCAGCTTCCGCGACCGCGCTTCAGCGCCTCGCAGAACACCGCCGGGTCCACGTTTCCGCCCGACATCACCACGGCCACGGTTTTGCCGCGGGCGTCCAGCTTGCGCGTCAGCACCGCGGCCAGCGCCACCGCGCCGCCCGGCTCGGCCACCAGCTTCAAGTGCGCGAACGCCGCGGCGATCGCCCCGGCCACCTCGTCGTCGCTGACCGCGAACCCGCCCTTGAGCGTGCGGCGGTTGATCGCGAAGGTGATCTCGCCCGGCATCGGCACCAGCAGCGCGTCGCACCACGACTTGGCGCCGGGCGCCGCCCGCTCGCGCTTGCCCGAGACGAGCGAGCGCGCGGTGTCGTCGAAGCCCGCCGGCTCTGCGGCGTAGACCGCCAAGCCGGGATGGCGCGCGGCGAGCGCGGTCGAGACGCCCGCGATCAGCCCGCCGCCGCCGCAGGGCACGACCGCGGCGTCGAGCGCGGCGCCCATCGCCTTGGCCTGCGCCGCGATCTCGAGGCCGATCGTGCCTTGCCCGGCGATCACCTTCAGGTTGTCGAACGGCTGCACCAGCGTGGCGCCGGTTTTGGCGACCAGGCGGCGGCCAAGCTCCTCGCGGTCGTCCTTCTCGCGGTCGAAAAATACGACCTCCGCCCCATAGGAGCGCGTGTTGGCGACCTTGATCGCCGGCGCGTCCTTGGGCATGGCGATCAGCGCGGGCATTCCCATGATCTCAGCCGCGGCGGCCACGCCCTGGGCGTGGTTGCCCGAGGAAAAGGCGACGACGCCCTTGGCCCGCAAGGCCGGCGGGATCTGGCTGCACGCGTTGTAGGCGCCGCGGAATTTGAACGAGCCCGTGCGCTGGAGCATCTCGGGCTTCACCAGCACGCGCCCGCCGACGAGCCGGTTGAGGGCGGGCGATTCCAGCAACGGCGTCGCCACCGCCTGGCCGGAGAGGCGCTTGGCCGCCGCCTCGATGTCGGCGAGCGTGACGGCGGGCGCGGGCGAGGTTTCAGAGATCGGCAAGGAAGTCATTGAGCGCGGCCTCGGCTTCGGGTTCTTCCAGCGTGGGCGCGTGGCCCACGTCGCGGACGGTGACGGCGATCAAGTCGGGCTTCTCGGCCGCCATGCGGTCGAGCGCCGCGGCGGTCACGACGTCGGACCACGCCCCGCGCAGCGCCAGGACCGGCACGTGCTTGAGCGACCGGTAGTAGGGCCACAGGTCGGGCAGGGGCCCGCGCACCAGCCGCTTGAGGCCGCGCGCCAGGTTGATGTCCCAGTTCACATGCAGCCGCCCGTCCGGCCCCTGGCGGTACGAGTTGTGCACCAGCCGGCGCCAGATGTCGTCGCCGCGCTTGGAGAGGTGCGGGAAGCGGTCGGCCATGTGGCGCGCGGCGCTGTCCCAATCCGGCTGCGGCAGATCCTCGCCGACGTAGTCGATGATGCGCGCGATGCCCGCCACGTCGAACTCGGGTCCGGTGTCGTTCAACACCACCCCCTTCAGCATCGTCGGCATGGCCACGCCCATGGCCATCGCCAAGACCCCGCCCAGCGAGGTGCCGATCACCACCGCGCGCTCGACCCGCGCCACGGCGGCGAGCTGGCGCAGGTCGTCGAGATAGACCTCGGGCCGGTAGTTGCGCCAGTCCGGGTCGCGGTCGCTTTCGCCGCGCCCGCGCAAGTCGGGGCACACCACGCGGCGCTGCTGCGCCAAGCGCCGCGCGAGCAGGTCGAAATCCTGGCAGTTGCGGGTCAGCCCGCCCAGGCACAGGGCCGGCGCCCGCGGCGAGGCCGGGTCGCCGTACTCGCGGTAGTGCAAGAGGATTCCGTCGCGCGAGCGGTAGAACCGGTCGCGCCAATCCCGGCCGGGCACGGGCGCCGCGGCGCCTGGGGCGACGGCCGCCGCGGTCACAGCCCGAGCAGTCCCGGTAGGTCGGCGAGCGTGTCGGCGGTGAACTCCGGCGATCCGGGCAGCCGCTCGGGCTTGAGCTTGTTGCGGTTGACCCACACCGCGCGGAAACCGAAGGCCTGCGCGCCGTGCGCGTCCCACGGGTTCGAGGACAGGAAGCAGATGTTCTTGGCCGCAGCCGCGCCCACGCGCTCGACCGCGCGGGCATAGACGCCGGGGCTCGGCTTGTAGATGCCCACCTCGTCCACCGAGATCACGACGTCCAAGTGCTCGCGCAGCTTGGCCGACGCCACGCCCGCGGCCAGCATGGTGACCGAGCCGTTCGACAGGATCGCGGTCTTCATGCCCGCGGCTTTGAGGCGCTTCAGCGTCTCGACCGCCTCGGGATAGGGATCGAGCTGGAGGAACAGCTGCATCAACTCGGCGCGCAGCGCCGGGTCGGCCATGCCCAGCGTCTCCATCGCATAGTCCAGGCTTTCGCCCGTGACGTGCCAGAAATCGGCGTAGCGCCCCATCAGGCTGCGCAGCCAGGTGTACTCGAGCTGCTTCTGGCGCCACAGGTTGATGAGTTCCGCGGCCTTGGGCAGCTTGGCGGCGCGGCTGCGCCGCACGGCCGAGGAAAAATCCAAGAGGGTGCCGTAGGCGTCGAACACGCAGGCGGATATCTCGGAGAGGCGCGACTGGTCGGTCATCGGCAGGCGGCGGTCATCGGGCGGTTTCCTGGCGGATGTGGCGCGCGGGCGTCAGGGCGTGGGCACGGCAGGCTTGGCGCTGGCGGTTTCGGCCGGGGGCAGCGGCGCCGGCGGCCGGGCG
>Ga0114930_10005688_pt1 | contig 10196 bp, 7 predicted proteins | sample AnhtaG_FD_87300 | JGI IMG/M metagenome (GOLD analysis project Ga0114930, IMG submission 87300) | Deep subsurface microbial communities from Anholt, Denmark to uncover new lineages of life (NeLLi) - Anholt_01485 metaG | ecosystem: Environmental > Aquatic > Marine > Oceanic > Sediment | place... | reverse complement strand
TTTATAATTGATGGTATCATTGTAACCATATATGGATGGATTAATTCGAAAAATGCACACTCTCAAAGTGCGGAACATGGGTTATAAATTATATCAAAAAAAAATTACAACTCAAACGATAAGACACGATGCGAGTGGCATTGGATGTTTACGGCAGCGGGCATGGACGCGATGTGACAGGGAAAGGATTCTACGTGAACAGCCAGGGCGGTGCATCTGCCTCCCATGCCTTGGGGCCCTATGCCAAGGTTATTGACCCGTTCCAGCAGCCTTTTTTCCATGTCCGCGTAAAATGGGTCAGGGTTGTGGGATCCCAACGGTTTTCGCAACAGGGCTTTTTTTGCCAGGAGAGCAGAGTATTCGAAGTTGCCGCCTACGCCCACGCCGACAACGATCGGGGGGCAGGGATTCGAGCCGGCTGTGTCCACTGTCTCGACTACAAAATTTTCGATTCCTTCCTGGCCGGCGGCCGGGGCAAACATCCGGATCTGGCTCATGTTTTCAGCTCCTCCTCCCTTGGCGATGAAAGTCACCTTGAATACATCGCCTGGAACCAATTCCCAGTGGATATAGGCGGGCGTGTTGTCTCCTGTGTTTTTGCGCCGAATCGGGTCTTCCACTACGGATTTTCGCAGATATCCTTCCTCGTATCCTATGCGGGTTCCCTCAGTGATCGCCTCTTGGAGGCTTCCCAATCCATCATCTTTGTCCAGTCGGACATCCTCTCCGATCTCCACAAAAAATACGGCTAGGCCTGTGTCCTGACAGAGCCCCAGTTTTTCATCCCTGGCAATATCGGCGTTTTTAAGGATTTGCTGAAAAACAGACTTACCGGCAGGAGATTCCTCTTTTGCCTCCATATCTTTTATGACTTTTAATGTGTCCTCTTGGAGTTCGAAATTGGCTTTTTGGACGACTCCTCTGACTTTGTCTCGCACTTCAGACAGAATTATGGTTTTCATATGATACCTCCGGGTTAATAATAGAAAAAAGATAAATAAAGGGGCATGACGTAACAGTTTAAGCATCCATTCAAAAGCTGTCAAGAAGAAAGTGGGATGACCTCCTCTTCAGCCTGCCTGGCTGTTTATGTTATTGAGAGGAGCTTTGTGCTTTCTTCGCTTCGCTCGGAAAAGGCTCCACAATCTCTTGAATTTAAAGTTGCCATTTTTTGCTATGGTGTGAATAATGCTTATAGGATGAGCTAGGAAGGAGGCCGATATGATCGATGAACACCAACTTTTTATAGATGGAAAATGGGTTTTAGGAAAGGATGTCAAAGACATAAAGTCTCCTTATGATCAGAGTATCGTGGGCAGGGTTCATTTTGCCGATGTCGATCAGGTTAGGGGAGCGGTGGATTCGGCTCATCTGGCCTTCCAGAATACCAAGATGTTGTCCAGTTTCGAGAGGGCAAAAGCCCTTGAATTTGTCTCGGACCAGATCGCAAAGAATAAGGAAAAGCTGGCCCGGTCCATCGTAATGGGGGCCGGAAAGGCCATAAAATCAGCACGAGTAGAGGCAGACCGGGCGGTCAGCACTTTTCAGATCGCGTCTGAAGAAGCCAAAAGGATGAACGGCGAAATCATCCCTCTGGACCTGAGTCCCCAGACGAGCGGCCGGTGGGGACTGGTGAGGCGTTTTCCGATCGGGGTAATGGTGGGGATCACCCCATTTAATTTTCCGCTGAATCTGGTTGCTCACAAGGTGGCGCCGGCCATGGCCAGCGGAAACACGATATTGCTCCGGCCGGCTTCGCAGGTGGCGATGACATCGAGTATTCTTGCTGAAATCATCGAACAGTCGGATTTTCCTGCGGGGGGCTTCAACCATATCCCCTGCGGGTACTTGGCTGCCGATGTTCTTCTGGAGGACGACCGCGTCAAGAAAATCACGTTTACAGGTAGCCCGGATATCGGGTGGGAACTGAAAAAAAGGGCTAATAAAAAAAGAGTGACGCTCGAACTCGGGGGGAATGCGGCCGTCATCATCGAGCCTGATGCCGACCTGGATTTTGCCCTGCCAAGGACCGTTTTGGGGGCTTATGCCTATTCCGGACAAGTTTGCATTTCCATCCAGCGCATTTTTCTGCACAAAAAGATTTACGACAGATTTATGGCCCGGTTTTTGGATGCGACCGCAAAGCTCAAAATGGGCGACCCGATGGAGGAGAGCACAGATATTGGCCCGATGATCAACCTGGATGCGGCGAAGCAGACCGAGGAATGGGTGGAAGAGGCCCTGGAGGATGGCGCGCGGTTGGTTTGTGGAGGGAAAAGAGAAGGCGCCATGTTCGAGCCCACGATCCTGGAGAATGTGAAGCCCGAGCTTCGGATTTCCTGTCAAGAGGCATTTGCTCCGGTTGTCGTGGTTTCTCCGTATGAAGATTTTGACTTAGCCCTCCGGAGTGTGAATGACTCCATCTACGGACTGCAGGCCGGAGTCTTTACGAATGACCTGAAAAAAGCTTTCCAGGCTTACGAAAGTCTGGATGTGGGAGGCGTGATCTGTAACGATATCCCAACATTCCGAATCGACCACATGCCGTACGGAGGAGTGAAAGAGAGCGGTTTCGGTCGTGAAGGAATAAAATATGCTATAGAAGAAATGACCGAATTGAAACTCCTCGCCGTGAACTTAATTTAACTCGGGGGGACTAATTCGGGGACAGGTACCGAACTCCTGGGAAATAGTTCGGTACCTGTCCCCGAATTAGTCCGAATTAAAGGTTTGACATAAACTATTATTTTTACGTAAACTACAGATAATTGGTATATTTTCTTGACTAAATAGTTGAAGATGATGGAAGAAAATAATTCCTATAAAGATCGGAGGCGGTTTCCCAGACTTCCCTCTCAGGTTTATTACCGCATCGGAAAATCGCAATCCTTGAGACAGCGCGTTTCCAACATCAGTTTGGGAGGCTTACGCATTTATAGCGATACCCGTTGGGACATTGATGAAGAGGTAGAACTGGAATTGCATTTTCCGAATGGATTTTTTGGGAAAGGGTCGGCCCGTGTTGTCTGGATCAAAGAACTTCCTCCGGACTCGGGTGCCAGTTATGATTTGGGACTCGAGTTCCTCGAATTTCCCGATGAGGTTATCAAAGAACTGACAAAAGCGCTCAAAAACTGATCTTATCCCTCTTTCTTTTTGCGAACACTAGTGTGTCTTCACATGACAAGGCTAACTTAACTTTTTTTGATTTGATTTTCAAATAAGCTAATTTTCAGCTGGAACTAATCCTGTTGGCCAGGAGAATGTTCGGTTGTGAACACAGTCATTTCGATGGGCCTTATTTCTATCATTAATTGCAGACCTAGCTGATCTTTAATAGCGGTGATAACCGAGTGCGGATCATCAGGCTCCCAGTATAATGCGATCTCATAACGATCCTTCAGATCAGTTTCGTTCAGTATAACTTTTCCGATTGCGTCCTCCAACACAACACAAAACGTCTTGATCGATGTGCCCTGGCTTGATATTTGACCATCATCCGACATTATCGGCATATCAGAATTGTGCTTGGAAGGACGGAGCAATTTTGTTGTTTCATCGGAAGTTTTTAAAACATACACCTCTGTATCCCTTATCTCTTGGTAAGTCTTTAATCCGAACGTGACCTCAAGGGCCTGACTCAAAAGGGATTTAAGCGCTTTTCGGTTGTTTTTTGGAAGATTGACGGAGACGGCGTAAGTCTCATCTGAAAGCGGAGTGGAGCCCACTAAGCGAACGGGCGGAACATCATAGGCAATGGAAACAAGTTTATGCAGAGTCATGCCGCGTGCCTTAAAAGAACGGTTTGAGAAACGCATGGAATTTGATGGTGCGGCCGGGCGGATTGACAATTCGAAAAGAGGTTGTATGGCTTGCGCCTCTGCTTTCTTTTTTTCTGGACTTTCAGTCCTTGTCCCGACAGATTCTGCGATGACCTTATCCTGAGTGATGGGTTCCCCTTCCAATAATGTCTTTATCAAGGCAGCATTCAATAACTTCGGCGAAGTCAGGGCTGCAATCCGGCCGTTCCGGTCGATAACCACGGTTTGTGGAATGGTCTTGAATCCGTAGGCTTTTATCAAGGATCCATCCCTATCGAGACCTATCCATCCTGAGATGGGATTGACTTTCAAGAAATTTTTCACCTTCCACTCTTCTTCGTCGGAAACCGAAAGAAACCGGACAGGTTTTGACTCGAATTCTTTAACAAGCTCATTCAAATGAGGAATGGCCTTTCGGCACGGTCCGCACCAGGTTGCCCAGAACTCCACCACAACGACTTTTCCTCTGAGAAGTTCCTGGATTTTTTCGGCGTCTACTGGTGCTTGCAGTATGGCTTCTAAATGAAACGGAGGTGCCATATCTCCAACTCTGAAAACAGTCGGTTCATCCTGGGCATGAATCCCGAATGCGCATAAAACTAAAAGGATAAAAATCACGAAGCGGTTTAAATTTTGTGTCATTCCAGGCCCCTTATACTTAAATACCATTCTGTCTTTATAACACAACGGATGATCAGCGGGAAGGGATCGCTCCATATAATTTCCATTTACTCGGTTTTCATTTTGGCGTAAACACCGCTTTCATCGTGAAGGACTTTCAGGCCCTTCCGGCCGATGCATACCCCATCGGGATTGAAGATGTCGTAGATGAACTCATTCGTCCATCCTCCAATTCACTTTGTAGCGTTTGACAATGTGAAATCCGTCTTCATCTTCCGTGATGGAGTAGATTTTTTTCTTTTTGATCAGAAAGGGGCGGAATTTAAAAGGGAGTTTCGCGAGATATCTGCCTTCAGGGTCGAACACATCATAGTAGTACCCTTTGCTTCCTTGTATGCGTTCCATGGTCATGACAAAAATCATGCCTTCATCATCCGTGGTGATCCGTCGGAAGGCATTGTGATACTTGGGGATTTTTAATTTTATACTCTCAGGTAACTCTTCCGTTGCCTCCTTTTTTTCTTCTTCGGTGATTTCTACCGGGTCATAATCTTTTGTGATTTTTTTGACCAGGCTTCCTGTGGTGTCGAAAATATTAATTTCGTAATGATCGGGAATCCCCCAAACCACCCGGTCATCTTTGTCGAATCTGTAATAAATCGTCCCACCGAAGGGATTGAATCCCTCGTTGCTCGCGCTTGGTGTGGGAGTAGTGCACAAAATGTGCAAGAAGTTCAAGTCCGTATCGTATTTGTTCAGCTCATAATGCGAATTTTCTCCATCCCTCACGATCACGATTCCCAGGATATCGCCGCGAGAGTCGACTGTGACTCGTCTAATTCCTGTTTTAGCTGAGGGGAGATCGCGGATATGTTCCCCTTCTGTTGAAAAATAAACAAGATGGTTTCTGTAATCTTCTATGACGATCTCATTCTGATTTGTCAGGCTCATTGTTAATGCTAAACTGAATTCACCTGGTCCCTGTCCAGCCCTCCCGAATGTTCTCAGATGTTTGCCTGTGTTATTGAAAGCAAGGGCATGATTTTCTTTTGCGTCCAGAACATAGATATTTCCGGCATCATCCACCGCGATAGATCCTATTTCGGAAAACAAATAATCTCCCTCTTTCGTGGATTCCCCGATAGACAGGTCTTCCTCGAGGTCGAACACATCCTCCCCGTAGATCGGTTCTTTGGGATTCTGGACAACAGTGACACCATCCTCTACGGTGATTGTTCCTTTCCACTCTGTTTTTTGGTTTTGACAGGCAACGGCCAAGATGGTAAAAATGAGGAGAGAAATCGCGATTACGGATTTAAAATATTTCATGATGCTCCATTTGTTTTTTTTAACCTCTTTAATTATAAATACGTTGCGTACGGAATTAAAGGTCCCAACATTTTATGGCTAGCGTAGCGATGCAAATCGCTGTTGTTATCGCGTGTGATGTTGCTGCAGATAGCGCTGGATAAGATCTTCGACAGGGACGCCATCCAGGACCAGGCGGGAGGATTCAGCGCCGTAGATCCATTCCTCGTATAACCTGTCGAGGTTTTGTCCGGAGCGCTCCTTCATATAATTCAGAAACTCTTCCGAGGTGGCTCCGCTGTGCTTGTATTTCTGGTAAAAAGAACCGGCGGCACCCAGAAAGTCTTCCTCTCCCATGAGATTGTAGAGGATATAGAAAAACAGCATTCCTTTTGTGTAGGAAAGGTCTGTCAGTCCTTCGTTGCCGTATTCGATGATGGGAACATCTTTGTATTTGGGATTCCGTTCGCACTGCTGGCGGAAGCGGGCGCTCAAGCGTTCTAACCCTTTTATCAAGGCATCCGGTTTGTTATCCAGTCTTTCCTGAACCAGATACTGGAGGAGCATAGCCAGGCCTTCGGATTCGAAGCGGGCGGGAAGGGGATCGGTGGCCCTCACATTCCAGATATGGGAGATCTCATGATATAAGGCCGTGAGGTTGTCCCGTTTTTGGAAGGCATCGGCAGTCTGGAGGATACTGGTGATGTCTGTCTGTGAACCGTATCCTTCGGGGATTTCGATGATGGCAAAGCCCTGGAAATTGTCTGCAGGTCCAAACCAGTTGGTGAAGAGCTGAAGGACGGTGTTCATGGCCTTTAAAATCATGGAGGCATTGTCCTTATCTTGGGGGAAATGGAAGATTTTCAGGTTATTCTGTTTATCTTCGACGATGCCGTAGGGCGCGATGGGCATATCCAGGCGCCACGCTGGCTTGAGATTTTTATAGGTGTATGTAGTTTGTCCGTCTATGGTGGATTTGCCGGCCAGTTTCCCCCCGTTGGCCACAACAAGGTCTTCCGGCACGGTGACGGAAAGAGTGTAGTCATAGCTCTGGAGTCCGGCTCGGCGATTCACCTTTTCAGAGGGATATCCCACAATCGGATAGCCATACCCGTCCATTCGCATGAAAGTGAATTCTTTGTCGATGTGGTCTTTGACATACATCCATCCGTCGTTGGAGTAGCCGAACAAAAAACCTTCGTAAACAATGCCGATGGTCTTAGACTGACCGGAAGCAAGAGATTTCGGCAAGCGAGCCTCCACATAGTTTGCCTGAAGCTGTTCCCAATCCTCGAAGGACAGGACTTTTTGTTGATAGGGAATAGCTGCACCTTTTTCGTCCGTTATGGCCGTCACTTTCAGGAGACGGTAGAGAAGAAGAGGAATTTCGGAGATGGCTTCATCAGAGGGATTATGAACGGTTAGGCGGCAAGAACCGAAGATTTTTTCCGCCTCATAATCGACTTTTACATCCAGCTCATAGCGCGTTGTTTTGAGCACAAGAGTTTTTGAAAAAAATTGTTGTGAAAAAACAGGACAGGTCAGGATCAGGATAAAAATGAAAAGAAGAGAGCCGATTTTTTTATGCATGATTTTTCCTCATAGAATATATACGTCATGGTTGGAAAAAGGTAACGATTCATTGCCGCATTAATTAGGTGACGGGATACCCGACCCCTTAATTCAGTAAATAAGTAATCAAGTATCCCGTCACAGAATTATATTCTCCAAGTTTTGAGTCATCCTACCATAAACGATTATCTGATGACAGACAGGAGTGAACCATTTACAATGGATTTTCGTAAATATAGATAAATACTTGAGAGAAAGCGCATTTGCATCCTAGGAATTTTAGCATGCTGAAAAACTTTATAATAACAGCCGTTAGAAACCTTTTCAAACACAAGGGGTACTCCCTGATCAACATCGTAGGTCTGGCCATCGGCATGGCCAGTTGTCTGCTCATCCTGATGTTCGTCAACGATGAGTTGAACTATGATGCTTACAACGAAAAGGCCGACAGCATCTACCGGGTGGCCGGTTCATTCCGTTATGGCGGCAGAGATTTTGATATCGCAGTAGCCCCGGCTCCGATGGCTCAGGTCTTGATCGACGAGTTTCCAGAGGTGGTCGACGCCGTGAGGTTCCGCCAAAGAGGTTCGTATATCTTCCGCTACGGAGAAAACAGCTACAAAGAATCCCGCGTTTCCTATGCTGACCACTCATTTTTTGATGTCTTTTCCATCCCTCTCCTTAACGGCGATCCCAAAACCGCCCTGGCCGAACCCAACACTCTGGTCCTGAACCAAGAAACAGCCGAGAAGTATTTCCGGGATGAAGATCCCGTTGGCAAAACGTTGAAACTCAACGACGACACAGACTACATGGTTTCCGGTGTGTTCGAAAAGATCCCGGACAATTCCCATTTTCATTTTGACATCCTCGTCTCGATGTCCTCCCTAGCCGAGAGCAAAGGCAAGATCTGGATGAGTCAGAATTTCCAGACGTATATCCTTCTCCATGAGAAAGCGACGCCCGAATCTGTCGAGGCCAAATTCCCGGCCTTGCTCGTGAAATACATGGGCCCCCAGATCCAGGCGTTCATGGGAAAGTCGATGGAAAAGCTCATGGAAGAAGGAGATTTAAGAGGAGAATTTTATCTCCAGGCCCTTAGAGACATTCATCTCCACTCTGATCTATTGGGGGAGATGGAGGCGACAAGCGATGTGAAATATGTCTACATTTTTACGGCCATCGCTCTGTTCATCCTGATTATCGCCTCGATCAACTACATGAACCTCTCCACGGCCCGGTCTGCAGGGCGGGCCAAGGAGGTCGGCATCCGGAAGGTTTTAGGCTCTTTCCGGTCTCAGCTCATCAGGCAGTTTCTGACAGAGTCGATGATTCTGAGCCTAATCTCTCTGGTGCTGGCCTTTGTTTTGGTGAGGCTAGCCCTACCTTTTTTCAACGGACTTGCAGGGAAAACAATGGCCATTTCCGATCTGGGGGGCTCCACTTTGCTTGTCGTTCTGGTCCTGGTCCCGATTTTAACCGGATTCTTGGCCGGGAGTTATCCATCGTTGTTCATCTCGGCTTTCCAACCGGTCAATGTTTTGAAAGGGCAGTTGAAATCGGGCATGAGGACCGGTCTCCTGCGGAGCGGTCTGGTGGCCTTCCAGTTTGCGGCCTCGATCATCCTTATTATCGGAACCTTTGTGGTCTATAACCAGCTCCATTTCATCCAGAACAAGAAGCTCGGTTACGACAAGGAGCAGGTTCTCATTTTGAGAAGCGCTTATTTGCTCGGGGATCAGGCCGAAACATTTAAAAACGAGATGTTGGCCTACCCTCAGGTGGTCAGCGGCACGGTCTCGACTTATCTGCCGGTGCCATCCTCCCGGAATAATTCGGCGGTTTTTCCCGATAACGAAAGGAGCGACAAAAGAGCCACATCGATGCAGAATTGGATCGTCGATTATGATTACATTCCAACGTTGGGAATGAAGATCGTTCAGGGGAGAAATTTCTCTAAGGAGTATTCCTCAGACACGGAAGCCGCCATCATGAACCAGGCGGCAGTCGAGCACTTCGGTTGGGATCAACCTGTGGGAAGAAAAATCGGACGCATGGTAAATAATCAGGGGGGATCAACCTCTTACGAAGTGATAGGTGTGGTAGAAAATTTCCATTTCGAAACGCTCAAGAACACGATCGGTCCGTTGGTGATGTTTTTGGGCAACAGCAACGCAAGAATATCATTCCGGGTTGAGACAGAAGACATATCAGGCACGATCGGTCTGCTGCGCAGCAAGTGGAGAGAGTTTTTGCCTAATCAGCCGTTCGAATATTCCTTTCTGGATGAAAGATTTGCCGACATGTACCAGACGGAGCAGAGGATAGGAAAGATTTTTGGTGTGTTTGCAGGCTTGGCGATTTTTATCGGGTGTTTAGGTCTATTCGGGTTGGCGGCTTTTACGGCGGAACGGCGGACCAAGGAGATCGGCATCAGGATAGTGCTGGGCGCTACGGCCCCGAATATCGTTCGGTTGCTCCTTAAGGAATTCGTGATTTTGGTGGCGGTGGCCAATGTGATCGCATGGCCGGTGGCATTTTGGGTGATGAAAGGATGGCTGAAGGATTTTTCCTACCGGGTATCCCTGAATGTGTGGGTGTTTGTCGGCGCGGGATTGTTGACGCTTTTAATCGCCATGCTAACGGTTAGCTTCCAGGCTATCAAAGCCGCCCTTGCCGACCCCGCCAACTCCCTCCGCTACGAATAATATCATTAGTTTCGTGACGGGATACTTGATTACTTATTTCATTAATTAAGACTGTTCAACACTTGTAAATACTTGAATATAAACAGTTTATAAGGGCAAAAATTCGAACTTATCCCCATTTTTAGCCTAAAAATGTGTATTAAGAGCTCATTTTTCCAAAAGTTAT
>Ga0114930_10005687_pt1 | contig 10198 bp, 9 predicted proteins | sample AnhtaG_FD_87300 | JGI IMG/M metagenome (GOLD analysis project Ga0114930, IMG submission 87300) | Deep subsurface microbial communities from Anholt, Denmark to uncover new lineages of life (NeLLi) - Anholt_01485 metaG | ecosystem: Environmental > Aquatic > Marine > Oceanic > Sediment | place... | reverse complement strand
TCTTCCCAACGTCCCATTACCACAAAAGGGAATAAGAAACGGTGATAGTCTGTGCGTGTCTATTGCCTGTGCTTCCATTATTGCCAAAGTAGCTCGAGACCATCTGATGATAGAGCTTGACAGGGCTTATCCCGGCTATGGACTGGCACAACACAAAGGTTACGGTACCAGAGAGCATCTTTCTTGCCTGCGTCGACTAGGACCATCGCCCATTCATCGCCAGTCCTTCAAACCGGTCAGAGATGTAACTCACCAAGAGAAATGAAACGTAGAGATGTTGGTATCCTGGGAGAAAAACTAGCCAAGGACTTTCTTAAAAAGAAAGGCTACCACATCACTGAAACCAACTACCGCTGCCCCGAAGGCGAAATTGATATTATAGCCAAACATGGCGACTTTCTGGTCTTTGTTGAGGTAAGAACCAAGACCAGTCTGGAGTTCGGTAGCCCCGAAGAATCAATCACGCCAGCCAAGAAAGAAAGGATGAAAGCCTCTGCTGCCTATTATCAACAAACCCATAGCAACCTGCCCCCACTATGGCGTATTGATGTTGTCGCCATAGAGCTAAACCAGAAGGGGAAGCCACCACGAATCGAGCTTATTGAAAATGCGGTGAGTGAGTGATGCCTAATGGCTGCCAGCTTTACTATCCCAATCTGGCTATGTTAGAATTAGCTACTTAAGAGGTCATAAATATGGCTTTGTCAGAAGAAGCATTAATATTCCGCATTATTGATGCCAACTTGAATCGCCTTAGCGAGGGGCTTCGCTTCCTTGAAGACCTGGCGCGGTTACAACTTAACGATGCCAATCTAACTCAGCAGCTAAAAACTATGCGCCATGAACTGTTAAGAAGCGACTGGTCATTTAACCAGCAGCTCCTTGAGGCACGAAACGCAGCAAGTGATATTGGCATTGATATGGAAGTGCCCGGAGAAGAGAAACAGCGGGGGCTACCAACAATAGTAGTGGCTAACGCCAGAAGAGCTCAGCAGTCAATCAGAGTTTTGGAGGAGCTGGCCAAGCTTCCAGACACCACACTTGGATTAGACTCGGAAAAACTCCAGCAAGCTCGCTTTGCGCTCTATACCATAGAGCAAAATTTGCTGTCCAAGTTGTTGCGTCAGGATAAGACGAAGCATATCGCCGGACTCTACGTCATTATAGATACCCGAGCCCTGAAGGGGCGCACCCACCTTGAAGTAGCCAACCAAGTAATCAGTGGCGGCACTAAAATAATTCAACTACGGGATAAACTACTAAATAAAAAGGAGCTACTGCCAATAGCTCACCAGCTAAGGAATCTATGTGCTGAGCAAAATGTGCTCTTCATAGTAAACGACTACCTCGACATAGCGCTGGCTGCTGATGCTGATGGACTGCACCTAGGTCAGAATGACCTGCCCATTAAAGTAGCTCGTCAGCTACTACCCATAGATAAAATCCTGGGCGGCTCGGCAACTACAGTAGAACAAGCTACTACCATTGAATCTGAGGGGGCAGATTACATTGCCGTCGGCTCGATGTACCCAACCAAATACAAGGAAACAGCAACGGTAGTTGGTTTAGAAAGGCTACGCCAGGTTAGACAGGCAATATCCTTACCCCTGGTTGCCATTGGGGGCATCAATAAGGATAATGCCGCTGAAGTTATGGCGGCTGGTGCCAACTCAGTGGCGGTGATTAGCGCAGTGCTAGAAGCTGAGTCTCCAGAAGAGACAGCCCGACAAATAATAGCTAACCTTGAGGCACCAAAGTGAATAGACCAACCGATAATCTAGAACCAATTGCTGACCAGATTCGACTAAGCTTCTCGGCTAAAGATGCCACTAGAGAAAAGGTGCTGCCCCTGTGCCGTGAAGTAATCCGACACTGCAGCCAGGCTATTCGTGCCATTCACCGCCAGGAGTTTGACCAGGCAAAAGAGCTGCTCGGGGCAGCCCGCAACCTCCTTGATAAGGTCTTCCAAGCGGTGGTTAGCTGCAGTGAACTCGGCTACGCTGGCTTCGTCCGAGATGCGCAAAAGGAGTTTGCCGAAGGTAGTATCACCCTGGCTTTGGTGGCGGGAAAGCAACTTCCCAGCCCAGACGAACTAAATATTGACGTCGCCGCCTACCTGAACGGACTGGGTGAAGCAGTGGGCGAATTGCGGCGTTACCTGCTGGATAGTATGAGGCGGGGTGACCTCTCCCGAGGTGAGGAGCTACTGACAGCCATGGATGATATCTACAGCGTTTTAGTTACTATGGACTTCCCCGATGCCATAACTGGTGGTTTGCGCCGCACTACTGATATGGTTCGTGGCGTCCTAGAAAAGACACGCAGTGACCTGACATTGGTAATACGGCAAAAAGACCTAGAGAACAGGCTAGGTCAATTCAACGGGGAATCTAACTAATTGATATTGACCTTTGCTGGCAAATGCATTAAAATTGGTAACTTGGTGAGCACATTAGATTTGCCGAATTACAGAAAACAGAGAGGTTGAGAAATCAACCTTTTCTTTTTGTGATATCTTACAGGAGGTTAGCTTAATGGACTCATGGATTCTACAAATACTGATTCTGGCGGCTGGGGTTCTGGCTCTAGGCTTCGTCGGTTACCTGATATCCACCATATTACGCGAGAGCGAAGGTACTGAGAAAATGAAGGAGATTGCCACCGCCATCCGACAAGGAGCCATGGCTTTCTTACGCCGTGAGTTTACCACCTTAGGCATCTTTACCGTGGTAATATTTATCGCCCTAGCTATCTTCATAGAACCTAGGCCTTTAGTGGCTATAGCCTATGTCTGCGGCACCGTAACCTCAGCCCTGGCTGGCTTCCTAGGGATGAGCATTGGCACTCGAGCTAACGCCCGAACGGCTAATGCTGCCATCGGTAGTTGGGCTAAAGGCCTAAGAATCGCCTTCTCTGCCGGGGCAGTGATGGGCTTTTGTGTAGTTGGTCTGGGGCTGCTGGGGTTAGCTATCATATCTTTCATATGGGATGACCCTCATGTGTGGTTAGGCTTTGCCTTCGGTGCATCTTCAGTAGCCCTCTTTCTAAGAGTCGGTGGGGGCATCTTTACCAAAAGTGCTGACGTCGGCGCTGACCTAGTCGGCAAGGTAGAAATAGGTATTCCAGAGGACGACCCCCGAAACCCAGCCGTAATTGCCGACAATGTCGGCGATAATGTCGGCGATATAGCCGGCATGGGCTCTGACCTCTACGAGTCCTATGTTTCCGCCATAGCGGCGTCAATGGTCTTAGGGGTCATCGCCTTGGGTACGGTCAAAGGCATGTTTTTGCCACTGCTGCTCGGTGCCATCGGCATAGTGGTTTCCATTATTGGTGCTCTTTTCGTCAGACCCAAAGAGGTTGAAGCCAACTTTGAAAAGCAGGTAGCCAAGGCGCATGCTACTATGAACACTGGAGTATATATCAGTAACATCCTGCTGATAATAGCCAGTTTCTTTATTATCAGGAGTTATGTAGGTGACCTAGGGCTTTTCTGGGCACTAATAGCAGGCTTAATCGCTGGTTTCTTTATCGGGCAGGCTACCGAATACTTTACCTCAGCGGAACGTGGCCCAGCGCAGAAAATAGCCAAATCGGCTGAAACCGGCGCCGCAGTTACTATTATTGAAGGGCTAGGTACCGGTATGATAAGCACCGTCATACCAGTCATTCTGGTAGCCGTTGCTACTGTACTCGCCTATATTTTCGGCGGACTACTAGGTATAGCCATCGCCTCTATGGGCATGTTGATTAATCTGGGAATGCTGTTAGCCATGGACTGCTATGGACCAATAGCCGATAATTCGGCGGGTATTGCCCAGATGGCGGGACTAGGTAAAGAGGTCAGGGAACGCTGTGAAGCCCTGGATGCCGTCGGCAATACCACAGCTGCCCTGGGTAAAGGTTTTGCCATCGCTTCCGCTGCCTTAGCTTCATTAGCCTGGTTAGCCACCTACTTTGGGGTAGCCAACGTTGATATAGCCAGCCTGACAAATGTCGGTGTTATTGCCGGCGTGCTGATTGGTGGCATGCTAACCTTCATCTTCAGCGCCTTGGCGATGAGAGGTGTTAGTGACGGCGCTTTTGCCATCGTTAATGAGGTCAGAAGACAGTTTCGGGAAATTAAGGGATTAATGTCCGGCGAAGCTAAACCTGATTATGTAAGCTGTGTTGACATCGCCACCAAAAGGGCGTTAAAGTCAATGCTACTCCCGGGAATACTGGTGCTACTAGTACCGCTCATCCTTGGTTTTACCTTAGGGCCAGAAGCAGTTGCTGGTCTACTGGTTGGTGCCCTAGTAACCGGCTTCCTAATGGCGGTAATGATGGCTAATGCTGGGGGGGCCTGGGATAATGCCAAGAAATATATTGAAGCGGGCAATCTGGGTGGTAAAGGCAGCGATGCTCACAAAGCCGCCGTTATCGGTGACACCGTGGGTGACCCTTTCAAGGATACGGCTGGTCCTTCACTGAACATCCTGATTAAGCTAGTTGGTAAAGTGGCCGTAATTTTCGGACCCATTTTCATAACCTTTATTGCGCTCTAAGCTCACTCTGCGCTAATCCAGCTAGAAATAAACAGAAGCAGAGGTAATACCTCCGCTCTACTATTCTTTTACAGCAAACTAGCCACGCAAGAAGGGGTTGCCCCGACGTTCAGCGCCAATAGTGGTCTCAGGACCGTGACCGGGGTAAACAATAGTATCATCAGATAGTATCATAAGCTTGGTATGAAGGCTATTAAGTAGCTGGTACTGACTACCACCGAGTAAATCAGTCCTGCCTATTCCACAGTTGAACAGCGTATCCCCGGTAAACACCATCCCTTGTCCGAGCAAGCAGATGCCACCAGGAGTATGACCGGGTGTATGTAAAACCAAAAAGTGCAAGTCACCAATGTCTATATTATCCCCATCCTTGAGCAGTTTGTCAGGAGGTGGAGGCGCCGGATAAAACGAACCGAGCATACTGCCCATACGCCACCCCTTAAGAGACTGGGCATCATCAGTATGAACACAAATCTCAGCACCAGTAACCTTACAAACCTCCTTTACCGCACCAATATGGTCTATATGACCATGAGTTAGTACAGTAAACTTTATGTCTAGTTGTAAATCATTAATTCTGCTCAAAATTTGCTCAGCTTCATCCCCAGGGTCAATTATCATCCCCTCCCTGGGAACTTCAGAGCCAACAATGTAGCAGTTAGAAGCCAGTGGCCCTACCACCAGTTTTTCTAAAATCACGGCATTTTCTCCTGTTTACTTATTTCATACTCAGATTGGGTATGGAACATATTAATCACGAATGTCAAGAACGTGACGGAAGCAACATAAAGAAGTAGGCTCCCAATACTCCTGCTTCAGAAGCCTACTTCTTACTAGACAATTCCTAGCTGCTTCGTTCCCTACTCCTCCCTTTTGGTTACCTACGCCAAATAGCTCCTTTTCAAAAGAGAGCTCTTTAAATAATTACGAGGAGCTCGGGAACCTTCTACTCGCTCCTCACTGGTTATTCAACCTCACCCGCTACAACCTACCAGCAAGGAGCCAATCTTGGGAAAAATTCGTTGGCATAGCAAATCTAACTTTGTCATATACCTTCCCTCCTTCTGCTAAGTCTCGGTAAGGAGCCATCCTCCTTACAATTATATTCTAGCCGATGCTGTGTCGGAAGTCAAGCAGAGTCTAGTGAAAGGTCGGCTATTCTCGCCCTGTTTTAACCCTTTGACATCCAAGCCTAAAGCTGGTAACTTTCATTTGGTAACCATTAAACTAATAAATAGATGGGTACAATTATCCTTATCGCAACGGTAATCCTTTTGCTCACTTTGGGCGGTGGGATAATCATTTGGTTTGTCTTTTATACCCGGCGTTTAGCTCAAGGTGAAGAAGCTATCACCAAAGCCGAAAAGGCGGAAAGGCAGCCTTTCCGCTGGAGTTATGTCATACTACCAGCAGGTATTCTCCTTCTAGTTATAATTATAGCTGCCTTTTTTTATCCCCAACTGTCTGCCAAGGTAGCCTATCATTTCAAACCTGACGGCTCGCCGGATAAGTGGCTCAGCCGGCAAGCTATTCTAGCCTGGATGCTGACACCGCAACTCTGCCTAGCACTACTAACTGGCGCTATCGCCTGGGGAACAACTAAATTGAGCGTCTTATTCCGACAGGCCGAGGGGAACTTAAGACCGGAAAGAATAATATCCCTTATGGGCAATATGATAGCGCTTCCGCAGCTTATCATCTGCTTTGCAATGCTGGGCATTTTCAGCTACAATTTATACGGAACGCATATTATGCCGATATGGATATTTGCCCTGATAGTCATGGGGTTGGGTAGTATTCTTCTAGGCATATTCTTTATTCTAGCCATCCGGCGAGTTTGGGGAGCCACCCCATAGCGTAGCCTAGTAAAAATTTAAGGAGTAATAGTAGTGTCTAAACAACTACCAGTCAAAGTCGATATGGAGAAGATTGTCTCCCTCTGCCGGCGGCGGGGTTTCATCTTTCCCAGTAGCGAAATCTATGGCGGACTTTCTAGTTGCTGGGATTACGGGCCTCTAGGCGTAGAACTGAAACGAAATATAAAACAGGCCTGGTGGCAAGCCGTGGTCCATGAGCGCGACGATATGGTTGGCCTGGATGCCAGCATCCTGATGCATCCCCAGGTGTGGGTGGCTAGTGGTCATCTTGAGGGGTTCACTGACCCTCTGGTAGAGTGTCAGAATTGTAACCAGAGGTTTCGGCCAGATCAAGTATTAGTGGGAGAAGTGCATAGGCAAAATGTGTTTCTTGGCTATGCAAGCGGGGTTAATAAAGAAGAGTATGACAAGAATTGGCTAGAGGTATTGAGTCAGCACCCTACACCCGGGGGGATGTTTAGAGTTGAGCCTACAGAACCTAAGACGCTTCAGGATTTCTTGGATGACAGGAGTAAAATACCATGCCCCTTCTGCAAGGCAATAGGCCAGTTCACTGACCCACGCCTGTTTAATTTGATGTTTAAGACCTTTATGGGCCCTATCGAGGATTCAGCCAGTGTGGTTTACCTACGACCGGAAACCGCCCAGGGTATGTTTGTTAACTTCGAAAATGTGGTCAATACCACCAGAAAGAGGCTGCCCTTTGGTATTGCCCAGACAGGTAAAGCCTTCCGCAACGAGATTACCACTGGTAACTTTATTTTCCGCAGTCGGGAGTTTGAGCAGATGGAAATTGAGTTCTTTGTTAAGTCAGGAACTGACAAGGAGTGGTTTAACTACTGGGTCAAGGAGCGTCTAAACTGGTATATAAACCTTGGCATCAAAAAGGACAACCTTAGACTACGCCAACACATGAAAAAAGAACTAGCCCACTATGCCTTAGACTGCTACGACATTGAATACCTGTTCCCCATGGGATGGGCTGAATTAGAAGGTATTGCCAATCGCGGTGATTTTGACCTAGTGCAACATGCTAAGTATAGCGGTAAAAGCCTGGAATACTTTGACGACGAGACTAAAGAACATTATGTGCCCTATGTCATTGAGCCTTCAGCCGGGGTAGACCGCTCCGTCCTGGCTGTCCTGTGCGATGCTTACGATGAAGAACTAGACAACGGTGAAATAAGGGTGCTACTCCACTTACACCCCACCCTGGCTCCGATTAAAGTAGCTGTCTTGCCCTTAAGTAGACGGGGGCCACTGGTTCAAGTAGCGAAACAGATATATGCTGACCTACGTCAATGCTGGATAGTACAGTATGACGATGCCCAGTCAATCGGACGGCGTTATCGGCGCCAGGATGAGATTGGCACCCCGTTCTGTGTTACCATTGATTTTCAGTCGCTGGAAGATAATCAAGCCACCATCCGGGAACGCGACAGCATGAACCAGATACGAGTCCCTATCAGCACGCTAAAGACGGTATTAGCCGCCAAGTTTAGCGGCGAACCGCTATTCGTTCTATCCCCCGGTGGCCAGATATGGAAGGGAGGAGAAAATGGCTAAATACGGAGGTAGAGAAGCAAAATTATGGCTCTTCTAGACCTCCTGAAACACAGAAAAAGCGTCAGGGATTTCCTGGATAGACCTGTTGAGCGAGAAAAGATAATGACATGTCTTGAGGCGGCAAGGCTAGCTCCCTCCGCCTGCAATTCACAACCGTGGAAATTCATAGTCGTGGACGATAGGCAGTTAAAGAACAAGCTATGTGACGCTGTTTTCAGCGGTATATACTCAATGAATTCCTTTTGCAAAATGGCACCAGTTATAATTGTTGTTATCTCCGAAAAGTCCAAGTTTTTGGCCAGAATCGGCGGAATGTTCCGAGGCACAAAATATTACCTTATAGATATAGGGATAGCTAGTGAGCATTTTGTACTCCAGGCTGAGGACTTGGGCCTTGGAACCTGTTGGATAGGCTGGTTTAATGAAGGAGCGGTAAAATCAACATTAAATATCCCACAGCGCAAAAAGATAGACATCCTAATAGCGTTAGGCTACTACGATAGGGGAAAGCTAGGCTCAGAACATAGCAGGGAGCCAATAGATAAAATCGCGTCCTTTAACTCCTATTGAGCCCCGCAACCTTCTCAAATGTCTAAATATAGAGGTTCTGACAGTGGGGCTCCGCCTTCTCTTATAAATAATCCCCCCCTTGAAAGGAGAGAGATACTGAAAAGAAGAGTCAGAGAGAGGCGAAGCCTCTCTTATATAACCGAGGGGGGCGGGGTTAGTGAAGAAAAACATAAAGGGGGAGAAGCTGAAAATCCTCCACTTTGCTGACTTTCACCTTGGGGTTGAGAGCTACGGGCATATCAATCCAGAAAGTGGATTGCCCACACGTCTGGAGGATTTCCTGAAAGCTCTTGACCAGGTGGTAAACTATGCCCTGGAAAACAGGGTTGACCTTGTCCTCTTTTGTGGTGATGCCTATAAGACTCGTGAGCCGACCCAGACCCAGCAACGAGAATTTGCCAAACGCATTAACCGTTTGTCCACCAGTGGTATTCCCATCTTCCTCCTTATTGGCAACCACGACTTGCCTAACGCTATTGGCCGCGCTACCACCACCGAAATCTTCGATACTTTAGCTATTAAAAATGTTTATGTCTCTAACCGCCCTGAACTCTACCATATCCCAACTAAAAACGGGGCTATCCAGATAGCTTCTCTACCCTGGCTGAGGCGCAGCGCCCTGCTAACCAAAGAAGAGACCAAAAATCTTAACTTTGAACAGCTTAATCAAAAACTACAGCAGATATTAACCAACATTATTACTGCCCATACCTCAAAACTTGACCCTGGACTACCCTCTATATTAGCGGCCCATGTCTGGGTCTCTGGAGCCCAGGTAGGGTCAGAAAGGGCAATGACTATCGGACAGGAACACGCCCTGCTGCTAAGTAATGTGGCTAATCCGGCTTTTGACTACATCGCCTTAGGTCATATTCATAGGCACCAGGTCCTATCCCAGAATCCATTGGTAGTCTATGCCGGTAGCCTGGAGCGCCTGGATTTCGGCGAAGAAGAAGATGACAAAGGATTCTATCTGGTTGAAATAAAACCAGACGAGGAAATGGGAGAAAGAAAGGTCTCCATTGACTTTCACCAGATAACTGGTCGCCGTTTTCTCACTGTTAATATCAATATTGAGCCGCAGGACATCAACCCCACATCAATGGTGCTCGAGGCTATTGCTGAACAACAAGACAAGATTAAGGACGCTATCGTCCGACTCCAAATTAGCCTGCCAGCAGAGTGCCAGGGTCAGCTTAGAGATAATAATATCAGGAATGCTATGAAAGAAGCCCACTACTTTACCATTACCAAGGACATACAGAGAGAGACACGTCTCAGACTGGGGAAGTGGACAGCTGAAGAATTAACGCCTGTTGAGGCACTGAAAAAATATCTAGAGACAAGGAAAGACTTATCCCGAGAACGAGCCAAACTGCTACTGGAATATGGTGAGAAGCTGATACAGGAGAGAGGAGGTCAGACAAATGTCTGATTACTACTTTGATATTGAAACAAATTCAAGAACCCCAAAGCCAGATTACAAGAATGATGAAATACTGACAATACAATTCCAACAAATTGACAGTAGAACCGGTGCGAAAGAAGGTGAGTTAACCATACTCAAATCTTGGGAATCATCAGAGAGAGATATTCTGGAAAGGTTCTATTCTACATTTAGCCCTGAAGACTTGTGGA
>Ga0114930_10005686_pt1 | contig 10199 bp, 9 predicted proteins | sample AnhtaG_FD_87300 | JGI IMG/M metagenome (GOLD analysis project Ga0114930, IMG submission 87300) | Deep subsurface microbial communities from Anholt, Denmark to uncover new lineages of life (NeLLi) - Anholt_01485 metaG | ecosystem: Environmental > Aquatic > Marine > Oceanic > Sediment | place... | reverse complement strand
CTCTACGCTCAAGGAGGGAAAAATGCACCGTCCTTGGGGAACAAGACCAATTCCCATTTGAGCAATCTTGTAAGAAGGTAATTTGGTGATGTCCTTTTCTTTAAAACGCAGTACACCATGGCGTGGAGGAGTAAAACCAATGATTGATCGAATAGTGGTCGTTTTGCCCATTCCATTACGCCCCAGAAGAGCTATTACAGAGCCTTTTCTGACCTGCAGTGAAATACCTCGCAGAATATGGGTTTTCCCGTAGTAAGTATGGACATCAACTAGCTTTAACATTTCCGGTGCTCTTCCTCCATGCCCATATAGATTTCTTTGACCCTTGAATTACCTCGAATTTCCTTAGAATCTCCTTCAGCTATGATTTGCCCATGGTAGAGCACAATAATTCGGTCAGCAATATCAAAAACCAAATCCATATCGTGATCAACGATAACTACTCCAACATCTCCCGCCTGGCCACGTATTATATTGACCATATCAGTACGTTCATCTGCCGCCAAACCAGCGCTTGGCTCGTCAAGCAACAGGAGTCTTGGCTGTAATGCTAGACTGAGAGCCACTTCCAATTTCCGTTGCTCTCCGAAGCCTAGGGTTTCTACTGCCTCATTCCTCTTCTCCCATAGATCCATTGCCCTTAGCAATTCCTGAGCTTTCCTGTACAGATGCTTAAAGGAAGTAATTGAGCGAAACATCTGGAAACGACATCCGTGAATTCCTTGAATCGCCAATAACATATTATCGAGAACCGTGAGGTTAGAACAAAGGCTGCTTAATTGAAAGGAACGACCTTGCCTAAGATGTGCACGGCGATGGGTAGGCATAGCAGTAATGTCTTCTCCAAAAAGGTATATCCGGCCAGCCGTGGGTGAGAGCTGTCCGTTGAGCAGATTAAGGAGAGTAGTTTTTCCTGCTCCATTAGGCCCGATAATCGCCAATTTCTCACCCAGTCGCACACCGAACGAAACGTCCTCTAATACCTGGACACCACCGAAGTTTTTAGACAAACCCTCAACCCTTAGTACTTCCATCCTTATGGCATCCTCTTCCAAAGTCTGGAAAGCTGAACGGCGATTCCTAATCGGGCATACATAACAGCCACGACAAAAACACCACCCAGAATTAGAGGCCATCGTTTCGGCACATATATTCCGGCAAAGTATTCTATCAGTATGACCAACGCGGCACCTACAATGGGCCCATATAGTGTTCCAGCGCCACCGAGAATCACCATCAACATCACCAAAGTAGAAGTCGTAACATCAAGATGCGCCGGATTTATGAGCCTGTTATGGTAGGCAAACAGCATGCCGGCTACTCCAGCAAAGGCCCCAGAAACAATGAAGGCAATATACTTGTGAAGCCAAATATTGTAGCCCATGACTTGCATTCTGGATTCATTTTCGCGTATACCTTCCAGAGTCAGTCCAAAAGGGGAATGCACGAATCTATATAAAATAAAGAAGCAGATTACAAACGCCAGCAAAACAAAATAATAGAAGTACGTATTACTCCACCGAAATCCAGTTAAACCGAAATCAGGTCGGGGTATGCCTGACAGACCATAATAACCTCCGGTCAAGGAATACCACTTTACGGCTATGCTAACAAGCAACTGCCCTAAAGCAAAAGTAATCATCAAGAAATATATGCCGGATACCCGCAGAGCGATAATACCAAATACTGCAGCGACAAGCGCCGCCATCAAGATAGCCACCGGTGTAACTATCCAGAAACTTTCAACGCTATAACGCAGAGTGAGAATGCCAACGGTATAACTTCCCACCCCAAAGTAAGCAGCATGCCCCAAAGAAATAAGCCCTGTATACCCAAAGATAACATCCAGACTCATAGCAAAAATGGCAAAGATGATAACCTTACCAACTAAGCTTTGTAGATATGAAGGGAGGAAATAGGGCACTATAGCAAGAATCCCAATGCCAACAATACAAGGAGCAAAGTGAGCTAGTTTCTTCTTGTAGCGTGCACTCGATTTTATGTTCGCTCTTCTCATCTTCTAGATCTTCCTCCCCAGAAGTCCACGGGGCCGCACTGATAAACTTACTACCATAGCAAGATAGATGGTGAACATGGCAAAATTTGGGAACAGAGCTTTACCAAAAGAATCAACAATCCCTATGACCATACTTCCCAAGAGAGCTCCTCCCACGGAACCAACTCCACCAATAATGACCACAACTAATGCCAAGAGCAAAATGTCCATGGCTAGGCCGGGATATACTCCCAATACCTGGGCTCCTATCACTCCGGCGAATCCAGCCAAAAAAGCACCTAGAAAAAAAACTCCAACAGAAACTAACGGCAGGTTTATGCCTAACCCCATAGTCATCTCTCTATCATCCATACCTGCTCGAACCATAGCACCAACTCGGGTTTTATTCGTCAGCCACCACAGGCCTGTAGCCAATAGGCCTCCGATAACAATGATAGCAATGCGAGTCATCGGATAGGACCAGCCCATAATGCTCACGCTTCCAGAAAGAAAGGGTGTTGTAAAGGGTGCTCTAGATCTTGCTCCCCAAATCCATATAGTTGAATTGATCAATATATGGACTAAGCCAAAAGTCAGCAATACCTGCTCATTTAGCTGTTTGTAGAGATGCCGTAGGAATCCCCTCTCTATCACCAGACTAATCAATCCAGCACTGAGGCCACCTATTAACGCCGCCAACCAAAAACTCAACCCATACTGTACTGCTATGCTCCACCCAACGAAGGCTCCAACCATGTACATTGCGCCATGTGTCAAGTTGAGGATGCCCATAACTCCTAAGATGAGGGACAAGCCGGACGCTACGAGAAACAGTATCGACCCCCACGAAATCCCATTTAACAAATTGAGGACAAACACATCCATGAGGACTAGCTCACTCCTATACTCTATTTACGAAGTGTTGATCTACACAAAAGGTGCGCCGAGGATGAACCTCAGCGCACCCATGCTAAATCAATCTCTGGGGTCAACCTGATTGGGGTACATCCGAATCGGATCTAACACGTATCGACCGTCTATGTATTTCACTTCAAAGATGTAGCGGTTTACCACGGCATGTCCAGACGGTGTGAACGAGGTAGGACCCTGTGGAGTCTCTATCTGGAGCCCCAGTATGGCCGGGCGCAGTTTATCAAATGATGCGTCGCCGCCTGTGGCCTCGAGCCCAGCTAAGATTATTGACGTATCTACATATGCATTCAGCTCTGCACCACCCGGCTTCCTCCCATACTTTGCTTCGAAAGCAGCAACGAATTTTTCGTTCATTGGGGTCTTAAGCGACCAGCAGTAATTGTCGACGCCCTTCATGCCAAGAACTTTATCGCCAAGCTCTTGCAAAGTATCCTCCTCCAAGCCGCTACTGATATCAGTAACGAGTATCGGCACCTTTACCCCCAATCCCCGGTGTTGTGTGATATAACGCGCTACTGCACCGGCAGACGCAAAGAAAATCGCAACAGCATCGGCATTCTTCGTAGCAACGAGATAGGGACTGAAGTCGAGCGTCCCGAGTGGCACCCATTGCTGCTCAATTATTTTGCCTCCTCTTTCCTTAAATGCATCCGCTACACCCCCTAGATAGGAGTATCCAGCCGCGTAGTCGGATCCAGAAGTCATCATCGTTCTGTAGCCTAATTCATCATAGGCATAATAACCCATCGTTTTGTAGGCAGAATAAGTCGACCCAGGATAACCTATCCAGTTACTACGCTCTTTCAAAACGGGAAACTCAATATTTATAAGAGAAAAGTTCAGTACTCTCTGCTCATCTAAATAGGGAGCTAACCCAAGCTGAATCCCGCCCATAAGTGGCCCGATCATCACAGTTACTTTGTCTCTTTCTATTAGCTTTTTTGCCTTATCAAACGATATATTAACGTCAGTCCCCCCGTCTTCCAGGATAAGCTGTATTGGCCGACCGGCAACCTCATAGTTAGCCTCTTCAAGGCGCAGCTTTATCCCTGCTTCGAACCGGGGGCCAAGATCAGCGACAACGCCGGTAAAGTCCAATAGAGCACCTATCTTTATCGGCTCCACCGATGCCGATTTCTCGGCATAAACTACTCCCAAGGACCATAGTGCTAACGTTACAATACAGCCAAAGACAACCAGCTTTGTTAATAACATTTTCTTTTTCATTTAAATAGCCTCCATCCGGTTATTTAGCTCTCTGGTATTCTACAGCTAATAACTTACTCACTTTTTGCCCCTCTTATGACCTAATTCAACCGGGGGCATCTTACCCTCAAGTACCTATCATCACCTCCTCCTATAATTAGATTGTGCCTTTCACAAAACTCTAAAAGGCTTACCAGGCCTTGTTTTCGGCAATCCACCTTCTTGGATTTCGCCTCCACTTTATCTAATCCTTACTGAACAGGCATTTCAGAGGTTAACTTCTTCAAAAACTTACAGATCCTAGCCTTTTTTGAAGGGTTCGAGATGAGATCTTTCAGGCTGCTTATCCCGTTGGTGCTTACTTTTCGGAGAAAACCTAATCCAATTTATGCCAGTAGTGCCAACACGTGCAAACTCAAGTGAAGATTTCTCCTCAGTGTATTTCTGAGGCTTTCGGTGTCTTGGTTCCAGGGGAATCGTGTTTCTGAACATTGATCGATCGACAATTTGGACAACGTTTCTTTGACTTACTTACCTCCTGAAGATTGGAGTCCGCTCCTCAGAGGAAAGTATACACTCTATGACGCTTGACAGTCAAGCATTTATGAGAAAGCTTCCTATAATGTTGTCAAGTGTCCCGGTAGAACAAGTTGTCAAGGAACTATGGTTGAATTTCTCTTTTTACTTGCAATAATTTGCGGTGGGTATCCTCACCTTTTTATGCTCCCTGCCTAATCTGGCGGATATACGTGGTATTCGGGCATTTCCCGATCCATAACTTCCCTCATTCGGGCTTAGGGAGCGGTGAGGGTCCATATGCTTTCTCTCGGGCTTACCACTTCCTTCTAGAGAAGTGATGCCAAATGAACAAGAACTGAATCCCTCACCGCAAAATTAGCAAACTAGAGGTTGTAAAAGATCAAGTTTTTCTATAGAGATAGTCTCTGTTTCTCTTGAAGAGAATTTTCTCTTTAGTTTCTCATCATAGCTAAAATCAAAGGCTTTTTTCTCTGTAAGCATTCTATAGATTATACGAAGCAGCTTACAAGCTATAGCAACTATTGCCTTAGGCTTTACCTTCTTCTTATTGGGCTGATTAGCCAAAAGCTTAAGATAACAGGCTTTAAGATGAGCATTGCATTTAATGCAGGCAACTGTTGCTTGATAAAGAACGGTTCTCAAGACCTTCCTACCTCTTTTGCTAATATGTCTTAAAGTATGTACGCTTATTCCCGATTCAGAGCTATAAAGATCAAGACCAGCAAGTTTGATTAACTGTTTTCCTGAGGAGAAATTAGTAATATCCCCAATTTGGGCAATAATTGAGGAGGCAGTAACCGCACCAATTCCAGGGATAGTAAGAAGAAGTTGATAGTCTTCTCTATCCTTTACAATTGCTTGCACTTCGGTATTGATCCTAGCTATATTTTCCTCTAGGTTTCTAAGTTCACTCAAAAGGAGCTTGATTTCAAAGAAAACTGCCTTTTCTTCTCCTGTTATACCGCAAGAGGTTCTGGCCATCTCATAAATCTCTTCTGCTCTCCTTCTGGAAAGACGAGGATTCTTTTGCTTCAAGAAATAGACAAAGCGAGATTTCCCTAGCTTCCTTATCTGTAAAGGAGAAGGGAAGTTCTTGAGTATAATTATGATGCTCTTGGCAGTAATATTCCTAAAATAGTGTTCCAGTTCAGGAAAGATATATCCTACTATCCCTCTCAAACGACACCTTAGGGATGCCTTTTGAGTGATAAGCCGATAATATATCTGCATGAACCTTTTAAGCTGCCTAATCTCTTTGTCTCGATAGATAGGAAAGTAGAACTTCCCTTGTCTCATGAGGTCACTGATATTGTAGGCATCTTTAGGATCTAACTTATCCTTGGATACATTGATAGTTTCCCGATTACGATTGACAGCTAGAGGAGATACTGTCACCACTCTTTTTTCTTGAAGATCCAGATACTCATACAGGTGGATCCAGTAGTAGCCTGAGGGTTCCATGCCGAATAAGCTAGCTGGCAATTTTTCCTTATTCTGATAGAATTTAGTCTGTCTCATGAGATTATTAAATCCATCAATGGTGTTGGCAAAGAAGAATCTTCGCCTGAGTACTTTTCCCGAAGAACTTACAAAACAGGCACAGTTTCTCATTTTCCCAATATCCACGGCTATGAGTAGAGTATTCTGCGAGCTTCTTATCTCTGTTTTAAGATCCTCCAGGATCTGCTTTACTGATCTTTTCTGTCTTTCTTGCATTTTTGCCTCCTGGTAGAGTAAGATATTTTTCCTGGTTCATTAACAACCCATTCTACCGGAGGCTTGCTATTATCAAAGAGCACCTAGATATCACAGTATTATACCAGAACAGCCTGATTTATGAGCACCAAGCGGATACGCAACCCACATCTTAAATAGTCCACTTCTAAAATTTACCTAACACCAACCGTCATTATCCACAACCAATCGAACAATTTCTGTAAAAATTACCGCCTGTATCTCGCCTCTTCTTAGCCTTATCTTTAGCTTTTGTTCATCACCCCCCAGTTTGTTGACAACATAATTTACCGTTAAGTTTTAAGAAATCGCTTTGTCTTTGTACACAATATTACCATCCATGACCGTCGTCAAGATGGGAATATCCTTGATATGCATTTTAGGGATACGCAATATATCTTCCCCTAAAACTACCAAATCGGCTAATTTACCAGATTCAATGGACCCCTTAATGTTTTCATCGAAAGTAAGGTAAGCACTTTCTACGGTGAACATACGAAGAGCTTTCTCAACAGAAATACATTGTTCCGCACCAAGCTGTTCTCCTGTTAACTCCACGCGTCTATTCACAGCTGCCCAGATGCCCACTAAAGGCTTAAAAGTTGTCATGGGTGAATCCGAACCTCCTCCAACATGAATCTTCTGACTTAACCAACCGTTGAGAGGACAAGCGTAAGAAGCTCTTTCTTTGCCCCATCCCGAAAGAAAAGCATGTCCCATAAGATGTATGAATACGGGCTGGGCGGCAACAACTACCCCTAACCTCCTACAAACTGCAAACGTATGCTCATCAGGCTCATAGGCATGAATTAACATCCACCGCTTGTTCTTTATAGATTTTTCTTTGTCTGCTTTCTCATAAGCCTCCAATGTCAAGTCTATTGCTCTACCTCCACAGCAATGCACACCTACCTGCCAGTTCTTTCTCGCTGCTAATTTACAAACCTCTATAAGTTCTCGAGTTGGTATCACCTGCAACCCAAAGTTAGTGGGATCATCAGTGTAGGATGAGCGAGTCAAAGCTGTCTTCCCTCCAATACCCCCGTCCAAAACCAGCTTAATTCCACCTATCTTGAGCATATGGTCACCAAAATTAGTGTAGGGACCCCATCCTTCAATATCAGCTAAACAATCCTTCAACGGTTTTATACCTGCGTCAACTTTCACCATACCACAAACCCGAACTGTCAAATCCCCAGCTTCCTTGAGTTCCTGAAAAATCCGGAAGTCCTCAGGATAACACCAGCCATCGTACACACTGGTCATACCAGCTGCACTAAGCTTTCTACTTATCACCTTGATCGCTTTTTTTGCTCTTTAAGGCTAGGTCGGGGAAGTACCTTTCCAATTAATTTGAGAGCTCCCTGTCCAGAAAGTATGCCTGTAGGCTTACCTGTTTCAGAGTCTCTTAGAATCTTTCCTCCGGGGGGCTGAGGCGTATTCTTGCTAATGCCTGCCATTTTCAATACTCTGCTGTTCACTACTTCAATATGCCCATATGCACGAGCAAGATGAACAGGGTGCTCTGGAGAAACTTTGTCTAAATCCCACCGAGTAGGATATCCTCTTTCCTTGAAGTATCCTTCATCCCATCCGAACCCTTGAATCCACTCACCTTCTGGGGTCTCCCTCACCTTTTTTTCAATAGCTTTGAGCATTTCTTCTATTGACTTCACACCTCGCAAATTTATCTTATCTAGATTCAAGCCTGTCCACTTCACGTGGATGTGGGAATCAATGAAACCAGGGACTACTGTTTTTCCAGATAAGTCAAGGACTATGGTGTGCTTACCAATCAGTGGTTTAACTTCTGTATCTGTACCCACAGCAAGAAATTTTCCATCTTTAATAGCCACTGCCTGAGCAATACTAAAACCCTTGTCCATGGTAATCATCTTTCCATTCAAAAACACCGTATCTGCAGTTAGTCTTTCCAGCATCCTCATACCGGTTTTTCCTTGACGGGAAAAAACGAATTCTCTCTTGCCATGGTTTTGTTCGTGCCCACGCCGAAACGGCAGGCGAACCTGATAGGCTTTACAGCTAAGCAGGTTTGGTCATAGAAATGGCTTTGCTGGGACAGACTTGCCAGCACATGCCGCAACCATCACATTTTTCAGGATCGATGTTGGCTATTTTATCCTCATCCTCAGTGATGGCATCATAAAGACAGATCCTGGAACACCAGCCGCAAGCAGTACATTCTCCTTCATCTACCTCTGCATGGACTCCCCGTTGATGACGAGGTATCTCGCTGGCAGGGATCATGTTCCCCAGAACAGCTCCTTTTATCTCATCTACCGACTTATAACCTTCCTTATCCATCCAGCTTTGCATATTATCCAGCCATTCCTTAACCACATCAAATCCCTTAACCAGGATAGCCGTGCAGGATTGAACAGTGGTTGCTCCTGCCATAATGGCAGCGATGTTATCCTGCCATTTCCAGATACCGCTGGTAAAACTCAAGGGAACTTTGAGCACAGGATAGAGTTTGCTCATCCAGGCTAAAGAGTACTGAAGCATCCAGGGACCACCCCAACCAGCATAGCAGGGCCAGACAGTAGGAGAAGCCTTATCAATGTCAATATTAAGAGACATCATTCGATTGTGAGAGGTGATAGCAGCTGCTCCCGCCTCCTCACATCTCTTGGCCACCAGAGTCATGTTGGCGGTCTGAGGAGTGAGTTTGGGAATGATGGGGAATTTTAGGGCCTCCACTACCCTCTTCACTATCTCCGCCGCATGATCAGGATCAGCTCCCAGCTCTACCCCAGATTCTGCATGCACTTCCTTCATATGAGGACAGGAAAGATCTATTTCCAGAGCATCCATAGGCAAGTCTTTTACCGCTTCACACAGCTCAGGCCAGTCACTCATGCTTCCCGCCATGATACTTCCAATAATAGCTCCTCCATCACCAATAAGATCCCTGGTACGTCGAATATCATCAGCCCATTCCTTATAGTCAAACTGGGAACCCTGTTCAATCGAGTAAAGAATGAAGCCATCCGGAGCCTTCAGGGCATCAGTACTCCTGGGATGCCAGTTCAACAGCTGAAAGCGGGGGCGGTGCCATTTTCTGGAAATAGCGATGCTGTTGCCATATAAAGACTTAACCACCACCCCCCCAAAACCTGCGTCAATGCATTTTTTCATCGCTTTTGCATCTTTGGTTTCCGTGGCCGATGCTGCCAGTAAGGGATTCTTGAGTTTTATCCCTGCGTAATTTACCGAAAGATCTGCCATTTTTCCTCCTCCTTTTTTGCTTAGAATTTTTTGTAAAAGTTATCCTCAGCCAATAGTGAGTATGTCTCCTAGCTCGATTCCTAGTTCCTCTCCACTATTCCTCTTTGAAGATTTAATAATAATATTGAGGTGGTTTGGGGCATGGGTCTCGTCAAAACCAACTATCTCGCCTATTTCCTTTCCCTTTAAAATTACCTTATCGCCTTTAGCCACCACCCCTCCCTTCTCCAATTCAAAAAAGCCTATATAGGCAATTCTATTTACCACTTTTCCCGGCCCGGTATCTTCCTCATCGGTAACTATTAACTCATGAATCTCACCCGAGAGTAGGGCTCGGGTAGGAGAGATTATCAATTGAAGACCTCGGTGGGAAAGTTTTGCATCCATTACTGCCACCACCCTCCCTTGAACTAAAGCTTTCTTGCTGCAAAGCGAGCCGGTTATGAGCTTCTCTTTATAGGGATCCATATTGTTCCTCCCCCCCCGAAGAAGACGAACCCCCTGCGAGGCTACAGTACCTCATCGACAAAGAAAGTATCAT